>Ga0209253_10006195_pt1 | contig 10364 bp, 12 predicted proteins | sample FrelakmetBRP12BR_FD_187145 | JGI IMG/M metagenome (GOLD analysis project Ga0209253, IMG submission 187145) | Freshwater lake sediment microbial communities from the University of Notre Dame, USA, for methane emissions studies - BRP12 BR (SPAdes)... | ecosystem: Environmental > Aquatic >... | reverse complement strand
AAAAGGGCGGCTTTGCGTTCTTTCTTCTTCTCGCGTGCTTTCGCCACCTTCTTATCTCTACTAGCCGTCCACGCTTTCTTAGCTCCCCTACTTCTCTTGCTTCCCATACATTAGTCACCTCTCAGATACAACATAGCACTAACACTTGAATAAGCAACTTCCGACAATGCGAGCCTGGGCTTCGAGTGGTAGTAGCGAGTTGCAGGAGAAATCCACTATCCATCTAAGCTACGTGCAACGTGGCCCGCCTTACGTAATCTGATTCAAGTTCCTTTTTTGAGCTATCTCGATCGCGAAGACACTAGTCTATATTGGCGATCCATGAATAAGGGTAGTGTGTTGACCGACATGTATTGCAACACTGAGGAACCTGCGCCTCGGGATTTCAAACAGGAATTGAATTCTAAGATCCCGTTCTTCTTTTGGATACGATTAGCCACAATTCTTGAGAATGCGGGGAAACTCTGTGACGCTTGGTGTAAAGCAGGCAAGAAAAGTATCGAGGATTGGTCAAATACTTTAGAAGAATTCAAAACATCAACGAAAGTAGACAGACAGTAATGACGAGTAGTCTGTTCAGCAAAGCAACGCTAGAAAAGTGGAATTTGCTAGTGCGGCACGAAAACAGAAGAGCATGATGACCATTCAGTCCTGAATGTGAGCCATTTGGCCAGACTAACATTCTACGGCGGAATCAACGAGATTGGTGGTAACAAGATTCTTCTTGAAGACAAGGGAACGCGTATCTTTCTTGACTTTGGGCAGTCATTCTCTTTCGGTTCGGACTATTTTGAAGGCTGGCTTAAACCTAGATCCGTGAACGGATTGGGAGACTACTTTGAATTCGGTCTCTTGCCCAAGATCAAGGGGCTTTACGCTAAGGAACAACTGGCGTTTACTGATCTGCCCTATGCAAAACCAAAGATTGACGCTTTCTTCTTATCTCATGCCCACTTTGACCACGTAGATCACATTAGGTTCCTAGATCCAAAGATTCCAGTGTATCTTGGGGCAGGTGCGAAACTATTCTTAGAAGCCATGGAAGGGACAAGCGGGGTTTTTGGTGACTATGGAGAGCATGATTATCAGACTTTTCGAACCGGAGATAGAATCAAGGTAGGCAGTCTAGTAGTCGAGCCGGTTCACGTTGATCATTCAATTCCAGCCGCGTACGGGTTCATTATTCACACTTCGGAGGGGGCGGTTGTGTATACTGGAGACCTTAGGTCTCATGGCCCCAGAAACGATCTAACAGAGGATTTCATGGAAAAAGCGAAGAGCAGCGAGCCCATTGCGATGATCTCGGAAGGAACTAGAGTAGCTGAAGACGACAAGAGACTGAACTATTCGGAAGAAGAAGTCAAAAAACACGCCCACGATGTGATTATGAAAACAGACAAGATGGTATTTGTAGCTCACGCCGGTCGCGACATGGATAGATTCAGAGCGTTCTATCAGATTGCCAAGAAGACCACTAGAAAACTTGTGATTTCGCCGAAGACGGCATATCTACTGAACGGGTTGCTTAGTGACAAACGCCTGAAGCTTCCGAACCCTATGAAAGACAACAACATTCTGGTGTACTACCGAAGAAAGAAGTCTGGAAGATTTGATGAGTCTGACTACTACAAGTGGGAGACAGAGTTCATGGACAAGATGATAAATCACAAGTCTGTCGCAAAGAATCAGGGAAAGTTGATCATGAACCTGGGCTTCCAGAATCTTACAGAATTGGTTGACATAAGGCCGTTGCCTGGAAGCCATTTCATTCATAGCATGAGTGAACCTTTCAGTGAGGAAGACGTTGAGGATGAGGCTATGCACAACTGGATCGACCATTTCAAAATGGAGTTCCATCAGTTGCATGCCTCGGGGCACCTGAACATGGAACAGGTTAAGTCAATGATCAGTGAAATCAAACCCAAGATGGTTTTTCCCGTTCACACCGAAAATCAGCATCTTTTCAAAAAATTCACGCGACCAGTGCAGATAGTTGAGTACGCAAAAACCTACACACTTCAATAGTCTACACGATTCGACCATTTCTGCTTGAGTTCTAGTGTTTTCAGTTTCGTCCCAGTCTCTTGTTAACGTTCTAGAACTTCCTATCGTAGATCCGGTGATTGTCTTGGATATTGAAGATGAAACATTGTTGGCTTGGCGTAGAAGGCAGGGCGTGATAGAATGAGCTGGGCGTTATTTCCCAAGCTACCCTTGAAATGCGAGAAATGTGGAAGAGACTTTGATGAACTGGGACGCTTCATGGAGCATAACTGTGTTCAGTCTCAGTCAGCAAACGAGATTCATGCATCATGAGTTCTAAGCATGAAATCCTGAGAGAAACCAACAGAAACTTCGTAAGGCTGCCTAAACTCTTTCGATGAGAGAACATGTCTGAGCATCAAGTAGTCCGATATTGTTAAGATATGAAACGAATGAACAACGATACTGGCGATTCTAGAGTGTGGATGAGACCATGTCACGAATGCCGTTTGCAAAACAGCGTATATTCCGCTGAGCCTAACTCGAACGAATGCAATCTCTGTCCCTTCAATCCGCAACGGTTCAATGAGCCTGGGCAGGAAGAAGGCATTGATCGAGGAAGCTGCCCCACAGGCAGATGTGATCTATGAGAATACTATTCCAAGAACAGATAGTCAACCATGGTTGATTGTTTGTAATTATGTTTTGTCTTAGTTCCACATCCTAGACAGAAGTAGAACCATCGTCGTTCATCGCCATCACTATCCCAAGCCTGGTGCAAGACATGGGTTGTCTCTTTTTTGCAGAGTCTGCAGTATCCCTTGTATTCTTCTCCCTCTATCGGCATACTACACAATCCGTTGAATACACATTTCAATTCTTAGGAACTTTGGCTTCCCTTGCCTCGAAAGTTCCCACTGCTTATCTGTAGTTGAGGAGTGTGGTTTTTTCTTGATGTTTCATGAGGTCTTTGTTCTTCGCGAAGCATGGCTACGAGGGCAACCAAGGCTTTCTAGAAAGTTTTAGAGTAAGTGAACACCAACCCGTAACCAGAGATTTGAAGCGAGAAGAGATCGCTGCTGTGCTTCTAATCCTCTTCTTCGTGCTGTTAGTTCTAGTCTGGATCGTAACGCCTATGCTTCCAACCTTGACAGGTGGCTATCCATAGAGTCATCCAAACAAAACCGGCTTGTAGCTTTCGTTCTTCTGATCCTCGCCCTTTTTGTCTTGGGTGGCTTCTTGAGCATATACAGTCGCAATTACGGTGGAATAGTCGCTGGGATCCTCGCTCTGATGATATCCGCTGTAATTCTTCTTGCGATAAGAACACTTACCCGAACATCAAGATAAGGTTCGAAACATATTGAACAACTAAAAATAGGACCATATATCCTCCATTTCGCCTTTCTGAGGCTATTATTAATGGTTCCACCCACGAAGCGTCGCGGAATGATAGATCTGCCTATTCCGCACCCCTATGTTTCTGCTGGAAAATAATGTTCTGGTAGGTGAGAAATGATTCAAAACAGTTATGGCTGAGCCCGATTAACCGTCAGACTCTACACTACGGAAACCCTGGTCTTGCAGGAGCTTGAGCGACAGGGTCGAAAAGCTAACGATGTACATATTTGTACTCAGAGGGCTTAAGTAAGACGCTGATGTACGTGTGACGCCTAACCTTTGGAGATCGATCTGAATGGGGTATCGTCTTTGGGCTTGTTCACGGTTCCAAGCGTCGGGACGCTAGGCTTAAGCTAAGACGCTTCTCCTTTGCGCGAACCCCCCTAGAAACATTCCAGAAGCTCCAAAACAAATGTGATTTTGCATATATCCTTGAATCGGTCAAAGGGCCTAGGAGACTTTCTCGTTTCTCTTTTGTCGGCTTCAATCCCTCTGTAGTGCTGAATGCAAAAGATCACATCGTTCAGACGCATCACCTAGAAACAGGAGAGAGATCCATCACCAAGGTTCGCGACCCTTTGGAAGTTGTAGAACGTCTCGTAAATGAGAGGCCGATCAACTACCAAGGAATGAGCTACGTGGGCGGGGCTGTTGGCTACATCTCCTATGATTCAACGAGGTACTGGGAGAATCTCCCCAGTCTTTCCAAAGATGATCTAGCCTATCCAGACATTGAGATGGGAATCTACGACGATGGCATAATCTTCGACCACCAGAATGGAGAAGCTTTCTATTTCTACACAGAAAAGGATCGACTCGCCGAAATTCATAATTTGTTGAACGATACTGCCGAAAACCACGAACTCGCATATTCAGACATGTCAACGAATATCTCGAAGGAGCGTTTCGAAGAAGTAGTTGCTGACGCTAAACAGCATATCAAGAGTGGAAGGATCTTTCAAGTTGTACTCTCCAAGCGCTACGAGTTTGAGATTGAAGGAGATCTGCTCAGTTTCTACAGTGTTCTCAGGAAGATCAATCCCTCACCATACATGTACTTTCTTAAGATGAAAAATCGAGTCATCGTTGGCTCAAGTCCCGAAACCCTTGTCAGAGTTCGCCGAAATACCGTTGAGACTTTTCCGATAGCTGGAACTCGACCGAGATCCAACGACCGCGCTAAAGACCAGAGGATGGCACGTGAGCTTCTTTCCGATGAAAAGGAATGTGCAGAGCATGCGATGCTTGTGGACCTCGCGAGGAACGACATAGGTAGAGTCTCCAGTTTTGGAACCGTTAACGTAGATCAATACATGAAAGTGCATAGGTTCAGCCATGTACAACACATTGTCTCTAGAGTAGTCGGAACCCTCAGAGACGATTACAACAGCTTTGACGTGCTTCGAGCCGGCTTCCCCGCTGGAACCGTAAGTGGCGCACCAAAAGTAAGTGCAATGGAGATCATAGAAGAATCTGAACCTACCAGAAGGGGACCGTACGCAGGAGCTGTCGGATACTTTTCAAAGAATGGAGATTCCGACTTCGCAATCACAATCAGAACCCTGATTGCTGATGGCAAACGTGCCAACATCCAAGTTGGCGCTGGAATCGTGGCTGACTCCCATCCTGAACGCGAATGGTACGAGACCGAAGACAAGGCAGGAGCCCTAATGAAAGCCCTAGAGAAGTCGCAGGAGATGAAGAATGAAAGTTCTAGTTATTGACAATTACGACTCATTCGTATACAATCTGGTTCAGTATGTTGGAGAGCTAGGCGCCGAACCCACAGTATATAGAAATGACAAGATCTCAGTGGATCAGGTCAAGAAGCAATCTCCAGACAGGATAATAATCTCGCCCGGTCCTGGGAATCCCGGCGACCGACGATATTTCGGAACCTGTTCCGACATTATTCGCGAGGTGGGTTTGAAGACTCCATTACTTGGCGTTTGCTTGGGTCATCAAGGGATAGTTCAAGCATTCGGCGGCAAAATCAGATGCGCGGCAAGGCAGATGCATGGAAAGACAAGCCTTGTGAAACATGATGGTCGAGGTATCTTTCGGGGAGTGAAGAACCCAATCGTTGGAGCAAGATATCATTCGTTAGTGAGCACTAGAGAATCGATTCCAACTTGCCTGGAAATCTCAGCTGAATCTCTTGATGACAATGAGGTAATGGCAGTTCGTCACTTGAACTATCCAATAAATGGTGTTCAGTTCCACCCTGAATCAATACTGACCACCGACGGAAAGAGCATTCTCAAAAATTTCTTGGATGGAGCCGAATAAGATGATCAGAGAATCAATTAGAAACCTTGTTGAAGGATCACACCTGTCTCATCAAGAAGCTTTCGAAGCCATGACCGAAATCATCTCGGGGTCGGCAACGGATACACAGATTGGAGCATTCTTGACAGCTCTCACAATCAAGGGCGAAACCGTAGAAGAACTGCAGGCCATGGCAGAGGTCATGAAAGAATTTTCAGTTCAAATTCATCCCAAGGTCAAAGGAAGATTAGTCGACACGTGCGGCACAGGAGGAGATCACTTGAAAACCTTCAACATAAGCACAACCTCCGCTTTCGTCGTGGCTGGGGCTGGAGTTTCTGTTGCAAAGCATGGAAACCGATCTGTGACCAGCAAATGTGGATCTGCTGACGTCTTGGAAGAGCTTGGCCTTAACATCGACGTGAATCATAAGCAGGTTGAGGAATCAATAGAAAACGTTGGAATCGGATTCCTATTCGCCCCGAAATTTCATCCAGCGATGAAACGCGTCGCCACGCCCAGAAACGAAATCGGTGTTCGAACAATCTTCAATCTCCTCGGTCCAATCACGAACCCTGCAAATGCTTCTGCCCAACTCATAGGCGTCTATGACGAGCGTCTAGTCGAGAAGATTGCATATACATTGAAGGGACTGGGCTGTGAGGCAGGTGCGATAGTTCACGGATTAGACGGGATAGACGAAATATCCACCCTTGGGAAAACGAAGATCGCCTGGTTGAAAGATGAGACTGTCAAAGTCTCTACATGTACTCCTCTTGAATTTGGCGTTAAGGTCGCCAAGATAGAGGATCTTCAAGCATCAACCACTTCCGAGAACGCTAAGACAACTACTCGGATACTTCTTGGAATGAAGGGCCCGAAAAGAGACATTGTCCTGGTGAATGCTGCCGTCGGCATCTTGGTCGGAGGATTGGCTGAGAATCTGGAAGATGCGATGGAGCTAGCGCGAAGATCAATAGATGATGGAGCAGCGCTTCGAAAACTTGAAGGTATGATCAAATCGTCTGGCGGGTCCGTGTCTAAACTCAGAGAGCTGGAATATGACATTGACTGACTTCTTGGACACACTCGCAATTGAGAGCATAGAAAGAGCTGACAAAGGCTACTACAATGTCGAAACCCATGTCAACAGAAAACCTGTCAACCTCGTGAAAGCCATAAAGAACTGCAAACACATACCCATCGTGGCAGAGATCAAGCAACGTTCTCCATCACTTGGCAGTATCCGCAATGAAATAGATCCAGTTGCGATTTCTTACGCATTCAAGAATGGAGGCGCGGTCGGGATCTCGGTAATTACGGAACCGAACAGGTTTGAGGGATCACTTCAGCTACTTCGCAAAGTCCGCGAAACCGTAGATCTACCAATCCTGATGAAGGACTTTGTGACCAGGGACGTTCATGTTGAAGCCGCTTCAAGGCTCGGAGCTGACGCGCTTCTTCTGATAAACGAGCTCTTTGAGAGAGGATATTGCATCCAACCGCTTCGAGATATGATTAATCTTGTTCACTCCAGAGGTTTAGAGGTAGTTCTTGAAACACACAACGCAGAAGAGTTCCAACGAGCTTTGGATACAGACGCGGACATCGTAGGAATAAACAATAGAGATCTGCGAGATCTCAGTGTGAACCTTGAGACAGCCCACAGAATCCTAGAAAAATACACACCACATGACAAGATCGTGATAGTTGAGAGCGGCATACGAGATCGAAACGATCTTAACTGTTTTCTGAAGCTCGGTGCTGACGCTTTTCTGATCGGGTCATCTCTCATGAAAACCAAAGATGTCGAAAACAAATTGAAGGAGTTCACAACCACCAATGAGAACTGTTAGAGCAAAGATCTGTGGAATCACGAACGAAACAGATCTAGCCGGTGCCATAAGCGCAGGTGCCGACGCGGTTGGATTCATAGTCGGAATCCAATCTTCTCCGAGGAACCTTTCAATTGAACAAGCGCAGTCGCTTTTGATGAAGATTCCACCTTTCATTTCGAGCGTAGTCGTTACGAGACGATCGAATTCTAAGAGTTTGAAACAATTGAACTCAATACTGCGACCAGACTGTCTACAGGTCTATTGTGACACCCACGAAAGTGAGAACGTTCTTAGGGAATTGAATCAAGATGCGACGATTATTCTTGGAGTTGATGGAGAGAAATCATCACTGGGAGACTTGATCAATGTCTCGGAATATTGTGATGCTTTTCTGTTGGACACGCTCTCATCTAAGAAATCCGGTGGAACCGGTCGCGTACACGACTGGAACGCGAGCAGACGGTTGAGACAGGCTCTGAATCCTAAACCGATAATTCTAGCCGGAGGTTTGACGCCTGAAAACGTGGAAGAGGCGATCAAGATCGTTGAGCCATATGCGGTCGACGTTGCGAGCGGTGTGGAGTCAAGCCCAGGCAAGAAAGATCATGCGAAAATGGCGGAATTCATCAAGAACGCTAAGGGGATTCGACCTTGAGGAAGCTGTCAAGTTATCCCTTCAACGGGAAGTACGGTCGATACGGTGGACAATTCGTCCCTGAGACACTGATGGCCAATCTGAAGGAGCTTGAGAGAGCTTACAAAGAGTTTCGTCGTGACAAAGATTCTCGAGAAGATCTGAAGAGGTATCTTCATGATTTTGCTGGCCGCCCTACGCCACTGTACTTTGCTGAGAACCTGACCCGTAAGACCGGAGGAGCGAAGATATACCTGAAGCGCGAGGACCTCCTCCATGGTGGAGCCCATAAGATCAACAACACTCTGGGTCAGGCTTTGCTTGCGAAGCGAATGGGAAAGAAACGTGTGATCGCAGAGACAGGCGCGGGCCAACACGGGGTTGCAACTGCCATTGCCTGTGCCAAACTGAATCTCGACGCTGAGATCTACATGGGCGCTGAAGACGTAAGGAGGCAAAGCCTGAACGTTTTCAGAATGCGACTCCACGGCGCCAAGGTTCACGAGGTATCTTCGGGATCAATGACTTTGAAGGATGCCATAAACGAAGCTTTCAGAGACTGGGTGGCTAATGCACCTACAACCTACTACCTTTTAGGATCGGTCGTCGGCCCTCACCCGTACCCGCAGATCGTTCGAGATTTCCAGAGCGTAATAGGACGAGAAACAAAGCGACAGTTCAGAGCTATCGAGGGTGGGCTTCCCAACGCGTTGGTTGCATGCGTTGGAGGCGGAAGCAATGCGATGGGCACGTTCAACCAGTTCCTTGACGAAAGAAGAGTGAAGCTTTACGGAGTCGAGGCTGGTGGCAAAGGCCTAGACTCGGGAAAACATGCGGCCCCGCTCCGCGCAGGCCGGGAAGGTGTCTTTCATGGAATGCTCACTTACATCCTGCAGAACGCAGACGGTCAGATAGGGAGCACACACAGCATTTCAGCTGGTTTAGATTATCCTGCAGTCGGACCAGAACATGCACAACTCCAGATGATGAAAAGAGTCCGCTACGTGACGGCGACCGACCGGGAAACTCTGACGGCTTTCACAATCCTTTCCGAGACTGAGGGAATAATGCCCGCTTTAGAATCTGCGCATGCAGTTGCGTTTGCGGTCAAACTAGCTCGAACCATGCCGAAGAGTCAATCGATAGTCGTTACACTCTCGGGACGCGGAGACAAGGACGTTCAGATAGTTGGCCAGAACCTAGGTGCATCTCTTTGAGCAGAATCAAAAAAACATTCGATGAGCTTGGTGACCGAGAAGCCGCCCTGATCACTTATATGATGGGCGGATACCCAACACTGGAAAAATCAATTGACATTGCAAAAGCGCTTGTGGAGGGAGGCGCGGACATAATTGAGGTTGGAGTTCCATTTTCAGACCCGATCGCTGATGGCCCAATAATCCAGTCAGCAGGCAAGAAAGCCCTTGAGAATGGAATGTCTCTTCGGCGCGTTCTAAAACTTTGTAGAATGATTCGAAAACAGTATTCGTTGCCAATCGTTCTGATGGGATATCTTAATCCAATTTTTCAGATGGGGTACGAAAGATTCTTTGATGAAGCTAAGGACTCCAAAGTAGATGGCGTAATAATTCCCGACATACCTTTGGAAGAGTCCTATGATTTCAGAGCGACAGCTCGAATGCGCGGGATAGACGTGATACTTCTAGCCGCACCCTCGACATCGCCTGCCAGGCTCAGAAAGATAGCCTCTTGCACGTCAGGTTTTCTGTATCTGGTCTCTGTCTACGGTGTCACCGGACTCAGGCGAAAGATCCCCGAGCGTTCTCTTGAGTTCATCAAACAGGCGGTGCGCACCGTATCACGCCAGGTTCCACTGTGCGTGGGATTCGGCATCTCAAGACCTGACCAAGTGAAGACAATCGCAAGAACAGGTGCGAAAGGTGTAGTTGTTGGAAGTTCGTTGATAAATGAACTCTTGAAATCAGCCACATGCTCGAAAGAAGTGTTGAGTAGACTAATGATTAGAACGCGACAACTGAAGAGAGCTACTGTCTTGTCCAACTAGGGGTACTGGTCGTTCGTTGTTTGGGGTCCAGTCTTAGGCGGCCGCATATGATATTTGTTGTTACATGTCATTCTAGTTTGCGGTGGTACAATTATTGCATATGACCTAAGGCTTCTGGAAAGAGAGGTTGCGAAAACGGACGTGTGATTTGACGTTTCACCACCTACTCGAATGTTTTTTCGTCAGTCAAAAGAAACAAAGAAAATGGTTGCTG
>Ga0209253_10006194_pt1 | contig 10364 bp, 7 predicted proteins | sample FrelakmetBRP12BR_FD_187145 | JGI IMG/M metagenome (GOLD analysis project Ga0209253, IMG submission 187145) | Freshwater lake sediment microbial communities from the University of Notre Dame, USA, for methane emissions studies - BRP12 BR (SPAdes)... | ecosystem: Environmental > Aquatic >... | reverse complement strand
TGCAGAGACAGGCAACTTCCAGAGCCTTCGACAAAGGGGAATGCAATGGGGTCTGGTACTGCAGAATTCGCAAGGCACCTGCCGTTCTACAGATGCTAAGCAATTTTGGGTTGTGGCTCAGAAAAATCCCCCCTGTCACTGCAATTCTCAGATTTGCAGAGGTAAGCATCTATTGCTTCCCGCCGAAATAGTCGTTCCACTTCTTATCCACTATCTCAAAAGCCTCTGGTGCCCTTTCTTCCATCACTGAGCGAAGGTCAGGCACCCAGGAATCAGGACCCCCTTCGCTGGGGAGCTGGCGGGTAGCATCGATGACAATTTTACTGCTCATAAACATCTCTTTGCAGCTAGGGTCAATCGGCATGTGAATGGAATGGTTGACGATAAGGCTTGCGGGAACTGGCTGCCATCGGGTCCCCACCGCATGAAGGACACGAGTGATATTAGAAGGTTCGATGTCCTTATCAACCACGATTACTATCTTTTTACTGAAGCCTATCATCCGGTATCCTAAAATCAACATGCCTGCTTCGATCCCCTCGCCAGGAAATCGTTTGTCAATGCTCGCAATTACCAAGGTAGGTGTTTCAGGCGGTGAGTAGAGCTTCATCAGGCTCGGCAGAAGCTTTCTAATCCTGATGAGGTTTCCCACATCCCAGGGTAAGGTAAAGTAGCCAGAGCCCACCCCCGTATAAATGTTAAATACCCAGGGATTTTTCCTGTGGGTGATAGCCTTGATGTTAATGTAGAAAGCAGTAGTCTCACGTCCCAAATAACCAAACATCTCTCCATAGGGTCCCTCCGGTTCAACCTCCATGGGGATTTCTCCCTCAAGAATGAATTCAGCATGAGCGGGAACGAGGAGGTCAGAGGTTTCGCACTTAACCAGTTCCACCGGTTTCCCACGAAACCCCCCGGCAATGGCAAATTCGTCCTCTCCTTTATCAGCCAGGCGAGTGCTACTCATCATCCAGGAGATGGGGTCAATGCCAATGGCAACGGCTGCATCAATTTTGTCCTGATCCCTTTCACCTGCCCGGATCATCATGGCATAGGCATGGCTCTGGTTGGTGAAGTATGCACCTGACTTGTGGCTGCCCTTTATCTGCATGCGGTAAGTGCCTACGTTTCTCCCCAGCTCCGGGTCTTCCATGATGAAGGACCCCGCACTGATATACTGTGCGGCATCGAGGGGGTTATTCTTAATCCAGGGGAACTTAAAGAGGTCAGCCTCTTTTCCCATAAGGATCACCTCTTTACAGGGTGCATCCTTTTTATCTACCACCTTGGGCTCAACCTTCTTCCATTTTCCGTCTGGTTGGAGGTGGCTCTCAATTTTCCTGACAACGGCATCATACATTTCTGACTGGACATCAGTGATCGGTTCTACCCCGAAGGCTTGGGCAACGGTATCGTAGCCATTATAAATATTCCCCACCACCGGGGTGTCAAACCATTTGCCGTTAATCTTGGTCCTTTCTATGATAAACCCCGGGGCTTTGGCTCCCATCCGATCAAGCATTTTATAGACGAGTGCGGTTGATTCGTACTTATCCTGGTCTATCTCCTTTATGCGAATACATTTCCCTCTCTTCTTAAGGTCAGCAACGTAATCTCTCAGTGAATCGTAAGGCCGCATGGTATTCCTCCTTTTTTAAGAAAAGGTTGTACAATAGTGTTAAGTAGTAAGGGATGAGTACTGAGTTGCGAGTGCTGCGTACTGAGTGCAAAAATTATTGCTTAGACTATCAAAAGGTTAGAGGTCAAATAATTTTTAAACTATCGAATTTTCAACCTATAGCAGATAAACTCCCATGCGTCAATGGCTAAAAGTAATCATTGCGGGTGAAAAAACTGGAGGGCGTTGAGTCCTAGAATATCTTCCTTCTCTACCTGGGTGAGGAAAGACACCTTCCTGGCATGGGTGAGGCACTGGGTGATAGGTGCGAAGGGGTAGTCTGTGCCAAAAAAGATTTTATGGTGGCGGTGTTTCCTTATAATCTTTTCAGCGAGCTTGGGGGGGATGCGTCCGTAGGTCATGGAGGTTTCCAGATAAACGTTTTCTTTTCCCGTGAGGACCTCATCCACCTGAGTCCACATGTTAAGACCACCCAGGTGGGCAGCGATTATCTTGAGTCCGGGGAAATCCCTTGCCACCCGCAGGATCATCTTTGGTTCTGAGGGGTAGGGAGGAGTGGGGAGGGGGTTTCCTCCCACGTGGAACATAACTGCCATTTCATTTTTTGCCAACTCCTCATAAAGGGGATAGGTCAATTGAGCATCATCGACGGTAAACCCCTGAACATTAGGTTGCAGCTTTATACCCATGATGCCGTGGTTTTTTAACCGGTGAAGTTCGTCTTTGCAATCCTTAAGTGAGGGATGCAGTGTGCCAAACTTGATGAAGCGAGGTTCTTTGAGTTTAATGAGCCAGGTGTTGAGGTGCTTTACCGCTCTGGGATTGATAGCGACCATGTGAATCACCGCATAGGTGATACTGTTTTTATCCATCTGGGAAAGAAGATCCGCTGCCGTTCCTTCCCCATAGACTTTGACCTTAAATTTTTTTGAGGTGAGCTCTAAAATCCCGGCTGCAGAGCTTTCAGGAAAGATGTGAGTATGGGCGTCGATAACCAGCATCGGTCAACGGGGACGTGAGGTTAATTGAATTAAAAGGGTTCGAGGGATCAAGAGTTCAAAAAGAAAAGTGACAATTCCAAATTCCTAAATGACAAAAACATTATAGGATGTCCCCTTTTAAGGCTGTGAACCCCTATGGTGACGGTTTGACACGTAAAAGGATTGCTGATCATTTGGAAAAGGTGACAAAAACAGACATCCGCTGAGATGCTTGCCCTTACTCAAAGCATCGATCAAACGAAAAAAGATCACTCAAATTCCTCTGATTCCTCAGCAGTGTAAAAAAGATAGAGGTCTTCATCATGGATGCCGTCAGGATGCTCGCCGAGAAGGTATGATTCGGCGTGCTGTCTGAACTTTTGAGCCTCTTTCTGCATGGCCTCCAGTTTTGCAGTCGCTCCGTGCTCACCCAGCATCGATTTTGCAGTCAGAAAGAGAGGGTTACTTCCGTATAAAAGAATGCCCTCATAAAGAATTTTGCATGCCACCATCCTCTTGAAGGTGTCAAATGCAACCTGTTCCCGCACGCGATCAAGTTTTTTTACAATATAGTCAATTTCTTCTCTCATTGACGGGTTGATAAGATAACGGTATTTGTCCTGGTAGATGGCCTCATCCAGTTGTTGCATTGCATCATCAGGGACGCGGTCATCCAATATGAAAACAAGATCCAGGTCTGAGCCCTGTATCATTTTCCCGGTGCTGCGCTCAGGGCGGGGGACATCGTGAGCCATGTCATACACAATGTCACCAGCGATAATGACGCACAGATCAGCATCTGAGATCGAGCGATTTTGAAAACGCGCTACAATATCAGCAACAATGCTTCGGGCAAGATCACGCTTGCTTGTGCTGACCTCTCTGATATGATTAACAACCTCGTGTGCACGGTGCTCAAGGGCATTCGTATCACTGGCAAGTCCGATAACCGAGTAGGTTAAAAACTCTCTCAATATTGAGGGTGACAGGCGGGCAAAGCCGGTAACCTGCTGGTCAAGCCTGAGAAAGCAGGTCCCAACCCTGCGGACCGACAGCTCGCGGGAATGCATGCATGATTTCCATATCAGAAACGAATCTCCGCCAACCGCATCCCGCAGCTCCGCTCCCGTCAAAGGGCCTTTTTGCTTAATGTGGTTAATAATTTTATTTTCCACCGCAGTCTTATGAAAGGGGAGATTTTAAAGCCTTTCCTTCCTGAAAGGCCTCCTGCTCCCTGTGGCTATCCCATAAGGTTTGTAGTGGGATTGCGGGTAAAGGTAAGGGCTGCAACTTTTTCATAGGGTGTGCTTCGCATGTCAATGATTTCATATCCCCTGCGTTTTACATCGTGCTGTCGTGCAAGTACTTCAACTGCCGCAGCCTCATCAAGAACATAGATCATGGTGCCGCCGCCTGCCGCATAGTCCTGACCGTAGCTTATGGGGACATCACAGGTCACAGGACCGAGTACGGATTCAGCAACAGAACCGTTTTTCCGTTTACCGTTTGCAAGCAGCACAACCGTGCGCGCCTTGTACACCAGTTCGGCACCCATGGAGATGGCATACCAGGGACTTCTCTCCTTCGATGGGAAATGGCCGTCCTGGACTGCGTTGGCAACGGTGTTATCATCAAGTTTTACCAGAAGCACTTTATTGCCTTCAAAGGGAATGCCGCTTTCATGAAATGCAACGTGGCCTCTTCCACCGACGCCAATAATATGCAGGTCGATACCACCTGCTGATGCTATTTTATGTTCGTATGCATCAAGGATATCCTCTTTAATCATTTTCAAAATGCCCGTGGCGTTATTCTTTATAATAACTGCCTTACCCTTGTCCGTGCCTTGCATTACATACTGATCGTTGTTCTTGGTAAGGGCTTTGATCAGATCATCCTGTTCAATGAGTGTGCCCCAGGGAACATTGGTTTCAATGAATTTTTTCTGGAGGAGGCCAAAAAGTTCCGCAATCATGAAATGGCTGTACGACTCGCGGTGCAGGGCCCGCTGCTGTGCATTTTCACCCGGCAGGCCAACATATTCGTCAAGGTTAAAGCTGCGAATCCCCCCCGAGTTAATCCTGCCTGCATTAAAGGCCTTTGCCAGGTGTTTGTAAAGGCCTGTGGGGGAATTGCCGGTTGCCAGCCCGAGCACATACTCTTTTTTGCTGGCCTGCTTTTCTTTTATATCAGCCTCAACAATGCCGGCAGCAACTTTACTCATCTGGTCAAAATCTTTTGTCACATAAATGGCAAATGGCATTATAAAACTTCCTCACCTGTTTATGATTGAGAGCTTGGCAATAACAAAACCAAGTTCTTTATGGCTGTGGGCCACGTATCAGCTGAGCGCTTTTTTAACAATTTCGGAAAGCTGCTTACAGTATTTCTCGGTTATCTCTTTGGTGGGGCCTTCAACCATAACACGGCACATATTCTGCGTTCCGGAATAACGGATAAGAACGCGGCCCTGTTCCTTGAGCTCAGACTCAACCTGTTTGACTGCTTCGACGATCTCCGGCACGGTGGAAATATCCGGCTTGCGTTTAACGTCAACGTTGATCAGCTTCTGGGGGAAAACATCCATAAGCCTGGCAAGCTCAGACAGGGGCTTGCCGGCTTTGAGCATTGCGGCAATGAGCTGCAGTGCGGTGAGAATCCCGTCGCCGGTGGTATGGTGGTCAAGGAAAATGATATGGCCTGACTCCTCGCCGCCAAGCACCGAGCCGAGGCGTTGCATATCCTCAAGCACATAGCGGTCTCCGACTTTGGATGCATGGTGCCTGAATCCATACCTTTTGCAGGCAAGGGTAAGCCCGAGGTTGCTCATGATGGTGCTCACCAGAAGTTCATTCTTGAGTTTCCCTTCTTCCTTGAGCACCTTGGCACAGATGATGAGGATCTGATCGCCGGTGATTTCCTTTCCCGTTTCATCCACAGCAATGAGGCGGTCTCCGTCACCGTCAAACGCCAGTCCGATTGCAGCCCCGGTTTCCAGCACCTGCTTCTTGAGGTCATCGGTATGCTGTGAGCCGCACCGGTCATTAATGTTAAGGCCGTTGGGCGTATTGTGGATGACTCTGAGATCGGCACCGAGTTCGGTAAATGCTTCAGGGGCAACCGCATAGGTGGCGCCGTTGGCCACATCCATGGCGATTTTCATACCTTCCATTGACAAGCTGCGGGGAAAGGTGTTTTTTAAAAACACAATATACCTCCCATGCACGTCATTGAGACGGTAGGCATGGCCCATGTTTTTGGGCGGGGGCACCAGCTCAGGCAGTGTTCCGCCCAGAATGAGTTTTTCGATTTCATCTTCCTGCGCGTCAGACAGTTTAAAACCGTTTCCGGAAAATATTTTGATGCCGTTATCCTGATAGGGGTTGTGTGACGCAGAGATGACAATCGCGGCATCAGCGCGCATGCTTTCTGCCATAAACGCAATACCGGGGGTCGGCAGCACGCCTACCAGATAGGGCACGCCGCCCATCGAGGTGATGCCGGACTCAAGGGCGCTTTCGAGCATGTACCCTGAAATGCGGGTGTCCTTGCCGATGATGATGCGCGTGGCGTGCTCCTTTTTTTTATGAATATGGGTGACGGCCTGACCGACCGCAAAAGCCATGAAAGCATCCATGGGATGGCGGTTTGCTTCACCCCTGATTCCATCAGTTCCAAATAATTTCCCCATAATCAGTCCTCCTTGAAATTAATTATTATGTGGTGAAAAGATATCAAGTGACGTCAGCATTGACGCAGCCCTGCTGCACAGGCTGTCAATGATCTGCTGAAGCCATGCGGTACCCTGCTGTGCAACCGCAGGCGGTAAGGTCTGGATTGCCTTGATGTAATTCTTGGTAGTACCCTGGATGCTTTCATGAAATGCGGCAAGAAATCTGTCGCGGTTACCGTTTATGGTATTGTCCTGCAACTCAGTTTCAAATAGTGCGCAGACACGGTCAATGTTTTCAAGCAGGTTATTCTTGGCAGCATTGGTCCGGGGAACTTTTTCGACCAGTGCCTTGAGCCTGCTCAGCCGCTCTTTTTTCGCCAGTGCGAGCTTTTCAAGTGCACCGGAATAAATAAGCGTGCCGAATTCCTGCTGGTCAAAAAAAGGCTGACGAATACACCTGTACCACTGTTCAAGGGAAACCAGATTGGCAAGGTAGGTAATAGTATTGCCGATAATACGGGAAAGGTTTTTATAGGCATGGGCGATAAAATCTTTTATTGCACCGGGGTGAGCTTGAGCGATGATCAGCTTTTTATCCTCCGTCACATCGGTGCGCACAACGGATCCTGCGGCGACCACCGTACCGTAACCAAGCCTTGCCGGTCCCACCACACCACCCTGGCCGCCAAGAAAAATCGCAGGCTGATTGAGCATGACCCCCCGCGGCACATCACCGAAGAGGGAAGCGGTGGTCTTGTTTCCGTCCGGGGTGAAATTAAAATGAATATAGGAGCTGCCGACTTCGCTGTGGTCCTTTCGGCTGGTGCCGCCTGCCATTAAACAGTCACAGAAATTTATCAGACTGCCGAGGGTTACAAAAGGAAAAAGAATGGTCTGCTTGAGGCCCACACAGTGCGCACCGTTTGCCTCCTCCTCAAGGATGCATCCTTCGCGAACGTGGGCACCGGAACTCATGTTTGCTTTTTCAAGGAAAACCGATTTATTAACATATCCGGCCTTGAGTTCAACCTGGGGGCCAAGCTGACAGTTATCAACCGTCACCGGGCCCTCTTTCCCCAGCTGTACCCCGGAAGAAATGACCGTCGTGGCGCCATAGATCCTGCAGCCGGGATATATGACAACCCCATTGCTGGAAATGTGATCAAGGGTAACCTCATCGCCGATATCCAGGGTGAGCGGATTGTATATATCAACTCCCTTGTTCATGAGTTGAACTATTTTTTCATGGGCTCTTGGTTTCAGTTCCATAACAATCTCCACGTCTGCATAATGGTTTGTGTTGTATGACCGGCGGGACATGCCGTCTTCAAAGAGCGCCCGTCCGGTTAGCTTTTTTTGCGGGATATCCGAAAACTTCCTTGCGGAAAAAATCAACCAAAGCTTTTTTCCGCCTGTATTCTTGTCCCTGGTGAGGTATGAACGTGGTTTCCTGCACGTGCAGCAGTGACATTTCAATTTCCATGATGGGTCCATAGGCGTTGTCAAGATACCAGGCATACATAAGGCCGAACAGCAGACCGGGGGGCAGGAAGCCATCGTTATTGTTGAGCGTAATCCTGTATGTTCTTGAATCCTTGGGATGCGGAACCATCCTGGCCAGTACCAGGTAGTCATGGAGCTGTGCCGGGCTTAAAAAACATTCGCGCTTACGGGGGTGCAGCAATCGGATTTCAAAGCACCGCGAGCCCCAATGGTTCATGCCGGTTTGTGTAACCCAGCTGCGCTCCTCGATATACCGTCCGAGCAGAGATTCTCCCAAGGCAATGAGCAGGTTTCCCCTCAACCGTTCAGGGTCGTTACGCAATTGGCTGTGGATTTTTAAGAAGCGGTCTTGAGGATCATAGTAACCGAGCACATTGTCCCATTCGATACTCCGGTCCCACTTTTGGGCAGGGACAATCCGGGCGCCCGTAAAAAAATTGAGGTGGTCAATCTGGATGTCGCGATTTTCCCATACCAGATCGAGCATGATATCACGGAGATGGCTGGGACGGAAGCTCTTGGATGCAACTGACTTGTTGGCTGCTTTCCAGTAATTGCACAAGAGCAGTTTATTCCGATGATAGGGCCGGCGAGTATCTTTTGTGGGTGGATGAAATGCGCTTTTTCTCTGACCCGGCTTTCCATGCTGACGAGCAAATAAAAGTGTACACACAGCAAGGGCGAATTTTTTCGGGTCGTGGTGGATACCACCCGCAACATTCAGATGCTCAATAGAAAATAGTGTTGATTCCACAGGTTGTACACCCATGGCTTCAACACGCTGCCGGTCGAGGTAGAGAGGCCTTTTCCCTTCAAGTGCATAGTTTCGCAGTATGTTTCCGGGAATGTGCTCAAGATTTGCGCTCAGCACAAAATGAAAAAGGCCGGAGGAGCCCCCGGGGACATTCCGGTCATAAGCCTCGAACAGCTCCGATACGCGAAAGCCCCTTCTGCTATCGGTATGGGTAATATCGGTTTCACCTTCTTCGACCCAGAAATTGGCGGCAAGAATTTTCAAGGCAGAGCGGTTTGCCCTGATTGCGTCGGCAAGGCCGGGCACCTGCAGCACGGGTATACTGCTGGTGTAGAGGCTTCCGGGTGCGAGGATGATCAGATCAGCCCCGCGCACGGCGCGCGTGACATCGGCATGGAGCGAAGGAAATGTATAAAATTCCGCATGTACCCTTTCAACGGGACAATTGCGCCGCGCAGTTGATGATTTGCTCTGCCCGTGAACTTCCACGCCGTTTGCATAACGGAATACGAGCTGTCCGGGTGAGGCGGTTGCCGGATGGAGTCTTCCTGGTTGTGCGCCTATGGCACGGGCAATATGGTCAATGCCTGCCCGGAGGGCGGTCACTGCTGGCGGACGGTCAAAGCAACCTCCGGCTTCTTTGAAAATAGCGGCAGTCAGCAGCATATTGCCAAGGCAATGACCGCCGGGATGTACGGTAGGCCCCTCCCCCTGAGGTGTCAAAAACGTGCCGAGCAGGCGCAGCAGCTTGCTAAAAGGTTTGGGGCATGCTGGGCGAAGCGATTCGGGTACCACCAGGAGCGGATCTGCCATCTGCCGGTAATGTGCAGCCCCTTCGGGAAAACGGTGGTTGAATATACTATGGATAAGGCGAATGAGCGCCCGTCTGTGTGAAACGTCTATGCTATATTCCCTTTCAAGGTTTTCGGGAAGAATCATTGACAGGCACAGCTTACGCATGTCTCCGATCCCGATCATGGGCAGCTGCTTTAAAAATTCGCCTGTTGAACGGCCGTCATCTGTTGTGCAGACAACAACGTCAAGATGGGGAAACACCTGCTTCAATCCGACATTTGGATTGCGTGGCCAGTCGGCAAGCTGTGCATTTCCCCCGACAACCGTTGAGAGCCCTGTTCCACCTCCCAAAACCACCACCCGCACCTTACTGCAGTCGAAGGTATGAACCTCTGCTGCTAGGCTCTGCATATCAGGTGATACAGTGGCATAGGAGGATCCGCTGTTTAAAACGGCTTCTATAAGCTGTTCAATCTGGATCTGCACCCCGGATTTTTTCATGAATGTTCCTTATTACAAGAGCGGCATCGCTTGAGATGTCTGATCGTATGACAGAAAGCATCTGATGTAAAGCTCTGTGACTTTGTACTACCAGTCAGGCACAATCCATTACATAGCACAGCTTGTGTCAATCGCAAAGATAAAAAAATGGCTGTTTAAAAGGGCGAGGGGCACGGATAAAGGAGGACGTAAAGGGGGTAGGTGAAATGGTGCATAACTTATTTGCAATAAACAAAAAAGATGCGTATAGGTGATTTTATAACAAACCTACATATATGTTTGTAAGTTGTCTAAGCACCTGCCCCCTACTGTCCTACAATACTTTTTTACACGTTTAAAAATCTCATCTATTGTCTGCCCTTTATAAAGACGCTTAGATACTTCTACATAATCTGTAGATTCACGGTGGAGTAAAGTAAGAAATCTAACCAAAGATATTTGAAATTTTTTAAGACCCTTTATGTGTGACATGGGGATTTTTCTGAGCCCAACACTATAGTCATTGGCTTTGGTCACGAC
>Ga0209253_10006193_pt1 | contig 10365 bp, 8 predicted proteins | sample FrelakmetBRP12BR_FD_187145 | JGI IMG/M metagenome (GOLD analysis project Ga0209253, IMG submission 187145) | Freshwater lake sediment microbial communities from the University of Notre Dame, USA, for methane emissions studies - BRP12 BR (SPAdes)... | ecosystem: Environmental > Aquatic >... | reverse complement strand
CTGGTTGAACGGCTGGTTTATCGTCCCCTCATTCTGGAATCCCCCCTGAGTTCTTTCATCGCCGCTATTGGGCTCATCTTTATCTTTGTGGACGGGGCCCTGAATATCTTTGGGCCGGATTTCAAGAGATTTCCACCCACGCACACTCAGGTGTTGCATGTATTGGGCATTACGATTACCTTCCAGCGGATTATCATAGTGGTGGTAACCATATCCTTAATCGTGCTCTTACATCTCTTCATTAAAAAAACAACGATGGGAGCAACCATAGAGGCAACCGCTCAGGACCGGGAGGGAGCCCAATTGATGGGCATAAACGTTAAGCGAGTGAGGATGATCGTTTTCGCTTTGGGTACGGCCCTGGCGGCTGCGGCCGCTGCCCTGATCGCTCCCATTCACCTCGTGCACCCCGGTATGGGAGGCCCGGTCATCCTAAAAGCTTTCGTCATCCTCATCCTCGGTGGTATGGGAAGCATCCCCGGTGCCATCACTGGCGGATTCATTATGGGTTTGGTGGAAAGCCTAAGCGGCGGATATATTAGCACTTCATACAACGAAGTCTTTGCCTTTGGCGTTTTGGTTACTGTGCTGGCGATCCGACCTACCGGACTATTTGGGGCGAAATAATGGAAACCGCAGCCAAACTTTTTCCCACCAGAAAACTAATCGTCCTTCTATTAATCATCTTCGCCTTCACCATCCCTTTCTTTGTAACCAGCAGGTTTATTCTCCATATCCTAATCATGTGCTGCATTTGGGCCATGGCCGCTACATCCATGAACCTCATCATGGGATATACAGGACAGGTTAACCTCGCCCACGGAGCATTCTTTGGCATTGGGGCCTACAGCGCCGGGTTGCTGATCCTGAAATTAGGGATCAATTTCTGGCCCGCTCTGATTCTGGCCTGCGCCATTACCGTATTCCTCGGCTTCCTGATCGGCCTGCCGGCCCTGCGAACCAAGGGATCCTACTTTGCCATCGGAACCATGTGCTTCAACGTGATCGTAACCGTGATCATCGACAGCTGGGAGGGCCTAACGGAGGGGGCGCGAGGGCTGCTCGGGATCCCCAGACCCGCTCCGATTCCCCTCCCTTTTGGGAGAGAAATAACATTTACATCTATAGGGGCAAATTATTACCTGATCCTTATTTCCCTCTTATTAACGATCCTGATTATCTACCGGATCGTTCACTCCATGATGGGCAGAACTTTTATGGCGATTCGTGGAAACGAAGAGTTAGCCGAGTCCCTGGGGATGAGTGCCATGAAGGCTAAGCTATTGTCGTTCTTAATCAGCACTTTCTTCGCCGGATGGGCCGGCGTTCTCTATGCTGCCTATATTGGCTTTCTCAGCCCGGAGATATCGGATTACCACGTGACCTTCGAGCTCTTGACCTTTTGTTTGATCGGCGGCTTAGGAACAATGGTCGGCCCTTTAATCGGAGCTTTCATCCTGACCCTTACAAGCGAGCTCCTGCACGGCATTGCTATTCCTCGTCTGGTTGCTTACGGGTTTGTTTTGATCATCATCATGATCTTCCTCCGTGGTGGAATAACGGGCGGGGTGAGAACGCTTTGGCTAAGCTTGGGCAGAAAGGGTGGGAGATGAACGAAAAGCTGCTCGAGGTGAAAGGGGTTTGTAAGGATTTCGGTGGGCTGAGGGCCATTGACAATCTCGAATTTCATATCCGTGAGGGAGAAATTTTTAGCATCATCGGCCCCAATGGTTCGGGAAAAACAACTCTGTTTAATGTTATCACCGGCTTCTATCCCGCCACCGGAGGAAAGGTGATTTTTAAAGGGGAAGATATCACGAATCTTAAGCCATTTACCATCGCCCAAAAAGGGATTGCCCGCACCTTCCAGCTTACCACTGTCTTCACCCGGGATACTGTCCTGGACAACCTGATTATCGGCCATCGGCTGCGAATCAAGGCCGGTCTCGTCGGAACTATATTGGGGAGCCATAGCAATCAGGAGGAAGAAAGGAGATGCCGGGAGAAGGCCGAAGAGATCCTCGAATTCATTGAATTAACCCGGCAGAAGAACATGATTGCCGGCAATCTAACCCAGGAAGCCCAGAAAAGGCTATCCATCGGTATGGCCTTGGCTACGGACCCCCAGTTACTTCTGCTGGATGAGCCAACGGGAGGTGTGAATTTTAAGGAGATCAGCAGCCTTGTATCCCTTATCGAGAAGATCAAAGAGAAAAAGGTAACCATCTGTCTCATCGAACATAAAATGAAGGTCGCGATGGATATCCCCGACCGCACAATGGTCCTTAGCTATGGCCGCAAGATAACCGAGGGGTCGCCAAGGCAGGTGAGTCAAGATCGGAGGGTGATCGAAGCCTATTTGGGGAAGAGCTATGCTGCTTAAAATGCGAGAGGTCGAAACGTACTACGGAAGCGCTCAGGCTTTGAAGGGAATATCCCTGGAAATTAAAAAGGGCGAGCTGATCACCATTCTGGGAGCCAATGGAGCCGGTAAAACAACCCTCCTCCGGACCATTTCCGGGTTGAATGAGCCCAGGAGAGGGTGGATTGAGTTTGAGGGCCAGAAGATAGACCGCCTGAGCCCTGATGACATTGTTAAGCTGGGCATCTCGCACTGTCCCGAGGGCCGGAAGCTCTTTCCCCAAATGACGGTTTTTAAAAATCTGACCCTGGGCGCCTATGTTCACAGAGGGGACCAACATGGGATAAGAGAAACGATGGAAGGAGTCTTCGACCTTTTCCCGGTACTCAAAGAGAGGCAACAACAGTTAGCGGGAACCTTAAGCGGCGGCGAGCAGCAGATGCTGGTGATTGGCCGGGCGTTAATGTCCAAGCCGAAACTGTTGATGCTGGATGAGCCATCATTGGGCATAGCTCCCCTGCTCGTAGACCGGATCTTTGAGGTCATAAAGGATATTAACCAGCGAGGCACCACAATACTTCTCGTGGAACAAAACGCCGCCATAGCCTTAAGCATCGCAGATCATGGCTATGTGATGGAAACAGGTGAGGTCGTCCTATCCGGCGAAGCCAAACAGTTGCTATCTGAGGAAAAAGTGAAACAGGCTTACCTCGGTCTATGAACCTTTCCTAATTCCTCAATCTTCCTCCCAGGCCCGCAAAATTCCTAATAACCATACGATTTAATTTAATTTAAAAAAAGTGTCTAACCCAAGTGCAGACAGGGGAGCGTCAGCCCTGGAGTAGCTCCAGGTCCAAATTTGGGGCAAAGTAAATGCGGAAATGCGTAGGAAATTAAAGGATTCCAAGTATTGTGGCGATAATAGAGAAGTAAAACAAGAATTTAGGTCTTAAAAGAGGTTGATAAAGGAAAGCTGGCCGGGTAAATCATTGCTAAACATCATAAAGTGGCCCCGAATTATCCCCCTTGCCAAATGGATTTTGATGAAATAATTAAGGAATTAAAGGAGGAAATGTTATGGCTGCTTCATCCATGAAAGAGAAAATATTCCAATTTAGCATGATTGCCCTGATCATCGGGGCCTTTACCATTCTCCTGTCCGTCTTGTGTTTACACGATTGGAAAATCTATCCCTCCAAACCGATACCCTCTCTCATCCTATTTTTTCGATGAAAAAAGATTATTGACTTTATAATGAGGAACCTACCCCTTATTTGCATGACAATGAATTTACGGGATGAATCTACAGCCGGGATTGAATTCAAGTTTTGAGGTCAAATTTGAGGTGAATTTTCGCTTGACTTTCTGTGTATTTTGGATTATTTTTTCATCCTTGGATTTCCTCCCATTCCCCAATGAACCCAACAACCTGACCTCAGACCTTCTGGAGCAGGGGATGAGGAGGGGGTTCCCGGGTTTTGCCTGTGCTATTTCCCATTTGACTGCGAAACCAAGGCGGCTTCTGAAACTCTGTACACAATGTGTTCTCTATCCGCGTTTTCGGGCATTTCTCTTACCGGCAATGGGGCCTAACCGATCAAGATGGTAGGAAGAATAGCTGTGATTCCAACAAAAAGAATTAAACGTGTTTATTTGGGGATATTGGCATCTTTGCCCCTGCAGGGGAAAAACAGAAGGTTTCTTTTGCTTCCCGGTTTTTTGATCTTTTTCCTATTCGTTTTTGGATGCGCGGGAAAAATGGTGGAAAAAGATACTCAGGAAGCGGATATATCCTACGCGGAGGCCGAGCCAAAACCTGAAATACAAGAACAAACATGGGATGGTAGCCAAAATTTAGAACCTAGATTGAACGGTGCAAATATCCTTCTCTTCGAGGACTTCGAGACTCCAGGATACCAGCAGAAATGGCCGGTACACTGGGGTTCGGCACCCGGCGCGGGGACTGTAACCCTGCCCTCCCAGTATGTCTTTGCCGGGAAGCATTCAGCGTACCTAGAAGCCCAAAAAGGGCGACACGAATCGATGGGCGGTGGAGAGTATGTGCCCAAAACTCCGATAGATGAAGTAGCTTACGTCCGGCTATACCTGCGTCTGGAAGATGGATTTTCCATGGGCACGTCCAGCCAGCTGAAACTCTTCTCCGTTCGGGGAGGCGCCCGGGTGGAAGATACTTATGGTGGGGCCGGAGGGAAGCCAACTGGCAGAGACAAATTCTCGGTAACTCTAGCGATGGATAACTGGATGAAGCTGCACTTCTATTACTATTATCCTGATCAGCGGGGCGGATTTGGCGACTGGGTCTACTGCGAGACTTCGTTTTTCCGACAAGCGGGCCTTTCATCGGGCAAGTGGTACTGCGTCGAGCTGATGCTTAAAAATAGCAGTCCCGGGCAAAAAAATGGTCAGCTGAAAGTTTGGTTGGATGGACGCCTGGTGGGGAACGTTGACCATTTGCGTTTTCGCGACGTGAGCGAAGTCAAGATCCGCCGATTTACGATGGAGGGCTATTTTGGAGGCGGCAACGTCAGTGATACCTCGCCAAAAAATCAACGCCTATACATCGACAACTACGTGGTCAGTACCAAGCCGATCGGCTGCTTGGCGGCGAGACCCCTGGCCAGGAATCCTTAAAAAAGTTTTTAAACTCTAATTTCATGGTTTTCGTTTCTAAATATCTTATGTACCATTTTCCGAAAATTTTCAATGATTAATAACCTATGTCCACCTGCAGGTTTTTAGGGGCAGGGAAAAAAGCAAGATAATCTCCTTCTCTTTCGTACGCGATATCTACACAACGGATTACGGTTTCCTGATGCAAGTCCGCTGTCGAGTGCACATGGGTAAAAGGAAGTTTCTCGCAAATGGTTTTTAGAAAACTCTTGGGGCCACCCCCAAAGCGGGGCATCAGGCATAAAGACATCCAGGGCAAGAAGGCGCTGGTGCATATTGCCCGTCTGGAGACGGCTTTCTTTCGGATTGGTTCCGTGATCAGCGCCCACAAGGACCTAAACGCGGTCTTAGAGGTCATTGCCCAGGAATGCCTCAGCTGCCTGAAAGCGCACCGCTCTGCCATTTTTCTCCTGGATGAGAAGAGCGGGATTCTGAAGACCCAATACCTATATACTCTGGATCCACTGTATGAGCGAGTAGGCCTAAATGAGGAAAAAGAGCTAGCCAAAAAAACCCTCCGCCAGAACAAGCCCCTCTTGCTGCAGGGGCCGGAGGAGTTCTCAGAATTTTTTAAGGACCGAAAACAGGAATGGAGGATCACTTCGCTCATGAGTATCCCCCTTTTTTCCAAGGGGAAAGCGATGGGGGTCCTCAGTGTAGTGTTGATCAATGAAAGGTACTGCTTCGAGGAGAAAAGTCTGCAATTTCTTTCCAGCTTTGCCATCCATGCTTCGAACGCGATGGAAATGGCCCATTTGCACGAAGAGGTGCGCAAGGAAAAAAACTTCCGGCTGATGTACGAGCGCTATCTGGACGATATTATGAAACGGTTGCAGAGCCTTCCTGAAAGAGAACGCCAGCGCATGGATAGCCATATTGCAAAGTTACAGGCGCAGCAAGAAGTCGATGAAAAAAGATTATTGGGGCCCCCGGCTGAAGAAAAGGTTGTATGGGTGCACGGAACTATCCTCTGGAATGAAGAATCGGGGGTGGATCGACGGAAAGATAGGGAGGAAGAAACAATCGTACGGGTGGAGTTTGAAGGGGAATCTTCGGGCTTCACCGGTAACTTCCACGCCAGGAGGGCATTTATCTGGGCCAACAACCCGGTGCAAGTGGGGAAGCAGTTCCCCATGAAGCTGCATTTATTCGACGGTGGGGAGCCGGTCGAAGTGGTCTGCATAGTAACTTCGATGAATGAACATGAAAAAGAAAACAGTGATTTGGGCGTAGGCATGGGTGTTAAATTTCTAAACCTCGAGCCTGAATCTGAGAGGCGGATCGAAGAATACATCCAATCTCAAAAGAATCCTATGCTAAATCAAAAATTTGAAGATTAGGCTTTCCCCCTATGCCCTCTTGGAAGAGGAAGGATGCGCCCATTCAGGGCGTCCTCATTTCTGAGGAGGGGATAGGGTTCTTATTTGCATTCAGCCTTCTCTCCTCTCCCGCCAAAAAATTCGCTTTCCATTCCTCATGGAATCTGCTATTCTACTTATTTAGCCTGTTATGAGGCCCCATCACATATATTGGATATGGGCTTGATCTAAAAAAAATCCGCTATTGGCGTTTTTTTCGCTCCTTATTTGACCTTCTGGAGGTATCAAGGGGTTTCTTCTGATGTACCTCGACTATTATGTCCTCCGGGAAAAGCCTTTTAACCTAACCCCCGACCCCCGCTTTGTCTTCCTGAGCAAGCATCATAAGGAAGCCTTTGCCCACCTTCTGTATGGCATTAACAATCGTTCAGGGTTCATTGTCTTGACGGGAGAGGTAGGATCGGGGAAAACAACGGTCTTGCGCGCACTCCTCAGCCAGCTGGACCAGGATCATCACCGTACCGCTTTAATCTTCAATCCTCCTCTTTCGCCACCCGCGCTTCTTCAAAACATAAACCGGGAATTTGGTATTCTCACCGACTCCTCCAATAGCTCGAGCCTCTTGGATGCCCTCACTCAGTTTCTTCTCCAGCAGAATGACGAGGGCCGCACCGTCGTCCTGATCATAGATGAGGCGCAAGATCTAGAAGCTCCGGTGCTCGAGCAGATCCGGCTGATCTCAAACCTGGAAACAGACAGGGAAAAGCTTATCCAGATCGTCCTGGCGGGACAGCCCGAGTTCGGGCAGATTCTGCAGAGGAAGGAACTGCGGCAGCTCAACCAGCGGATCATCGTGCGCTACCATCTCCAGCCCATGGATTTCCCCGACACCATTGGTTATGTCAACCACCGGCTCGAAGTGGCCGGAAGAAGGGGTGGGGTCATCTTTTCCCGGAGGGCGCTGAAGCGAATATACAAGTATTCAGGGGGGCTGCCGAGGCTCATCAATGCGGCCTGCGACAGGTCGCTCCTGGCCGGCTACACAAGAGACAAGACAAGGATTAGCTGCTGGGTTGCCTCCGTAGGGATTAAGGACATGAGAAGGAATACGGCGCCCTTTGCCCAGAAAGGTCGTCTTATTCTGATCCCGATGGTTGTGGTTCTTGCGGCCTTCTTGGGGGCGGGCATCTATCTTACAGGGCGTGACCTCATTGACGAGCTCAATCCTTCCCAACCCGTCGAAGCAACGGAGGAGCAGACGAAAGAAGCCCCCACCATAACCGGCGAAGAACTCTCCCGGGCCATGGCCGCTGAACTCGGGAAAGTCTCCGAGTCAGAAAGTGCCCGAAGGGCTTTTAATACTCTGGCCGACCTCTGGAATGCTTCCCCTATCCCCGAAAGCGGGAATTTGACGCAGTCCAAGGGAATGGAGCATGCGGCTCTGGACCGGAACCTCCGTCTGTACAGATTTTCTGGAAACCTGGGCGCCTTGCTGCGCATCGATATTCCGGCAGCGCTCGAATTGAGCATGCCGGGCATACACGGGAAACGCTTCGTTTCGATGGTGGGCAAAGATAACGAACAGCTCCTTGTCGACCCACGGATTGCCGGGAAGGAATCCCTCTCGTTCAGCGAACTGGAAAAGCACTGGTCCGGGCAGGGCTTCCTTCTCTGGAAGGACCCCCTGAATCTCCTGACCAGGGTATGGCCGTGGTCTAGGGGGGGGCACATCAAAAGGCTCCAGGATCTGATGAGAGAGGCAGGGGCCTACAGCAGGCCAACGACGGGTGTTTATGACGCCGGTACCCTTTTGGCCGTCAAGGAATTTCAGTCGTCAAGGGGGATCGCCCAGGACGGTATCGTGGGCGTTCAAACCCTGATGCTCTTGTATCGTTCCATCGATCGTTTCGAAGCGCCAAGACTTACGGGGAGCCGAAAATGAGCCTGATACTCGACGCCTTGAAAAAACTCGAGCGCGAAAAGTCATCCCGCAAGGCCAGATTGGAGAATATCGCCCTCGAGATTCTCAAGCCCGATCTGCCCCGTCCCCAAAAAAGAATCCCCCTGCACTTTGTGGCCCTCCCCCTAACGGCTGTGGTTGCCGCCTCCATTACCTATTTCGCGATCGCGGGATTCGGCTTCTTGTCGAAATCATCACCTCCCGCACCCATGAATCCTCCGGCGCCAAGCGAGCAGGTTGCCTCGGCTCCCCCGGAGCCCAGCTCCCCGCCGAAATCACCGCCTGCCGCGCCCGCGACCCCCCCGGCGCTAGGTCAGCAGGTTGCCTCAGCTCCCCTGGAGCCCAGCTCCCTGCTGAAATCACCGCCTGCCGCGCCCGCGACGCCCCCGGCGCCAAGTCAACAGGTTGCCCCGGCTCCCCTGGAGTCCAGCTCCCTGTCGAAATCACCCCCTTCCGCGCCCCCCACGGTACCAAGTCCTGGCGGCTTGACCGTCAGGTCACGTCGGCGTGCCCTTTACATGAACCAGGACGAGATGAGCCGGGTGCCCCCGAAAATCCAGACCCAAGCTGAAAGCAGAAGCCCCGCACCATCTCTCGGTGAGGAAAAAGCAGGCCAGAATGTTATCCCGCAGGATGCGCACATCGCCCCTGCAGTTACAAAAAAGCCAGCTGAACGCACCCCCGGCGGATCTGCCACGACTCCGCCCTCCCTAAAATTATCTGGCATCCTCTGGCATGAAGACCCCTCAGAACGCCGCGTCGTGATCAACGGCATGGTCCTCACCGAGGGGGCTGTAACCGAAGGCGTGAAAGTCTTGGAGATCCATCCCACCCATGTTCGCCTCTCGCACAACGGCCGGCCCTTTGAAATCTCCATGCCCAGGTGAGAAGCACCAGGTGTATAAAAAGGTGGCAGGGACATCACGGCAGGAGTTCGCCTAACCGGGGCACATCAGAAAGAAGGACAAAACGCTTGGCGCTGATCCCCGCTTCTCTAGAATCCCCAGGGCCCATATTATACCCTGAAAAAGGGAGCATGGTTTCAGATTTGACTCGACAGATGAAGAGGAATCCCATATAGAGGCATTATGCCCCGGAAGCCGAGATTGGTTGCCCCTGGAAGGCTGCATCCTGCCATAGGGCGCGTCGTCTGTTCTGTTAACTGGCGGTGGCGGATATGGGTCATCCGGGAGTGTAAGTGGCCACTTCCTTGGGGTGACGACGTCGGCAGTGGTTGATGCGGCTCATTCCGAGCATCTCCCGGAACTCAAAGAATATCTATAAGTTCATTCGGAAACTACCTCCCCGGAAGTTGCCACCTCTAAGTTCAGAGACTAAAACGCAGATAGGGCCGGCCGCCGCTCTGCCCAGAGTCGTGCCTTCTCCAGTTGGCCGGCCAAGCGCAGGAGCGTGGCTTCCTCGCCAAAGCGGCCGGCGAATTGAACCCCGATCGGCAGTCCGGCGTCATTCCAGTAGAGCGGAACTGACATCGCCGGATTGCCAGACGCGTTAAACAGAGCCGTGAATCCGATGGTACGCATCAAAGGACGCCGAAAGGCCTCAGCGTCGGTGGACATCAAGTCTGGCTGTCCCAAAGGCAACGGGGTGCAAGCCATCGTGGGGGTCAGCAGCACATCGTATTGCTCAAAGAAGCGGCCGACCTGCCTTCCGGCGCGGTGAACGGCCTGAATGGATCGGGCATAGTCAGCGCCGCTGACCGAATCCGCCCCTTTGGCCGTAGCGTAGGTAATTCTCTCGACGTGATTCTCCGTCCAGGATGTTCCCAGCGCCTGGGCACGCACATCCAGCGTCGCCCGTATGTTCGAGATCACGATGACCCGCTGCGCTTCTCCGAGCTCTTGGCCGTTGATTTGGGGTTGGGCCTCTTCAACGCGGTGACCGAGCGATTGGCATAGCCGGGCTGCATCGTTTGCGGCGTCAATGCATTCCCGATCCACCGGCGATCCGTTGAAACTGGTTGTGCAGAGGGCAATCTTGAGGCGCCCCGGGTCCAACCCCACCTCATCCAGGAA
>Ga0209253_10006192_pt1 | contig 10365 bp, 7 predicted proteins | sample FrelakmetBRP12BR_FD_187145 | JGI IMG/M metagenome (GOLD analysis project Ga0209253, IMG submission 187145) | Freshwater lake sediment microbial communities from the University of Notre Dame, USA, for methane emissions studies - BRP12 BR (SPAdes)... | ecosystem: Environmental > Aquatic >... | reverse complement strand
ATCCCGATTCGCCATCCGGCCCACTGGCCCCGATGTCCTCCGCCCGGCTGGTCAGGAAATCAGTTACCTGCTGCGGCGAATAATCTGGAAAAGCTTGCAGAATCAGCGCCGCAGCGCCACTGACATGCGGGCAAGAGGCTGAGGTGCCGTTCCAAGACTCGCCGAAAGCAGCACTACTCACCCCGGAAGGCGCAACTACATCTGGTTTTATGCGCCCATCTTCGGTGGGTCCACGCGAACTGTAATCTTCCAGCTCGCCGGTTTCCCAGTTCGTTGCCCCTACCGTCAGGCTGCTGATGGCATCTCCCGGTGTGTTGACGCTGTATTCCGGACTGTAGTATTCGATGGCTCCATCCCGTAGAAAGAAATCAAAAGTGACCTGGCGAGTGGCATTTACGGCAAAAAACTGAAGATAATATGGCCCCTCATCCGAGAATTCATAATAAATAAATTCACCCGCATCAGAACCAGGACCTGTTTGCTGGTCGGTTGAGCTGACCACCTCTTTACCATTCTGATCCAATACAAACAGGTCGAAATCCTGCGTCCCGTTCTTCCAATCATCCCAATTCAATGCCAGCGTGGCGTTGCCATCCGGAGAGAAACCCATGTATTCATCTCCAGGCGCAAATTCGTGATAGCCATTTCCATCCGTGTCGGTAAATTTTGCGCGGTAATGGGAAGTGCCGGTATTCCCAGACGAATTGACCCATAACACACCTCGCGCCACGACCTGATCCACCATCTGAGCAGCCGGACCTGTATCATCCCGCGGACCGAAAATCATTCCGGTGGAGCTGGAGATCATATCCACGCCCTGTGACACCAACCAGTCCACCGCTACCTGCTTCTCTGCCAGAGTTTGGTACGCCGCAAAGACCAACTCGGCATCTGGCGCGATATCATGGATAATTTCCGCTACAGCGCTGCCGTGTTCAGTACCGGTCTGGTCTATTTCTGTGTCGGCGATGAATGAGCGAGCCAAAACATTGGCTGGCAAGTCGCTGCCCAACAGGCTTCTATATTTATCAAAGCCGACATCCAACACACCGACTTTGACCCCTTTGCCGGTGATGCCTGCCGCCTGCCAGACATCCGCCCCGATAACCGCCACCCCCTCCGTCTCAACGGAACCCACATCATGGATACCAACCTGAGGCAGGCGTAGACGAATGATATGCTCCAAACCCGAGATATCCATAAATATCCGACCCGGCTGATCGGAGGCCATTGAAGCCTCGACAACTGCCAGCGGGACGCTGATATCGACCATGTTCCCGCTCACTGTTGTAACGTTAATCCCATGCTCTTCGAGGCTTGTTACAAGCTCGTTTGTGTCTGTCGTATCCATCTCTAACGTCATGCGCACTTCATTATTGTCGTTCAAAATTCCGCGCTTACGCGCCAGTTCATAAGCAGCCTCCTGCCCCCCTTGCTGGTATACCATCAGAAATTCTTTATAAACCGAGTCTAACTTCTCATCTTGCAGAATCTGGCTGATTTCAGGGAACTGCGTTGCCAACTCGCTGATGGAAGGTGGCGGTTCCACAGGAGCAGGCGGCAACGGGCGTTTGCTCGAATAATACAATACGCCGCCAACTGCTGCAAGCAACAGAAATATAGAACCGAGTGCCAGAATCACCATCCCCTTACGGCTGGATATCCGACCGGTTTTTGGCTGCAGGTTTGGACTATCTGGATCCTGATCACTCATACATTCATCCTATTTTGTGCCCACAACTTGGGCAGAATTTTGCAGCAGGTCGCAAAGCGAAACCACGATTGATCATAGAAAGACTCTCGATGTCTGTATCCAGGTAACCGCTATCTTGCATCCCGGTCTCGGGCAAACGCAAACGTATGATATGCTGCAGACCTGAAAGCTGGGTAAATAAACCGCCAGGCTGGTCGGACGCCAGTGATGCCTGCACCAATTCCAGCGGGATCACAATATCCATCAAATTCCCGCTTACGGCGGTCACCTTGACACCATGCGCCTCCAGACTGGCCTGCAAAGCGCTTGTATCGGTTGTGTCTAGCCAGGGTCAAGCGGATTTCATTGTTTGCATTCAAAATCCCACGTTTCCTGGCCAGCTCGAAAGCCGCCTTTTCGCCGCCTTTTTGGTATTCCACAAAAAACTGCTTATACACCGAATCCAGTTTTTCGTCTTGTAAGACACTGCTGATCTCAGGGAACTGGGTTGCCAGCCCGCTGAGTGAAGCGGGCGGTTGCTTTAAAGGCGGTTGCGATGAGCGCTTGCCAAGATAGGAAACCACCCCACCAATCGCCACTATCAAAAGAAACAGGGAAACAGCCCCCAAGACCAACATCGCTCGGCGGCTGGACAGGCGCTCTAGAATTGTTTTCTTCCTCCCAGGTCCATCATTTAAAATCTGAGCTTTGCTCATCAGGTTGCTCAATCCTTTCTTGCTAGGAAACCAGGATTATTGCGCAGGCACTAACCAGTAACCTTGTTTATCGCCTTCAGCGGTCCAGCCGGTCATTCCAGTCTGGATCGAACGAATCTGCCACCAAATCCATTCGTTCGAGCAAATTGGGCCTCCGATGATGGCCACTTGCTCGCCGGGTTGGATGAAACCCACTACCGGAGCGACTCCGTTTGGTTGGGTGCGCACCCGATTCGCCAGGGGTGGATCATAGCTCACAAAGGCCTGGATTCCAACTTGAAGCCGGGAGGGATAAGTACCCGGGCATGGCACCCAGGTCGGGTTGGCAGACAAGACAAAGGTAGGGCTGAGGATGGGAGTCGGCGAAGGATATTGAGTAGCGCTCGGAGAAAAAGTTGGGCTGGGTGGTTGGATCGGGCTGGAGGTCAGCGTTGGATTTAGCGTCAGGCTGGGAGTTGCAGTTTCAGGTAGTTTTTCAGTGGCTGGTGGGGATGTCTGAGTTGGTGAGACAAGTTGAGACAGGAAAAGCGCGGTGGCGGTTTTGACCAAATCCGTATCAGTCTGTTTCGCGGCAGTCTGGGATGGGAGGTAGATATAGGTGTAAATCCCCAAACCCCCGAGCATCCCGCCGAGTAAACAGAGAGCCAATAGCGCGATGATCGCCCCAAGCACCCAGCCTGACGGTTTCTTCTCCTGGGCAGGCAGAGCGAGCGCCTCGGGTTGAGCGATCTGTACAGTTGGCGCCACCGGATATCCGACGCCAGCTGCAATCCCGAGCGCCGCCAGCATTTCCCGGACGCTCTGGAACCTTTGTTCCGGCGCCAACTGCATGGCTCTCAGCACCGCTTGCTCGATGCCGGGTGGAATAGCCGGATTGATCTGCCGTGGTGGTGTAAGCGGCTGCCCAGACTGGCGCTTCAGGCTTTCCAATGGCATGCGCCCGGTCAAGGTGGCGTAGAGAGTCGCCCCAAGCGAGTAGATGTCACTGCGAACATCGGCATCATTGGCATAAAATTCAGGGCTTATAAAAGCGACCGAGCCTGAATCCGGTACAAAGGTCGCTCGCTGGCTTGGGTCAGCGCTGCGAGCGATGCCATTTCCAACCAACATCGCCTGGCCGCGCGGAGTTATCCTGATATTAGCTGGTTTGAGCTCACGGTGGATAATCGGAGGGGTTTGTGAGTGCAGGTACGCCAGCGCCTCGCCCACCTGTCCAAACCAACTTACCACACGCGCCCAAGGCAAGCCCTTGCCAGATTGGCTAATCAGGCTTTGCAAATCCTTCCCATCTACATATTCAAGGACTAAGTATTGCCCCTGACCCGGCACAAGAAAATGGTCCACCACATAAGGCAGACCCGGATGACGCAAGTTGGCCAGCCGCCGGGCTTCATAACCGAACTCCTGGATACATTCTGGTGAGGTATTAAGAATTTCCTGGACTACGACCGGTGAATTCAGGCTGATATCTAAAGCCGAATAGCCCATCTCCTGGCCACTCTGACTGAGCGTCGCGCGAATACGATATCGATTATTAATAACCTGGCCATCGGAAAGGGGCATCCTGACCTCTCTGCCTATGGGATAGACCAGATCGAAAAATCAGAGTAGCGGGTGGAGGAGCCTGCCATTCCATCACCCTGGAAAATACCCGTGGCAATGAAGATCGATCCCGGATTCGTGCGCGCGGATAGATCGAGCTCGGAGATCATTTCGTTATTCAAGAAGAACCAACCCCGCTCTCCCTGGAAAATCAACTTCACCATATTTGAGCCATTCTCACTCACATCCAGAGAAGGTAGCTTACCTTGAGCGATGATCACACCATCCGGGTCGCCATTATTGTTTACCAACGCCCAGTTCTTCTCGGATTTGATCACAAACCGGAAATGCGTGTTCTTCTCTGCGTGACGCAAGATGAACCCGTAATCCCAGGTTCCCTGGGAAGTAGAATAGGGGTTAAAGAAACGCGCTTCACCGACGAAATCCCTCAGGTTCACCCCGGCATCCTGGGCAGAGATCAGGTCATTGCTGTTATGCTCCAACGCTCCTGAAGTTGGACCATATACAAGCTTACGCGAGGCTTCGATATTGGCAAGCACTGCAGCTTTAGTAGTTTGGGCTTGTGCAGTAGCTGTCAACCGCGCCAGAGAAGTCGATGTCAACATCACTCGTTGGACCAGCGTCGCTTCTACCTGTGCGTCGGAAGTCGCTTGGGAGGATTGGGTCTGTGAGGAGGCGATCATGCCCGCCACAATCAGACTTCCAACCAGGCAAAGTAAGATCACCGCCCCAATCCCAATCCAAATGCCCACTTTGCGTTCGTGCTTTGGGGCAGATATTGGATATGCCACCGGCGCCGGCGCCGGCATTGCCGGCCGAACCGCAGCGTTTGGAGTTACTGGCGCTCGGATGACCGGTTGAGCATAGGACTCTGGAACAGGCTTGACAAAAACTGGTGCCGCAGGCGCTGGTGGTGCGAATAAAGCTGCCTTGAATTCGGCAACGGTCTGGAATCGCTGGTTAGGGTCCAAACGCATCGCCCGTTCGATCGCCGCGCCAACCGATGGGTCGATACGCGGATTGATCTGGTTGACCAGTCGCATTTGAGCTCCGGACATGCGCTGCACACTCTCCAAAGGGTCCTGTCCGGTCAGGATGTTATATAGAGTTGCTCCCAGTGCATACAGGTCCGAACGCGCGTCGGTGCTGCCATGACCATACTGTTCCGGCGGAGCATAACCCGGGGTGACCGCGCGCGCGCCCATGGTAGTGCGCAGTTGCGCGTTATAGATTTTCACCAGGCCGAAATCTACTAACATAGCGCGCCCGTCGGGTGTGAGGCGGATATTCGCCGGCTTGATATCACGGTGTACTACCGGGGGTTGGCGAGTGTGCAAATAAGAAAGCGCATCCGCTACCTGTAATATCCAGGCGATAGCCTGTTCAGGGGGAACCGGTCCACGCTGTTTCAAAATGCTGGCCAGATCATCGCCTTCCACAAAATCCATCACCAGGTATTGCCCCTGTCCGGGCAGAATAAAATGGTCAGTCACTCGGGGCAAGTTCGGATGAGACAGGTTTGCCAGAACTGTCGCTTCACGAGTGAACTGGCGTTGAGCTTCAGGGGAGACATCCAGATTTTCCTTCAAGGCACATGGTTTGTTAAGGTTAGAATCCCAGGCCCGGTAGACAGCTCCAAATCCACCCTGTCCCAGCAATTTGACGATACGGTAACGATTATTAAAAACCTGACCTGTTTGTAAAGGCATTTTTGTGCCTCCTCTCAGCACTGTTATGGCAGTTCCGCACCGGTTACAAGGACATGCGTCACCCAGCCAGTGCCGGTGAATGAAATCCGCCCGGGGATCGCCATGATACCTAAATCCAGCTGGCAGATCGCCTGGTCGCGGCCATCAATATATAGCGCTACTTGCTTGTCACCGACGAATTTGAGCGCATAACTATGTTGTTTGGCGCCTTCCAATTCTTGCTGGCAAGTATTGTTCGCCGCCGGCGCCTGCAAAACAATCCGATTATTTTGAATTGCCAGATGCAATACCGTGAGGGTGGTATTCTCAGGCCCTCGATCAAATTGAAGCGGGTCCCAATCCAAGAACAGTGGGAAATTCGCATAATTGGGGTTTAGCTGTCCCTCAAACTCGATCACATTCCCAGGGGCATTGGCTATCTGAATCCTGGTGGTGACACCAGCCATGGCAGGGTTTTCCGTGGCCGTCAATTCCAACCAGCTATCTCCAGGTCCACTGCGTAGTATCGGTCGCGGGCTGCCCCAGGCTTTCCAATTGATGTTCAATGGACCATTGAATTCATCGTCCAGTAAGATTGCTGGGGTGGCAGACGGCGTAGTACCGGTGACCGGTACAGCAGGTGTAAACGCGATCGTCGGTGAAATCTCTAGTGCGGCAGTCAGGGTCGTAGTCGGGGTTGCAGTAGCGGCTGGAACAACTGCCACCGTAAAGGTCGGCGTGGGTGGGTTCTCGGTTGAGATTACGACTTCCGTTGCCGATGCGGTCGCCGCCAGCTCAAGCGTTTGGCTAGGAACCGGCACGGTCGGACTTGCTTTAGCCGCCGCGAACCAGCCAAAAGGATCTTTTAAGAAAACATACGCTCCGCCGCCGCCCAACACGCAGATCACCAACAGCGCCAATACTATCAGCGGCCACATGAATTTATGACCGGGGCCAACCTCACTCTGCGTCGGGGCAGCGACTCTGGATAAGGAGCTTCCAGCGGGCGGACTTCCAGCAGGTGCTGCAATGGGTTTGGGTTGAACTGCCGCTTTCAAAGGAGGTTCGAGAACTGGCGTTTCTACCGGCGGCGCCGGTGTACCTGGCGTTTCTGGCAATGCAGGCTCTTGTTGGAGCACCTTACCGCAATTGCTGCAAAATTTCGATCCAACTCGAATCGGTTTGCCGCATTGCGGACAAGGGATGGTAGCGGGACTGGCCGGTGGTGTACTTGCCTGAGCCGAAGCTGTGGCGGGGATAGTATAGCCGCAGCTTCCACAAAACCTCGCCCCCGGGCGCAACGGTTTCCCACAATTCGGACAATTTGTCGTCGTCATATCAGGCCCTCCACAAGTACATCAATCGAGAATGATTACCAAGCATATCCTCATAAGACAGGATCAAATCCGCTGATCCGTTTCATTCCGATAGCTTAACCGTTTTTCTGCTGGTGAGCATAATCGTTTTCTTCCCTTCGCTTGAGACCTGCCCCGACGCTTCCAGGCGATCGGCCTCTTGCTGCATCTGGCCAGCCAGCTCAGTTTCACCCTGCGAAAGCAGGATTGTCACGGCCTGACGCAGCTTACGAGTGGCATTATTTACATCTCCGACCTGAGCATCGTCTAAAGCCTGGGTCTGCAGGCGGAAAGCCTGCACTTTCTCGACCACATTCATGACACGTCCAACCATCTGGTTATACAGCGCCGGGTCATTGGAATATTGAACGACCAGATCGGCCGCCTGGCGTTGCAAGCCCTGCTCTGGCACCTGAAAGGTCATATCTGCCTGAGCGATGCGCACTGCCCCTTCCGGGCGGGACGGCAGCATGATCTCTGCCAGGTATGCGATGCCTGATTTTTCCAGTTGTCTGGTCTGGATCTGGATCGTACGCCCCTGGATCACATCGTTACCGAGATGGCGGATCAACGGTGTTACCTGCCAGACCTGCCTCGCTTCAACCCCCTGTACCATCCGCAAATTTACTGTCACATCTTGAGCAACTACCTGCATGGATTGGTAAACCTCGTTGAATATCCGGTCTGCATCTTGGGGTGTGGGGATATAATCTGCCATCCCCAGGCGCGATCCTGGTGAGACCTGGATGCTGCGGTCTGCCAGATCGAACAGGAAATCTTCTTTCCATTCATGTCCTAAGCCCAAACCGATGATCGGCACTCTGCTGCTTCCGGCCTCATCGGCAATCCGGCGCGAGTCTTCCTCACGGTCGGTTGCTTCTCCATCCGTGAGCAAGATGATCCTGCTCACACGCTCAGGCGATAGGGACTGGCTGACCAGGCGCAAACCGGCTTGCAGCGCCGGTGCGACATTGGTCCCACCGCCATCCCGGATCTTATTAACCGCACGTTTCAGAGCTTCTTTATCCCTGGCTGGTTGTGCCGGCGCCAGGATTTCAGTCCTTGACTGGAAGGTAACAATCGAAATGATATCATCTTCGCCTAGCTGATCAATAATATGATTGACGGCTTCTTTCATCGTCCGCAGCTTCTCGCCCGCCATCGACCCGCTATGGTCCAGCACCAACGAAAAGTTCAAAGGAAGCCGCACATTGGAAATTGCCATCCCTGGTACCAGCTCGGTCAGCACATAGATCAATTGCGGCTGGTCAATCACTGGGACCGCTGCCCGGTTACACATACTGGTCAATTTCAATAAATCAGACATCCTTAAAATCCTCTGTTTACCGGCTAGTGCCGGGTCAGACGGCGAGTTTCATAACGCAACTGCTTCGCCGCTTCTGGATCCAGGCTCCCGCTTTGTTCCAATAAATCCGCCTGGTTGAACATCGCGCTTGCCAGAGTAGTTTCGCCCAGGTCCAACAAGCGGGTGGCGGCCTGGCGCAACTGGATGGTTGCCGCCTCTTTTTTATCCGGTTCCTGATCCTGGGTTGCCGTATGAGCTGATTCCAGGGCAGTAATCCCTATTTTGTATGCGCCTACTTTCTCAACCATATCCATGACATGCTCATCCAGATGTATAGTCAGCGAGTCGGATCTTTCGATCATAACATCTTTGCGCAATCTCTGGCGACCCCCTTCCAGATCTGGATCGTCCCAGGCCAACATCGTTTGCGCCAGGCGATAACTGCCCGGTTGCCCGGCTTGCACAACCAGCTCCAATAACAAGGCGACCGGAGAATTCGGGGCATAGTCTCCCAACAACAGGGAATAGCTACCATCCATCTCGGGACCCTGGTCAAAGTCTCCCAGTTCCGGCAAAACCCGATAAACACGGCGCAGCTGGACGCCATCCATCAAATGGAGTTTGACTTCCATGTTACGATAGCTGATGTGCAAAGCCACGCCCAACTCCTGTTCGAAAGCCGCGCAGAGCTTGTCTGGCGATTCGATATAATAGGCATTACCACCGGAGATGTCAGCCAGTGGGATCAGCAAGTCCTCATTGAACTCATTACCGATCCCCATGGTAGTCAGCTTTATGCCAGCCTTGCGGGCATGTTTTGCCCAGGTATAGCATTCTTTCACCTTACGGGTGTGCCCATCGGTCAGGACAATCAAACGACTCGAAAATTGCACGCCCGGTGCGCCTTGCGTCTCAGAAAAAGCCAGCGCCAATCCCTCAGCCATTTGAGTTTCATTGCCTAATTGCAGCGATTCAAGCTCAAGCGCCGCCTGCTTAAGTCGAACACGTTCCTTTCCACTGGACTGCCGGATAAGCACCTGCGCCTGACTGGCAAAAGCTGCCAGGGAAAAATAATCGCTCTCGCGTAACATTTCAGAGGCGATTCTTAAAGCATCCGATACATAGTCGATCCGGCGTGGAAGCTGCGCCATCCATTCATTGGGCGCGGCTGTGATTTGGTAAGCTGGAACGCCATCGGTCATCACTTCCTTGGCCAGGCCGTTTTTGACCAGCTCTGCAAATTGTTTTTCTGTCACCAGGCGGATCCGCATAGATTCACTGGTATCAATCAGGAATCCCAGGTTTGTGGGTAACGCCGCAGCTCCCTGACCTCCATTAATTTCAACCAATCCATAGACCAGCCGGGGTCCTTCACCGGCAGGCACGACTCGGGTCGAGACTCGGAAAGAGAGATCAGGCAAAGAATCCGGCAGGTCTGAAGTATCCATAGAAGTATCAAAAATCCTAATGACCCGAAATCGTCGCGATCGGTCCTCAGACCATACTCCGGCATGCCTCAACGACAGTATGTGCGCCTCGGCTTTGCTCAAGGTCCAGCGCCCATTTCAAGCCGGCAATCAATATATCGCCGGTGCAGGAGTTATATTCATCGAGCACCTTCACGTTCACAATCCGCGCCCTCGGCGCCAGATCGCGGGAGCTCTGCGCCCTCCTTCAGAAGCACGCCCCGGAGCTGGAGGTCCTGGGGCCCGCGTTGGCCGTGGTGCCCCGCGTCCGGGATATCTCCCGGGTCCAGTTCATCCTCAAGGCCGCGGAGCGCGAGACGATCGACCGGGCCCTCCGCGAGGCCCTGCCGAAGATCCGTTTAAAGAAATCTGTCCTTTTTTCCTATTCCCCATTTCGCGGCGAATAAAAAGGTCCCTCCTCCGGCGGGGGCGGGGGCTAAGGGCGATATCCTTCGCCTAGCCAAATAGAGGACTTCCCCGAAACCGGGAGAAGAGCCAAAAAAAGGGGCCCTTCCCGGAGGAAGAGCCCGGTATCAAGCGCAGGTTGAAGTCTAATTCCCGATCGGCGGCACGACGGG
>Ga0209253_10006191_pt1 | contig 10367 bp, 7 predicted proteins | sample FrelakmetBRP12BR_FD_187145 | JGI IMG/M metagenome (GOLD analysis project Ga0209253, IMG submission 187145) | Freshwater lake sediment microbial communities from the University of Notre Dame, USA, for methane emissions studies - BRP12 BR (SPAdes)... | ecosystem: Environmental > Aquatic >... | reverse complement strand
CGCGGTGATCAAGGTCGGTGCGGCGACCGAAGTCGAGATGAAGGAGAAGAAGGCCCGTGTCGAAGATGCGCTGCACGCGACCCGTGCAGCCGTCGAGGAAGGCATCGTCGCCGGCGGCGGCGTGGCCTACCTGCGCGCCCGCGCCAACCTCAAGAACCTGAAGGGCGACAACCACGACCAGGACGCCGGCATCAAGATCGTGCTGCGAGCGCTGGAAGAGCCGATGCGGCAGATCGTCGCCAACGCCGGTGACGAGCCGTCGGTCGTCGTCAACAAGGTCGTCGAGGGCAAGGGCAACTACGGCTACAACGCCGCGACCGGCGAGTACGGTGACATGGTCGAGATGGGCGTGCTCGATCCGACCAAGGTGACGCGTTTCGCGCTGCAAAATGCAGCGTCGGTGGCGTCACTGCTGCTGACGACCGAAGCCATGGTGGCCGAACTGCCGAAGGACGAAAAGGGCGGCGGCGGCGGTGGCGGTGGCATGGGCGGCATGGGCGGCATGGGCGACATGGACATGTAAGCCGTCCGACCAGAGGCGGAACGGCCCCTTGGGCCGGCCGCTTCAACGTCGCGGTGGGGGCTTGCGCTGCATTCGCCCCCTAGGAGAGCCTCAAGCAAAGCCCGGCCTCGCGCCGGGCTTTGCGCTTGTTGCGCATCCGAGACACCCCCTGCCGCGTCCTTGGCCCGCTGCCATTGCGCGCCGACGCGCAGGCCCGCGTGCGCGTTTGTCGCAATGGGGGCCCAATCTGCGCAGAGCACGCCGCGCCGGCCCCACCGCTGCGGCCGCGCACGCGATCCGGCCATCGCGCAGCGTTGGCGTTGACTGGATGAAATGCTTTACACTACAAAGGATTATTGGGCAAAGTTGCATAACAACTGCGCTTGACGCGGGGCGTTGTGGCGCACAACACGAATGAGCCGGCAGGGGATCGGTCTTGATTAGTCAGGGAGTCCTGTTTGCGCTGATGATGGCGATCCTCGTGGTCGTCGTGATCATCGGCTTCGTTCGGCGCAACCGGACGTCGCGTGGTGGTGGCGGCGGCGGCGCGGATTCGCCGAACACCGTTGCGCAGTGGACCGAGGGCGAGACGACGCGTCTCCTGTCGTCGGCGGAGCTTCCCGGCCTCTACCTGTTGCGCCCCCGGTTCCTGACCAAGGCGGAGGGTGTCGTCTACCTGCTCCTCAAGGCGGCGTTTCCGCGCAACGAGATCTTCGCGCGCGTCCGCTTGGCCGACGTACTGCAGGTGAAGATCGGGCCGCAGGGCATGGAGCGGCTGCGTGCGTTCCGCAAGATCGCCAACCAGCACGTCGGCTTCGTCGTCTGCGATCGCGACATGACGATCATCGCGATCGTCGACTCGAAGGAACCCGACCAGGTCATCAATCCGCGCGACCAGAAGCTCGAAGTGATCAAGCAGCGCTGCCTGCAGGCGGCGCAGGTCAAGTACATCTGCGTCTACCCGCCGCAGCTGCCGCGCTACCGCGAACTGCGCGAGCAGATCCTGGGGCCGGCCGCCGACCTCGTCTAGCGGGCTGCGGCGCCCGCCGGGGCGCTTGCAAGCTTCCACCGCACGCGAACCAACGCGCGCGACAGCGCGTCCGGTTCGCCGGCCGCCCGACGCTGCGGTACGATGGACGGCCGACGCCTGCGCGATGCGCGGCGCCTCTCCCGCACGTCGACGCACAGCGCCGCCTGTGTGCGACGGAGGGCCGCCGCCTGAACATCCTGTATTTGCCCCATGCCCAATCCCGGAGTGAACGCGTGACCGACGCTTTCAAGCTCACCTATTCGACCATGTTCGATCCACCGCCGGAACTGCATGCGCGGTTCGAGGCGGCGCTCGCCGCGATCCGGCCGCATCTCGACGCCGAGCATCCGATGCTGATCGGCGGCCGCGACGAGCGCGCCCCCCGCCAGTTCAGCGTGGCGTCGCCGATCGATACACGGATCGTCCTCGGCCGATTCCAGGCGGGCGAGGACCTGCACGCGCGTGCCGCGGTGGCGGCCGCCGCCGCGGCGTTCCCCGCGTGGGCGGCAACACAATGGCAGGAGCGCGTGCGCATCCTGCGGCGCGCCGTCGAGCTCATCGAGGCGCGCGTCTACTTCATCGGCGCGGTGCTGGCGCTCGAGGTCGGCAAGAACCGGATGGAAGCGCTCGGCGAGGCCCAGGAGACCGCCGACCTCATCGCGTACTACTGCGCGCAGATGGAGGCCAACGACGGCTACGCGAAGCCGATGGCGGCGGACCCGCTGCCGGGTTTCGCCAGCGAGAACCAGAGCGTGCTGCGTCCCTACGGTCCGTGGCTGGTGATCGCGCCGTTCAATTTCCCGTTCGCGCTGTCGGGCGGCCCCGCGGGCGCGGCGCTGGTCGCGGGCAACACCGTCGTGTTCAAGGCGGCGTCGACGACGCCCTGGAGCGGGCGCCTGCTGGCGGACGCATTCCGCGATGCGGGCGTGCCGCCCGGCGTGTTCAACTTCGTGACCGGGCCGGGCGGGTCCACCGGCGAGGCGCTGATCCGGCATCCCGATGTGGCGGGCGTCACGTTCACGGGCAGCTTTGCTGTCGGCATGCACCTGACGCGCACATTCGCGCACGGGCGCTGGCCGCGGCCGTGCATCGCCGAGATGGGCGGCAAGAACGCCGCGATCGTGTCGCGGCACGCGAACCTGCACGATGCCGCAACCGGCGTGATGCGGTCCGCGTTCGGGCTGTCGGGGCAGAAGTGCTCGGCGTGCTCGCGCGTGTACGTCGAGCACACGGTGTTCGCCGACTTCGTCGCCGGGCTGCATGGCGCGACCGCGAAGATCGGTGTCGGCGATCCGACGCGGCGTGAGCACTGGATGGGGCCCGTCATCGACGCGGCAGCCGTTGCGCGCTACGAGGACGCGGCGGCGCAGGTCCAGGCGATAGGCGAGGCGGGCGGGATCGTCCACGGCGGCGAGCGCCTCGACCACGGCGACCTCGCGCACGGCCACTACTGCGCGCCGACGATCGCGCGCGCGCCGCTCGATCATCCGCTGTGGCGCACCGAGCTGTTCCTGCCGTTCGTGCTTGTCGCGCCCGTGACCGACGTCGCCGAAGCGATCGCGCGGGCGAACGCGAGCGACTACGGACTCACGGCGGGGTTCTACGGGTCCGCGGACGAGACCGAGCGTTTCTTCGCCGAAATCGAGGCGGGCGTGTGCTACGCGAACCGGCCGCAGGGCGCGACGACCGGCGCGTGGCCGGGCTACCAGCCGTTCGGCGGCTGGAAGGGATCGGGATCGACGGGCAAGGCCGGCGGCTCGCTCTACTACGTGCCGCAATACCTGCGCGAGCAGTCGCGCACGCGCGTCGTGCGCCGGTAACGCGTTGCCGCGCGTTCGCGCGAGGCGAGTCCGGCGAAGCGCGCCGTCAGCCGCGCAGCGCGAGCACGGTCCCGGCGACGATCAGTACGCCGCCGGCTGCCATGCCGGGCGTGAGCGCCTCGGCCAGGAACAGCCATCCCCACAGCACGCCGAACAGCGGGATCAGGAACGTGACCGTCAACGCGCGCGACGGGCCGACGTCCGCAATCAGCTTGAAATAGATCAGGTAGGCCACCGCCGTCGATGCCAGCGCGAGCGCCGCGACGTTCGCGGCCACCAGCATCGTGATGGGCCCCGGGATGCTCGTGAAAGGCAGCGCCGGCGCCAATGCCACCGCTGCGGCAACCTGGCTCGCCGTCGCGACGGCGAAGGGCGGCACGCCCTTCAACCTGCGCTTGGTGAAGGTGCCGGCGAGCGCGTAGCAGAGTGCTGCCGCGAGGCACGCGGCGATCGCGAGGACCGTGTCGCGCGTCAGCGCTTCCGGATGCCAGCCCACGAGCATCGCCACGCCCATGAAACCCAGCGCCATGCCGGCGATCTTGCGCGCCGTCAGCGGCTCGCCGAGCCAGATCGCGGCGGTGATCGCGCCGAAGAACGGACTCGTCGCATTGAGCATCGCGCCGGTGGATGCCGTCACGTATTGCTGCGCGTAGCTGAACAGCAGGAACGGCAGCGCCGAATTGACGACGCCCACGACCGCGAAGTCGCGCCAGCGCGTGCGAAAGGGAGGGAAGCGGCGCTGCGCGTACGCGAGCGCGAGCAGCGCCACCGCGGCGACGTCGACACGCACGAACGCGAGCGCGATTGGACCGAGCGCGGGCACGGCGACGCGCATGAACACGAACGAGCCTCCCCACAGCGCCGCGAGGATCACCAGCAGTGCCGCGGATCGCATCGGCACGGGACGCCGCCTATCGAGCAAAACGGGATTGCACGACCAATGCTCCGTCGTCCCCGCGAAGGCGGGGACCCACCGTCGTTCGAGGAGAGTCGCTGGGTCCCCGCCTTCGCGGGGACGACGGGACCCTTGCGGAGGCTGTCACCCAATTTCGCAAGGATCAGCAAGTCAGCCGGAACGGCGCGCGCTCGAGGTCGAGCAGCTTCTGCTTGCGCGCGAGGCCGCCGCCGTAGCCGGTGAGCGCGCCGTCGGCGCCGATGACGCGGTGGCACGGCACGACGATCGACAGCCGGTTGTCGCCGTTGGCACGGCCGACCGCCCGCACGGCGCTGGGTTGCCCGATGCGCCGCGCGAGTTCGGCGTACGACCACGTTTCCCCGGCCGGAATCGTGCGCAGCGCTTCCCACACGCGCAACTGGAACGGCGATCCGGTGAGCGCGACCGGCGTCGCGAACGTCCGGCGCGTGCCGGCGAAATACTCGGCGAGCTCGGCCCCGATCTGCGCCAGATAACGATGCTCGCCTGGCAGCACGCGCACGGACAGCCGCTTCTGCAGCATCACGAGCGCGCGCTCGAGGCCGCGCCGGTCGACGAAGTCGAGCAGGTGCAGGCCGCGGTCGTCGGCCAGCGCGAGCATCGATCCGAGCGGCGTCTCCAGCCACTTCGCGTGCAGCACGCCGATGGCGCGCGCGCGGGACGGCGCGGCGCCGACGAGGCGCGCGAACGCCTCGCGGAATCCGCTGCCGGATTCGAATCCCTGGTCGAGCTGCGAGTCGAGCACGGTCTTTCCTTTCCGGATGTCGAGGAGCGCGAGCCCCATGCGCCGCGCGCGATGGTAGGCCTGGAACGTCATGCCGCAATAGCGCTTGAACTGCCGGCGCGCCGTCGAGGGATCGATGCCGAGCTCCGACAGGTCCGCGTCGCGATAGCGCCGGCCGGGCTCGGTCTCGACGGCGAGCAGCAGCTTCTCGACGAGCGGCGGCGGCTTGCGGCCATGGTCCAGCGGACGGCACTTGCGGCACGGTCGGTAGCCCGCATGCAGCGCGTCCGCCGGCGCGGCGAAGAACTCGACGTTTTCGCGGTTCGGCATGCGAGCGCGGCACGTGGGCCGGCAGAAGATTCCCGTGGTCCGCACGCCGAGCCAGAACACGCCCTCGTACGCCGGGTCGCGGCGCTGATACGCGCGGTACATCGTGGTGGCGGCGGGCAGCTGCGACATGGAGCGGATTCTAGCCAGTCGGGCGACGGCGTGCCGCCGGAATTCGGGCAGGCAATTCGTGCGGAGCGCCGAGTGGCATTCGGGCCGCCGCGCGCAGCGGCGTCGTCAGTTCAGGAGGCCGCGCTCCGCGAGCATCGGTTCCACGCGCGGGTCGCGGCCGCGAAACGCGCGAAAGGCGGCGCCGGGATCGAGCGTGCCGCCGGTCGAGTAGACATAGCGCAACAGGCGCGCTGCGACGCCGGGCGCGAACGGATCCCCCGCCTCGGCGAACGCGGCGTAGCCGTCGGCGTCGAGGACCTCGGCCCACAGGTAGACGTAGTACCCGGCCGCGTAGCCGCCGCTGCCGAACAGGTGGGCGAAGTGCGGCAGCCGGTGCCGCATCACGAGCTCGCGCGGCATGCCGAGCCGCGCGAGCGCGTCCCGCTCGAACGCGGCGAGGTCGAGCGCCGCGGGATCGGGGTGCGCGTGCAGCGCCATGTCGACGAGCGCGCAGGCGGTGTACTCGACGGTCTCGAAGCCCTGGTTGAACTGCCGCGCCTCGCGCAGCCGCGCGATGAGCGCTTCCGGGATCGGCTCGCCGGTCACGCAGTGGAGCGCGTGCCTGCGAAGAACCTCAGGCTCGAACGCCCAGTGCTCGAAGATCTGCGACGGCATTTCCACGAAGTCGCGGAGCACGCGCGTGCCCGACAGCCGCTCGTAGGTCACCTGCGAGAGCAGCCCGTGCAGACCGTGGCCGAACTCGTGGAACAGCGTGCGCAGGTCGTCGGCCGACAGCAGCGTGGGCTCGCCCTCGGGGGCCTTCGCGAAGTTGTTGTTGTTGCAGACGATCGGCAGCACGTCGCCGTCGCTGCGCGACTGCAGCCGGAACGTGCTCATCCAGGCGCCGCCGCGCTTGCCCGCCCGCGCGAAATTGTCGGACAGGAAGAGGCCGATCGGCGCACCGTCGCGGCCGCGCGCCTCGTAGGCGCGCACGTCGGCGTGGTAGGCCACGAGGTCGGGCCGCGCGTGGAACTCGACGCCGAACAGGCGCCGCGCGCAGTCGAACGCCGCGGCCAGCATCCGGTCGAGCGAAAGATAGGGTTTGAGCGCCGACGCGTCGAAGTCATACTGCGCGGCCCGCACCTTCTCCGCGTAGTAGCGCCAGTCCCATGGCTCGATCGCGATGTCGTCGCCGTGCTCGACCGCGGCGGCCCGCAGCGCCGCGCATTCGGCGGCGGCCTTTGCCTTGGCGGGTTCCCATACGCGCGCGAGCAGCGCGGCGACCGCGGCCGGCGTGCCGGCCATCCGGTCGACCAGCGCGAACTCGGCGAAATTCGCGTAGCCGTGCAGGCGCGCGAGCTCGTGTCGCAGCGTGACGATCTCGCACGCGACCGGGCGATTGTCGTGCGGGCCGTCCTTCCCGCCGCGCCCGGTCCACGCGCGGAATGCGTCTGCGCGCAGGTCCCGCCGGTCCGAATAGGTGAGGAACGGCACCACGAGCGACCGCGACAGCGTGATCGCCCATGCGTCGGGGAGGCCGCGCTGCAGGGCGGCGGACTTCGCGGCGGCCCGCACGTCGGCGGGCAGCCCGGCGAGATCTTCCTCGGTGCGCAGCACGAGGGCCCAGGCGGCCTCGTCGGCGAGCAGGTTCTGGCGGAACTGCGTGAGCAGCGTCGCGAGGCGTTCGTCGATTGCGGCAACGCGCTCCCGCGCATCCGCCGACAGGCGCGCGCCCGCGAATACGAAGTCGAGCCACGTGCGCTCGAGCAGGCGCAAAGCCTCGGGGTCGAGGCCGAGCCCGGCGCGCTCGCCGTACAACGCATCGACGCGCGCGAAGAGGCGGGCGTCGAGGTAGATCGCCGTTTCGGTTGCCGCGATGCGCGGCGTGAACTCGCGTTCGACCGCCTGCAGTGCCTCCGACGTGGCCGACGCGGTCAGGTTGAAGAACACGCTCGCGACGCGCGTGAAGGCGCGCCCGCTGCGGTCGAGCGCGGCGACCGTGTTCGCGAACGTCGGCGGCGCGGACTGGGTCGCGAGCGCCTCGGCCTCGCGCCGGCGCTCGTCGAGCGCGGCTTCGAAGGCCGGCGCGAAGTGTTCGGCGCGGATGTCCGCAAACGGCGGGAGCCCCAACGGCGTGTCCCAGCGCGCGAGCAGCGGATTGGCGACGGCGTCGTTCATCGCGGCCGGTCCGCTCCGTCTGCCGACGCACGCGTGCCGCCTCGAACGTCCGATCCCCGTGCGCGTGCGCTCACACCAGTCCCGGTTCCCATTTCGTCTCCTCGAGGATGCGCACGCACAGGTCCCGATCGATGTTGCCGCCGCACAGGATCACGCCCATGCGGCGGCCTTCGCGGTGCGGCGCCTTGAGGAGCGCGGCGAGCGGCGCGGCGCCGGCACCCTCGGCCAGCTGATGCGTGTCGTCGAAGTAGGCACGGATCGCCGCCTCGACCTCGGCATCCGTGACTTCGACGACGTCGTGCGCGCCTCGCCAGATCACGTCGAGCGCCCCCTGCACCGGCACCCGGACCGCCATGCCGTCCGCGACGGTGACCGCGGCGGCCGTCTCGACGCGCTCGTGCCTGCGAAACGACTGCGCGTAGGCATTGGCGCCGGTGGCGACGACGCCGACGATGCGCGTCGCGAGGCCGAGCGCGTCGCGCGCGCCGATGAGCCCGCAGATGCCCGACCCGCAGCCGATCGGCACGAACACGGTGTGCAGGTCGGGCACGGCGCGAAAGAACTCGAGCGCATACGTGGCCACGCCGGCGACGAGTTCGGGCTCGAACGGACCGACGAAGCGCAACCCTTCCGCCTTCGCGAGCGACGCCGCGTGCTCGCGTGCCTCGTCGAAATCGCGGCCGTGCACGACGAGGTTCGCGCCGAAGGCCTTCATCGCGGCGTTCTTGTCGCGCGAATTGCCCTGCGGCACGACGATCGTGCAGCGCACGCCATGGCGGCGCGCCGCGTACGCGAGGCTCTGGCCGTGGTTGCCGCGCGTCGCGCTGATGACGCCCGGGAAGTCCGGTTCCCGCGCCGTCAGCGTGGCGAGCAGATTGAGGCCGCCGCGCACCTTGAACGCACCGGTGGGCGTGTGGTTCTCGTGCTTGACCCACACCTCGCATCCCGCGCGCTGCGCGAGCAGCGGCCATGCGTACTGCGGCGTGGGCGTCATCGCCGCGTAGACGTTGCGCGCGGCGGCTTCGATGTCGGCCAGTGCAAGCATCGTGTCTCGAACGGCGGTCATGCGCCCGCCGGGAGCGCGTGGAGCAGTCGCTGCGTCGCATGCAGCGCGCGCCGCGCGCGCTCGAGCGCGGGCACGGACTTCGCCAGTCGCTCCATGGGGACTTCGACGCTGACCGGCGTGTCCCGCGGCAGCGCGCCGAAGATCCCCACGAGGTCGAGGCCACCTTCGCCGGGCAGCAGGCGCTCGGCGCGCGCCTGGAACAGCAGGCCGTCGAGGTCGCGCGGACGCTCCGCCGGCGCGTCGCAGATCTGCGCATAGCGCAGCCACGCGGCGGGCACGCCGGAAATCTCGCTGGCGACGCTGCCGGCGCGGTCGAAGTGGATCGCATCGATCAACAGTCCGGCGTTGGGACGCGCGGCCTGCCGCACGGCTTCCGCGCCCTGCGCGAACGACCGCACGTCGGTCCATGGCATCGGCTCGACGCACGGCGCGATCCCGTAGGGCGCCGCGAGGTCGCACAGCGCGGCGAAGTTGTCGATGAAACGCGCAGGATCGGGGTCGTTGCCGGCGACGAGCGCGTTGCGCGCGCCGAGCCGCGCCGCGGTCTCGAGCACCGGCGCGAAGTCCGCGACCCGCGTGTCAGGCTTGAGCCGGAGGATCTCGACGTCGAGCACCCCGATGCCGGTGTCGGCCAGCCGCGTGAGCGTGTCGCGGATGATCGGCGTGTCGCCGATCGTCGCGTAGCTCACTTCGGTCGGCGTCGCCGGTATGAGCCGCACGCCGACGTGCGTGTAGCCGGCGTCGGCCGCGCACGTGACCAGCGCGGGCGGCGGCAGCTCGAGTACGGTCAGCGCGGATAGCGAAACGATTCGGGGCATGAGCGTCGTGGCGGGATGTGGGTCAACCTGATTTTCAGCGCACCGCGGCTGTTCGTGCGGCAGCCGGCGCCGCGCGTGGCCTGAGGGTACCTGGCGGGTACGCTCGTGCGGGTTCCAGGCATTCGTGAACTGTGGACGTCAGACGCGTTCGATGATGACGGCGATGCCCTGGCCGACGCCGATGCACATCGTCGCGAGCGCGTAGCGGCCGCCCGTGCGCCGCAGCTGATACAGCGCGGTCGTGACGAGGCGGGCGCCACTCGCGCCGAGCGGGTGGCCGATGGCGATGGCGCCGCCGTTCGGATTCACGTGCGGCGCGTCGTCGGGCAGGCCCAGGTCGCGCGTGACGGCCAGCGCCTGCGCGGCGAACGCCTCGTTCAACTCGATCACGTCCATGTCGCCGATCGTGAGCCCGGCCTTCGCAAGCGCCTTGCGCGTGGCCGGCGCCGGCCCGAAGCCCATGATGCGCGGCGCAACACCCGCGACGGCCGCCGCGACGATGCGTGCGCGCGGCGTGAGTCCGAATTTCGTCGCCGCGTCGGCGGACGCGATCAGCACGGCGGCCGCGCCGTCGTTGACGCCTGACGCGTTGCCGGCCGTGACCGTGCCGTCCGGCCGCACGATGCCCTTGAGCTTCGCGAGCGATTCCGCCGTCGTCGCGCGCGGATGCTCGTCCTGCGCGAAGACGGCGGGATCGCCTTTCTTCGCGGGGATCGCGACGGGAACGATTTCCTCGGCGAGCCGACCGGCGCCAATGGCGTCGGCGGCGCGCTGCTGGCTGCGCAGCGCGAACGCGTCCTGGTCCGCGCGCGCGATCCGGAAATCGGCGGCGACGTTCTCCGCGGTCTCGGGCATCG
>Ga0209253_10006190_pt1 | contig 10367 bp, 10 predicted proteins | sample FrelakmetBRP12BR_FD_187145 | JGI IMG/M metagenome (GOLD analysis project Ga0209253, IMG submission 187145) | Freshwater lake sediment microbial communities from the University of Notre Dame, USA, for methane emissions studies - BRP12 BR (SPAdes)... | ecosystem: Environmental > Aquatic >... | reverse complement strand
AGGAGCGATTCTTGCTCCGCATGACAACAGCCCGCCAGAAGCTTCCTGAATTTCTGAGGTCCCGTTAGCTACTCGCGATCCGAATTCGGAGCACAACGGAAGGAATATCCACCGCGAAGGCGGAAGGAGCGCGAAGGACGTCAAAAAAGAAAAGGGATTTTGCTTTAATACAAGAGCTAAAGATTTCCTTCGCGACCTTTGCGCCTGGTTCCAATGTTTTAGTCCCTGATTATCCGGATCAGGCATTGCATTCCCCGTGTCCGATCGTTCCCGAAGAAACCCAGCCTTTATCAACACCTTGCCATGGTATTCCTCAAGAACTTCTATTGACATGCAGTCCGCACGACTATAATATATAAACATGTTAGGATTCCGTAGAACACGTGAGTTTATGGCGCATGCAATCGTACCGGCGACCCTGGCAGCGTTCCTGTTTAACCTTGCCGGTTGCGCGACACCGCAACCGCCGACCCTGGCCGCCAACGCACCGCGTGTTCCGTTGTCAGCGCCCACGGTCACCGTGTCTCCTCAATCGAAGAAGCAACTCCCACTCATTGCGTCGCCTGAAGAGGGTTTTAGTATCGCCCTTGAGGCCTATAAGGTCGGCGAGATAGAGGCTGCCAGCCTCTATGCGGAAAGCGTGATGGACCGTTATCCCGCCTCCCCCTGGCAGAAGCGTTCCCTGTTCCTGCTGGGCAGGACATTCATCGCCCGGGACATGACCGCTGATGCGGAGAAGGTTATGCTTCGCATCCCGACCGAGTATCCCGATCTGGCCGATTATGCATTGTTCCATCTCGCCGAGCATTATTATTCAGGAAAACGATATACCGAGGCGGTCGGCCTGTACCAGCGGCTGATCAGCAACTATCAGTCCAGCTCGCTGATCGCACGGGCTTCCTTCCGGAAGGCGCAGGCGCTCCATGACGCCGGTTCGTTCAGGGAAGCGGCAACGGCTTATGAATATACGCTGAATGAGTTCCCCCGTTCCGAGCAGGCGCCTGAAGCCGGACTGGGCCTCGGCAGGGCGTACGCCGATGCGGGCGATCTGCCCGCTTCGGCAAGGACCTTCCTCGATGTGCGTATCAGATATCCCGGGGACGGGAACGATGCCGAGGTGGAGAAAGCGCTTGCAGTGCTTGCGGTCCGGGGCGCGCAGGTCCTGAAACTCACCGCTGACGAGCATTACGAACGGGGAAAGAACCTGTTCAGGGCCATGCAGTACGACAAGGCCGTGGAATCCTTCCGCGCTGCCCTTGAAGCGGATCCTGCTCATCCCCAGCGGGCGGACATCCTTCTCCGCAACGGGATCGCCTTGTATAACCTCGGCAGACGCCCCGAGGCGGCGTCGATGCTTGAACGCCTGCTCAAGGCCAGGCTTCCCGACTGCCGGTGCGCAGAGGCGCTGAACTGGCTGGGTAAATCGTACAGCCGACTCGGTCTGCGCGACGAGGCTGTCGATACCTATCTGAAGCTGGTCCGCATGTATCCCGAAAGCGAATGGTCTGACGATGCGCTCTACTTGACCGGCAATGTGTACCGTGACGCCAGCGACATGAAGAAGGCGCTCAAATACTACCGTCAGCTGGTGGCGGAGTATCCGGAAAGCTCTCTGGCGGACAGCGCGATATGGTGGCAGGGATGGGCCTATTACAATGCCGGCGACTACCGGAAGGCTGTACAGACCTTTCAGGAACTGGTCAGCAGGTATCCGACGTCGTTCCTTGTGAACCAGGCGCTCTACTGGCAGGGGAGGGGCGAAGAGCGGTTGGGTGGCCATGACAAGGCACAGCGATATTACCGGCGGGCCGTGAACCGGGGGCCCTATACCTATTACGGGTACCTCGCCGCGGAGAGGCTTGCCGGAAGCAATCTACCGGTTCTCACCGTCGCCGAGGAACCGATCATGAACGAGCCCGTCCCCGAGGACGGTGATCTGACGCAGGAGGGGGGCCAGGACCTGTCCGATCTTGATGGCCCGCCGATCTGGACCGATGAGGCCATTGTCGCGCTCTCCACCTATCCTGCCTATCGGAAGACCCTGGAGCTCATGTATCTCGGCATGAAGAAAGAAGCGGCCGCCGAGCTCTGGTCGCTCCAGGAACTGCTTCCCGGAAGGTACGGGGCGCTCATCGGTCTCTCCAAGGCCTTCTTCGAACTGGGCGATTACCACAGCTCGCTTATCATCGTGCTCCGGAGCTTCGAACGCCAACTGGAGCGGCCTTCCTCCCGGATGCCCGGGGATCTGTGGCTCCTCGCTTATCCGCAGGGATACTGGCAGAGCATCGTTTCCGCGGCGAGACGCAACGGGCTTGATCCGTACTTCGTCGCCGCCATCATCCGCGAAGAGAGCCAGTTCCGTGCCGAGGCCCTCTCGCCGGCGGGGGCCCGGGGCGTGATGCAGGTCATGCCTGCCACGGGAGAGTGGATCGCGAAAATGACCGGGCTCCGCGATTTCGACCGGGCGAAGCTCTATGATGCGGACATGAACATCACCATCGGGACCTGGTACCTGAGCTACCTGATGAAGCGGTTCAAGAAAGACCTGTATCTTGTGAGCGCCGCGTATAACGCCGGGCCGGAGGTCGTGACGACATGGGCCGGCGCGAGCAGGAGAGCAGCGGACCCTGCTCTGTTCGTGGAGACCATCCCCTACCGGGAGACCCGGGGGTATGTGAAGAAGGTGCTCAGGAACTACGCGGAGTACAGGCGGATCTACGGCAGGGCGGACCTTGCTGCGCCGCTTCCCCTGTCCGGCAAGGCCAACCAGGCCGCCGGGGGAATGAAGACCGGTGACGTTCGACTGTGCGGGTCCATGGAGCGCTGTCCATGACCGAACGGCCGGCGGAGGGAATGTGAACAATCTGGTTGCGAGGTTCGCCGAGGTGGAAAAGAGAGTGCGTGCGCTGGCTGCGGAGAACGATCATCTCCGCGAAAGGGTCCGTAATCTCGAAGAAGACCTGGGCCGGGCGAGCGAAGGAGCTCGGGAGGCGGAGACCCTTCGCGCCAGGAAGGATCAGGCACGGGACAGGCTGAAGCGGCTTCTCCGTGTTCTGGATGCGGTGGAGATCAAGGAAAAGGAGACGGACCTGCAGGGCTCCAAGTGACAATCGTAGGTCAACGTGGCGGGCAACAGCATGGCGGACAGCGACAATTTCTATCACACGATCCTGGACGACCTTTACGACGGCGTCTATTTCGTCGACCGTGACCGTAAGATCACTTTCTGGAACAAGGGGGCAGAGCGGATCACGGGGTACCCTGCCGCCGAGGTCGTCGGCAGCCGCTGCTTCGATAACATTCTGATGCATGTCGATGACAAAGGCACACTCTTGTGCAAAGAACATTGCCCGCTTGCCGCGACGATACTGGACGGCGCCGAGCGAACCGCCGATGTGTATCTCCGGCACAAGGACGGCCACCGCGTTTCCGTCAACATCCGCATCACCCCTCTTCGGAACGAACGCGGCGAGATCACGGGAGGGGCCGAAGTGTTCGCCGACAACTCCCAGAAACTTTCCGCCATCGCCCGGACGGAGGCGTTCGAAAAACTTGCCTATCTCGATCCTCTCACCGGCACCGCCAACCGCAGGTACGCCGAGATCACTCTCCATGCGCGGTATGAAGAGTTCCAGCGCTACGGCTGGCCGTTCGGCGTGGTCTTCATCGACATCGACCGCTTCAAGACCATCAACGACGAGTTCGGGCATGCCGCCGGCGATGAAATCCTGAAGATGGTGGCGAAAACGCTCATAAACAGCGCTCGTTCCTTCGACGTGGTCGCGAGGTGGGGCGGTGACGAGTTCATCGCGGTGATCGCGAACGTCGAAAAGGAGCAGCTGATCGCGACCGCCAACCGGTTCCGCACCCTCGTGGAACAGTCCATCCGCGTCCCCGGCCCCGTTCAACAGGTCACGATCTCCGTCGGCGCGACCCTCGCCCGCAGCGACGACACCGAGGCGACGGTGCTGGAGCGGGCGGACCGGTTCATGTACGCAAGCAAGAGCGCCGGCAAGAACAGCGTCACCACCGATCCCTGAGTCCGGTGAATCAGTCCGCCTCCGCACGTTCTGGTCAGTTCCTTCTCCCGTTGCATGTCGTCCGATAGGGCACCTCCGGTTGCAAACACCGGATAAGTATGCTACTATCTCAACCCTTGGAGGCAGCATGATCGGTTTTTTCCTTCGGTGGTCCATGAACCTGCTGGCCCTGATGGTCGCCGCGTCTCTCATCGACGGCATCAGGATCAAGACCCTCGGCATGGGGATCCTGGCCGCCGGGATCCTGGGCGTGGTGAACGCCATCATCAGACCGGTGGTGCTGCTCCTGACCCTGCCGATCAACATACTCACCCTCGGCCTGTTCACCCTCGTGATCAACGCCTTTATGCTCAAGATCGTCGCGGACCTGGTGCCCGGATTCACCATTGAAACGTTCCGCGCGGCATTCTGGGGGGCGTTGGTGATCAGCCTCGTGAGCTGGCTTCTCAACATCTTCATCGGCGGAGACGGCAGGATGGTCCATATCAGTTCGACCCGGAAGGGCGGGGACACGAAGTAGAGCAGAATTTAAAGAAGAAAGAGGAAAGAAGAAAGAGTATAGACAGGAGCAAAGACAAGAGCAAAGACAAGAGCAACAGGCAGAAGACAGAACCCTTTTTCGTCTGTCGTCTTTCATCTTTCATCTGGTTTTCACAAGGTATCTCTATGACGCATATGCACATCCCCGACGGGATCCTTCCTGTCTGGCTCTGGGCCTCCGGCTTCCTGCTCATGGCCTGTTTGCTCGCCTTCAGCCTCTACCGGCTCCGCGGCATGGACATGAAGAAAAAGATCCCGCTCCTGGGCGTCCTGTCGGCGGTCATGCTGGTCGCCATGACCCTTGAGATCATTCCCATCGCCTATCACCTGAACCTGTCCGTCGCCACCGGGATCCTCTTGGGCCCATCGCTGGGATTCGTTGCGGCAGTCATCGTGAACCTTATGCTGGCATTCCTGGGTCATGGCGGGATCACCGTCATCGGTCTGAACACCATCCTGCTGGGGGCCGAGGCCATGCTCGGCCATACGTTCTTCTATATATTGACCGATAAGCTCTCAACCTACTGGCGCGCCTCCCTTGCGACGGTCCTCGCACTCCTGCTGGTCTCGCTGCTGCTGATTACCATTGTCGGCATCTCCCATGTCGATCCCCAGGCCTACCGTCACGAACGTGGTCATGATGCTGAACTGGAGCGCGGCCATGATGCGGCGGTACCCTCATCGCTTGCCACCTTTGCGATCGTCGTGCTGTCACTCGGTGTGATCGGATGGATCATCGAAGGGGCCATTACGGGCGCGGTCATCCGGTTCATATCCCAGGTGCGGCCGGACCTGCTTGCCCACACCCTGCACAAGGACACCTGCCGGACCGATCCTTCGAGGTGTGCGCCATGATCGATGTTGCGCGGGTCGACTATTGGGCGGCCAACGGCTCCGGTCCGTTCCATCGGGCCTCGGTGCTGTCCAAGCTCCTGTTCCTGGCGTTCGTGGTTGCCGCAGCTGTTGCCAGCCGGGATCCCTACCCGCTGGTCGCAGGGACAGGCATGCTGATCGTTCTCGCGGCCTTGGCCGGTCTCCCCTGGGCGGTCATCGGAGCCCTGTCGCTGTACGCCGCGGTCTTTGCCCTGCTCTATGCCGTCAGCCTCCGGGGCGACGGGTGGACGTACGCCCTGCTCCTGCTTAAGGCCGTCACCCCGGCGTACGCCGTGGGAATGGTCATCGTGAGCACTCCATACCCGAGGATCTTTTCGTTCCTGAGCGCGTTCCTTCCCGAGATACTGGCAGCCGGGCTGTTCATGACCTATCGGACGCTCTTCCTGCTGCTGGATATGATGGACAATTTCGGTACGGCGATCCGGCTCCGGGGTGGGTTCTCGCCGGGGAACATCGTGAAGAACAGCAGAAATGTCGCCAAGGGCATCGGCGGGCTGCTGGTCCGGGCCGTTGAACGGTCCACGCGGCTTTACGCGGTCATGGTCGTGCGGGGGTACAACGGCAAGATGGCCGAAACGACCGTGGGAGCGATCGGCTTGAACGACTGGCTGCCCGTAGGAACAGGGATCGCAGTATTGACGACGGTCATCCTCTGGCGCTAGATGCGAGATCGAGACATGCTATGATCATATTGCCCACACTCTCCGAGAGCATCGTAACGGTCAGTTGCCTCAAGCACATCTACCCCGACACGACGGAGATCCATATGTGCGGTCTGGATTTCGTGGTGAACCGCGGAGAGCGGGTTGTGGTGCTGGGCGGGAACGGGTCCGGAAAGACCACGCTCCTCTATCATATCCTCGGGCTCCTGAAACCGGACGAAGGCAGGGTGACGGTCTTCGGCGTGGATCCTGCGACCGAGTACAACACGATCCGCGAGCGCATCGGTGTCCTTCTGCAGAATGTGGAAGAGCAGATCCTGTCTCCCACGGTAGGGGAGGACATAGCGTTCTCACCGCGGAATTACGGCGTCGGCAGGGATGAGACCGGCCGGATGGTGGACGCGGTCATGGCCGAGCTCGGCATCGTCCACCTGCGGAACAAGATCTGCCACTACCTCTCCGGCGGGGAGAAGCGCAAGGTTGCCCTGGCCGGGGCCCTGGTCATGCGCCCCGAACTCCTGATCCTCGACGAACCGTTCGAAGGCCTCGATACCCGTTCCCGGGCCGAGCTGGTGGGGATCCTGAACCGGCGGAACCGGGAGGGGATGAGCATTATCATGTCCACCCATGACCTGAACCTCGTGGGAACCTTCGCGGACCGGGTCTATGTCCTCGCCAAGGGGGAGGGAGTTGTCACCGCCGGGACGCCGCTGGACATCTTTACGCAGGTTGACGCGCTCCGGCGATCGAGCATCGATCCGCCGGTATTGACCGAGTTGTTCAACCAGCTCAGGGCGAACGGCGTCGACCTTGCGATGCCGGTCAATGTGGAGCAGGCGGTGGATGACCTGCTCCGGTCCCTGAAAAAATGATATAATCATGGTTATTCTGGTGTACTGAGGAGGATCAATGCCGATCAGGAGAGGTGGCAACGGACCGCGGTCCGATGTCGAACAAGGGAGCAGGAAGGGTCTTAGTATCATTCTCCTCGCCCTTGTGCTGGTGGCGGCAATTACCGCAGGCACGGTGGGAGGCTACTTTATCTCCAACCATGATGCGCGGGGCCTGGCCATGACCATTCTGTTCTTCCTGGTGATCCCGATCGTGGCCTACGTTCTGTTCCGCATCATGATCGCCCCGTACTATCGCAGGTTGGAGGACGCCAACCTCGAAATGCGCATCAAGCAGGAAGAGATCCTGGACATGAAGGACGACCTGTTCATCAAGTTCCTGGGGATCCATGACGCCAACTACGCGGCGAACTCGCCCCGGCTGTTCCCCGACCGGCTGAAGGACGTCGCCGACATCACGGCCCGGGTCATGTCCGCCGATGTCTGCCTTATCTACCGCTATGAGAAGAAGAAGGATGATCTGGTTCTGGCCGCGACCAACGGCTACCGCCAGGAGGCCGTCGGCATGGTGCGGATCCCGCAAGGACAGGGCATCGAGGGGTGGGTGGCGCGCAGGGTCGAACCGGTTACGCTCAAGGACTTCACCAAGGACAAGCGATTCAGTGAGGCGCCGGGACTTGCGCTTTCCAGCTATTCGTCCCTCTACTGCCTGCCGCTCTATGTCTATTCCAACGGTGCGCTGATGGGCGTCATTGAACTGCTCTATGGAAAGGCAAAGAACTTCACCGACGAGGAGATCAACTTCTTCACCACCCTCTCAGGCATCCTCTCCAACACCATGCAGAACGAGCTGCTCCAGACCGAGCTCCGGAAGATGAACGTGGAGCTGGAACAGTGGGTCACGGAGAAGACCGAAGAGCTCCGTTCCTCGGAGGAGCGGTACCGTACGCTGGTGGAGAACGCCAACGAATCGATCTTCGTGCTGTCCGAGGGCGGGGACATTGTGTTCGCCAACGAGCACGCCGTGCGCCTGTCGGGGTTCGGGAAGTTCGACCTCGTGCACAAGAACCTTGCCGAGCTCCTGTCCGATGCATCCCAGGTACAGGGCATGCTCACCGAGACGGTCCAGGGCGGCCAGTCGCTCAAGAACACGGGATTGAAGCGCAACGACGGCGTTGTTGTCCCAGTCGAAGTGAGTTGTGTAGGGCTTACGCTGATGGGCAGGCGCTTCATTCAGGCGGTGGCGCGCGACATGTCCGCCTATGCGCGTTTGGAACAGAAACTTGCTGAAAAGGACCGCGAGATCGCGGAACTGCGGGGGCGCTGATACAATACCCGCATCCATGGCGATCGCCCGCTGGTCCCTGTATGCAAAAAAAAGGCCCCGGAATATTCCGGGGCCGTTGCTGTTTGCAGATGTCTTGTGTTGTTGCCGGTTACTTCGCCTTCACCTCGATGTCCGTAGCGAGCGACTCGTACTTCACCGTGACCTTGGCGCCGACCTTAATGTCTCCCTTGATCTTCGTGTTGGCGTCCTTTTTCAGTTCGAACTTCTCGCCCTTCTTATCCACGATGATCACATTGTCCTTGATCTCCAGGACCTTGCCGGTGAACTGATAGGTCTTACCGGCGGCGAACGCCACCGCCGCGACCAACACCAGCGCCACAACCAGGACTGCGAACTTCTTCATGGTGATACCTCCTTGGGGGAATGAAATAATGGAAAAACTATATCCAACCATGAGCGCTCTGTCAAGTGGTACTTGGCACTATCGTCGTTTGCCGCCGCCCAGGACCGAGCCGAGCACGCCCCGGATGATCTGGCGGCCGATCTGGCTGCCGATGGCATGGGCCGCGCTCTTTGCCATGGCGCCGAAGATCTTCGAGGTGTCGGACTGGGGTTCGGCTCGGCCCTTTTTTGCCGCCGGTGTTTCCTCCGCCTGCTTCGACTCGGCCTTTGCTTTCAGCTTCTCGTAGGCTGACTCCCGGTCCACGGACTTTTCGTAGTGGCCGAAGAGGATCGATGCCTTGATGATACCGTTACGTTCGTCTGACGTAAGCGGGGTAAGGCGGCTGTGGGGCGGACAGATGAGGGCGCGCTCGACCGGTGTCGGTGAGCCTTTCGCGTCGAGGACCGATATCAGGGCCTCGCCGACGCCGAGCTCGGTGATGGCCTTGATTACGTCAAGACCGGGATTGGACCGAAAGGTCTCGGCTGCCGACCTGACGGCTTTCTGGTCCCGGGGCGTGAACGCCCTGAGCGCGTGCTGTACCCGGTTCCCGAGCTGTCCCAGGACGGTCTCCGGTACATCGAGCGGATTCTGCGTGACGAAGTAGACGCCCACGCCCTTGGAGCGGATGAGCCGAACGACCTGCTCGATCTTGTCCTCGAGCGCCTTGGGAGCGTCCTCGAATAGGAGGTGCGCTTCGTCGAAGAAGAAGACCATCTTCGGCTTGTCGGGGTCGCCGACCTCGGGAAGGTTCTCGTACAGCTCGGCCAGCATCCAGAGGAGGAAAGTCGCGTAGAGCTTCGGTGACAGCATGAGCTTGTCCGCGGCCAGGATGTTGATGATCCCTTTGCCTCCGGGGCCCTTCTGGATGAGATCGTTCAGGTCAAGGGCAGGTTCGCCGAAGAAGGCGCCGGCGCCCTGCTCCTCGAGGGTGACCAGCCCCCGTTGGATCGCACCGGTGCTTGCGGCCGAGATGTTTCCGTACTCGGTCTTGAAGGTCGCGGCGTTCTCTCCTGCGAACTGTGTCATGGCTCGCAGGTCCTTGAGGTCGAGAAGCAGGAGGCCGTTATCATCGGCGATCTTGAAAATAAGGGTAAGCACGCCGCTCTGGACGTCGTTCAGGTCCAGGATGCGGCTGATGAGCAGGGGGCCCATCTCGGAAACCGTGGCGCGGACGGGATGCCCCTGTTGACCGAAGACGTCCCAGAACACAGTCGGGCAGCTTTCGAAGGCGAAGTCTGCGAGGCCGAGTTGCTTTGCCCGCTCCTTCGGTTCCGGCCGGTCGCCGCCGGGCATCGCCATGCCCGAGCAATCGCCTTTCACGTCGGCCATGAATACCGGGACGCCTATCCGGCTGAACTGCTCGGCCAGGACGCGGAGCGTCACGGTTTTGCCCGTGCCGGTGGCGCCGGCAATGAGCCCGTGTCGGTTGGCCATCCTGGGCAGTATTGTGACGTCGTTCGCACCTTTCGCGATGAGCAGGGTATCCGTTCTTGTTGCCATGGTGCCTCCGTCAAGGGACGAGTTGTTGTCCCGGCATGATGGGTGAAGCGGTCAGGATTATTCCATAATGGTTTTTTGATTGCAAGTGATTTATCGGTGCAAAACCCCGGTCCACCGAGAGCCGTACGGGAATGCCTGCGACAGCGC
>Ga0209253_10006189_pt1 | contig 10368 bp, 10 predicted proteins | sample FrelakmetBRP12BR_FD_187145 | JGI IMG/M metagenome (GOLD analysis project Ga0209253, IMG submission 187145) | Freshwater lake sediment microbial communities from the University of Notre Dame, USA, for methane emissions studies - BRP12 BR (SPAdes)... | ecosystem: Environmental > Aquatic >... | reverse complement strand
AGTCATGGCGAGCTTCACCAGGACCGGGATACTGCCCGCACACAGCTTCGGCGATGACAAGATGCATGAGGTGGTCGCATGACTGCCGTCATCATCCTGTCCATCCTGCTGGTCCTGCTGCTGACCAGCACACCGATCTCTATCGCACTCGGCACTACGGTACTGATCTATCTGCTCGGATTCTCGTCATTCTCGATCGATACGGTCAATATCATTTCACAGCGCCTGTTTACCGGACTGGAAAGCTTTTCCATCATGGCCGTGCCGTTCTTCGTACTGTCCGGGCAATTTCTGATCGACGGTAAGATCGCCTCGCGCATCGTGCGCTTCGCCAGCAACCTGGTCGGCTGGCTGCCCGGCGGCATGGCAATGGCGGCGGTGCTGGCCTGCGCCTTCTTCGCCACAATCTCCGGCTCCAGCCCGGCCACGGTGATGGCAATCGGCTCAGTGATGCTGCCGGCGATGGTCAAGGCCGGCTATCCGAAACGCTTCAGCGTGGGCGTGATCACGTCGGCAGGCTCACTGGGTATCCTGATCCCGCCCTCCATCGTGATGATCATCTATGCGGTCGCCACTTCCGAGAGTGCCGGCAAGATGTTCATCGCCGGTATCGTGCCAGGCATCCTGTTGGCCGCAATCATGATGTCGCTGGTATTCATCCAGGCGAAACGTAAGAACTTCCCTACTGCGCCCAAACCTACCAGCGCAGAATTCTGGGCTTCGTTCAGAGATGCCTGGGCCGGGATATTCATGGTCGTGCTCATTATCGGCGGCATTTACGGCGGCCTGTTCACCCCCACCGAAGCAGCGGCGGTGGCGGCGGTGTATGCCTTCATCGCGGCAAAATTCTTCTACGGCGACCTGGACTGGAAACAAGTGCCCAAGACCTTGCTAAGCGCCGCGAACACCAGCGCTATGTTGCTGTACATCATCACCAACGCGATCCTGTTCTCGTTCCTGATGACCTCTGAGCAGATCCCCCAAGATATGTCGCAGTGGGTCGTCGCACAGAATCTGCAACCGTGGATGTTCCTGCTGATGGTCAACTTGGCATTGATCGCTGCCGGACAATTCATGGAACCCACTTCCATCGTGCTGATCCTGGCACCGCTGTTTCTGCCTATCGCGAAAGTCATGGGCATAGACCCGATACATCTCGGCATCATCATGGTGGTGAACATGGAGATCGGCATGATCCATCCGCCGGTCGGGCTGAACCTGTTCGTCGCCAGCCATCTTGCCAAACAAGGCCTGACCGAAGTCTCCATCGCCACTCTGCCGTGGGTGGGCGTGATGCTGATCTACCTCGGCCTGATCACCTACGTCCCGGAAATTTCCATCTGGCTGCCGAATCTGCTTTACAAGTAACCAGTATCTATTAGGACATAGAACGGCTAGTGAAAGCGCTGGTTTAAACCGAAGCTGTCGAGCATCCACAAAGTGCCTATTCTGTTGAAAAACTCTAATTTATTGAAACACCAATATTCTGCCAAAAGTCATTGCATAGGAAATCACAAATGATTTTCCCCGTATGGGGGAATCTGGGGTCCCACAACGAACGATCAAGCAAAATGGGACACCCCCTACGTCCTTTAAAACATAGCGCGCCTAAGTGGCTTAAATTATTTTTAGGACGCTGAAAAAAGCGAGTTTTTCAACACAATATGTCGAAACCGGAGATTCATCTGGAACCAAATCAATCAAGTAACGAGGTCATCTCGAACTTGACCGGATCAACGCCAATTTCTTCGCGCGCGTCAAACCCTTGATCGCCATTTCGCGCTTCAGCGCGGCCGACCTGTCAGCGCAACATTCCACCAGCACCACTTCCACCGGACCACGCGCACGTGTGTATTTGGCTGCCGTGCCTTGGTTATGCGCTGCGAGGCGTTTTTCCAGGTCGTTGGTGATGCCGCAATACAGGGTGTCGTCGGCACAGCGCAGGATGTAGCAGAGCCAGTTCATCCCTTAACCCCTCCCGGCCTCCCAAACCCCTCCCGGCCTCCCCTTGTCAAGGGAGGTGTGGACGAGTCGCGCTTTGTCCATGCATAAGCCAGCATCGCCGCGATCAGCAGCATCACCGCCGCATTGCCCCAGCGCACATAGGGCGTGACGCCTGTATAGCCTTGAGCCATACCGCGCAGCACGGCTTCCTGGTGCTGCGGCAATTGCTGCAACACCTTGCCGTCCGACCCGATGATGGAGGTCACGCCGGTGTTGGTGGCGCGCAGCATCATGCGGCCGGTTTCCAGTGCGCGCATCCGCGAGATCTGGTTGTGCTGCTCTGCAGCATGGGATTCTCCGTACCAGGCGTCGTTGGTCAGGTTCAACAACACGCTGGCTTGCGGCAGATGACGGATGACTTCCTCGCCGAATACATCTTCGTAACAGATGTCCGGTGCAACCTGTTGTCCCGCGACTTGCAGCGGCGGTTGATCTTCTCCGCCGCGTGCCAAGTCGCCCATCGGGATGTCCAGCACGCCGTTGATGAACCAGCCCAGCAATGGCCGCAATGGGATGAATTCGCCGAACGGCACCAGATGGTGCTTGCGGTAATGTTGTTCGTCCGCCGCACCCAAGCTGAACACGCTGTTGTAATAGCCGCCCTGGTCGCGATCGAACGAACCAATCAGCACATCGCCGCCGTTCTGTCTGGCATGATCGCGCAGTTGCACGATCAGATTTTGCGGCACTTCATGGCGCAACAACGGCAGTGCGGTTTCCGGCAGCACAGTGAGGCGCGCGTCGCTTTGCAGCACCAGGCGCCGGTATGTCTCCAGCGTTCCAACCAACGCGTCTTCTTCGAACTTGAGGTGCTGCGAGATGTTGCCTTGCACCAGTGCCACGCTGAACGGCTCGCCCTGCGGCTGCGTCCACGCGATGCCGCGCAGCGCAGCGCCGACTACCCACAGCACGACCAGTGCTGCCATCGCGATCCGTCCAGGTTTGTTCCAGCGTTCGCTCCACAACACCGCCAGCAAACCCGCGCTGATTGAGGCGATCAGTGAAACGCCATACACGCCAAGCAGCGGCGCATAGCCGGCCAGCGGACTGTCGCTGTGCGCATATCCTTGGCTCAACCACGGGAAACCGGTGAAAAGCGTGCCGCGCAGCCACTCGGACAGCACCCACGCCGCAGGCATCACCAGTACGGCACGCAGCCGGTACGCGACTGGGATTCGCGCCTGAGCATAACCGGCCAGTGCGGGAAGCAATGCAAGGAAGGCGGCGAACAAGAGTGTGGCCGGCGCTGCCAGCAACATCGACATATCGCCGTAATCGTGCAGCGCGATATAGATCCAGCTTATGCCGGCACTGAACAGGCCCAATCCAAAACTCCAGGCCAGCCACGCAGCTGCGCGCGGCGTACCGGCACGCTGCATCAATGCGAACAGCAGCGCGAGCGCCAGCACCGGGACCGGAAATACCCCGAACGGCGCGAAGCCCAGTACGCAAAGTGTTCCGGCCAGCAATGACCAGCCGTGACTCTTGTTCAATATGACCATGCCAGAATCCCGCTATCCGATGTATAGCAATATGCTCGCAGCATAACCGATTCCGCGTCTGCGCAGCCACCCGCCAAACTCAGCCGTAGACATGCATGGAGTGCGGCATTATGTCGCAGGGCCTGGTGAAAATTTTTTGCTAGCATCACATGACTTGCTCAGAATAATTCAGGGAGATCATGCAAATGAAAACCAGACTGCTGTTTGCTGCATTGCTCTGCGCTGCCGCAAATGCTTATGCTTCGTGCGGCACAACATTTTGCTCCGTTAACACCCATTGGGGCACGCAGGGTCTGGTGAACGACGACACCTTGCGCGTCGATCTGCGCTATTCCTACGCCAAGGCTGACACGTTTCGTGCCGGTTCATCGAAGATCACACCAGAGCCACCCAACGGTTCGGGTGAGGAAATCGAGAATCTGCGCACCATCAATCAGATGCTCAATCTGAACATTGATTATGCCGCCAGCACAAAATGGAATGTTGCCGTGGATTTGCCATTCGTGATGCGCGACCACACCCACACATTTGATTCTCTCTCACCCGACGCTCCCATCGTCCAGCAAGCCAAGTCCAATGAACTGGGGGACGTGCGCGTGCTTGGAAAATATAAATTCGATTCTGCCGAACACCATTCCGGCAGCGGGATGAGTATCGGCATCAAGCTGCCTACCGGCAGGATCAACGAGACCATGACGCCTCCCGATCCGGCTGATCCAACCACGCCTTACGCACTGGAGCGTTCTGCACAGCCCGGTACGGGCAGCACTGATCTGCTGCTAGGCGCGTACTACCATAATGATATCGAAGATTCACCTTGGGGCTGGTTCGTCAGCGGTCAATTTCAGGACGCGGTAAATACCCGCGACGAATATCGTCCCGGAAACATGTTCAACCTGGATCTGGGCGCACACTATCCGTTTGCACCGGCACTCACCGGCTTGCTGCAACTGAATGCACAGTACAAAAGCCGCGACACCGGGCTGAAGGCCAATCCGGCCTCAGGCGGGCATAGCCTGAACCTCAGCCCCGGCCTGAGCTATGTGCTTGCACCAAAAACCAACTTGTACGGCTTTGTGCAGATTGCACTATTGCAGTACGCCAACGCCGATTCAGTTGTCCCTGGCTCGGGTCAGTTGACCGCACCTTGGTCATTTGCCTTGGGAATCAGCCACAGCTATTGAGCCAGATTATTACGCTGCATGTTGCCGCGTTTTGTGTTCGTTTTAATTTCTGGGTACAGGCTGCTTTGTGATTAAATCGCTCCTCACACAAATCACACGGCAAGATAGTCATGGAAAAAATCCGCCTGTCCAAACGCATGTCCGAACTCGGCCTGTGCTCGCGCCGTGAAGCGGATGGCTATATCGAAAAGGGTTGGGTCGAAGTGGATGGCGAGATCGTCAGTGAACTGGGCAGCAAAGTCTACCCGACCCAGAAAGTCACGCTGCGCACCCCCGCGCAAAATACCCAGCAGCAGCGCGTGACGATACTGCTCAACAAGCCGATCGGCTATGTGTCGGGTCAGGCGGAGCACAATTACAAACCGGCGATCACCTTGCTGGACAGCACGACTCACTGGGTGGAAGATCAGTCACCGTTGCGTTTCCATCGCAGCCAGTTGCTCGGCCTTGCCCCGGCGGGCCGTCTGGATATCGACTCGCAGGGCCTGTTGGTACTCACTCAGGATGGACGCATCGCCAAGCAACTGATAGGCGAAGATTCCATTATTGACAAGGAATATCTGGTGCGCGTGCAGGGCAAGCTGGATAACAGCGGTCTGGCCTTGCTCAACCAGGGCCTCAAGCTGGATGGCGAGTATCTCAAACCGGCAAAAGTCACCTGGCAGAACGAAGACCAATTGCGCTTTGTGTTACACGAGGGCAAGAAACGCCAGATCCGTCGTATGTGCGAACTGGTCGGCCTGAGCGTGACCGGACTGAAACGCATCCGTATCGGCAAGGTAAAGCTGGGTAATCTTCCGGTAGGACAGTGGCGGTATCTGGGCCCGGAAGAGCAATTCTAAAACCGGACAATTACAGCCCGGACTGGAGTCAGGCTTTTGCGTCTCTCAGCAACCATTCCTGAAGCGTGGCGGAACGGCCGAAAAGCCAGCCCTGCCCAAAGTCGCATTCCATTCCCAGCAACTTTGCCCTGACATCTTCGTTTTCGATCCCTTCGGAGACCACTTTCATGCTGAGCGAATGCGCCAGTTTGATTGTAGACCGGACGATTTCCTGGCTTTGCACAGACTTTGCGATGGACTGGATGAAGGTCGCATCTATCTTTAGCGTGCCGATCGGATAGCGCTGCAAGTGCCCCAGGCCCGAATGTCCGGCGCCATAATCATCGAGCGCGATGCTGCATCCAGATACGATCAGCCTGTTCATGATTTTCAACGCGAGCTCCGGATTCTCGACCATGGCTGTTTCTGTCAGCTCCAGTTTCAGCTCTGTCGGCTTAATATTATGATTCGTGATGATCGTCTTCACATCATCAACCAATTTCTCATCGCTCAATTGGGCTGCCGACAGATTGACACTGATAAAGGGCATCACATGATCCGTACATTTCCTGAGTGCCGCCCAGTCTCTGCAGGCGCGTTCCAGCGTCCACAGTCCAATCTCCCGGATAAAGCCGGTCTGCTCGGCAATCCAGAGAAAATCCTTGGGCTGAATCACCCCTTCGCTTGGATGGTGCCAACGTATCAGCGCTTCGAATCCGACAATTCGCCCATCGGAAAGAGCGCATATAGGCTGGTAATACAGCTGGAACTCGTCGTTCGACAAGGCACGCAGCATCCCGTGCGAGAGGGAAATCTTTTGCGTTGCCTCGCCCTTGTCGGCACTGCGGCGTATCGACTGTTTCAGTGTAAGCCTGGCACTTCCCGGAGTCTCTGACAAACCACCCTGCTTATCCCTGAAACGCTCCAGTATCACCATCAGCAGATGGCGCAGGATCGGGTCGCTTTTTTCCAGCAAACCATCGACCAGCTTTTGCGGAATCGGAACGAGCACCGTTTTCTCGATCGCCCTGACATTTGCGGTTCGCGGCTGACGGTCTATCAGGGATACTTCCCCGAACAGATCGCCTTTGCCCATCAATTTGATCTGGCGTTCCTTGCCATGCTCAACAACATATATTTCAACGATACCTTCTTCGATAAGGTAGGCACAATCGCCGATGTCGCCATACTGGAAAATCTGCTGTCCGCCGGCAAAAACCTCTCGATTAAACTCATCAAACATACTTGCCCTTTTCCAATCTTATTCGGGTGTGCATTCGTTTATTTCGTCACCAAGGCGGCCGGAATATCTTTCGGCTGCAACCGTCCCGTAGCACTTCGGTGTGGACAATATCCGAATTGGCCTGACTTGACTACTCTAACCTGAATTGCGGTATCTTGCAGTGACTCAGCCCATGATGTGATCGTATAAAACGACTATGGAATTTTTGCTGCAGCATTTCCTTGCTTGACCAGCAACGAATACAACCTGCGGCTATCCGCGCGCAGTACCGTAAATGTTAGCCCGTCAAGGCGGATATTATCTCCGCGCTTGGGCAACTGCCCGGCAGCTTTAAGCACCAATCCGCCCACCGTGTCATATTCCTCATCGCTGAATTCCGTGCCCAGTGCGGCATTGAAATCAGAGATCTCGGTGTCTGCCTTGACGCGATACTGACCTGATGCCTCAGCAATGATATTGTCTTCGTCATCATCGAAATCGTATTCGTCCTCGATGTCGCCAACGATCTGCTCCAGCACGTCTTCGATGGTCACCATGCCGGACACGCCGCCATATTCGTCCGCCACAATGGCGATATGGTTGCGGTTGCTGCGAAAATCGCGCAGCAACACGTTGAGACGCTTGGCCTCCGGAACGAACACCGCCGGACGTAACATGTCGCGCACGTTGAATTCCTCTCCGGCGTAATAGCGCAGCAGGTCTTTCGCCAGCAGAATGCCGATGATATTGTCCTTGTCGCCATCGATCACAGGGAATCGCGAGTGGGCGGTGTCGATCACGAACGGAATGAATCGCTCCGGTGGCTCGCTGATATCGATGACATCCATTTGCGCGCGCGGAATCATGATTTCGCGAACCTGCCGTTCGGAGACTTGTAACACACCCTCCATCATCGACAACGCATCCGCATCCAGCAGATTTCGTTCATAAGCGGTGTGCAGCAGCTCGATAAGCTGCTCACGGTCTTCCGGTTCACGCAGCAGAAAGGCCGAAAGGCGCTCTAACAGGCTGGGTTTGACAGTTTCGGAATCGTCCATTTTGTTATTGCCAGTTTGCCTGGTACGGATCAGGGTAATGCAATTTTAACATCAGCGCGGTTTCCAATGATTCCATCTCTGCAGCACACGTTTCGTCATCATGCTGATAGCCCTGCAAATGCAAGGCGGCATGAATGGTTAGATGCGCATAGTGCGCCAGCAAACCTTTGTGTTGCTCGGCCGCCTCCCGTTCCACTACCGGTGCGCAAATGACCACATCGCCATACAAAGGCTGCAAAGTAACCACTGGCAAATGAGCTTGAGTGAGTGACATGCCTTCGTCATACACAAAAGTCAGCACGTTTGTGCCGTAGTCCTTGCCGCGATAGGCTCTGTTCAATTCCCGCCCTTCAGGCTCATCGACGATGCGCAACGTGATGCTTGCATCACGTTGCAGCGCTGCCATGATCCAACGCCGCAATTGCGCTCGGGTCGGCAAATGCTGGGCGCAACTTGCATATTGTACGGTCAGCGAAAGCTTCGATGATGATAACTTATCGCGGGAATTTCTGCTGTCTGCCTGGACCATATCTATCACCCAAAATCAGAGCTCGCCGCGCAGTGTATGGCGCACCACCTGGGTGATCTTTACGTCGACGAAGCTCCCGATCATGCCTGCTGCACCGCTGAAGTTCACGATACGGTTATTGTCTGTGCGTGCGGCCAATTCTTTCCCGTCCTTTTTTGATATCCCTTCGACCAGCGCGCGCTGAGTGGTGCCCAGCATCGCCTGTGCCACCGTTGCCTCCTGCGCTTCGATCCTATCCTGCAATCGCTTCAGGCGCATTGCCTTTACTTCTTGCTGCGTTTCATCGCGCAGTTCTGCGGCGGGTGTTCCGGGGCGCGGGCTGTACAGATAGCTGAAGCTGTTATCGAAGCCCACTTCATCTATCAGTTTCATCGTTGCTTCGAAATCTTGTTCGGTCTCACCCGGAAACCCGACGATGAAATCCGAGGTGATACAAATATCAGGTCTTGCTGCGCGAACGCGGCGAATGACGGATTTGTATTCAAGGACGGTGTGGCCGCGCTTCATCGCCGCCAGAATTCGATCTGATCCCGACTGCACCGGCAGATGCAAATGGCTGACCAGCTTGGGCATGGTCGCGTACAGGTCGATCAGCCGTTGCGACATGTCCCTCGGATGCGAGGTGGTGTAGCGCAACCTTTCCATGCCATCCAGCGCGGCGATGGACTGCAGCAGATAAGCGAAATCCACCGTGTCTCCATCCCCACCGGCACCACGGTAGGCATTGACGTTCTGGCCAAGCAGCGTAACCTCTTTCACACCCCGCGCCACCAGTTCTTCGACATCGCGCATCACATCAGCCAGAGGACGCGACACTTCTTCACCCCGTGTGTAAGGCACAACACAGAAAGTGCAATATTTGCTGCAGCCCTCCATGATTGAGACGTAGGCCGTGCCGGAAGCAGCCTGAGTCCCTTCTCCATGGCTCAGGCCGGGGGCTGGCAGATGATCGAATTTTTCGATTTCCGGAAAGCTGATATCTACTTGCGAACGGCCGGTCGCCCGGCGTGCTTGCAACAACTGCGGCAAGCGGTGCAGCGTCTGCGGTCCGAAAACCACATCCACATAGGGGGCACGCTTCAGAATCGCCTCGCCTTCCTGACTGGCGACACAGCCGCCAACGCCGATCAGCAAGTTCGGGTTGGTGAGTTTCAGCGTGCGCACCCGTCCCAGATCGGAGAATACTTTCTCCTCCGCCTTTTCGCGTATCGAGCAGGTATTGAACAGGATGACATCGGCATCTTCGGATCTTTCAGTCTGCACCATGCCCTCGCAGGCACGCAATACGTCGGCCATCTTGCTCGAGTCGTATTCATTCATCTGACAGCCAAAAGTCTTGATATATAGTTTCTTTAACACAGCGTAATGATACCCAGATAACCAAATAGCTTTCCAATGTACCTTGAATCAAGATAACAACCCAACTCTTAAATACACCTACTTTATTTGAGTGTAATCCCGACTAAAATACTAGTACAATTCGAGCAGCTTCAGTCAACTATTATTGAATGGTTGAGTTCGATAGCCCAGGGAGAATATTTAATGGCCTTCATCGCTACAGTAGCAGCTGTATTTACCGCAGCACTCGCAATCGGTTTTTCCGGATGGATGTTAGTCCAAGTTTTCAATAGCAAATAGTCGGTAAATGCAGGGCGGCTTAATAGCCACCCCATCCGCCTAACACTCCCCAGTACGCCTCCCTTGCCTGCGTTGATTGACGCTGGGATGTAACTCCTATTGAGCAATAGTTTGCCAAAATAATAATTTGTGCTACGATTTGCACTGCTTAAATTGTAGTTGTGTTCAATCTAATTCTCTCGGGAGGGGAAAAATGGCAATTATCGCGACGATCAGTGCAGTAGGTTCCATGCTGGCAGCAATCGTGTTTTCTTTGTGGCTGTTGACGCAACTGTTCTCCGGCAAATAACAAGTAATGCCAAGCAACAAATAAAAAACCAGCCTAGGCTGGTTTTTTGTTTGGTGGTGATAGGTGGATTTGAACCACCGACCTCAGCGTTATGAGTGCTGCGCTCTAACCACCTGAGCTA
>Ga0209253_10006187_pt1 | contig 10369 bp, 9 predicted proteins | sample FrelakmetBRP12BR_FD_187145 | JGI IMG/M metagenome (GOLD analysis project Ga0209253, IMG submission 187145) | Freshwater lake sediment microbial communities from the University of Notre Dame, USA, for methane emissions studies - BRP12 BR (SPAdes)... | ecosystem: Environmental > Aquatic >... | reverse complement strand
TCGAGGCGATCAAGCCGGCAACCCGGTCGGTGCTCTCCGAGATGCCTCTCGGAGCGCGGCAGATTGGCGTGATCGTCGACAAGCTCAAGGAGACGATCACCACCCTCGACGCGCACCACGGGATCGTGCGCAGGTACGAGCAGGAGACGAGGAAGGACGCGAAGGAGATCCTCCACTTGGGCGAGCGGGTCGTGCAGGGCGACCGGAGCGGCATCCGGACCGCCGTGGGGCAGCTCAGGAAGAGCGCCGAGCAGATCGCGCGCATGGTGGGCGAGATCAAGGAGGCTCGCAAGCGCGTCAAGCAGCTCGAGCGCGAGACCCACATGAGCGAGGCGGAGCTCCGGCAGTCCTTCCAGGCGATCCGCCGCGGCGAGTACAAGGCCCAGGAGGGGAAGCGCCAGCTCATCGAGGCCAACCTCCGCCTCGTCGTCTCGATCGCGAAGCGCTACACGAATCGCGGCCTCGGCTTCCTCGACCTCATCCAGGAGGGCAACATCGGCCTCATGCGCGCGGTCGAGAAGTTCGAGTACCAGCGCGGCTACAAGTTCTCGACCTACGCGACGTGGTGGATCCGGCAGTCGGTGTCGCGCGCCATCGCCGACCAGGCCCGCACGATCCGCATTCCGGTCCACATGATCGAGACCATCAACAAGGTGCTGCGCACCTCGCGCTACCTGGTCCAGCAGCTCGGGCGCGAGCCCACCCCGGACGAGATCGCGGCGCAGATGGAGATGCCGCCGGACAAGATCCGCAAGGTGCTCAAGATCGTGAAGGAGCCGGTCTCCCTCGAGACCCCGATCGGCGACGACGAGGAGAGCTCGCTCGGCGACTTCGTCGAGGACCGCCAGAGCATCTCCCCGGCCGACGCGGCCATGGCGCTCTCGCTCGAGGAGCAGACGCGCAAGGTGCTCGCCACGCTCACGCCGCGGGAGGAGCAGATCCTGCGCCTGCGCTTCGGGATCGGCGAGCGCTCCGACTACACCCTCGAGGAGGTCGGGCAGCGCTTCCAGGTCACGCGCGAGCGCATCCGCCAGATCGAGGCGAAGGCGCTGCGCAAGCTGCGCAATCCGTCGCGCGCGAAGACGCTCGAGAACTTCGCGCAGAGCTGAGGGTCGTGAAGGACTGCCGCGCCCGTCGTCTGGCGGCCGATCCGCGGCGCGGGCACGGCGTCAAGGAGGGGAGGCGGCGCCGTGCGGCGGTGGCTGATCGATCCTGACGAGCTCGGGCGGTGTCTCGCCGACCCGGCGCTTTGCCTGATCGACGCCCGGCCGGCGTCGGCATTCGCCGCCGACCATCTGCCGGGGGCGGTCCACCTCGACGTCTTCGGCGTGAGCCTGATCGACACGCGCCCGGCGCCGCTCGCTGCCTTCGAGTGGATCGTCCGCCACCTGCTCGAGCTCCGCGGCGTGCGTCGCGATCGCGACGTCGTCGTCTACGAGGAGGACTCGGGGATGCGGGCCGCACGCATCGTCTGGCTCCTCGAGCTGCTCGGCCACCCGAACGCGAGGCTCCTCGACGGGGGCATCCGCCGCTGGCGTGCGGAGGGCTGGCCGCTCACGCGCGAGGCCGCCGAGGCCGAGGCGACGACGCTCGCGGTCGTGCGCCAGCCGGAGTGTCTCGCGACCGTGGACGACGTCGTGACCGCGCTCGGCCGACCGGACGTGACGATCGTGGACACCCGCTCGCGCGAGGAGTTCACCGGCGTCCTCGTCCGTGCGGCGCGCGGCGGCGCCATCCCGCGGGCGATCCACCTCGAGTGGACCCGCAACCTCGCCCCTGACGGTCACTACCGCTCGCCCGAGGAGCTGTGGGCGATGTACGTCGCGGCGGGCATCCACCCCGACCACGAGGTCATCACCTACTGTCAGGGGGGCTATCGCGCGGCGCAGAGCTACATCGCCCTCAGGCTCGCGGGCTACCCGCGCGTGCGGAGCTACCTCGGCTCGTGGGCCGAGTGGGGGAATCGCACGGACCTGCCGGTCGTGACGCCCGGGCTTTCGGCCACGAGCCATCCGGGGGAATCAGGGATCGGCTCGTCGAGGCCGCGACCTTCGCGGCGATGAAGCGCGACGGCGCGATGCTCCTGCCCGAGGTCTCGCTGATCTTCGAAGGTGGTGCCGAGACCTTCCTGCACCAGGGAATCAATGACCGCTGGCGGGACGTGCTCGGTGCCGGGGAGCTGGCGCAGTACGATGAGGTCGTCGCGCGGTCGTTCACGCCCGCCCTCGCGCGCTGGGCCGAGCGCGGGCGTGAGGGGCGTGATCCGCGCGCGATCGACGACGACGGAGTGGTGCAATCGACGTCCGGCGCGGTATAAGGCCGAGCGATCGGCGGTGCGAGGCCGGGCGATCGGCACGGGTCCCGGCGTCGGCGGGTCCGGCGATCGCGGTCGCATCCGTCGGCCGCACGTCCGAGACGAGGAGTCGCATGCGTCACAGTCACCTGCTCATTCCGACCCTCCGCGAGGTGCCCGCGGAGGCCGAGGTCGTGAGCCACAAGCTGCTGCTGCGTGCGGGCATGATCCGCCAGGTGGCGCGCGGGATCTACGACTTCCTCCCGCTCGGCGTGCGGGTGCTGCGCAAGGTCGAGCGCATCATCCGCGAGGAGCTGGAGCGCGCGGGCGCGCAGGAGGTGCTGCTGCCGGCCGTCTGTCCAGCGGAGCTGTGGCAGGAGAGCGGACGCTGGGACCGGTACGGCAAGGAGCTCCTGCGCTTCAAGGACCGCCACGACCGCGACTTCTGCTTCGGCCCGACGCACGAGGAGGTGATCACCGACCTGGTGCGGCGCGAGGTGCGGTCCTACCGCGACCTGCCGCTCAACCTCTTCCAGATCCAGGTGAAGTTCCGCGACGAGGTGCGCCCGCGCTTCGGCCTCATGCGCGGGCGTGAGTTCGTCATGAAGGACGGCTACTCCTTTCACCTCGACCGTGCCGACTGCGATCGCGAGTACGAGCGCATGTTCGGCGCCTACCGCCGCATCTTCGACCGCTGCGGACTCGAGTACCGGCCGGTCGAGGCCGCCACCGGTGCGATCGGGGGCAGCCGCTCGCACGAGTTCCAGGTGCTCGCCGAGTCGGGCGAGGACGCGATCGTGAGCTGCGACCACTGCGAGTACGCCGCCAACATCGAGAAGGCGGAGATCCGGGCCGCCGCCGGCGCGGGAGGTGCCGGCGCACCGGCGCCGCCGGGCGCACCGCTGGAGGTGGCGACGCCGGGGAAGCGCACGGTCGAGGAGGTGGCGGCGTTCCTCGACGTCCCGGCCGAGCGCTTCGTGAAGACCCTGCTCTACCTGGTCGACGGTGGCGAGACGGTGGCGGCGCTCGTACGCGGTGACCACGGGCTCTCGGAGGCGAAGCTCAAGGACGCGCTCGGTGCGCAGACGGTCGAGCTCGCGCACGAGCGCGAGGTCGAGCGCGTGACCGGCGCGCCCGTCGGCTTCGCCGGACCCCTCGGCCTGCGCGCGCAGATCCGTGTCCTCGCCGACGCCGGCCTCGCCGGGATCACGGATGCCGTGACCGGCGCGAACAAGGCGGACGCGCACCTCGCCGGCATCGACCAGCGGCGCGACCTTCCGCACCTGCCGTTCGCGGACCTCCGCGTCGCGGGGGAGGGCGACCCCTGTCCGCGCTGCGACGGCCGCTTCGTCCTGCAGCGGGGCATCGAGGTGGGGCAGATCTTCTATCTCGGCACCAAGTACAGCGCGGCGATGAAGGCGACGGTGCTCGATGCCGACGGGCAGGAACGCGTCATCGAGATGGGCACCTACGGCATCGGCGTCACGCGCACGATGGCGGCGGCGATCGAGCAGAACCACGACGACGCGGGCATCATCTGGCCCATGCCGCTGGCGCCGTTCCAGGTCGTCCTGGTGCCGGTGAACTGGGCGGACGAGCGCCTCCGGCGCACCGCCGAGGAGCTGCACGATGCCCTGATGGCACGGGGCGTGGAGGTCCTGCTCGACGATCGTGAGGAACGACCGGGCGTGAAGTTCAAGGACGCGGACCTGATCGGCCATCCGCTGCGGGTGACCGTGGGGCCGCGCGCGCTCGAGCGTGGCGCGGTCGAGCTCAAGGGCCGGCGCGAGAAGACGGCGACGGAGGTGGCGGTCGCGGAGGCGGCCGCGCGGGTGGCCGCGCTGGTCGCCGAGGGGCTCGCGGCATGAGATCGGCGGTGCGGCCGTGAACGTGCCCTGGCCGCCGCTCTCGGCGCGGTTCGCGGAAGCGCGGCGCCGGCTGATCTTCGCGCTCGACGTCGACACGCTCGGCGACGCCGAGCGGCTCGTCGACGAGCTCCTCGGCGAGGTCGGCCTGTTCAAGATCGGCAAGCAGCTCTTCGTGCACGCCGGACCCGAGGTCGTGCGCCTGGTGCGTCGCAAGGGCGGCGAGGTCTTCCTCGATCTCAAGTTCCACGACATCCCGCGCACGGTTGCGCGGGCCGGTGTCGAGGCGACGCGGCTCGGCGTGAAGATGTTCGACGTGCACGCGTCCGGTAGCACCGAGATGATGCAGGCCACGGTGCGCGAGGTGACGGGCACCTGCCGCCGCGAGGGGCTGCGCAAGCCCAAGATCCTCGCCGTCACGGTGCTCACCAGCCTGTCCAGCGCGGATCTCAAGAGCGTCGGCGTCGCGGCGGGCGTCGAGAGCCAGGTCGTGCGCCTCGCCTGCCTCGCGATGGAGAGCGGGATGGACGGCGTCGTCGCGTCCCCGCGCGAGATCGCGTCCATTCGCAAGGCCTGCGGTCGCGGCTTCACGATCGTGACGCCGGGCGTGCGTCTGGCCACGGAGGCATGGGACGACCAGAAGCGCGTGATGACCCCGGAAGAGGCGATCCGTGTCGGTGCCGACTACTTGGTCGTGGGAAAGCCCATCCGTGACGCGGCGAGCCCCCGCGAGGCGGCCCGCGGGTTCGTCGTCGAGATGGAGCGTGGCTTCGTTGCGAGCGGCAGGCGGACGATGGGGCTGCTGTCGCGGCGCGTGTGACGGCGTGAGCGCTTCCGCGGTGCGCGATCTCCGGGCTCCGGCTCGGGTATCGGCCCCGCGGGCCCTGCGCCCTGGCCTGCAACGACGGCTCCAGTCCGCGGCCCTGCACCCCGGCGCCTCGTCGCGCGGCTCGCGCGCCGTGCGACGGCGACAGCCGGGGTGAGCGTGTCCGCGTGGCGAGGGACGTCGAGCTCGATCTCAGGCCCGGCGAGGCCGAGGATGCCGAGGCGCTCCGTCGTGCCGCGGCGCGTGCCGCCGGGCTCGCGCCCGAGGACGTCGGCGAGCTCTGCGTCCTCGGGCGCGCGATCGACGCCCGCCGCGGTGTCCGCATCCACCTGCGCGTCCGGGTCTTCCGGCGAGGGGAAGCGGTGGCGGTGGCGGCGCGACCCGCGCCGCCGGTCTTCCCGGCGCCGGCGCGCGGTCGGCCGGTGGTCGTGATCGGCGACGGTCCGGCCGGCATCTTCGCCGCTCTCAGGCTCGCGGAGCAAGGCGTTCCGGCGCTGATCCTCGAGCGCGGCAAGCCGGTACAGGCGCGCCGGCGCGACATCGCCGCCCTCAACAAGAGGGGCGAGGTCGATCCCGAGTCGAACTACTGCTTCGGCGAGGGCGGTGCCGGAACCTACAGCGACGGGAAGCTCTACACCCGGGCGCGGAAGCGCGGGCCGGTCCGACGGGTACTCGAGCTCCTGGTCGCCCACGGGGCGGATCCCGGCATTCTCGTCGACGCCCGGCCGCACGTCGGGTCGAACCGCCTGCCGAGGATCGTGACGGCGCTCCGCGAGACGCTCGCGCGCGGCGGTGTCGAGACCCTCTTCGGCGCCCGCGCCGTGGAGCTGATCGTCGACGCGGGCCGGGTCGTGGCGGTCGCGCTCGCCGACGGCCGGGAGCTGGTGGCCGCGGCGGTCGTCCTGGCCGCCGGCCACAGCGCGCGCGACGTGCACCTCATGGCGGCGCGTGCCGGCCTCGTGCTCGCGGCCAAGCCCTTCGCCGCGGGCGTGCGCGTGGAGCATCCCCAGCCCCTGATCGACCGCGCCCAGTACGGGCCGGACGCGGAGCGCTTCGTGCTCCCTCCGGCGTCGTACCGTCTGGCGACGACACTCGCGGACCGCGGCGTCTTCTCGTTCTGCATGTGTCCGGGAGGCTGGATCGTGCCCGCGACCACCGAGGCCGATGCGGTGGTGCTGAACGGCATGTCGCTGTCGCGGCGCGACTCGCCGTTCGCCAATGCCGGCATCGTCGTCGCGCTCGAGCCCGACGACTGCGCCGCGCTCGGGTACCCCGGGACGACAGGAGGTGTCGCCCTGCAGGCGATGCTCGAGCGGCACGCCTGCGCCCTCGGCGGAGGTGCGCAGGTCGCGCCCGCCCAGCGCATCGCGGACTTCATCGCCGGGCGTGCCAGCCGTGACCTGCCGCGCTGCTCGTACGTGCCGGGAGTGCGTCCGGCACGTCTCGACCGCGAGCTGCCGCCCTTCATCGCCGAGCGCTTGCGCGAGGCGTTCCGCCGCTTCGCGCGCTCACTGCGCGGCTTCGACACCGCGGACGCGATCGCCGTCGGCGTGGAGACGCGCACGTCGAGCCCGGTGCGCGTGGTGCGCGACCCGCGCACGCTCGCGGCGCCGACGGTCGCGAACGTGTACCCGTGCGGCGAGGGAGCGGGCTACGCCGGCGGCATCGTCAGTGCCGCGCTCGATGGCCTCGCGGTCGCGGCTGCGGTCGCGGAGGCCCATCACGGGTGACTCGTCCGGCGCGGCGAGAGCGGCACGCTGCCGACGGTCACGGTCACCGCTGCCCCGACCACCACGGGTGACTCGACCGGCGCGGCGAGAGCGGCCCGGGACTTCCACCTCGACTTCTCGATGTGACGATCCTCCGCGCGCGAGCTTGGAGCGACGCGGTTCGCCGAACGCGACGGATATCGTCGCATCAGGGTCAGCTCGGGGCGGAAGCCCCGCGTGCCGCCGTCGCGCCGCAGTACTGCGGTCAGCCGAGGAGGCGCACCGACACGCGCGCACCAGCCTCGAGCCCGGCCGACTCCGGACCGACGCAGACGAGGCCGTCCGCATGCGCGAAGCTCACGATCTCGCCCGAGCCGCCGCGGAGCGGCCGCGCCACGAGGTCGCCATCGGCTTCGTCCTCGACCGCGACCCGGATCCAGTCCTCGCGGCCGGCCTGGGAGGTGACGGGAGCGGCGAGCCGGGCCGGGACGTGGCGCCGCGGCACGAGGGCCCGGCCGGGTGGCTCTCCGCCGAGGAGCCGCAGCAGCGGTACGCCGAAGAGCTCGAAGATCACCAGGGCGGAGGTCGGGTTGCCGGGCAGACCCACGATCGGCTTGCCGGCCACGCGCGCCACCAGGGTCGGCTTGCCCGGCTTGATGCGGATGCCATGCACGAGGATACGTGCCCGCGGCAGGGCGGCGATCACGCCAGGGGCGAGGTCCCTCGTTCCGACCGAGGTGCCGCCGGACACGAACACGGCGTCGGCATCCCGGAGCGCGCGCGCGAGCGCGCGCGCGATGACCGGCCGGCGGTCGGGCAGGACGCCGAGGTCGAGAGGCAGCGCGCCCTCGGCGGCGATCAGGGCCCGCAGCGCGTACTGGTTCACGTTCCGCACCTGACCCGGACCCGGGGTGACCTCGGGCGGCACGATCTCGTCGCCGGTGGCGATGAGCGCGGCGCGCGGCCGGCGATGCACGCTGACGCGACTCGTGCCGATGCCGGCGAGCGCACCGACGTCCGCCGGCCGCAGCCGCCGGCCGCGGCGGAAGACGACCTCGCCCCGCCGGACGTCGTCGCCCCGCCGCATGACGTGCTCGCCCACGGTCGCGGCGTGGCGGATTTCGACCGTGCCGTCGTCGAGCTCGCACGTGTGCTCGACCATGACGACGGCGTCCGCGCCCGGCGGCAGCATGCCGCCGGTGGGGATGCGCAGTGTCTCGCCGCGCCGGATGCGACACGGTGCCGGGTGCCCCATCTCGACCGTCCCGACGACGTGCAGCTGGACTGGCCGCGCCGGCGACGCCAGCGCGGTGTCGCTCGCGTTGACGGCGTAGCCGTCCATGTAGGAGCGGGTGAAGTGGGGAAGGTCGAGCGCCGCGCGCACGTCACGCGCGAGTACGCGTCCGGCCGCCTCGGCGACGGCGATCTGCTCGGTCCCGAGCGCCGTGAAGCCCTGCAGTACCGCGCGCGCCTCCGCGGCCGTCACGAGGGCGAGACGGTGCGGCGGCTGCACATGCGGGTCCGCCGCCGTGCGCCGGACCCGCGTGCGCTTGCGGCCTAGCTCGTCAGCCGCACGTGGTCCTGGCACGGCATCTCCCGCCGCAGCCGGGCGAGGTGCTCGGTGTCGATCTCCGCCGTGATCACCTGCTCACCGTCGTTGGCACGCGCGAGCACCGTGCCCCACGGGTCGACGATCATCGAGTTGCCGTAGCTCGCGTAACCGTGCGGGCTCTTGCCCACCTGGTTGGGTGCGATCACGTAGCTCTGGTTCTCGATCGCGCGCGCACGCAGCAGCGGCTCCCAGTGGGCGGCGCCGGTGAAGAACGTGAAGGCGGAAGGGACTGCGAGGATCGTCGTCCCGGATGCGGCCAGCCGCCGGTAGAGCTCCGGGAACCGCAGGTCGTAGCAGATGGTGAGGCCGATTCTCCCGAGCGGGGTGATCGCGCTCACGACCTCGCGTCCAGGTGCGCGGGTGTCCGACTCGCGCACCCTCACCTCGCCGGGGAGGTCGACGTCGAAGAGGTGGATCTTGCGGTACCTCGCCAGGATGACGCCGTCGGCGTCGACGAGCAGAGAGGTGTTGTAGCACTTGCGCATGCCGGGCAGTCGCTCGAGGAAGGACCCCCCCACGAGGACGATCTGCAGCTCCCTGGCGAGCGCCCGCAGGAAGTCCTCCACCGGCCCCGGCATCGTCGTTCCCGCCTCGACCTCTTCCTCACGGGCGCCACGCCAGGCGAAGTTCTCGGGGAGCACGACGAGGGTGGCGCCGCGCCCGGCGGCGCGCTCGGTCAAGGCACGGGCGCGGTCGAGATTGGCCGCGAGATCGGACCCGGCCGTCATCTGGACGGCGGCAGCGAAGTGGGTGGGCATTCCGTGACGGGAGTCTAGCAGAGGCAGACCCGGTCTCAACCGCAGCCAGGGTGCGGCCACCCGCCAGTCGGACGCCACGGAGGGGCCGGCGCTGTCCCGGACTGGAATGCGACTTGCTCGTGCGGCGCGCCGTATGATACTCCGCGTCACTGCGTGCGGAGGCTCACGGTCGAGACCGAGTCCCAGATGGAGCTGGTGGACATCACCCCCGAGGTCCGACGTCTGGTCCGGGAGTCCGGTGTGACGCGGGGCGTCTGCCACCTCTTCGTCCCGCACACCACGGCCGCGATCACCCTCAACGAGAGCGCCGACCCCGGCACGCGCAAGGGGCTGATCAAGGAGCTCTTGAAGAGCCTCCCGATCAGGGAGGCCTCCGGGCGCGACGACGGCAACGCGGCTGCGCACGTCTTCACCTCCCTCGTCGGCACGTCGCAGACCGTGTTCGTCGAGAAGGGGCGGTTGATCCTGGGTACCTGGCAAACGATCTACCTGTGTGAGTTCGACGGTCCGCGTTCGCGCACGATCCTTCTGCGCATACAGGCAAAGTAGGAGCACCGAGCAGTGGAGCAAGCAATCGTGATGCGCCTGATCAAGCGGTACGGAAACCGCAAGCTCTACGACACGTCGCAGAGCCGCTACATCACCCTCGATGAGATCGCGCGCCTCGTGCGCCGCGGCAGCGAGGTGAAGGTCATCGACAACGACAGCGGCGACGACCTGACCACGATCACCTTCGCGCAGATCATCCTCGAGGAGGAGAAGCGCAGGTCGAGCCTCATCTCGCTCGGCCTGCTGCGCGAGCTGATCCAGCACGGCGAGGACACGCTCGCGGAGCTGCGTTCCCGCGTGGGGAAAGGCGTGGAGGCCATCGGCACGATGGGCGAGAAGGCCGGCCGGCGCGTCCAGGAGATCGTGAGCAGCGCCGTTGGCGGGGATCGGGACAACGAGGGCGAGGAGGTCGAGCCGGGCGTGCCCGTCGCCGTTGCGCCGGAGGCGGGGGAGGACATCGTCGTGGCGCACGAGGGTGCCGGCAAAGGCTTCCTCGAGGAGATCCTCGCCCACCCGCAGCGCCGTCTCGAGGCCATCCAGCGCTCGATCGACGAGCGCATCAAGTCGTCGATGGAGCGGATCACGGGCCTCCCGGCCTTCCAGAACGAGGTGCGCCGGATCGAGCGCTCGATCAAGAAGCTCGAGCATCGTCTGGCGCGCCTGCGCCGCGGGGAGACCGGCTCGCCCCCGGCCGGCGGCGAGCCCGTCGCCTAGGAGCACCCACCCGCACCCTCGTGGGGCCCCTCGTGGGGTCCCG
>Ga0209253_10006186_pt1 | contig 10370 bp, 10 predicted proteins | sample FrelakmetBRP12BR_FD_187145 | JGI IMG/M metagenome (GOLD analysis project Ga0209253, IMG submission 187145) | Freshwater lake sediment microbial communities from the University of Notre Dame, USA, for methane emissions studies - BRP12 BR (SPAdes)... | ecosystem: Environmental > Aquatic >... | reverse complement strand
TGATCGATGCCGATGCCGAGGCGCGTGAATCGGCACGGGAATGGATGCGCACGATGGGATACGCATGAGCCTGTTGTTCACCCTTGCCGCATTTGCCGTGACACTCGGCATTCTGATCGTCGTTCACGAATATGGCCATTACATCGTGGCACGCTGGTGCGGCGTTCGGGTGTTGCGCTTTTCCGTAGGCTTCGGCAAGCCGCTTATAAGCAAAAAATTTGCGCCGGGAGGCACGGAATGGGTGCTGGCCGCTTTCCCGCTGGGCGGCTACGTCAAGATGCTGGATGAGCGGGAAGGGCCGGTTGAGCCTGCTGATGTGGCTTATGCCTTCAATAGGCAATCCATTTATCGTCGCAGCGCCATCGTGCTGGCTGGGCCGGTCGCGAACCTCATTCTGGCCGTGTTGTTGTACTGGTTCCTGTTCATTTACGGCGTGCCTGGCATCAAGCCAATTCTGGGTGAGGTGCCGTTGGCCACTCCCGCTGCAGCTGCGTCTTTTCATCGCGGAGATACAATTACCCGGATCGGCGACGAACTGGCGGCGACCTGGCAGGATGTGAACTGGATCTTGTTACAATACGCTGTCCAGAAATCCGTGGTGGAAATCGAAACACGCAACGAGCGCGGAGAAATCGCTATACATCAGCTTGACTTGGGTGGTTTGTCTTCCGACGAACTGGACAATGATTTCATGGGAAAGCTTGGTTTAAAGCGCTTTCAGCCCGATTTGCCGGCTAAAATCGGCAAGGTATTGCCGGACGGCGTTGCAGCCAGGGTTGGCCTGAGAGTCGGGGATGAAATTCATTCCGTGAACCAGTCTCCGCTCAATCGCTGGGAAGAACTCGTTCAATGGGTCAGGCAGAATCCCGGTCTGCCCCTGACGCTGGATATTAAAAGAGGCGGCGAGTATTTCCAGGTAAAAGTAATTCCCGATTCAGTGAAGGAAAACGGACATTCCTCCGTAGGCAAGATCGGCGCGTCGCCTATGGTGGATCCGGCCTTGTTTGCAAAACTGGTTACGGAGGTGCGTTATCCTGTAGACAGGGCCTTTGTGCAGGCACTGCGAAAAACCTGGGATACGTCATTGTTCAGCCTGAAAATGCTGGGCAAGATGGTCACCGGTCAGGTTTCCTGGAAGAACATCAGCGGCCCGATCACCATCGCCGATTATGCCGGACAATCCGCACGCTTCGGCTGGGTTCCCTACATCAGTTTTCTGGCGCTGATCAGCATCAGCCTCGGAGTGCTCAATTTATTGCCCGTCCCCTTATTGGATGGGGGGCATTTGATGTATTATATGGTCGAAATGATCAAGGGGAGTCCCGTTTCCGAGAAAACCATGGAAATCGGGCAGCAGATCGGCATTGCGATCCTGCTGACATTAATGCTTTTCGCTTTCTATAACGATATTAACCGTCTGGTTGTTGGCTAAACAATAATGAAATTAAAACTCCTGCCGATGTTGTTGATGAGCTTGTATGGTGCTTCTGCCTGGGCTTTTCAGCCGTTTGTCATCAAGGATATCCGGGTAGAGGGCATTCAGCGTACAGAGGCCGGGACGGTATTCAGCTACCTGCCAGTCAAGGTGGGCGAGAAACTGGATGACGAGAAAGCCGCTGCGGCCATCAAGGCATTGTATGGAACCGGTTTTTTCAAGGATGTGCGGCTGGAGGTTGAAGGAGAGGTGTTGATCGTCATGGTGCAGGAACGGCCGGCGATTTCCCAAATCGATTTCATAGGGCTCAAGGAATTCGACAAAAAGCAGCTTGTGGATGGGTTGAAACAAGTCGGGCTGGCCGAGGGTCGGATTTTCGACAAATCCCTGCTGGACAAGGCTGAACAGGAGCTAAAACGACAATATCTCAGCCGCGGCAAATATGCGGTTGCGATTACCACCACCGTAACGCCGCTGGAGCGCAACCGCACCGCCATCAGCTTCAACATCACCGAAGGCGAAGTGGCGAAGATCCAGCAGATCAACATAGTCGGCAACCAGGCTTTCCCGGAGAAGGAACTCCTCGATCTGTTCGTGCTTTCCACCCCTGGATGGATGACCTGGTGGAGCAAAAACGATCAGTATTCCAAGCAGAAACTGGCCGCAGATATCGAAACGATGCGCTCTCATTACCTGAATCGTGGCTATCTCGAATTCAATCTGGATTCCACTCAGGTGTCCATTTCCCCTGACAAGCAATCCATCTATGTCACCATCAATATAACCGAAGGCCAGAAATATACCGTTTCTGACGTCAAGTTGGCGGGGGAGATGCTGGTGCCGGAAGAGGAGTTGCGCATGCTGATCAAGATTCAGCCGGGCGATGTCTTCTCGCGGGAAAAGCTGACCGAGACCACCAAGTTGATCGGTGATCGCCTGGGCAAGGATGGCTATGCGTTTGCCAACGTCAATGCGGTTCCTGAACTCAACAAGGAAAAGCAGGAGGCGAAATTCACCTTCTTCATCGATCCGGGTCGGCGGGTTTATGTGCGCCGCATCAATGTCACCGGCAACACCAAAACGCGGGATGAAGTCGTCCGCCGCGAGATGCGCCAGATGGAAGGTGCCTGGTACGCTGCCGATAAAGTCACACGGTCACGCGAACGGATTGACCGCCTGGGATATTTTTCCGATGTCAACGTCGAAACGCCGGCGGTTGCCGGCACGACCGACCAGGTGGACATGAACGTCAGCGTGACGGAAAAACCCACGGGCAGCATCATGGCGGGTGCGGGTTTTTCCAGTTCGGAAGGCTTCATTCTTAGCGGATCCATCTCACAGGCCAACGTGTTCGGCAGCGGCAACTATCTTTCCACGCAGTTCAACAGTGGCAAGATCAATACGGTGTATTCGCTGTCCTACACCAACCCTTACTACACCGACGATGGAATTAGCCGCGGATTTGACATTTATGAGCGTAAAGTAAACTCCTCCTCCTTGTCGGTTTCAAGGTACGATTCCGATTCCGTCGGTGGCGGTATACGCTTCGGCGTGCCGCTGAACGAAATGGATACGGTCAATTTCGGTTTGTCGATTGAGAGAACCAAGCTGACTACGTACGATACAACCCCGGTACGGTATCTCGACTATGTCAGGGATTTCGGTTCCAGCAATACCACATTGCGCGGCGATGTCGGCTGGGCAAGAGATACTCGTGACAGCATTATCTATCCGACAAAAGGTAGCCTGCAAAGGGCATTTACCGAAGTGGGGCTGCCCGGCGGGAGCATTAAGTACTACAAGCTTTCCTATCAGCATCAGTGGCTCAGGCCTTTGTTCCAAGATTTCACTCTGATGTTAAACGGCGAAGCCGGCTACGCCAACGGATACGGCGGCAAACCGTTGCCCTTCTTCAAAAGCTTCTTTGCCGGCGGCAATACTTCGGTGCGCGGTTTCAAGTCCTCTTCGCTCGGTCCTAAAGACATTGATGGCAATGCACTGGGTGGCAATCGTCGTCTGATTGGCAATGCAGAGGTGCTGTTCCCGTTCCCGGGCATGAAAAAGGACAAATCCCTGCGCATGAGCCTATTCCTCGATGGAGGATCGGTTTTTGGCGATGGAGATATTGCTGGACAGTATTCCAAGATCAGCTTTGCCGACATGCGTTATTCCACCGGTCTTGCCGTTAGCTGGCAGTCCCCGATGGGGCCGATGAAATTCAGCATTGCCGCGCCGCTGAATTCCAAAGCAACCGACAGGTTGGAGAGGTTCCAGTTTATTTTGGGTTCCACGTTCTAATCGCGATTTCAGGAGATCAAGTTGAACAAGATTATTGCTGTAGTACTTGCTGCCACCTTATTGCCGATTGCAGCAGGGGCATCCGCCGCAGAAATGAAGATCGGCTTCGTTAATACCGAGCGGGTTTTTCGGGAAGCAGCCCCGGCCATGAAGGCACAGAAAAAACTCGAGAAGGAGTTCGCTGCACGCGAACAGGAGCTGCAAAAGATGTCTAAACAGGCCAAGGAACTGCAGGCTCATCTGGAGCGGGAAGGTGTGACGATTAGCGAATCGGATCGACGCAACAAGGAGCGCGACCTCGCCAATCTGAATCGCGATTTCCAGCGCGCTCAACGGGAATTCAGGGAAGACCTCAACCTTAGGCGAAACGAGGAACTGGGCGCCGTACATGATCGTGCCAGAAAAACGATCATGGAAATCGCTGAGAAAGAGAAGTTCGATCTGGTATTGGAAGAAGCGGTTTATTTCAGTCCGCGGATCGATATCACCGATAGGGTATTGAAAGCTTTGACCGATAAATAAGGCGCTTTTTTTCGATGCGAATAGTGGTACTTTCTCCCGGTTGATTCCATGACTCGGACGGATTCTGGCTACACGCTGGGTGCTATCGTCGAACGGTTTGGTGGCGAACTGGTTGGCAACGCGGATGCCGTAGTCAAGCAGGTCGCACCGCTTTCCTCCGCCCTGTCCTGGCACATCAGTTTTCTCTCCAATCCGAAATACCGCCGGCAACTGCAGAGCTGCAGGGCAGGCGCCGTGATAATGGGCGTTGCGGAGCGTGATGCGACAAACCTGCCGCGTATCCTTACCGACAATCCCTATGCCTATTTTGCCAAGGTTTCCGCATTGCTCAATCCTAAGCATGCCGAGGCACCCGGCATCCATTCAACGGCGATAGTCGACCAAACAGCAACCATTCCGGCCTCGGCTACAATCGGTGCCTTCGCGTTTGTCGGAGCGGGTGTGAAAGTCGGTGAACACGCGGTTATCGGTTCTGGCTGTTACCTCGGCGAGGGTGTCCAGGTCGGAGATGACTCGCTGTTTTACCCGCAAGTGGTGGTTTACCATGGTTGCGTCATCGGTAAGCGTGCCATCCTGCATTCGGGCGCGGTGATCGGGGCGGACGGATTTGGCATTGCCATGGAAAAAGGGTGCTGGATCAAGGTTCCGCAAATCGGTCGGGTAGTCATCGGAGATGACGTTGAGATAGGCGCCAATACCACGGTTGACCGGGGAGCTCTGGACGACACCATTATCGAGGACGGCGTCAAACTGGATAACCAGATTCAAGTCGCGCATAACGTGCATATCGGCGCTCATACCGCGATAGCGGGTTGCGTCGGGATTGCCGGCAGCGCAAAAATTGGAAAACATTGTACGATGGGTGGCAGCGCAATGATTCTGGGGCATCTTGAGATTGCTGATCGGGTTAACATCTCTGCCGGCACTCTGGTCTCCAAATCGATCTCCAAAGCGGGGACGTATACCTCCGTGATGCCATTTTCCGTGCATCAGGACTGGCTCAAGAATGCCGCTCATCTGCGCCATCTGGATAAAATGGCAGAGAAATTGAGCGAACTTGAGAAGAAAATCAGCGAACTGGAAAGGAATAAGCCTTGAACAGCATGGATATCCACGAAATATTGCAGTATTTGCCGCACCGCTACCCTTTTCTGCTGGTTGATCGCGTTGTCTCGTGCGAACCGGGGAAGAGTATCGTGGCCCTGAAAAACGTGACGATTAATGAGCCCTTTTTTGTCGGCCATTTTCCGCACCATCCGGTGATGCCGGGGGTGCTTATCATCGAAGCACTGGCCCAGGCGGCGGCGATTCTGTCGTTCAAGACCATGGGTACCCGGCCTGACGACAAGTCCGTGTATTACTTTGTCGGCATCGACGGTGCGCGTTTCAAGAAACCCGTCTCTGCCGGAGATCAGCTGACGCTCGAAGTGGAGATTACCCGGTCGGTAAAGGGAATCTGGAAATACGCGGCGTGTGCCAAGGTCGATGGTGCCGTGGTGACCGTAGCAGAGCTGATGTGCACACTGAAAGCCCTGTAATGATTCACCCGACAGCAATCGTTCATGAGGGTGCCAGGCTGGCTGCCGATGTCAGTGTAGGTCCTTATTCGATTATCGGCGAGCATGTCGAAATCGGCGCCGGAACCTCGATCGGCCCGCACGTAGTGATCAATGGCCATACCCGGATCGGCAAGGACAACCGGATTTTCCAGTTTTCGTCTCTGGGAGAGATGCCGCAGGACAAAAAATACCAGGGAGAAGAAACCCGCCTGGAAATCGGCGACCGCAATGTGATTCGGGAATTCTGCACGTTCAACCGGGGTACTTCGCAGGACGTGGGAGTGACGCGGGTGGGTGACGACAACTGGATCATGGCCTACGTGCACCTGGCGCATGACTGTCAGATCGGCAACCACACCATCTTCGCCAATAACGCCCAATTGGCTGGTCACGTGCAGGTCGGAGATTACGCCATTCTCGGCGGATTTACCGTGGTGCATCAGTTTTGCCATATCGGCGGGCACAGCATCACCGGGATGGGCACCATCCTGTTCAAGGATATTCCGCCCTATGTCACAGCAGCCGGTCATGAAGCACAGCCTCATGGTATCAACTCGGAAGGGCTGAAGCGCAGAGGGTTCTCCAGCGAAGCCATATTGGCAATCAAGCGCGCATACAAGACACTATACAAGTCGGGGCTTACCCTGGAACAGGCGAAGCTGGCTCTTGTCGAGCAGACGCTTGCCTGCCCTGAAATTCAGATTCTGACCGATTTCCTAGCCCATTCCACGCGCGGCATCATTCGTTAACAGGGTTTTACATCAATTGAAAGTCGGAATTGTAGCGGGCGAAGCATCAGGTGATTTGCTGGGCGCCCACCTGGTTATAGCCCTGAAGAACCGTATTCCAGGTGTCGAATTTGTGGGTATCGGCGGGCCAAAAATGCAGGCTGCCGGCGTAAATTCATTGTTTCCCATGGAAAAGCTGGCGGTTCGTGGCTATGTCGAGGTGCTGCGACATTATCGGGGAATAGTCAAAATCCGGCACAAGCTGCTGCGCCATTTCGTGGAAAATCCGCCAGATGTATTTATCGGGGTGGATGCGCCTGACTTCAATCTTGACCTGGAGCTCAGGCTAAAAAAGAAGGGCATACCCACCGTCCATTATGTCAGCCCGTCAATCTGGGCTTGGCGCGGTGAGCGCATTCACAAGATTGCGCGGGCTGTGTCCCATATGCTGGTATTGTTCCCGTTCGAGAAGAAAATCTATGATGCAGTGGGCGTCCCGGCCACGTATGTCGGCCATCCATCGGCTGATATATTGCCGGAACAACCCAACCGGATTGCGGCGCGCGAACAGCTGAGACTATCCCAGAACGATCATGTCATCGCGCTTCTGCCCGGTAGCCGTCAGAGTGAAGTTCATTATATGGCTAAGCTGTTTGTGCAGACGGCGCGCATGATTGCCGCCGTCAGTCCAAATGTGCATTTCCTGGTGCCGCTGCTGAGCCGGGAAACGCGCAATATGTTTGAGTCTGAACTGTATCGCGCAGGGGGCAGCGATTTGCCGCTAACGATATTGTTCGGTCATGCCCATGTCGCCATGACTGCCGCAGACGTGGTGTTGGTGGCCTCGGGCACCGCTACGCTGGAAGCGGCCCTGCTGAAATGCCCGATGGTGATCACGTACAAAATGTCGCCCTTGACCTGGCGCATGATGCAGCGCAAGAAATACCTGCCCTATGTCGGGTTGCCCAATATTCTCGCAGGACGCTTCATTGTCCCGGAACTGTTGCAGGATGAGGCCACGCCGGAAAACCTGTCCCAGGCCGTGCTGAATCTGGTCAATGACGGGCCGGTCAAGGTGAAGTTGACCCGCGCCTTCTCCAGATTGCATCTCGATCTCAAGCAAAATACCGCAGAAAGGGCAGTGGATGCCATTTTGCCTTTTTTGACATAGATGAGTCATTCTCCCTTTCTTCTGCCTTCCCCCCAGAGGGCTGCCCTCATCCCAACCTTCTCCCAGAGGGAGAAGGGGCAATAGTGAAGAGCGCTTGTTTTAATTGGCTCATTTGCGGTGTTGACGAGGCGGGTCGTGGGCCGTTGGCTGGGGCCGTTTTCGCCGCTGCGGTGATACTCGATGGTGAGCGGCCGATTGAAGGGCTGGCTGACTCGAAAAAACTGAGTGAAAAAAAGCGCGAGTACCTGGCGGATCAAATCAGGGAACGTGCTCTGGCTTGGGCCATCGCCAAGGCCGAAGCCGATGAAATTGACAGCATCAACATTCTCCAGGCAAGCCTGCTCGCAATGAGGCGCGCGGTGGAAAATCTGTCTCCCATCCCATCAGAGGCGCTGATAGATGGCCTGCATTGTCCAAAACTGGCCATACCCTGTCGTGCTATCGTCAAAGGCGACAGTAGCGTGGCGGAAATTTCGGCGGCCTCGATTTTGGCCAAAACCGCACGGGATGCGGAAATGCTCCGACTGCATCTGGAATATCCGCAATATGGCTTCGACCGGCATAAAGGCTATCCGACCGCATTACACCTTGAGGCTTTGCGTCGCCATGGCGCGAGTGAAATTCACCGCAGAAGCTTTGCGCCGGTTAAACTGGCGATTGCACATAAGTTGATATGACAGGAGAATCCATGGCTTTTGCGGTTTTTTTACATGTTCTGGGTGTGGTTATTTGGGTAGGCGGCATGTACTTTGCGCATCAGATGTTACGCCCGGTTGCCGCCGATCTGCTTGCTCCGCCTCAGCGGCTGCCTTTGTGGGCTGGGGTGTTCAGGCGTTTTTTCCCTGTAGTGTGGATAGCCGTGGCGCTAATCCTGTTCAGTGGTCTGTATATGATCATGCTGCTGGGAGGATTCAAGGCCCTCGCATTGAGTGTTCACGCAATGTTCGGGATCGGGCTGGTGATGATGCTGGTTTTCTGCTTCGTTTATTTTATTCCCTATGGCAAACTAGTGCGTGCCGTCGCTGCCCAGGAATGGAAGCAGGCCGGTGATGCGCTGGCTACAATCCGCAAGCTGATCGGCTTCAATCTGATCCTGGGATTGATCAACATTGCCGTTGCCACCATTAGTCGCATTGCGTTCTGAGAAGAACACTATTTATCATATGTTATTGCAATCCAGCTGGCCTGTGATTGAACCGTTTTTTGTCTGGGAGCGGCAAACAAGATGCTTGTAATTATCGGTTACCTGGTTGTTTCCGCTTCGGTCTTCGGCGGCTTCGCACTTGGCGGAGGTCATCTTGCCGCTCTGTTTCAGCCGTTGGAGTTGCTGATGATCGGAGGCGGGGCAGGAGGAGCATTTCTTGTCGGCAATAACGGCAAAGCGATCAAGGCGACCTTGAAGGCCTTGCCAACCATATTCAAGGGCTCGAAGTACAGCAAGGCGCTGTACCTGGAGTTGTTCGCCCTGCTCTTTGAAATTCTGGCCAAGGTGCGCAAGGAAGGACTGATGGCGATTGAATCCGATGTCGATGCGCCGCATGAAAGTCCGGTGTTTTCCAAATATCCCAAAATTGTCAGCGATCACCATGTCGTCGAATTTATCACCGATTATTTACGCATCATGGTGGGCGGCAACCTCAACGCCTTCGAAATCGAAAACCTGATGGACAACGAAATCGAGACTCACCACCACGAGGGTGAAGTACCGGCCCAAGTCGTCGCCAAGCTCGGCGATGCCATGCCCGCCTTCGGTATTGTGGCGGCAGTGATGGGGGTGGTGCATACCATGGAATCGGTCGGAATCCCACCCGCCGAACTGGGTATCCTGATCGCCCACGCCCTGGTCGGCACCTTTCTGGGGATTCTCCTGGCTTACGGTTTCGTCGGCCCGCTATCCACTCTGCTGGAGCAGAAGCATAACGAGTCGACCAAGCTGTTCAATTGCGTCAAGGTGACCTTGCTGGCCAGCCTGAATGGCTACGCACCGCAGGTCGCAGTGGAATTCGGGCGCAAGGTACTGTATTCAACCGAGCGGCCTACTTTCGGCGAGCTGGAAGAATACGTCAAGCAAAGCAAATCGAGATGACCTTTCGCATGTCAGCAGCGGTTAGAAATATGCCATGAGCGATGATTCGCAACGTCCGATAATCGTTAAGCGCATCAAGAAGAGCGCACATGGTCACCATGGCGGTGCGTGGAAAATCGCCTACGCCGATTTCGTGACCGCGATGATGGCGTTCTTTCTGCTGATGTGGCTCCTGGGGTCAACTGCCAAGGGAGACCTTGCCGGCATTTCAGAGTATTTCAAGACTCCTTTGAAAGTTGCCTTGCAGGGTGGAAGCGGGAGTGGCGACAGTTCCAGCCTGATCAAGGGGGGCGGCAAGGATCTGACCCGAACTGATGGCCAGGTGCAGAAAACCATGGATCCGCTCGAGAAGAAAACCATCAATTTGGCCGCCGCAAAAGTTGAATTCGAAAAGCAGGAGATGAAGAAACTCCAGGGGTTGAAGGAAAGAATAGAAAAAGCCATCGAAACCAACCCGATGCTGAAACAGTTCAAGGATCAGATTCTGATCGACATTACCTCCGAAGGTCTGCGTATCCAGATCGTGGATGAGAATAACCGTCCGATGTTCGATCTGGGCGGCGCCCACATG
>Ga0209253_10006184_pt1 | contig 10370 bp, 9 predicted proteins | sample FrelakmetBRP12BR_FD_187145 | JGI IMG/M metagenome (GOLD analysis project Ga0209253, IMG submission 187145) | Freshwater lake sediment microbial communities from the University of Notre Dame, USA, for methane emissions studies - BRP12 BR (SPAdes)... | ecosystem: Environmental > Aquatic >... | reverse complement strand
CCGGTGCTACAATGCGCGCCCTTTCGTGGGGCGGTAGCTCAGCTGGGAGAGCGTCGCGTTCGCAATGCGAAGGTCGAGGGTTCGATCCCCTTCCGCTCCACCACCATTCGACGGCCGGGTCCCAGACCTGGCCGTTCTTCTTTTGGGGGTGCCGTCGCTGGCCGATGACGGCACCGCGCCGGTAAACTCCCACCCGCGCGCCCCGGTAGCTCAGTGGATAGAGCGACCGCCTCCTAAGCGGTAGGTCGTCGGTTCAACTCCGGCCCGGGGCGCCAATTCTCCCCGAGTGGGTGCCTGTCAGGACGCCGAGGCTTCGGACGCCCCTCAAGGGCTAAGATGGCGGCAGGCGACAGCCGGGCGAGCGGCCCGATCCCAGGTCGCCCAGGGTCGAAAACCGGCACGTCGAGAACGAGGGCCCGGTGCGGATGGATCCGACGCGCATCGTGCGTGAGCTTCGCCGCCGCGGTGTGTTCCGGGGCGCGGCGTTCTATGTCGTCGCGGCCTGGGTGACGTTGCAGGTGAGCGACCTGGCCCTGCCCGGCCTCGGTCTGCCCGAGGCCGAGATCCGTTTCGTCTGGATCGGTGCCTTCCTCGGGTTCCCGCTCGCGCTGTTCTTCAGCTGGCGATACGAATTCACGCGCGACGGCATCGTTCGCACGCCACCGTCCTCGGGCGAAGCAGTCGATACGCGGCTGCACGCACTCGATTACGCGCTGCTCGCCGCACTCGTGGCAATCGCCGGTGCAATCGCCTATGGAGTCGTGGGACAAGTACGCCGCGCTCACGCCCCGATGCAGGCCTCGCTTGCGCCACCGCCCGAGGGGCGCATCTCGATCGCCGTGCTGCCGCTCAGGAACGCGTCCGGCGACCCCGAACAGGAGTACTTGAGCGATGGCCTGACCGAGGAGCTGATCGTGCAACTCGGGCGGCTGCATCCGGAGCGGTTGGGCGTGATCGCGCGCACCTCGGCGATGCGTTACAAGAACACGGAAAAGTCGGTAACCGACATCGGGCGTGAGCTCGGCGTGGGCTACGTGCTCGAGGGCAGCGCGCTGCGCGAAGGCGGCCGGGTACGCGTGACGGCCGAGCTCATCCAGACGAGCGACCAGACGCAGCTGTGGGCCGAGAGCTACGACCGCGAGCTGTCCGGGATCCTGGAACTGCAGCGCGACGTGGCGCGAGCGGTTGCGAAGTCGCTGGCGGTCAAGTTGCTGCCCCGGGAGCAGGCGCGCCTCGCCGCGGTCGGGTCCGTCAACGCCGAGGCCTACGATGCCTATCTCAAGGGTTCGCAGTACTGGATCCGGCTGGGGGCCGCCGACCTCGACGCGGCGGAGAAGTACTTCAACCTGGCGCTCGAGAAGGATCCGCGCTTCGCACCTGCCTACGTGGGGCTGACGTGGGTGTGGGTTTGCCGCCAGCAGATGGGTTACGTCCGGCCGGGCGAAGCCGGGCCGAAGGCGAAGGCGGCAGTGTCGAAGGCGCTCGAGCTGGACGACGGCTATTTCGAGGCACACCTCGCGCTGGCCGACGTCCTGACGTGGACCGACTGGAACTGGGCTGCCGCCGGCAGGGAGTGGGAGCGGGCGATCGAGCTAAATCCGGGCTACGCGGATACGCGAGCCTACTATTCGCATTACCTGCTGATTACGGGTCGTCCGGAGGAGGGCCTCAAGGAGATCGAGACCGCGTTGGGGATGGACCCGTTCAACGTGATCTTCCAGGGGTTCTACGCGGTGGCGCTCCTGTACTTCGAACGGTACGACGACGCCCTGGAGGTGACGCGGAAAATACTGGAAGTCATGCCGGACAATCCCTTGGGACTGTGGGCGCAGTGGTGGGCTTACGACGGGAAAGGGATGCATGAAGAGGCGTTCGCTTCCGCGAAAGCCATTTTCTACGATGGCCCGGACCCGGGTGGGGTCCTGGATCGTGTTTATGCGGCCAACGGCTATGCCGCCACGATGGGCCGGGCCGCAGAGCTACTGGTCGCGCGTTCCCGGGGCGAGTTCGTATCGCCGAGGGCAATCGCGGACTTGTACGTCTCGGCCGGCGACCGCGAGCAGGCCCTGGCGTGGCTGGAGCGCGCCTACGAGGTGCACGATCCGAACATGCCCTACCTTGGCTGGCCGAGCTTCGACCCCTTGCGTTCCGACCCCCGTTTCAAGGACCTCGTCCGCAAGATGAATCTGCCGGAGTGACAGTCCGACCGGTGGCGTCTGCCATGTAGGTGCCCGCAAAGGGCGCAACGGCCTACCTGACCGGGAAGCGCCTTACGCCGGCTTTGCGCGCGGCCCTGGCAAGGTCCGTGTCGAGCGTGGCAAGCGGTACACCGGTACGCAGCGCGAGTTCCAGATAGGAGGCGTCGTAGGAAGACAGGCCATGGCGACGAGCCAGGTGCAGTGTGTCGCTCAGCGACTCGGGAAAGGTCGCTTCGTCGGAGTGAATTGGTGCACTGCCCAGCATTTCGAGGAATGCCTCGCTCTGCGCTTCGGACAGAAGGCCTTTGGCTTCGGCGCGCGCAATGACGTTTCCAACCTCGAGTTCCCAGGTAACCGGGACTTCAGCTCGCGTCGCGGGATCCTTGAGCGCCTCGAGCACGGCCCCAGCGTAGGCGCGATCGGCAGGCTTCGCGTCCGCCAGCAGCCAGGACATCGTGACGGAGGCCGTCGAGGACGAAGGCAGTCACTCCCGGCCGTCCTCGATGAGCGCCCTGACGTTGACCGGCCGCCCGGCCTTCACCGGATTGTCGCGCATGAAGGCCTGGAACTTCTCGATCGCGCCGCTGGCATCCGCGGTACGCGCCGCCGTGCTCGGCAACAGATCTGCGATCGCTTCGCCGCGGTTGGTGATCGTGAAGCGCCGGCCAGCCTTCACCTGGCGCAGCAGCTCGGGTAGGCGGGTCTTGGCATCGTAGGCGCCGATTTCGGTCTTCATTCGCACGGTTCTCCTGGAGGAACCTAGTCGATAGACTGGTTTATCTGGATGCAAACGCGGTAATTGGGGTCCGCCGAGCCCAATGACGATTGGTCATGGACGCTCCTCCCTGATTCATCGAGGAATCCGAGCCGCTGACCCGCGGCTGTCAGTCCACCCGGTGCAGCGCCGGCAATCGCCACCTCCCCTCAAGAGCCTCGGGCTTCGGCAGGTACAGGCGAACAACCAGGTAGAAGTCGCGCTCACCGCTGGGCAACCAGTTGCTCTCCAGGTCCGGGCCCGGGGAGTCCTTCTGGACGTAGAGCGTAATGCCGCCATCGGGATCACGCTTCAGGTTGCTGCGATCGCCCAGCGAATAGCGATTGATGGGATTGTCGACGAGGTTGAAATCCATTCCATAGGCGGTCAGCGACCAGAACGCATTCACCGGCGGCAGTCCATCCTTGGCAAAACGCAGCGTGTACTTGTGCGCGCCGCTCAGGTGCTCGCCATTCGCGTCGTAATTGGCCAGGGGATACATGGATTCGATCGGGTCGTTGGCGACGATCCCCGCCAGGCTGACTGTACCAGCACGGCCAATGTAGTTTCCCACGAGGCCGTAGCGTCCATGCTCCGCGGGAAAGTAGCTCCAACCATTCACCTCGGTGACGTCTGCGAACTTGGTGGCGGCGCCGGTCACCATGCGCCTGCCTGCCTCGAGAGCGCGGATCAGGCCGCGACGCGTCGCCTCATCGGTCTTTTCCACGTCCTGGCCTGGGCCAATGCCGATCCTAGCGAACATGCCGAGAAGGACAGCGTCACGCGCCGGCGGCGGATTTTCCGTCATGGCTCGATTGATGGTCCTCCAGTCGGCCAGCGGATCGTCCTTGCGCGGATAGGGCGGCCACACGTCGCGATTCTCGGGAGCCTTGGCGCCGGGCTTGCCCCACAGGCTGAGCGGCGTCAGCTTGAACTGGGCCTGTAGCTTGTAGACGGTTTCGAGATCTCCCGGTCCAGCCACCATGGTACGGACGAGAGCGAAGAACATGGGCGTAGGCGAGGGCGCTACGGCCGTGACGCCCTTGGGGAGTTTCCCCTTCCAGTTCGGACCCGCAATGGCGTAGTGACCGCCCTGGCCACCGGTCGCCCGCGTACCGATGTAGTCGAAGTTGTCGGCATCGAAGCCCGCCAGTTCGATGGACCAGTAACGGTCCTTCATTGCCGGCATGGAAATGATCATGGGCTCCTTGCTGACATCGATCCATGCCACGGAATAGAGCGTGTCGTTGTTGGGACTTCCTCCATCTCGGTAGGTCGCGTCGGTCAGGTGCCGAGCGTGCCAGAACGTGTTCATTGGCATCGACGCCGTGCGGTCGTTTCGGGGCGGCTGCGAAACCCAAAGCCAGCGCAGCAACTGGTTGTAGTACCAGGGGAACGCGAAGACATAGGCCTGCACCCCCAGGGTGTAGGCGTATTCCTCCTTCCAGTTCTCGTCACCGGCAACGCCGGTAATCCGCGATACGGCGCCTTTGGGTGTTTCGTCGGCCCCGGCAGGAAGTGCGCCGCTCATTGCCAGGACACCGACGGCGAGACCGGCACATGCGAGGCACGCGGTTGTTCGCTTCAGGATCGACATCAGGATTCTCCCTGGGCCACGCGAGGGCTCCTTGGTGCTTGTGGCGAGAAGACGTGTCCGGCTGTTATCAGCTGAGAATCGTACTCCAGTCGGTCGGGCGCCAATACCAGGCGGAAACATGATCCCGCAGGCGTCACGCGCGGCGAGTGAAGCTCACTCCGGGAACTCGTTTGGCACCGGCGGAGGGGGCGGACAGCTCCCGAGGCACTCCCGGGGGGCGGAGAGAAAGGTCCACCGGGATTCGATAGGTGGCTCCGTGCCGCGCCGGGGCGCCGGATCTCGGACGGCCGGCGCCCACACATTCCCTGTTCCAGTCATTCCGTCCTTAGGAGCAGAATCGGGGCAGACAGGAAGGAGCGGTGGAAATGGGCCTGAGAACATTCCTGGCCGAACTTCGGCATCGCGGCGTACTGAAAGTCGCGACGGCCTACCTCGCCACGGGCTGGGTGGTGCTGGAAGGCGTCAGCATCCTGTTTCACAACTTCGAGGCCCCGCATTGGGTGCTGAAGGTGTTCAGCACCCTGGTCGTACTTGGTTTTCCGCTGGCCTGCCTGATCGCCTGGGGATTTGAAGTAACGCCGCAGGGCGTGCGTCCCGTGCCGCCGGCAGGATCCACTTCTCCGGCGAAACCGGGCAGGGCCGATCCATTCCTCGCGGCACTTCTTCTCGTGGTGTTCGCGCTCGTGTCCGCGAGTCTCGCGCTCCACTGGCGCGATTCCACTCGTCAGGCAGGGGCGCGACCGTCCGTTCCGGTCGTCGTCGTCATGGACACGTCGGCCCCGCACGGCGTTTACGACCAGGACACGCGTGACAACAGCGGGACGAACGCCGACGTCCTGAGTGAGATCTTGCGAGACCTCCCGATCGTCATACACAAGGAGACCGTCGGCGCGACCTGGGACAGGGAGGACCAGGTGCTCAAGCAGAGTCCGAACCTCATCCTGATCCATCGTTCCGCGTTCTTTCATTCCATGAACCAGGAACTCGGATTCGGCTATCCCGGCGAGCCGGGATTCGACGAGGTACGGGTGCGGCGGCTCTATGAAATCGCGCAGAACAAACTCTGCGCCTTCCTCGGTTTCCTGGGTCAGGAAGACCCGGAGACCCTGTTCCTCGTTTATGGCCGGGGCACTGGGGGCGACTGGGAGGACGAGCAGGACAGGATCAATTGGGTCGAGCGTCTGGAAGGGAGATTTCCCTCACTGAAGGGTCGGGTGACCACCGTTGCCGTTCCGGGCGGTGTCGCCCAGGGTTCGCTGCACGACGAGAAGACCCGGCAGATGTTCCGCCAGCGGGTGCAGGCGTTGCTGGGTCTGAACAAGGCCAGCCCGACCTGAAGCCCGCCGCTTTCGGTAAACTAACCGACCTTTGCGCAGGCCCGGCCGACCGGGCGGGCGACGCAACGTCGAGCACCGACCCACGATGAGCGAATTCGAGGCAATGCGGTCGTCCACGCCGCTCGCGGCGGGCAACGCCCCCTACGTCGAGGAGATGCACGAGCGCTATCTCGCCGACCCGCAGGCAGTGGACGCGCCCTGGCGCGACTACTTCGGTCCCATGGGAGGGCTGGGTTCCGACGTGGCTCACGGCCCACTCGTCGTGGATCTCGCCCGGCGTGCAAGGGCGCCGCGGGCGGCGGGTGCAGCGCCGCCCCCACCTGCCATCCCGTCGGGCGCCGGCGACGGCGCGGCCAGGCAGGGCGCCGTTTCGCGCCTCATCCAGATCTACGCGAACCGCGGCCACCTCGTCGCGGACATCGACCCGCTCGGACTCATGGTGCGGCCGGTGCCGAGGGTGCTCGGCCTCGACTACCTCGGTCTCACCGAGGCCGATCTCGACACCGAGTTCCACACGGGCAGCCGCAATGATGCGATCAAGCCGCGCCTGAAGCTCGGGGAGATCATCGCCCAGCTCCGGCAGATCTACTGCGGGAGCATCGGCGCGGAATTCGCCCACGTCTCGAACGAGACCGAGCGCCTGTGGCTGCAGGATCGCTTCCAGGTCGGACGCGTCCAGCAGCACTACTCGCCGGAGGCGAGGATGAACATCCTCTGGGGCCTCACGATGGCCGAGGGACTCGAGCGCTACTTCGCGACGCGTTACCCGGCGCAGAAGCGCTTCTCGCTCGAGGGCGGCGACAGCCTGATCCCGCTGCTCGACGACCTGATCCAGGCAAGTGGTTCGCACGGTGTTGAGGACATCGTGATCGGCATGGCGCACCGCGGCCGGCTGAACGTGCTCGTGAACGTGCTCGGCAAGGTGCCCGAAGCGCTCTTCTCCGAGTTCGAGGGCAACTACGACCTCAAGAAGCTCAAGGGCTCCGGCGACGTGAAGTACCACAAGGGCTACTCCTGCGACGTGCGCACGCCCGGCGGCAACGTGCACATCGCGCTCGCCTTCAACCCATCGCACCTCGAGGTCGTCAACCCGGTGGTCGAGGGCTCGGTGCGCGCGCGCCAGGAGCGCCGCGGCGACGCCGCGGGCGACAAGGTGATGCCGGTGCTGATTCACGGCGATTCTGCATTCGCCGCCCAGGGTGTCATCCAGGAAACGCTGCAGATGTCCCAGGCTCCGGGCCTCGGGAGCAACGTACACGCTCTGGAACCACCAGAAGTCTCCGTTCCGCCAGTCGCTCCAGACGCCAGGGCATTCGAGGAGCGGATCCTGCGGGAACAGGAGTCTCGAGCGGCATACGGCTGCAACGTCAACCTGACCCTAGCCGAGGTCATTGACGCCTATGTTGCGTCGGATGAGTACGCCGCGCGCCCTCCGGTCCGACCGATCGGCCTGCCACGCCCACTGGAAGAAGCGCAGGGGCCGACTGGAGGCCGGCGAGCCTCAACCGGGCGGTCTACCGGCACGAGGCTGACCTGCTCGCCAAGGGCGACGGAATTCTGCGGCTTCGGCGCGATCGAGCTGGCGATTTCGACCCAGCCGCCACCCTTCGCCTGGTACACGTTGACCACCTGCACGTAGCGATCAGCCAGCAGGCGCACCGAGGCCACTTCTGGGAGCCGGCGGCTGCGAGCTTATCCTGATTGCCGCCATCGTCGTCCAACCGTAGGGTTTCCTCATGGCACATGCTCACGATGTTGAGTTGGGCGGACACCCGGCAGTAGGCGGGTGGCGCAGGGCCATGGCCATGGCCATTGCCGGCCTGCTGCTGGCGGGCGCCGCCCAGGCTGCCGAGCCTGACCTCGCCAGGGCCGAGCAACTGCTGAAGGAGGGCCAGGCGGCAGAAGCCGTGGCGCTTTTCGAGCAGGCTCTCGAGGCCGACCCGAGTTCGGTCGGTGCGCATCTCGGGCTTGGCCGCGCCCTCTACGCGTCAGGTGAGTACGCGCGCGCGCGGATCGAATTCGAGTCGGTGCTGAAATTCGGCAACCTGCCGCGCGACATGCAGAGCCAGACGGAAGTCTATGACAAGGCGGCCGCGGACTACCTTGCCGGCCGGCGTTGGCAGCCGTTCTATTACGCCGAGACCGGTATCGGCAACTACCGGGAGAATGCCTCCAGCTCCACGGACATCTTTGGCGGCGCCGGCAATAACGATACGTTCCTGCCCGTGCGCGTCGGCGGTGGCGTGAACGCGAGCTTGGGCGAGCGGTACTCGTTCACGGGCACGCTCGATTACCGCTTCCGCTGGTACGACGACAGTGACCGGCGCAACGACTCGGACCTGCGCTGGAACGTCAATCTCAGTCGCCCGGTGGACGACGACAACCTGCGCTTCGGCATGCGCGGCCGCGTCAGCTATCGCGGCGACAGCCAGTACCGCAACGACTGGGGCGCGTTCGCCGATTATCGCATCGGGTTTGGCGACAACGACCAGGTCACCATCGCTGGCGAGGTCCGCGAACGCCGGTACCCACCGGGGCCGCTGCGCAGCCGCACTCGCGACATTGCCGAGCTTACCGGCAGCTGGACGCACTCGCTGCCGAATGGCCGGACGTCCTTCACGTTCGGCGGGCAACTGACGCAGGAATGGGCGACGCAGGAACGTCCGGACGGGAATGCCTCGTTCTGGGGCGTCAACGGCGAGGTCGACCATTCGTTCGGCGACACGCTCGACGGGCTTTTCTGGTGGTCCTACGTCAACGAGTCCTACGACGACGAGCGCCCGGACTTCAGCACGGACGCCGGCCTGCTCAAGGCCCGCAACGACGACCTGTGGAATTTCGGCGCCAGCCTGGTCTGGGGCTTCGCGCGCGGCTGGTCGCTGCGGCCCACGTTGGAGTACAACTGGGAAGACAGCAACATCGACGAGCTGGCTTACAGCTCGACAGAATACTGGCTGACGGTCCGCAAGTCGTTCTAGGCAGCAGCCAGGCTCATTTAGGTTCGTCGGGTACCGCCGGATCCCGGTTGACCAGATCGGCGTCGTGCAGGTCGCGCTTGGATTCCTTTACGACCCGCGTGTTGATCGGACGGATCGTGTCGATCCTGCACATGCCCAGGCTACCCGCGCCGCCACGTCTCTGGACTACTACGCTGTCCAATCCCGCCGCGACCCGGTCATTGCGAGTGGTGAGACCGATCGACGACGCGACGGCCATTTCGGGACATTGATTCGCCAGCTCCAGCAGGAATCCCTGGTTCATGCTGGTCCAGGCCGTCAGCGCGCTGTCGCCAAGTGCTCGCCAACCCCACAACCGCGCGGGGCTGTGGAAGCTGCGGACGGGCTCGCCTGCGTTCGCTCGATAGAACTCGAGTCGCTCGGCTGGAGTCGTCCGGGGCGGCGTGGCGCAGGCAGTCACGAGGGCCAAGGCACCCAGCAGCGTCAAAGTCCTGCGCACGGACATTTCCCTGTTTCCTTCTGCCAACAAGGGTTTTAGAGACCATTGACTGGCAGGGACATAGCCATGGTCGAAGGATGGGTGCGCCATTGCACCGCTGAGGCAGCTTACCATTCGCACTCGAGGTCCGCAGCAACCCGGGGCAGTCGAGACGCCAGTCGCACTTCAGCATTTGGCACACTCCAGGAACGGCATTCATGAACAGCTGCTCCACCGCGGACGTCGTGAACGAAGAGAAGACCTCCCGGCTGCGATGATGTCGCGCACAACGGCGACACCGGAGCAGGGCGGCTACCCAGCCACAAGCCCGACGACGTCCCGGATTGATCCTCGGGCGGCCACGTCTCGCGCAGTTTCGCGCTCCGGGGAATCCGCGTTAATATCAAAACATAAGTGTCCATTGCAAGATCAGGGAGACGACATGCGTTACGTCTACATGGCGCTCATTGCCATCCTCGCCGCCATTATCATCCTGTTCAAGTTCCAGAATCTGGAGTCAGTCACCGTCTCGTTGTTCTCGGCAAGCGTCACGATGCCGGTTTCGGTGCTGGTCCTGCTCGTCTACGTCCTCGGCATGCTCACCGGCGGCTTCCTGCTCGCTCTATTGCGTGCCTGGGTCCACGGCGCCACTCGGCGCTACTAGGCTGCACAGGGCATGGCGACTCGCACCCGCTACATCGTAGGGTTCACGGTGCTGAGCGTGCTAGCGGCCTTCCTGCTGCCGGCCATGCCCCAGCCCGTCTCGTACCACGATTTCGCTGATCACCGGGAGATGCTCGGGGTCGCCAATTTCCTCGACGTGGCGTCCAACGCGGCATTCGTGCTGGCTGGACTCGCTGGCTTTGCTGTCGTCCTGCGGCCACGCACGGAGTTTGTGTCGAACAGTGAGCGCTGGCCGTACGCGGTGTTCTTTGCCGGCATCGTGTTGACCGGGCTCGGCTCCGCCTATTATCACCTCGTGCCCGACAACGAGCGGCTGTTCTGGGACCGCCTGCCGAGGACCATCGCCTTCATGTCGCTGATCGCCG
>Ga0209253_10006183_pt1 | contig 10373 bp, 9 predicted proteins | sample FrelakmetBRP12BR_FD_187145 | JGI IMG/M metagenome (GOLD analysis project Ga0209253, IMG submission 187145) | Freshwater lake sediment microbial communities from the University of Notre Dame, USA, for methane emissions studies - BRP12 BR (SPAdes)... | ecosystem: Environmental > Aquatic >... | reverse complement strand
ATATTAAGACTTAATAAACGTTTAGAGAGAACTGTAGGACGCCAAGACAGAGTGCATTCCGTCTTTCACGGAGCTTCCAAGGAGTCCGTAGAAGCTCAGACTCGAGCCTTGTCACAAGTTGGTCCATCGAAGATCATTCCATAAGTCATAAGAACTGAAACAATAGGGCACAGTGGAGCGCGCTAGTTGCTTAGGCGGCTCAACCTGAGAGTTCACTTCGTCAAAAATGTTGACGGAAGAGATCAAACGATTCATCTAAGCCCGTTTTTCAAGTATTTTCCTTATCAGTTCTATTGCGGAATACGCTGCGAGTGCACTGGTTCTCGGGTTTTGCGGGTGAGGACTGTTAGAGAATTTGAAGAACATGTTACCATGTTTCCACTTTACTTCGATTTCATGCACGATTTTGTCCGCTTTCGGATCTGAAATCACTCTAACGTGCACCTTTCCACGTCCTACGGCAAGAGCCAAAGTCGCTGCAACATTCATTTCTCTCGGAAAACGCTTGACGGCTTCTTCTGCAGTTCCTTCATATACCAGTCTCTCTCCACGATTGTCCATGTCCAAAGCTTCAGGATTCTTTCGTGTAGTTAGAACGATCTTCTCAATGCCAGCTAGGGATGCGCTAGAAATAGCGTCTAGGCCGCCGATGGCTCCTGAAGGTATGTGAATCCTGCCGCTTTCAATGTTCATGTCGATGAGTGCGCCTACGCTCATCACTACAATGTCAATGTTCTTTGATAGCGCTTTTGGTATGTTGTCTCTAGCGGCTTGCTGCGATGCCGTCTCCACAATGACTGAGGGACCAGCCCCAATCATCTCATCAACGTTTCTGACGATTGTAGTTGGAACGTGTAGCGATTTCTTGAGTTGTTCAGCTTGCTCAGAATCGTAATCGTACAAGATCAGGCGGTCACAGCTAATGGTTCCGTTTTCAACAGCTTGCGCAATGAGTGTGCCTATTGCCCCACAGCCTATGATGCCAATTCTTTTCACTCTTTATCGCTTCCAGCAAGCACACTAGCATTCAATGACAAAGTGGACATCGCCATAATTCGCCACTTCTCTGCCGTCACCTTTCTTGGGCACGACCTCGAAATCCTCTATCTTGCACGTGCCGCAAATGTCCTCTTTTCCTTCCGCGATTATTTTGGCGAAATCTTTGCTTCCAGCGTAGGTCTTGAGCCTTTTGACAGGAGCGTTCAGCGGCATATGCTTTTCAGATTTTTCACGTCTTATCTCGTTTATCAAAGCCACGATGAGGTCGCCATGCTTTTCTATCTCTTCATCGATAAGTTTTTCATCCGGAGTTGGCCAAGGAGACAAGTTTATGCTCTTGCAGCCTTTATCATTGACATACATTATCTGATAGATCTCTTCCGTAACATGAGGTGTTATAGGAGCCAGCAGCTGTAGGATTCTGTACAATACTGTGTACAACGTGTACTGTGCAGCTTTGCGTTTTTCTTCGCTGTAATGCTCTGGCTTGTACAATCTGTCCTTCACTGCTTCTATGTAGCAATCACAGAAAACGTGCCATGCGAAATTGCGGGTCTCTTCTATGGCAATGTTGAATTGACATCGTTCCAAGGCGTCCGTCACTTTTTTCGTCAGCCTTTCAACCTTGCTGAGAATCCACTTATCTAGAGGCTGCAACGCATGTTCGCTTTTGTCGTTCATTTCAAAATCTGCGATTAAGTCATTTACGAATCTTGATGCGTTCCAAAGCTTGATCAGGAATCGCCAGCCGTATTCAACGTCTGGCCAACGGAAGGGTATGTCGGAACCAGTAGCTCCGCCTGCTGTTGCCCATTGCCGCGTCGCGTCGGCGCCGTATTTTGACATGACCTCCAGTGATGCCACGTAGTTACCGAGATGCTTGTGCATTTCACGTCCATCTGTGCCTAGAACCATGCCGTTGATCAAGCAACTCTGGTAAGGTTTCTCGTTGAACAGAGCCAAGTGCCTAACCATCAAATAGTACGCCCAAGTGCGAATGATGTCTACGCCAGAAGGATGCATGCTGGCTGGGAATAGTCGATGCCAATCCTTCTTGTCTGGCCATCCTGCGTGAACTGCGCACGTTATGGACGAGTCGAACCACGTGTCCAAGACATCCCGTTCAGGTCTGAAGTCTCTAAAACCGCATTTTGGACACTTGTCAACCTTCGGCTTCTCTGTGCGGGGATCTATGGGAACCCACTCAGGCTTCGCGAGAATAATCTCATTGCAGTTGTTGCAGTACCAGATCGGTATGGGTGTGGCAAACACTCTTTGTCTCGAAATAACCCAGTCCCATTCAAGCGATTTTGCCCAATCTATCAACCTGTGCTTCATGTAGTCAGGATACCACGTAATTTCAAGCGCATTCTTTTCAACGTCATCCGTGAATATTCTTGTTTTCATAAACCATTGTTCTCTCTCAAGAATCTCAATCGGCGTGCGACATCTCCAGCACAGACTGACTTCTTGAGTCAACGGCTCAGCCTTGTCAACCAGTCCCTGACCCTTCAGGTCTGCCAACATGGCTTTTTTTGCTTCTTCACTTTTCATGCCCGCATATTTTCCGGCGTCCTTGGTCATTCTTCCCTTTTCATCAATACACATTATGACGGGCAAGTCATGCTTTATCACAGTCTTAACATCAGCCTTGTCTCCATATGTGCAGATCATCACGACTCCCGTGCCAAACTTCGGATCCACCATTTCATCAGCTATGACCTTGACCATTCTGTCAGTAGTTGGAACCTGAACGCTCTTTCCAACGTACTTAGCGTATCGTTCGTCATTCGGGTTTACGGCAACAGTTACGCAAGCAGGAATTAGCTCTGGTCTTGTTGTTGCGATCTCTAGAAAGCCGCCTTCCTCAAGTTTGAATTTGATGTAGTGCAGTTCCGCATTCCTGGTGTCGTATTCAACTTCAGCATCAGCTATAGCTGTCTCGCATCGTGGGCACCAGTTCACAGGGTGCTTTCCACGGTAAATGAAGCCCTTGTTGTACAGGAGAATATAGGAGAGTTGAGTGCGCCTCCAATAATCGGGATTCATCGTTCTGTATTCTGTAGACCAATCAATCGAGCATCCGAGACGCATGATTGACTTCTTCATGCCCTCGATGTTCTTCTCTACAAGCTGCATGCAAAGCTTCCGAAATTGATCAGGCGGAACATCTGTCTTCTTGATCTTGTTCGCTTTCTCGACTACTACTTCGATTGGTAAACCGTGACAATCCCATCCTTGCGGAAAATGAACGTTGTAACCCCTCATACGCTTGTATCTGGCCACCACATCAAAATATGTCCAGTTCAGAACAAGCCCAATGTGAAATTCGCCTGAAGTGTAAGGTGGCGGAGTGTCAATGCTGAAAACCGGGCGTTCTAGATCATTCCAATCAAAGCGATAAGTGCCCAATTCCTCCCATTTACTCTGCCATTTCTTCTCGACCTCAAGAATGTTAGGCTCTTTGGGCAACGCTTGTCTCATTCGTGTAACACCCTAAATATACCTGAACCTTAGGAAAAATAATTATACAGGTAGATAACAGTTATCCTCAAGGGTTTAGGGGAGCTGGGAACATGACCCGGCTGAGAGGACGGCTGAAACCGCCGTCGACCCATAGAACCTGAACCAGATAATACTGGCGGAGGGAGAAAACCATGAACCAAAGTGAGAATAGCTCGAAGACCAAAATAATTGTTGAAATAGCAGTATTTTCTGCACTTTCTGCTGTTCTATACGCTGTCCGTCCTTTCACGCTTCCTTTCGGAGGATCAATTACTCTGGGCAGCATGGTTCCTGTGATGTGGCTTTCGCTGCGTCGAGGAATACGAGTCGGGCTCATAGTAGGAACAATTTTCGGGGTTCTGGCACTCTTCGAAGACATGGTTCTTCTTGGCGCAGCCAACATAATAGCTACTCCATTACAGGCCATCCTGGAATACCCCATAGCCTTTGGAGTCATTGGATTAGCCGGAATGTTTCACGAAAAGTCAGCGGTCTTCGCTGTCACCGGAGCAGGTTTGGCCGTCTTCATCAGATTTTGGATACACTATTTTGTAGGAGTGTTCGTCTGGGCAAACATCTATGCATTTCCTGCGGAATATGGCCTTTGGCTCTGGCCCGCCGTCTACAACGGTAGCTTTCTTTCTGCAGAATTCGTCGTAAGTGCCATACTGCTTTTCGCGCTAGTCAAGAAAGGAACACTCGAATACCGCTTCTGAGCATGCAAAACGGGATATCGACATGGGAAAACTGTCAACAGAGAATTTGAAGAGACTGTTAGATTGCATCAGGAGCGACCCGACCGTTGTCGTTCCTCCGTTGGCGGGTTTTGACTCTGGGGTTCACATGGTCGATGACAAGTATTTGGTCGTCTCAACCGATCCTTGCATCGGGGTACCTGAAGAATGGTTCGGGTGGCTTCTGATACACTACGCGGCTTCCGATGTTGCCTTGTTTGGGGCAAAACCACAGTATTGTGCAATAAACCTTCTTGGTCCGCCCACGACAACTCCTGATACCTTCTTGAAAATCATGAAGCAAGCGTGTAGAGCCGCTGACGAGATTGGGATGTCAATAATAACAGGACACACAGGCTCCTATCAAGGACTGACAACTGAGATAGGAGTCTGCACTGCCTACGGAATCATGAGCAAAGACAAACTCATAACTCCCGGAAAGGCCAAGCCGGGTGACCTGATACTCTGCATCAAGCCGTTGGGTTTGGAAGTGGCTGTCAACTTCGCACTGACAAAGAAAGAATTCGCAAAAGAAATCTTCGGATCCAAGAGAGCAGAGGAGCTTCAAGAATTCGTCACCATGCAGAGCTGTGTCAAAGAAGCTTTGATACTTGCGAAAACAGGTTATGTCCATGCTATGCATGACACCACTGAAGGAGGTTTAACAGCAGCACTAAACGAGATGGCTGAAGCTTCTAAGGTCGGCTTCAGGATAGACTTCGAACAGATTCCTTTCTGCAAAGAAGCGCTCAACTTGCAGCAACGTTTTCATCTCTCGGATGAACAACTGCTTTCAATGTCCTCAACTGGAACCATCGTAGCCAGCATCAATCCCAAAAAGGATCTTCAAATCATGAAAACAATGGAACGAAACAACCTAACCGCCAGCATTCTAGGCTCCTTCGAGAAGACCAAGGACCGAATCCTATTCAAAAAAGGAAAGGCAACTTGTTTCCCAAGTGACGCAGACGATCCTTACGAGATGATCCTTTCAGGGAAGCTGTAGACGTTCATGCGTTTGCCTCGAACGAATCCAACTAACGTGAGGTCTACTTCTTTGGCCAGTTCAATTCCAGAGTCTATTGCGGCAGCTAGGGAGGCGATTATGGGCAATCCGACTTGGGCAGCCTTGAATACTACGTCGCCGGTCATTCTTCCGCTCAGAGCTAGAAAACACTCGTCGAATTTGGTTTTGCGCATGCTAGCAGCGCCAATAGTCTTGTCGACGGCATTGTGACGACCAACGTCCTCAGCAAGAACAACCAGGGTTCCATTGCTCTTGTAGATCGCCGCCACATGAACGCCCCCTGTTTTCCTGAAAGTTTCAGCAAGGGAATTCAAACGGCTAACGCAGTGCAGTAAAGTTTTCGCTTCCACTTTCATAGTTGATTTGATTCTTCTGAGGTGAAAAGGCGACGTGTAGGGTCTGGTTCTTCCGCAAGCAGAGAGAATTACCCGGGAAAAATGTGTTGAGAGCTTCAATCTCTTGGCTAGATCCACGTCCTCGGCTAGTCTGATGCGACAGACTGTCTCTTCTTTGCTGAGTGCGATTTCTTGGATCTCTTCAACGGATTTCACTATTCCTTCTGTCAACACATGCCCCACTGCCAGTTCTTTGAGGTTAGCAGGAGAACAGAAAATGGTCGAGTAGTGAGTGCGGTTCAAAAAAACGTGAAGGGGCCTCTCCTGTGCAACGATATCGATCGTCTTTCTAGTCTGTGAGGCAGACAAGTCGATCCTTTTGATACAAACTTTCATCATTGTTGTCATGCCCCTATTTCCGAAAGGACAAAGCAGACAATTTCATCAGCAATATTGAGTTTTGTGACCGACTGCAAACCTCTCCACCCGGGTTGACTGTTCACTTCAACGACGACTGGCCCATTAGGGCTCTCAAGAATATCTACTCCGGCAATCTTGCAATCGATCGATCTTGCCGACTTGACTGCAAGCTTCTCAATTTCGTGGTCCAGATCAGTCTTTTCAGGTCGAGCCCCCTGACTGTAATTGGTTTTCCAGTTGCATCCAACACGTTTCATTGCTGCAACGACCCGACCGTCAACGACAAAGGCGCGGATATCCGAAAAGCCATGGGGCACGAATTCCTGAAGGTATATCACGCCATGGTAAAATCTGATCGACCTGAAAGCCGTGTACGCGATTTCTTTGTCATTCACTCTGGTTGCGCCTACGCCTCGGGAGCCAAAAAGGGGTTTCACGATCACGTCACTGCCAAGCTCTTTGAAAGCTGTCATAGCCTCCTCAACGCTCTCTGTGACTGCTGTGCGGGGCACGGGCAAACCGTTTTCTTCCAAGATCGTCAGCGTGTCATATTTGTCTACACAATGCTCTATTGCTTCAGGCGAGTTTATGATACATAATCCTGAACGTTGAAGACGATAGAGAATATCCATTCTGAAAACAAGTTCCTCAAGTGACCCTCGTCCGACTGGCCGAATTATCAACGCGTCAAATTCCTCTTTGATACCGTACTGCCTTGTTTTCAGCATGGGATCATACCCAACATGGGCCATCAATTGTGGAAAGCTGAAGCATGCATGGGTGATGCTGCGTTTCTCTAGTGCTTCCCGGAGCTGTGTAGAACTGTAGGAATTCCTGTTCTTGGTTACGATGCCTATCTCCAAAAAGTGAACCTTCTGACGAGTATGTCAAAGATGCTGATTAACTGGGTTCTTAAAGTTTCCGTGATGCGTGAACGCTCAGAAACTGCGAACGGAAGGAACAAGTTGTTCTGCATTCTGAACTTTCTGGGATAGATCCACGTCCAAGTATGCTCCGTGCTCGTTGAAATATGGCGGGCCTTTTCGAGAGAACAATGTCAAGACTTGCCCATCGTGATTCAATTTGAAGCCTTCTTGACAAGGCTCATGACCTCTGATTAGCACTTTAAGATTCAATCTATCCAAAACCTTGGCGGTTGTTCTCTTGTCGAAAAGCTTACCAGCGCCGCGTGGAGAAGACCTCGTCCGATCCTCGGTCTCGTCTGGGTCGCTCCAAAGCATGTCTTCGAGCAATCGCTGTTTTGGATGTTTCAGGTGAGCAAACGCCAAATCATCCAAGGTTCGGGCTTGTTCAGGCAGGCCTCCGTGAATCATCAAGTACCTATCCTGAACTGCCGAAGCACTGTATAGGTGTTGGTGAAGTGCAAGCAGCTGCCTGTACGCATGCGTCCACTTCTGGCCAAATCTTATCTGAAGCTGACCTGGCAAGTCGTGCGGAGAAGCCATTAAGTCCTTTGGGCCTTCATGGTTCCCGCGCATTAAGACCACTTGCTCCGGAAAGTGAAGCTTAAGCTTCAGAACAGTGTAGTAGATCTCTGCAGAGAGGGGACCACGGTCCCCGTAGTCTCCAAGGAACACGATAATTTGGTCAGAAGCACTCTGCATTCTTCTAAGAATCTTGCTTTCTTCCAGGATGTGGATGAGGCTCTCGAGGTCTCCGTGCATGTCGCCGATGATCAGGGCGTTTCCCGTAGGTTTCATCTTCACGAGTCTTCCGACAATATGGAAGTTGCCGACCTGACCGTCTTCTGAGGACAGAATTGACGTGGTTTCTGCAACTATTCTTTGGAATTCTTCGCAAGACGATTGAAAAGCGTTTTTCATAATTTTGGAGAGGCTGAGCTGCAACGGTTGAGCCCCGGGCTATTCTACGTGAACTTTCCTGCTCAAGAAGTCCATTATGTTCTTCTCGATCTGACTCTTGTCTGTCCGGATAGTTTTCACGGTCTCGTCACGCTTTCTCTGCAGGGCTTCTCTTTCAGATTCAGCTATTCCTTTCTTCCGTCCCAGATGCTCAAGATGTTCATGAAGTTTGGATAGGTTTTGCCGCGTTGCTTCTATTTCTGTCGACGTAGAGAGTTGAGTTTTGCGCATTGTTGCTTCTTGGCTCTTCTGATGGAGTGCAACCAGAGTGTCCTTGTTTGTTATGTTGTCTATTGCCTGTTCTGCCTTTCGTATTTTTTCAGGTTTGAGTTTCAGTTTCCCTTCGGAAATGGAGCGGCCAAGCTTCTTCAGCATTTCTTTGAGAAGGGGGGTTCCCGATGTTTCCGTGGCAAGAGCTTCAAATGGACTCTGTATGTACTGGTCGAGTTTGTTCAGTTCTTCGGGGGTCAGGCCGCTACCTCCTCCGTGTGTTGCGAGAGACTGAAGCTTCACAAAGGGTTTTTGAAGATGTTGCAGGCTGTGTTTTACCTCCACAGACAGAGTTTCTATTTCGGTGCTTGTCTGGTCAAGCTTTCCCATGTTTCCTTTGCTTCTGAGGTCGCTGATCTTCATTTGGATTTGGGCAACTTCGTCTCCGACTGAGGTTTGTTCAGCCTCGATTCGTGTCTTCTGATTTTCCAGTTTCGCCAGTTCCTGTTCGCCGGCTAAGACTTCATCAACAAGTCGAAATGTCTCTTCTAGCGTTCTGGTTTTGACGTATTCTTTGGAAAGAAAGTATTCGAGAATCCGCAGAGAGTCTTTGGATCTTTCGAAAACGGCCGAGAATTTTCTCCTATCAAGAATGAAGAAAGGGGAGATCCTAGGGAACCAATTCGCAACATCCACATCAGTAACAGTAAAAGCCTTCTGAGTGTCTCGCACGAAATCCTCAAGCGTTTTGTATGAAACCTGCTCTGGGGGTTTGATTGTGCGCATCCTCTCGACGAACAGCCGAGCAAGCTTGTTCAGGGCCCTGGCCCTGCCATAGGCCTTCATGTTTCTTTTCTCAATTTCCTTGGCACTGTTGTCCAAGAGCATCTTGGAGGCTTCAGAAAGGCTGTCCAAGTTCTTCCGCAACTCATCAAGAAGCTTTCTGACCTTGGCGTGCACGGGAACAAAAGTCTGTTGAGTCTCCTTCTCTAGCCAAGACCGGATGTCTTTCGAGGGAAGCTTCACTTCTGACAATTGTGTTCCCATACAAAATATGCTGAAGGCATATTAATCTTTCAAGACCTGAATACACTTACCCTTTTTTGAGTAGTTACTCTTAAATATCAAGCCCAAACTATCAGGACACAACACTTCGAGATGAGAATGAATGGACGCAAAACAGACAGCATTCGTTGCAATGATGAGCTCCATGGGCATCGCACTCTCTTTGATCACACTGAATATTGGACTAATATCTGTCGCAGTCCCAGGCCAAGGTGCCGCTGCCTTGGACCTTTCTCACATCGCAACCTTCGTAGCCGCCATTTTCGCCGGACCCTACATTGGCGCTGCAGTCGGATTTCTAAGCGGAATCTATGCAGGCTACTACTTTGGCTACGTGGCAGGTGGTCTCGGGTTGCTTTCGCTCATAGGTGTACCCTTAGGAAAAGCATTGACTGGGCTACTAGCCGGGTTTCTATACAAGAAGCTGGAGTTAGGCAGCAGTTCTCGACGCTCAGTCTGGGCCATTCCGATCACACTCTTGTCTTACGTTCCCGAGTCCATCTACACGGTCATCTACTTTCTGTACATAGTCACGTTAGTCGGCACTCCAGCAATGTCTTTCATGCTGCCTCTCGTCATTCCAAAGGCATGGATAGAGATAGGAGTAATGAGTGTCATATTGGCAACGCTTGCTGGAAACACGGGATTCAGGGAATTCATAACGAGATTGTTTCCTTCAAAGATAGGGAAAACACAGAACAATGTGACGTAAACTTGGCTTTTCTCTAGATGCCGAAAGATTGTTTTAGGGCTTTTCCGTTGATTTCACCGTTCATATAAGTGTTGCCTGTTTTCACATTGTTGATGATTAGAACAGCAGGTGCAAACAGGTCAGGGTCTATCTTGTAGAAGTCAAAGTTGGCGTCTTTGAAAATGTCTTTGAATGGTCTTCCATATGCCTTAGAGGTTGATGATGGAGCCTTCTTTACGATCTCTCCGAGTTTCTCTTCGTCATCGTATTCAACAGTGTAGTAGGCGGTTCCACCGTAGAGTATGGCATCGTTTGTTCTTGCCATCGCCACTGCGAATTCCGGGTGGACGGGTGCTATAGGCGCATATCCAAAAGCATGCAACACGCTTTTCAGGTCTAAACCCAGTCTTCTCAGCTTGTGTATGCCTGTCTCAATGATTCTGCCCGAGACTTGGATTGCGCCCGAAACGCTCGTCGTTGGAGTCAGGATTATTGCGAGGTTTT
>Ga0209253_10006182_pt1 | contig 10375 bp, 9 predicted proteins | sample FrelakmetBRP12BR_FD_187145 | JGI IMG/M metagenome (GOLD analysis project Ga0209253, IMG submission 187145) | Freshwater lake sediment microbial communities from the University of Notre Dame, USA, for methane emissions studies - BRP12 BR (SPAdes)... | ecosystem: Environmental > Aquatic >... | reverse complement strand
CCCGGACCGGTACCAGTAGTTCCGGTACATCGTTTCCCCGGGGACGGTGTGCTTGAGCTGGAGGAGACGGCACCGGCGGCAGAGCACCAGTTCAAGCGGGGCCTTCGTCCCCTCAGGGTCGCCGGGAGAGATGAAGTCGGAGACGTATTGTTCGCCCAGGTCGAGGACGGGTTCCAGCGAGCCGTCGCAGACCCGGCAGGTGGCTCTCGTGATCATCGGTGCGTTTCTCCTTGTGAGGGATTTTCCGTCAACCCGATCGCTCCGTCCGGAGCGCCTCGAGGTCCGCGTCCACCATCATTCGCACCAGCCCGGGGAAGGAAACCTCCGGTTTCCAGCCCAGAGCGCCGCTGGCTTTGGCGGGGTTTCCCACCAACTGGGCGGTCTCCGGCATGCGGAACGTTTCGGTTTCCTGCACCACGTATTCACGGTAATCGAGTCCCACGTACGAGAACGCCTCCTCGCAAAACTCCCGGACGGAGTGGGTTTCCCCTGAAGCGAGCACATAGTCGTCGGGGTTGTCCTGCTGCAGCATGAGCCACATGCCCCGCACGTAATCCCCGGCGAATCCCCAGTCCCGCCGGGCGTCGAGGTTGCCCAGGCGGAGTTCCTTCGCGAGCCCCAACGTGATCATCGCTGCGGCCCGGGTTACCTTGCGGGTGACGAACTCCGGGCTCCGTCTCGGGCTCTCATGGTTGTAAAGGATGCCCGAGCAGGCATACAGGCCGTAGATCTCCCGGTACGTGATCGTCATCAGGTGGCCGTATATTTTGGAGACGCCATAGGGACTCCTGGGGTGAAACGGGGTGGTTTCCATCTGGGGAACGTCCACCGGGTTTCCGTAGATCTCACTGCTGGAGGCCTGGAAGAACCGGGCCTTCGGGGTGATCTTCCGGATCGCCTCCAGGATCCGGGTGACGCCGACGGCAAGCACCGCCGCACTCCGGATCGGCTGCTGGAAGGAGTCGGCCCGGAATGAATTGGCGGCGAAGTTGTACACCTCATCGGGCGGGTACTCACGGAAGATTCGTTCAATGCGGTCCTGGTCGAGCAGGTCGTCCTGGACAATTTCAATCCTGCCCAGAAGGTGGCGGATCCGGTCGATGTTGACGGGATCGTCGTCCGGCACCGTCCCGGCCACGCGGTATCCCTTGGATAGAAGGAGCTCGGACAGGTACGACCCGTCCTGTCCACCGATGCCGGTGATGAGCGCTGTTTTCATCGTCTTCCTAACGGATAGTCCACGGTGAGGATCGTGGCAATCGATCATGCCAATTCTATTACGAAAATGTCCCCTTGTCGCAGACCACGATCGGTCCGCCGCCCTTGCCGAAGGGATCCTTCCTACGCCGGACCCCGGGATTCCGCGATCGCGATCAGCCGGTCTACCGCCGACGCGATGGTGTAGGGAGACCCCGCCGGCATTTCGAGCGCCCCCGCTTTCCACCTTCGGTGGATCTCCGATATGGCGCCACGCACCGAGCCGGCGTCCGCGGCCTCCGCCACGGTGTGACCCAGACCCGTAAGCAACCCGGCCAGTTCCGCGTTCCGGTGGACCAGCCCCAGGATCGGACGGCCCGCCACGAGGTACTCGTACACCTTGGACGGGATCGTCTCCGCCGAGTAGTCGGCCACGTTCTGGATCAGGACGAGGACATCGGCTTCCCGCATCGCCGCGAGGGAAGCCGACCGCGAGACCCTTCCGTGGAACGTCGCGACGCCCTCCCGGGGGAACTCGCGGAGCAGCCGCTTCGAGTTCGCGTCGCAATTCCCGTAGAAGTCGAAACGCACCGTTCCCGCAAGCTCCGGCCTTTCGTCCAGAAGCAGCCGCGCCGCCTCCAGGAGAACGGCGGGGTTTCGCGAACCGCCGAAGGAACCGAGGTGGGAGAAGCGAAGAAGGGCGGCGTCCTGTCGCCACGGGGGATGGTCGGAAGGAGGCTCGGCGCCGGGATAGATGCACCTTCCCCGATCCCCCAGCGAGGTCCGCGCGGCAGCCCGGCGTCTCGCCTCCTCGGTGAGGAAGACGACGCGGGAGGCCCGCGCGCAGACGTACCGCTCCACGAAGGAGAACGCCTTGCGCGCCACCGCCCCCCGGTGCCAGTCGCCGTGCACGAGGGGGTCCTGGAACTCCGCCACCCAGGGGATCCCCGTCCGGCGGGCGATCATCCCCGCCGCGATGTGGGCGCTGGCCGCCCCGCCGGTCGAGTAGATGAGCTCCGGACCGACCTCCCGGCAGAGGGCGTACCCGCGGCGCGCGGCGAGGGGAAACCAGGACCATTGGCTGTCCAGATCGACCAGGAACTTCTCCAGGAGGTAGAAGGGGAGCAGCGGGAAGAGGAGAAGGAACTCGAGAACCTTGTGGAGCCCCCCCCGCCACCCCCGTTTCCGGAAGAGGTGACGCACCTCGAACCGGATCCCCGAGGGCGCGACGCATCGGGCGATCGCGTGTCTTCCCTCCCCCCACCGTTCCCCGCATGGACCCGTAAGGAGGACCGGCTCGATGCCTGCCTTCCGGAGAAGGGGGATCCGGTCGTCGATGTGCTGGGCGCACGCCATCCCATCGATGCGGGAGAAGTAGGACAGGACGAGCCAGCGGCGGGACCCCGGGCCGGAGCTCATCCCGCGCCCCCGGCCGCCGGTTCCGGCCGGCCCTCCATCAGCTCCCGCACGGCGTCGAGAACTTCCGGAACCTGGATTTCCGTGAGGCAGCGGCTCTCCCCTCCCTCGCCGTCGCACCCCGCCTTTCCGCACGGGACGCAATCCCAATCCTTCTGGATCAGGATCATGCGGCCGGTGCGCTGGGTTCCGCGGGGCAGGGGACATTGCTGCTCCACGGGTCCCCCGTTGTTCCATGGAGACCACCGCTCGGCGATGGTCGGACCGAACAGGACAACCATGGGGATGCCGGTCGTTGCGGCGAGGTGGCTCACTGCGGTGTCGAGTCCGACGTAGAGGGCGGCCCGGGACAGCAGGGAAGTCATCTGGTTGAGGGTGAACTCCCCGGCGCAGAGCGCGGGCCGGATCCGGCAAAGGGCGGATGCTTCCCGAAGCCGTCGGACCTCCTCCGGGTCCGGGGACGAGGTCCAGACCGGTCGGATACCGTACCTCCCGGCGATCTCGTCACTCACCTTCGCGAACCGGTCCGCGACCCAGTATTTGTATCCCCATCGGGCGAAGGGATGGACCACGAAGAAAGGGCCCGCGATCCCCTCCCGGCGGAGATACTCCTCCCTCTTCGCCTCGTCCTCCCGGTCCCAGAACACCTTCGCCTCGAGGCGGGGGACGGGGATCCCGATCGCCTCGGCGGCCAGTTGGCTCACCCTCGCCACGTGGATCGCGAAGGGGAACGCGAGCGGGTGGGTCATCCCGAACCTCTTCCAGGCGTCCCGGAACCGATATCCCCCCGGGTGAAAACCGACCCGAACCTTTCTCCCGGCCAGGATCACGGCGAAATTTCCCCGATCCGAGGCGTTCAGGTTGATCGCCATGTCGTAGCGGCGGAAGATCCGGAAATGGTACCCGGGGTCCTTGTTCCCGACCGGTTTCCGTGCTTCCCTGTTACGGGTGTAGAAGACCCTTCGGATTCCCGGGTCCTTCTCCAGGAACTCCCCCGTCCCCCGGTTGACGAGGTAGTCGATCTCCGCGGCCGGGTACGCCGACTTGAGGAGACTCACCAAGGGGGTGGAGAGGATCACGTCCCCGATCAGCCTGATGCAGACGACGAGGATCGACCGGGGAGGGGGAGAAACCGGCGCTCTCAAGATCGCTTCCGCTCCAACTCCCGGAGTTTGACGTACTTCGTGAAGGTCAGGAGCGCGGTGGTGGCCGAGATCACGTACCCTTCGAAGCCGTCCAGGAACCCCATCCTCAGGAAGTAGGTCTTGAAGAAGGCGAACCCCGGCCGGAGCGTCAGGTCGACCACGCTCCCTTTCCTGCCCCGCTCGAACATCTGCCGCGCCGAGAGGTCGCTGTACCGGTTCATCTTTCCGAGGATCTCGCCGATCCCCGAGAAGGAGTGGTGGAGAAGATGGTTGCGGAGCGGGCGCGTCTCCCCGGGGACGTCCACCCGCTCGTGGACGAGATCGGCTGTGAAGCGGGCCTTCGTCCGATCGAACAGGCGCGTGGTGCGGTCCGGGTACCAGCCGCAGTGCCGGATCTCCTTTTTCCCGATGAACGTCCGACGGGGAACCGTGTACGCCGGGGCGAAATCCTCCCCGGCGAGCAACCGGCCGATCTCCCCCGCCAGTTCCGGGGTCACCTGCTCGTCGCAGTCCACGTTGAGCACCACGTCGTGGCTCGCCCGTTCGACTGCCGCCTGCTTCTGCGGGCCGAACCCCCTCCACGGGACGACGAAGACCTTGTCCGTATAGCGGCGGGCGATCTCCGGCGTCCCGTCGGAGCTCCCCGAGTCCACGACCACGATCTCGTCCGCCCATCGCAACGACTCGAGGCACGCTCCGATATTCCTCTCCTCGTTGAACGAGATGACGACGGCGGAAACGGCGCGGCGTATGTCGGTCGTCATTGACGCTCCCCCGCGGTCATGACGCGAGAGCCTCGAGGAGGTGCCGCCCGCTGTGCTCCTCCTGGAGCGTCCTCCCCGCTTCGAACGCGTTCCGGTGGTATCGGGGGTAGTCGGCCCGGATCGTTTCCACGGCGGAGAGGAGCGCGGGGGGGGAAAGATCCGGGACCGCCGCACCCGCGGCGAAACGGTCCACGGCCCGCGCCATCCAGGTCCCTGCCGTGGCGATGACGGGAGCTCCCGCCGAGAACGCGTCCAGCGTGACGCCGCTGACCCGGTCCGCGAAATCGTCCCTCGCGTACGGCTGGAGCACGATCGCCCCGTCGAACATCTTCCCGTATTCTTCCACGCCAAGAGTGTCCGGAAACGTACGCAGCCAGGAGGGGGCCGCCTTCCGAAGCCGGTCCAGGTCGCCCCGGATCCCCTCCCCGTACTTTTCGTAATGGTCCGGGGAAGCCTGGATCGAGAAGGGGATCGCCACCCCCCGCGCCGCCAAGTCGCACACCAGGTCGACCACTCGGGAGAACCCCTTGTCCCGCCGAGCGGCACCCGCGAACAGGATGTGCCGGAACCGGCCCCCGGAGCCCTCCTTGATGGGAACGAACGGCGTGATCGGGTACAAGACGACCCGGGCGTCCCGGAACCCGCACTCCCGAAACGGTCCGATCACCGCGTCCGTGGGCCCCAGAACGGTCACGCCGGGGTGGGAAGCGGCGAAGCGCCGGAAATAGGCCAACTTCCGGGGCGAAGGTCGCAGCCAGTGGAAATAGAGGAACACCTTCCCCGGCGGGATCTCTCCCTTCGCTGCGAGGTCGAGAAGTACCATGTCCGTCCTGCCCGCGGTGGAGACGAAAATCCGTCCGCCCCCCCCGAGAAGTCGACGGTAGAGGATGAACGCCTGCAGGCGCCGGAGGCGCCGGGAGAAAAACGGGACGACCTCGCACCTCGCACCCTCCACCCCTGGCAGGCTCGCCCTCTTCCCGCCGTACACGCGGAACGTGACCTCCCGGCCGCGGCCGGCGCCGCAGAGGCTCAACAGGAAGCTGCGACAGTGCCCCGACTCCCCTTCGAGCGTCGGCTCGACGATGTTCACCAGCAGATCCGCCACGATCGGCCCGCTCCCTTCCTTTCCCCTCCCGGTCCCCGGGGGGCTACTTGTACATCCGCTTGGCCAGGCGCCAGCGTCCAAGGGACCAGTAGCGACGCCGGCGACTGACCGGGGGGATCGGATCCTCCAGGATCCGCTCGAAGAACGCGAGCACCCGATCCTCGTCGTAATACTCGTTCACCCGGTTGCCCGGGAAGTACGGCTCCGCAAGCATGCGGCGGTACTTCGCGTCGTCCCGGTCGATCTCGATGATCGCCTCGAGGAACGCCTCCTCGGTCCGGTAGTCGTTCAGCGCCAGGAAGCTGCGGGTGTTGAACTCCAGCCCCACCTTCGGGCTGCCCCAGTAGATCGGGATGCAACGGGCCCACATCGCGTCGACCAGCTTCTCCGTGGTGTACCCCTCGACCGACTTGTTCTCGAAGCAGAGGTTGAACTTGTACCCCCGGATGAAGTCGTACTTGGCCTGCGCCCCCGGGGGGATCACCCTCCCGATGTTGTTCAGCCCCTTGCCTCCGGAGTCCACCGGCTTGTACCGACTCAGCAGGCGGAAGAAATCGAGCCGACGGCCGGCGCGCTTCGGGTTGGCGTTCGAAACGACGAAGGAGCAGAACTTCCTGCCGGACGACGCGACGGCCTCGACCTCCTCCGGCGTCTTGAGCAGTTCCTCCGGGCGGCAACCGGAGCCGACCACATAATAGGGAAAGCGGAGGTGCCGCGGGTCGTCGACGAAGTAGCAGGTCATCGCGTAGTCGCAGACGGAGAAATCGGGTCGTATCGTTTCACCCGTCCAGAAGAGCTTCTTGCAGGTGTACAGCCGGTGGAGGTGGCTCTCCTTGGAATAGATGACGAGGTCCGGCCGGTCGTTGATCTCGACGTGGTACTCCCGGGACAGAATCCTCGTGAAGAAGTTGTCGTTCTTGTCGATCCCGTTGAAGTCGCAGAAGTCGAGGCGAACGGTTGGTTTCGCGCTCACGGGTGTCTTGCCCCTTCACGGTTCCCGGGGCGCCAGGTTTCGAGAAAATCCGCGATCCTTCCGGCCGCCATCCCGTCCCCGTACGGGTTGTTCGCCGTACTCATGGAACGGTACGCGTCCGGGTCGTCGAGAAGCCGGAGCGTCTCGGCGACGATCTTTTCCCGGTCCGTCCCCACCAGCCGCACCGTTCCCGCCGCGACCGCCTCCGGCCGCTCCGTGACCTCCCGCATGACGAGGACCGGTTTCCCGAGGGAGGGGGCCTCCTCCTGGATCCCCCCCGAGTCCGTGATGATGAAGTGGCAACGGGACATGAGGTACACGAAGGGCAGGTAGTTCACGGGGCGGATCAGGTGGACGTTCCCGAGCCGACCCTCACCGAGGATCCGTCGCACCGGTTCCTGCACGTTCGGGTTCAGGTGGACGGGGTACAGGATCTCCGCGCCCGGGCGCAGCGAAGCGATCTCGGCGAGCGCCCGGCAGATGTTCTCGAACCCCTCTCCGAAATTCTCCCGCCGGTGCCCCGTGACGAGGACGAGCTTCCTCGAAGGATCGAGGAACGGAAACTCCGCTTCCATGCGCTTCGCCAGCGCGGGATCGCACCGCAGCCGGTCCGCGACGGACAGGAGGGCGTCGATCACCGTGTTCCCCGTCACCACGATCGCCTCCGGCGCCACCCCTTCCGCCAGCAGGTTCTCCCGGGAGGTCGCGGTGGGAGCGAAGTGGAGGTCCGCGATGGCCGTCGTCACCCTCCGGTTGATCTCCTCCGGAAACGGCGCGTACTTGTTTCCCGTGCGAAGTCCCGCCTCCACATGGCCGACAGGGATCCGGGCGTAGTAGGCGGCGAGGGTCGCCGCCATGGTCGTCGTGGTGTCGCCGTGGACGAGCACGAGGTCCGGCCGCTCCATTTCCAGCACCGTGGAGACCTCCCGGAGCACGGCGGCGGTCAGGTCGTCCAACCCCTGCCCGGGGCGCATGAGGTTCAGGTCGTGGTCCGGCGCGATGGAGAAGAGTCCCAGCACGGGGTCCAGCATCTCCCGGTGCTGCGCAGTGACGCAGACGACGCAGGAGAACTTGCCCGTTCGGGCGCGCAGGGCCGCGACCACGGGTGCCATCTTGATCGCCTCGGGCCGGGTCCCGAAGACGACGAGGATCCGAAGCGCCCCGGCGTTCATTTCACCTTGTGTCTTCTGAGCAAGGGAATGGTTTCCAATGGATCCGCATATTCATTGTCTCGAGTCAGGATGACAAAACCTCTCGGTGTCGGCTGAACGCTCTCTTCCGCCGAAGGAATGTTCGGGAAAAATGCACGCAACCTGTGCTTCTGTATTGCAGACCGAATGAGGGATATATTCATTTTCTGAAAGGCGCTAAACCGGTCGTATCCGTATCCATCATCACCGGGAACCTGAAAATCGTCTATCATTATTACAAATTTTTCCCACCGGGAAGCGATCTGCTCTATTTCTTCCACAAGCGGACAATCTTTCCCCCAATGTGCGTCCAAATAGAAAAAAACTTCATTTCGAACCATTTCCGGATTGGCGCTCAACTCTTTAACGAATCCCCTTGAATCAGAATGAGACAAATGGATTCCGGGAATGTTTTTCAGCCTCATTTTCGCCAACGCGTAAATGTTCGGATTTATTTCAGAAGAATAAACAGGCACTCCGGACTTCACCGCCAGATATCCCGTGGTTTCACCAATATGCGTTCCCGTCTCAATGATGCAGGAGAACCGGTATTTCTTCAGAACCTCTTCGAAAATCCTCTTTCTTCCCGCCAATCCATTGAACGCGCCATCCTCTCCGGGGAGATACGTGGGGGAATTCACGAGCACAGAGACCGCTGTTTCAAGATCCCTCAACCGGTTGAGAATATCTCGCAGAAAGTGGTTCCTGATTTTCTTCAACGTGATTCCTCCCAAAGGCTGGAGATGGATTCTTCCTGGCGATCATTTCGTCCGGGAATACCTACCCCGAAGAACGGACCCGCATCAGCCCGGCCATCGCCGCCGCGATCTCAGCAGCCTTGATGGTGGCGCGGCACTCCGCGTCCCGCGGGCACACCTTGTCCCCCTTGATCTGGCACGCCGTGCACGGCAGCGGGGCCTGGAAGAAGCGATGGTCAGGCCCCACCGGTGCCGCGTACCGGCCGTCGCTCCCCCGAAAGACCGATACGGTCTTCGCTCCGACGGCCGCAGCGAGGTGCAGCGGCCCCGTGTCCGGGCCGATCATGTGGCCGCACGCGCGGTATGTGGCCGCAAGCGCCTTATACCCGAGACGCGGCAGCAGTACGACGCCCTCGCCCGCCATATACCGGATCGCGAGGCACTCCTCCCGCTCCTTCCCCGTTCCCCAGGAGAGGAACACCCCCAAACCCGGGAAGGCGTCCCGTACGGACCGCACGGTATCTGCCCAGAAGGCGGCGTCCATCCGCTTCGTGTTCCACGTGGTGCCGGGGTGGACGGCAAGACGCGGAGAGGCTCCGGGGAGCGCCTCGGCGAGAAGCAGCGAAGCCGCTTCCGTCTCCGCCGCGGTGTTGACGACCTCCCCAGGAAGCTCCGCCGCCGCGAACGTCCCGCCGAACGGTGCGCTCGCGACGCGCAGGATCCTCTGCGTGACATGCCGATCCTCTTCCACCGCCGGCGGGTGGCGGTTCGTGAACCAGAGGTTCTGTCGCTCCCGCGCGGTCTCCCGGGGGAAACCGTACCGAAGCGGGGCGCCGGAAAGGTACGTCACAACGCCGCTCTTGATGTTCCCCTGGAGGTCGATGGCGAGATCGTACTTGCCCCCGCGCAACGCCTCCGCGGCATTCCCCGCTTCCCGCCACGTGGCGGGGGATCCCAAGCGCCCCTTCCACTCCCTGATCGGCAGGGGAACCACCTTCGCGATTCCCGGGTTCCCCTCGAGAAGTTCCGCGAACCGGGTGTCGACGGCCCAGTGGATCTCCGCCTTTGGTGCCGCCTTGCGAAGATACGTCACCGCCGGGAGCGCGTGCACGACGTCCCCCATCGCGGAGAGCTTCACGATCAGGATCCTGCGGACGTCAGGCACCGGCGCGCGCCCCCCCCGGCAGCAGCTGCCGCGCGGCGCCGATCACCATCTCCGGGGTCACCCCGAGCATGCATTCGTGCCCCCGGTCGCACACCCGGAGCATGCACGGCGAGCAGTCGACGTCGACCCGGACGATCCGTGCGCGGTCGGTCCACGGCGAGGTGCGGCGCCAGTCGGTGGGGCCGAAGATCGCCACGAGCGGCACCCCGAGGGCGGCGCCGATGTGCATCGGGCCGGAGTCGTTGGTCACGAGGAAGGAAGAGAGGGACAGGAGCGCCATCATTTCACGGACCGTGGTCTTCCCCGCAAGGTTGAGGACGCCGGCTCGCGCCGCGGCCTCGATCTCCCCGGCCAGCGGCGCCTCCGCGGGCGACCCGACAACGACGACCGCGGTCTTCCACTCCTCCGAGAGGGCGTCGGCGACGGCGGCGAACCGGTCCGGGTACCACCGCTTCGCGGACCCGTACGTCGCGCCCGGATTGATCGCCATGATCGGCGCCCCCCGCCCGATGCCGAGGGACGCGAGACGCGTCGCCATCGTCTCCCTCTCTTCCTCCGTCACGGTGAGTTTCAACGCCGCCGGCACGGGACGAGGTATCCCCAGCCCGTCGAGCAGGCACAGGTAATATTCCACCTCGTGGCGTTCGAGGATCCCGGGGGTCAACGGAACGGGCAGGGTGAGGAGGATCCGCCGTCCATCGGTGGGATACCCCGCCCGCTCC
>Ga0209253_10006181_pt1 | contig 10376 bp, 12 predicted proteins | sample FrelakmetBRP12BR_FD_187145 | JGI IMG/M metagenome (GOLD analysis project Ga0209253, IMG submission 187145) | Freshwater lake sediment microbial communities from the University of Notre Dame, USA, for methane emissions studies - BRP12 BR (SPAdes)... | ecosystem: Environmental > Aquatic >... | reverse complement strand
GGTTAGACAGCTTGATTAAAAAATTAGCTGATAAAAACAAAGCCGCTCAAGCAAAAATCACACAAGCTAAAGCAGCTCCAGTACAAGAATAATGATGCAGATAACACAACTAGATCATCGGTGGGAAATTAGTGGCGATGTGCTGAATGGCACGGTGACACAAATATTAAATGCCAGTTGTGCGCTGTCAATGTCGAATAATACGGTGATTGATTTTGCTAAAGTGGAAGCTATAGATACATCGACAATCAGTTTGATTTTAGAGTGGAAACGCCGCGCTCAAAAAGAAAATCAGTCAATAAAATTTGTGAATTTGCCTGCGAATTTAACTAGCTTAACCCAGCTATACGGGGTAGCAGAGATAATAAATTAATCATTACTTAGTTTTAATTTGGCCATTTGAATTTACAATGACAACCCCATCTCGAAGGTGGGGTTTCGTTTTTGTGATTAACTCATTGAATTTACTTTGGATTATCAGTGACAGTTCCTGCAATAAAAATAGAACAAGTCCATAAGCGCTTCGGTAATTTTATAGCGCTTAACGGTATTGATTTAACCATTAATCAAGGTGAGTTTTTTGCTTTGCTTGGCCCAAACGGTGCAGGGAAATCAACGCTTATCAATATTATGGCGGGCTTGCTAAAACCATCGCAAGGCAAGGTTTCAGTGATGGGGCATGACGTTGTGAACGACTACCAAGCCGCGCGCATGGCCTTGGGCGTGGTGCCACAAGAATTGGTGTTTGATCCATTTTTTAACGTACGAGAAATGCTGCGCTTTCAGGCGGGTTATTTTGGTCGCGGGCGAGAAAATGACGATTGGGTGGACGAAGTTATTGAAAGTTTAGACTTAACCGATAAAGCTCACACCAATATGCGTAAGCTTTCCGGTGGTATGAAGCGCCGCGCATTAATTGCGCAAGCTTTGGCGCATAAACCGCCAGTGATTGTGCTGGACGAACCTACCGCTGGCGTAGATGTTGAGTTGCGGCAAGTGCTATGGAGCTTCATTAAAAAACTGAATGCCGAAGGTCATACCATCATTCTAACTACGCATTATCTTGAGGAAGCTGAAACTTTATGTGAGCGTGTGGCGATGATGAAAAATGGAGAAATCGTCGCGCTAGACACTACAGCAAACCTATTAGCTAATCTTGCAGGTAAAAATTTGCGCTTAAAATTAGGTGGCGCGGTACTGCCAACAACCTTATTGCCCATGCTGAAGAGTGGCGAAAAAGGCTCATATACGCTCGCTTTAACCGAGCCAACTCAAATGGAGTTTGTTCTGAGCGAACTGCGCAAAGCCAATGTGAATATTGAAGATATGCAATTATTTGAAGCAGATTTAGAAGACGTATTTATGTCGTTAGTAGGTGGTAAATGAGCTTAAACAATCCAAATAGCGATCAGCCTGCAGGCCTCATGAATATTGAAGAATGGCGTGGTACTTATACGCTATTTAAAAAAGAAGTTTTGCGCTTTTGGCGTGTGGCATTTCAAACCGTGGCATCACCCGTGCTCACGGCTTTGTTGTATTTGCTGATCTTTTCACATGTACTATCAGGTCATGTGCAGGTGTATAAAAATGTGCCTTACACGGCGTTTTTGATTCCGGGTTTGATTATGATGTCGCTCTTGCAAAATGCCTTTGCGAACAGCTCTTCCAGCCTCATTCAGTCTAAGGTGATGGGGAATATTATTTTTATTTTGCTCACCCCACTTACCTATCTGCAGTTTTTTATCGCTTTTTTGGCGGCTTCCATCGTGCGTGGCTTAATGGTAGGTTTGGCGATTTATTTAGTCGCAATCTGGTTTGTCGATTTGCCAATTGAGCATCCATTGTGGATTTTTGCGTTTGCACTTTTGGGTAGCGCGCTACTTGGCACATTCGGTATCATTGCAGGTATCTGGGCAGATAAATTCGACCAAATGGCAGCGTTTCAAAACTTTGTGATTATGCCGCTCACGTTTTTATCTGGGGTGTTTTACTCGATTCATTCGCTGCCGCCATTTTGGCAAACTGTATCTAAATTTAACCCATTTTTTTATATGATCGATGGCTTTAGATATGGTTTTTTTGGCAAAGGTGATATTTCGCCATGGATTAGCATTGCCGTAGTAACCGCATTTTTATTAGGGTTAGCATGGCTGGCCTTAAAAATGTTAAAATCCGGTTATAAATTACGAGGTTAATGTCGTGTTAAGTGCTAAGCAGCTAGAAAGTTACATCACACAGCACTTAAGTTGCGATTTTATTGAAGTGCTCGGCGATGACGGTACGCACTTTGAGGCAGTGATTGTGAGTCCTGCATTTGAGGGCAAATCAATGGTGCAGCAGCATCAATTGGTTTATGGCGCACTTGGAGAACGCATGCGCGCTGAGATCCACGCACTTTCGATGAAAACTTATACGCCCCAAAAATGGCAAGAATTGAATATTAAGTAATTGAAAAAATAGGAAATTAAATGGATACGCAAGCGAGAATTAAAGAAACAGTAACGACTAACAACATCGTGCTTTATATGAAAGGCAGCCCAAAGTTTCCACAGTGTGGATTTTCTAATTTAGCCACGCAAATTTTGGATGCCTGCGATGCCAAATATGTGGCCGTAGATGTATTGGCTGACCAAGAAATACGCGAAGGCATTAAACAATATGCCAATTGGCCGACCATTCCGCAATTGTATGTGAAAGGTGAGTTTGTTGGCGGCGCAGATATTATGCGCGCTATGTATGAGAGCGGCGAGCTACAAGCTATGCTAGCCGGGGCTTAAGTTTTGGATAAGTTGATTATCCAAGGCGGTTATCCGCTCAGAGGTGAAATGACAGTTTCGGGCGCAAAAAATGCGGCGTTGCCCATTTTGTGCGCTTCACTGTTAGCTGAAACACCACTTCATCTTAGCAGCGTAGCAGCATTAAAAGATATTGATACCACCATCAAGCTGCTTGATACCATGGGTGTTAAGGTTTCCCGCAATGCTGACAAAGTGAGTTTGGACGCCAGTGAGGTTGCTTCTTTTGAGGCGACTTACGAAATGGTTAAAACCATGCGCGCATCCATTTTGGTATTAGGTCCACTATTGGCTCGTTTTGGCACTGCGCGCGTATCATTGCCCGGCGGATGCGCCATTGGTTCGCGCCCTGTAGATTTACACATTAAGGGCTTGCAAGCGATGGGTGCTGCCATACACATCACCCATGGTTATATTCAAGCTAGTACTTTGCACTTGCCTAATCGACGCTTGCAGGGCGCGCGATATTATATGGATTTGGTGACGGTAACAGGTACGGAAAATTTGATGATGGCCGCAGCTTTGGCTGAAGGTAAGACGGTTTTAGAAAATGCAGCAAAAGAGCCAGAAGTGGTGGATTTGGCTGAATGTTTGATTAAAATGGGCGCAAAAATTACCGGTGCCGGCACGGATGTTATTACGATAGTGGGCGTGGAAAGACTGCAAGGAGCAAATCACAATATCGTCTGTGACCGCATAGAGGCCGGCACCTACATGGTAGCGGCGGCAATGACAGGTGGCGAGGTGAAGCTCAATAATGTACGCGCCGATTTGCTGGATGCGGTCATCGAAAAATTGCGTGACGCGGGCGCTGAAGTAAAAGTAAGCAAAGTTGAAAACACGATTACTGTGAAAAGTAATGGAAAATTAAAAGCGGTGAACATTCGTACCGCACCCCATCCTGCTTTCCCGACCGATATGCAAGCGCAATTTATGGCGTTAAACACTGTGGCGGATGGTGTTGCAAAGGTTACCGAAACGATTTTTGAAAATCGCTTTATGCACGTGCAGGAAATGCAGCGCCTAGGCGCTGATATCAGCGTTGACGGCAATACTGCTTTGGTAAAAGGGGTGGATTTTTTAGATGGAGCCACAGTAATGGCGACCGATTTGCGTGCCTCTGCAAGTCTTGTTTTGGCTGGCTTGGTGGCACGAGGTGAAACAGTGATTGAGCGTATTTATCACTTGGATCGCGGTTACGAATATTTGGAAGAAAAATTAACGAAATTAGGTGCAAAAGTGCGCCGTTGCAACTAAATTAAAATTAAAAAGTTATGATTACAATCGCATTATCAAAAGGCCGTATTTTTGAAGAAACTACACCGTTGTTAGCTGCGGCAGGGATTCGTGCGCTGGAAGACCCTGAGTCTTCACGCAAACTGATTCTGCCTACAAATCGTAATGATGTCCGCTTGATTATTGTACGTGCCACCGATGTGCCAACTTATGTGCAATATGGCGCAGCGGACATTGGCATAGCTGGCAAGGATGTGTTGGATGAGCATGGTGGCGAGGGTTTATATCAACCATTAGACTTAAAAATCGCTAAATGCAAAATGATGGTGGCGGTGCGTAACGATTTTGACTACGAAGCTAGTATTCGCCAAGGTGCAAGATTAAAAGTAGTGACAAAATATGTAAAAGTCGCGCGCGAACACTTTGCCGCTAAGGGTATGCATGTTGATTTGATTAAACTATATGGCTCGATGGAACTGGGCCCGCTAGTTGGCCTGGCAGATGCGATTGTGGATTTGGGAAGTACAGGCAATACGCTGCGCGCTAATAATCTCAAGGCTGTGGAAGAAGTGGGTGATATTAGTTCGCGTTTAATTGTGAATCAGGCTTCCTTAAAGTTGAATCGTACCCAGTTGCAGCCGATTTTAGATGCATTTAGCAAGGCCGTGAAACAATGAACATTCGACGTTTATCAACCAAAGACAAGTCATTCGACACAGATTTAAAAGCGTTGTTAGCTTTTGAAACGGCACAGGATGACAGTGTGGATGAGGTAGTTGCCAATATTTTAAAAGATGTGAAAGTGCGTGGCGATGCTGCAGTGCTGGAATATACCAACCGTTTTGATAAAACTAATGCCAAAACTTTGGTAGAGCTTGAAATAGGCAAAAGTGAACTGCAGGCTGCTTTAAATGGGCTGCCCACCAGCCAGCGCAACGCTTTGCAGGCAGCGGCTGATAGAGTCAAAAATTACCATGAAAAGCAGTTGATGCAATCTTGGAGTTACACTGAACCTGACGGTACATTGCTAGGACAACAGGTGACTTCGCTGGATCGCGTCGGCTTATACGTTCCTGGAGGCAAAGCGGCATATCCTTCGAGTGTTTTAATGAATGCAATCCCTGCAAAAGTGGCTGGCGTGCAAGAACTCATCATGGTCGTGCCAACGCCAAATGGCGAAAAAAACGCTCTGGTACTTGCAGCAGCAGCCATTTCCGGCGTTGACCGCGTATTTTGCCTTGGTGGCGCGCAAGCCGTTGGCGCACTAGCGTATGGCACAGAGACAGTGCCGCAGGTAGATAAAATTGTCGGTCCTGGAAATGCATACGTAGCCGCTGCCAAGCGCCGTGTGTTTGGCGTGGTGGGCATTGATATGGTGGCGGGACCTTCTGAGATTTTAGTAATTTGCGATGGAAAGACTAATCCAGATTGGATCGCTATGGATTTATTCAGCCAAGCTGAGCATGATGAGTTGGCGCAGGCAATTTTACTTAGTCCGGATGCTGCATTCCTGGATAAGGTCGCTGAAAGTATGCATAGGCTGGTGCAGGAAATGCCGCGCAAAGACATTATTAATACTTCGATTGCTGATCGTGGTGCATTAATCTTGGTGAAAGGCTTGGATGAGGCGGTTGAAATTTGCAATTATATTGCGCCAGAGCATTTGGAATTATCCGTAGAAGATCCGCTGGAAATCAGTAAAAAAATCAAGCACGCAGGAGCCATTTTTATGGGTCGTGATACTTGCGAGGCGCTTGGTGATTATTGCGCAGGTCCAAATCACGTTTTGCCGACTTCGCGCACAGCTCGGTTTAGCTCGCCATTAGGTGTGTATGATTTCCAAAAACGTTCCAGCTTGATTATGGTGTCGCCAGAAGGCGCGCAGATATTAGGTCACGTGGCATCTACTTTGGCGCATGGTGAAGGCTTGCAGGCACATGCGAGGTCTGCCGAGTACAGACTCAAAAAATAAAAGCAAAGCAAAAGCGATGATAAACCGTAACGAGCGAAATAAGTGCAAGGCGCACGGAATGCAGCAACGAGACAGTAAGTTTTATTACGGCGAGGCAGCGAGTACTGCGCAACGCGGTAATTGTGAGCGCAGTAGGTTTATAAATGAGTAAATTTTGGAGTGATGTGGTACATAAGCTCACGCCTTATGTGCCAGGCGAGCAGCCAAAAATTCAAAATCTCATTAAACTTAATACTAACGAAAATCCCTATGGCCCTAGTCCCAAAGTAATAGCGGCTTTGCAGGCAGAGGCAGCGGACACTTTGCGCCTGTATCCAGATCCGAATTCTGACAAACTTAAGACAGCAATAGCTGAATATCATGGCTTGCAAGCCAACCAGGTTTTTGTCGGCAACGGTTCTGATGAAGTGCTTGCGCATATATTTCAGGCGCTGCTTAAACAAAGCCGACCCTTGTTGTTTCCTGATATTACCTACAGTTTTTACCCAGTTTATTGTGGCTTGTATGATATTGAATATGACGCAATTCCACTCAATTCCAGCTTCGAAATCGACGTAAACGATTACGATCGGCCCAATGGCGGCATTATCTTCCCCAATCCGAATGCGCCGACTGGTGTGCCTTTGGCGTTGACAGAAGTTGAAAAACTTTTGAAAATCAATACGGAATCTGTGGTGGTGATTGACGAGGCCTATGTGGATTTTGGTACAGAATCCGCCGTCAAGCTAATCAATACTTACTCAAATTTATTGGTGACGCAAACGTTGTCTAAAGCACGTTCTTTGGCGGGTTTACGTGTTGGTTATGCACTTGGCCATAAAGATTTGATCGAAGCATTAATCCGTGTGAAAGATAGCTTTAATTCTTACCCAATTGACCGTTTTGCAGAAGCTGGCGCGATTGCAGCGATGCAAGATAAAGCCTATTTTGAAGAAACTCGACAAAAAGTGATTGCCTCCAGAGGCGCATTAATAAAGGGCCTGCAGACATTGGGTTTCGAAGTGTTGCCTTCAGGCGCTAATTTTATTTTTGCCAAACATAAAATCAAAGATGGCGCAGAGCTTACCGCATTGCTTCGTCAGAAAAACATTATCGTGCGCCATTTCAAAACGCCAAGTCGTATAGCGCCTTACGTGCGAATTACGATTGGTACAGATGCGCAATCAAAAACACTTATTAGTACACTTTCTGAGCTACTGTCTGATCAATAGTACAACTTTCGTAAAATGCGTACTTAGCTGCTAAAAATCTGTATCACAGCGATAAAATCACCATAAATATAGCGAAAACCTTCAAATAAGCAAAAAAAGTTTTTAATTTCACATTAAGTGCGTGTTATTATCGCGAAATGTGTGTTTTAAGCACAATATAAATAATTTAATTCGTATTTTTAATCTTAAGTAAATCTCATGCAGATTTACTTTTTAGTTGGAGGATGTAGCATGGCACAAACCCAAATGGCATTAGACTCATTAGATTTCGACGGTACCGTCGCTTTAGCAACTAAAGTTGCTCCACATGTAGATATCTTGGAAATTGGTACACCATGCATTAAGCATAACGGTATCAAATTACTTGAAGTTTTACGTGCAAAATTCCCAAACAACAAAATCTTAGTTGATTTGAAAACGATGGATGCTGGTTTCTACGAAGCTGAGCCATTCTACAAAGCTGGTGCAGATATCTGTACAGTTTTGGGTACTGCTGATATTGGCACAATCAAAGGTGTAATCGATGTTGCTAACAAATACGGCAAAAAAGCGCAAGTTGACTTGATCAACGTGGCTGACAAAAAAACACGTACACAAGAAGTTGCAAAATTAGGCGCACACATCATTGGCGTTCACACTGGTTTAGATCAACAAGCTGCTGGCCAAACACCATTTAATGACTTAGCAATGGTTGCTGGTTTAAATTTAGGCGTTGAAATTTCAGTTGCTGGCGGCGTTAAAGCAGCTACAACACAGCAAGTTAAAGATGCAGGCGCAACAATTATTGTTGCCGGTGCTGCAATCTACGGCGCGGCTGACCCAGCTGCTGCAGCTGCAGAAATCACTGCAATTGCACACGGTTCTTCAGCTAGTACTGGTGGCGTTAAAAAATTCCTTCCATGGATTATTGGTGCCGTAGTATTGCTTGCATTGTTCACTATGTTCAATAAAAAACCAGCGCCAGCTGATGCTGATGCTCCAGCTGCTGAAATTTCAGCACCTGCTGCAGAAGTTGCTCCAGCTGCTGAAGCTGCACCTGCTGTTGAAGCGCCAGCTGAAGCGGCTCCTGCTACAACAGAAGCGGCACCTGCTGCTGCACAATAAGCTTCTTGTAGAAGATCCTTCCTAAAATTCATTTTTTGAAGGATAGCAAGTAAGAAGCTTGATTAGCGCAAGCTGATAAGTAAAAAGCCTAGTTAAGATAATTTATATCTTACTGGGCTTTTTTTATAGCATTTAGATTTATCCTGTAAAGTAAGCGTCTTAATTAAAAAATACTATGAGTTCAATTACGCGCTTAATTATTCAAAAAAACCAAGCGCATCTAGTTTAGGTTAAAATAGAGAATCTGATTTAGTTTTACACTTTTTCCTTTAAGTGAACCAATATGCGCGCTGCTGAAGTCGTTAGAAATACCTTAGAAACACAAATTGCCGTTGCGATTAATCTAGATGGCACAGGTGTTTCTCAATTCAATACTGGCTTAGGGTTTTTAGACCACATGCTAGATCAAATTGCCCGTCATGGCATGATGGATATTACAGTCAATGCCAAGGGGGATTTACATATCGATGCGCACCATACCGTTGAAGATATCGGCATTACTATAGGTCAAGCCTTTGCAAAAGCGATAGGTGACAAAAAAGGCATACGTCGTTACGGGCATGCTTATGTGCCGCTTGATGAAGCCCTGTCACGTGTGGTGTTAGATATTTCCGGTCGCCCAGGTTTGGTGTTTGGATGCGTATTTACGCGCGCCGCAATTGGTGAATTTGACGTGGATTTAGTGCATGAATTCTTTCAAGGTTTTGTCAATCATGCCAATGTCACATTGCATATCGATAATCTAAAAGGCCATAATGCCCATCATCAGGCAGAAACAATTTTCAAAGCGTTCGGCCGTGCTCTGCGTATGGCTGTCGAGTTGGATTCGCGTATGGAAGGCATCATGCCGTCAACCAAAGGAAGCTTATAAAGTTAGAGCCTATAGCCTTTTACGGCAACTCTATTAAGATTGAAGTATGAAAAAAATTGATATCGCAGTAGTTGATTATGGCATGGGAAATTTGCGCTCAGTGTCTAAAGCATTGGAGCATGTCGCACCATCAAAAACTGTGTTGGTTACCAGTAATCCGGATGATATAGCCAGTGCAGAGCGCGTTGTGTTTCCTGGTCAAGGGGCCATGCCAGATTGCATCCGTGAAGTGGATGCGCGCGGCTTGCGCGAAGCAGTTTTGTATGCGGCACAAAACAAGCCATTTTTAGGCATTTGTATTGGTTTGCAAATGTTATTTGAGCACTCTGAAGAAGGCAATTCAGCTGGGCTGGGCTTGTTTAAGGGTAACGTTAAGCGTTTTGCAGCAGCTGATATGCATGATGCCAATGGCGAAAAGCTAAAAGTGCCACATATGGGGTGGAATCAAGTTTATCAAATCCATAATAATGTAGCCAACACCAGTCAAACCCATGCCTTATGGCAAGGAATTGAGGATGGGGCACGTTTTTATTATGTGCATAGTTATTATGTAAAACCGGATGATGATAGTATCACCGCTGGCTTCAGTGAGTATCCAAAACGCTTTACCAGTGCAATTGCAAAAAATAATCTGTTTGCAGTACAGTTCCATCCGGAAAAAAGTGCAAGTGCAGGCTTGCAAATGTTAAGTAATTTCGTAAACTGGTTACCTTAAATAAGTGTAGCCTTAAATCATCAATCTATAATTGATTCAACAATTTTTAATTATTATTTAATCTCATTATGTTAATTATCCCAGCAATTGATCTCAAAGACGGCCATTGTGTCAGGCTAAAACAAGGCTTAATGGAAGAATCCACGGTATTTTCTGAAGACCCGGGCGCAATGGCTCGCCATTGGGTTGAACGTGGTGGTAAGCGCTTGCATTTGGTGGATTTGAATGGCGCTTTTGCCGGTAAGCCGGTGAATGAGGCAGCTATTAAATCTATAGTAAAGGCTGTTGGCGGTGCTATTCCTATTCAATTGGGCGGCGGTATTCGCGACTTAGAAACCATTGAGCGTTATCTAGATAACGGTATAGATTACGTGATTATTGGCACAGCAGCTGTTAAAAGTCCTGGTTTTTTACATGAAGCTTGTGATGCATTCCCAGGTCAAATTATCGTGGGACTAGATGCCAAAGACGG
>Ga0209253_10006180_pt1 | contig 10377 bp, 11 predicted proteins | sample FrelakmetBRP12BR_FD_187145 | JGI IMG/M metagenome (GOLD analysis project Ga0209253, IMG submission 187145) | Freshwater lake sediment microbial communities from the University of Notre Dame, USA, for methane emissions studies - BRP12 BR (SPAdes)... | ecosystem: Environmental > Aquatic >... | reverse complement strand
GGGCTCGGTGGTCGTGGATGTCTCGGTCGACCAGGGTGGCTGCATCGAAACAACGCACCCGACGACACACACCGAGCCAACGTATGTTGTCGAGGGAGTGGTGCACTACGGCGTGGCCAACATGCCCGGCGCGGTGCCGAACACGTCGACGCTCGCGCTCACGAACGCCACGCTGCGCTACGGCCTTGCCATTGCCGACGAAGGCTGGAAGCAGGCGGTAAGGTCGGATGCTGCACTCGCCAAGGGCGTGAACGTGCTCGAGGGCAAGATCACGTATCGTCCGGTCGCCGAAGCGCACGGCATGAACTACACGCCGTTGGAGAAGTTGCTCTAGTTGTGACGTTTCCAGCCGGTTGCCGTCTTCTCTTGTGGCGGTCTGCTACGCTTCTGCCGGCAATCACAAGACGTCTCTCTGCATAGGGTCCCAATGTGCGTGCCACTACTCGATGACTTCCTGGGATACCTCTCGGTTGAAAGAGGGGCATCCAGCCACACGATCGACGCATACGGCGGCGACTTGCGCGCCTATCTCGCGCATCTTTCCAGTCGTGACACGACCCCCGTGGAGGCGACGCGGGAGGACGTGAGCGCGTTCATCGCGGCCCTCCAGGCCCGGGGGCTCGCTCCCAGCACGGTCGAGCGCAAGGTGGCCGCCGTCAAGAGCTTTCACACGTTTCTCGTGCGAGAGGGACGGACCACGAACCACCCGACCCTCGACCTCCCTCTGCCCAAGGTCCCCGAACGGCTACCGGACGTGCTATCGATTGACGAGGTCGATCGGTTGCTGGCGCAGCCGTTCTCCCCCGGTCCCACCGGACTTCGCGATCGCACGGTGCTCGAGGTGCTGTACGGGTGCGGGCTGCGGGTCAGCGAGCTCACCGGGCTCGACCTGCTGGACGTTGACCTGGATGGCGGCTTCGTGCGCGTATTCGGCAAGGGCAGCAAGGAGCGGCTCGTCCCGATAGCGGGGGCTGCCGCAGATGCCATGCGGGACTACTTGGCCCATGGTCGGCCGTATCTCAAAGCGAGCCGCGCCACCTCGCGCCAGGACCCGAGCGCGGTGTTCCTGAGCGTGCGTGGCAGCCGTGTCTCACGGCAGTCGGTATTCGGCATCGTACGAGCACATGGCCGGACCGTTGGGATCGATCTGCATCCGCACACGCTCCGTCATTCGTACGCCACGCATCTGCTCCAAGGAGGAGCTGATCTGCGCTCGCTGCAGGAGATGCTCGGGCACGCCGACATCAGCACGACGCAGATCTACACGCATGTGGACCGCACGCACGTGCGCGAGCAGTACCTGAGCTCTCATCCTCGCGCCCGCCGCCAGTAGCCCCGGTGGCCGCGGCATTATTCTCGCGCTAGCGGCAACAAAACGGCCGCTCGGAACGTGACACACACGAGCCCAGTAGGGGTAGAATCTATTGGGCGTAACCAATGACCGAAGAGGAGGCGGATTGTAGCGTGAACGGGAAACTGAGCAAGTTGTTGGTGCTACTGCTGGCACTGGCGCTCGTCGTCGTGTTTCTCCCCGGCTGCAAGAAGGAAGAGACGACAACCGACGGTGAGCAGCCCGCTGCGACCGACGTCAAGGCGGCGATGATCACCGACACCGCCGGCCTCGGTGACAAATCCTTCAACGACTTGACCTGGAAGGGTTTCGAGAGAGCACGAGACGAGCTTGGCATCGAGGTCGAGGTTCTGGAGTCGGCGACGCAGAACGACTACGAGTCGAACCTCGATCAGCTGGCAGCCGCCGGGTACAGCCCGCTCTGTGCTACCGGTTTCCTGCTGACTGAGACGGTATCGAAGCTCAGCACGGCGTACCCTGAGACGATGTTCTTCAACATCGATGGGTCGTTCGACCCGGTTCCCTCGAACGTCGTAGGCATCGGGTTCATGGAGAACGAGGGCAGCTATCTTGCGGGTGTTGTGGCGGGTCTTGCAACAAAGGATTCGTTCGATGATCGGCTCAACGCGGACAACGTGATCGGCTTCGTCGGTGGTATGGACGTCCCGTTGATCAGGAAGTTCCAGGCCGGCTACGAGGCTGGCGCCAAGTCAGTCAATCCCGACGTCAAGATCGTCGCGCTGTACACCGGTAGCTGGAATGACGTGGCAAAGGGCAAGGAACTCGGTCTGTCACTCATTGAACAGGGGGCTGACGTCATCTACGCGGCCGCAGGTGGATGTGGTGAGGGCACAGTTCGGGCATGCCAAGAGAAGGGCGCCCTCTTCATCGGCGTGGATGCCGACCAGTACAACACGATTGCCAACTCGGGTGACGTCATGCTGACCTCGATGATGAAGAACATCGACGTTGTGGTCTTCAACCTTCTCGAGATGTTCGTCCAGGACAAGTACCCCGCCGGCCAGCAGCTGATATTCGGCCTCAAGGAAGACGGCGTCGGTCTTGCCCCGTGGCACGACTTCGAGTCTAAGGTCCCACAGGCCATCAAGGACGCTGTCGAGACGGCGCGGGAGGCCATCATCAACGGCGACGTCACGGTTCCTGAAGCTCTGTAGCGACAGGAGCAAGATGGGCGTACACCAGGGAGTATCGCTGCGGTAGACTCAGAGGGGCGGTCGGTGACGAGCCGACCGCCCCTCGTCACAGCCCCAGTCACGGTGCGAAGGGGAGACGCCGATGGCCGTGCTCGAGTTGCGCGACGTCACGAAGGTGTTCCCGGGGGTCGTTGCCAACGACAAGGTGTCGATGACTCTCGGGCGTGGGGAGATTGTGGCGCTGCTGGGGGAGAACGGCGCTGGCAAGTCCACTCTGATGAACGTGGTCTATGGTCTGCTGTCCGCCGAGCGGGGCGAGATCCTCGTAGACGGGGAGCAGGTCAAGATCCGGTCTCCCCGGCAGGCAATCGATCTCGGCATCGGCATGGTTCATCAGCATTTCATGCTGGTCGAACCGCTCACGGTCACCGAGAACATCGTGCTTGGCCGTGAGCCCGGCCGCCTCGGTGTCATCGACATGGCCTCGGCGCGCAAGCGGGTCGCGGAGATCTCGGAGCGCTACGGTCTGAAGGTCGACCCCGATGCGCGCATCAGGGATCTGGAAGTGGGGCTGCAGCAGCGCGTCGAGATCCTCAAAGCCCTGTACCAAGGGGTACGCATACTGATTCTGGACGAACCCACGGCGGTGTTGACACCCCAGGAGGTGCGCGAGCTTTTCCGCGTCATCCGCTCGCTCGTGGCCGAGGGTCTCTCGGTCGTGTTCATCACGCACAAGCTTGAAGAGGTCATGGCGGTGGCAGACCGCATCATCGTCATGCGTGACGGGGCAGTGGTCGGAGAGACACGACCCTCCGAGACCGACGAAGTCGGCCTCGCGCGCATGATGGTGGGCAGGGACGTCGTCCTGCGGGTCGAAAAGGGCGCCGTTTCACGCGGCCAGACCGTGCTCCAGGTTCGAGATCTCGTCGTGAAGGACGATCGTGGCCTTGATGCTGTCGCGGGTGTCTCATTCGAGGTGTGTGGTGGCGAAATCGTCGCGATTGCTGGCGTCGGCGGCAACGGTCAGACGGAATTGGTCGAGGCGATCGTGGGGCTCCGGCGCCCTGCTTCAGGAACCATCTCACTCAAGGGCAAGGACATCACGGACGCCAGCGCGCGCTCGTCGATAGAGGTCGGCGTGTCGCATGTCCCCGAGGATCGACACCGGCGCGGACTGATACTCCAGTTCAACCTTGCGGAGAACCTGGTGCTCGGTGACCACCGGGTGGCGCCGTACGCGAAGCTTGGCATCATGCGATTGCGCGAGGTCACCGCGATGGCTAGGAAGCGAATAGAGGACTATGACATCCGTACGCCCTCCGAGAAGATCGTGGCCTCGAACCTCTCCGGTGGCAACCAACAGAAGGTAGTCATAGCGCGCGAGATCGGCAGGAATCCGGAGCTCCTGGTTGCCGCGCAGCCGACGCGCGGTCTGGATATCGGCGCGATCGAGTTCGTGCACAGGCAGGTTCTCGCCGAGCGGGCAGCCGGCAAAGCCGTACTCCTCATCAGCCTCGAACTCGAGGAGGTCCTGTCGCTCGCGGATCGGATTCTCGTGATTTACGAAGGTCGCATCGTGCGGGAGCTCACCGCGGGCGAAGCCGATGCAGAGACTCTCGGCTACTACATGACCGGAGGCGGCGGGAAAAAGCTCGACGCTGAGACGGTCCCGGCCCCGCCGTCCGAGTCGGAGGTGGGCCAATGACCGAGTCGAAGGAGCGTCTGCCCGCGCAGCGGACCTGGATGGTCGTGCTCCAGAAGGTCGGGACGCCGATTGCGTCGGTGGCATTGGCGATAATCGTCGGCTCGCTGATCATGTGGGTCTCCGGATACGATCCGATGGCCGCGTACGCCGCCTTGTTCCAGGGCGCGTTCGGGAGTCCGAAGGCGATCGGCGAGACGATACTGCGCGCCACGCCGCTCATACTCACCGGCCTGGCCGTGGGCTACGGTTTCCGGGCTGGGCTCTTCAACATCGGTGCCGAGGGTCAGCTGTTCATGGGCGGACTGATGGCAGCATGGCTCGGTGTCGAGATGGCGGGGCAGCCCTGGGGCGTCACGGTGCCTGCGATCATCGTCGCTTCGGCACTGGCGGGAGCCGCCTGGGCCTTCATCCCGGCGATTCTCAAGGCGCGCGTCGGAGCGCACGAGGTCATCACCACGATGATGTTCTCGTATATCGCACGCTACCTGGTGTCCTGGCTGGTTGCTGGGCCGTTCAAGGCTCCCGGCCCGACGCCGGCGAGCCCGATGCTGGGCCTCTCTGCGCAGCTTCCGCGCATCCAAGACCTCTTCTCCGAGTCGACGCTCGCTGCTCTCCCGTTCCTTGGTCTGGGGCGCGCACACACGGGAATCGTTCTTGCTCTGTTGGCGGCGGTTGGCGTGTGGTTCATTCTGAAGTACACGACACTTGGCTATGAGAACCGCGCCGTCGGGTTCAATCTCGGGGCCTCGGAGACTGCGGGCATCTCGGTGCAGCGGACGATCGTGAAAGCGCTGTGCATCTCGGGAGCACTCGCCGGGCTCGCGGGCGCGGTTGAAGTGGTGGGTCTCCACCACCGGATCTTCGACCAGTTCTCCGCGGGGCTCGGCTTTACGGGTATCGCGGTTGCATTGCTCGCGAAGAACAATCCCTTCGGCATCATCCCCGCAGCGCTCCTATTCGGCGCGCTCTCCGCAGGCAGCGGCACCATGCAGCTGGTGGCCGGCGTCCCACAGAAGATCATCCTGATCATCCAGGCGCTCGTCATCTTCTTCGTCGGTGCGGAGCAGATCGTCTTGTGGTTCGTCACACGGCGTCAGAAGGAGGCGATCAGCGGTGCTGAGTGACGTCATCACACCAGATCTCTTCGCTGCAGCGGTTCGCATCGCCACCCCGATCGCCCTGGCGGCAATCGGCGGAACGATCTGCGAGCGTTCAGGGGTCGTGAACATCGCGCTCGAGGGCATCATGCTCACCGGGGCGTTCTTCGGCACGGCGGTGGTCCTCGCCACGGGCAGTCCGTGGCTCGGCGTGCTCATGGCGGTTGTTGCGGGTGTAGTCGTCTCCGCGATTCACGCTGCCGGTTCCATCAACCTGCGCATGGACCAGATTGTGTCCGGCACCGCCATCAACCTCCTTGCTCTCGGGGTCACCGGCTTCCTTATGGAGCTGTGGTACGGGCATCCCGGAACCACAGAGCCTATACCGTTGTTGCCGCCGGTATTCAACTTCCCGACACCTGCTGGGGGAGCGCTCGCCGAGGTCTGGCGGTGGGTGGACACCGTCTTCCTGTCCTACACGCCGATCGTCTACATGGCTATCATCATCGCGATCGTGGCCCAGTGGGCCGTGTACCGTACGCGATGGGGACTCAGGCTGCGGGCGCTCGGCGAGCACCCGCGGGCGGTGGACACCGCCGGCGTGAGCGTCTACCGTGGGCGTTGGGTCGCGGTTCTGATGAGCGGAGCACTCGCCGGGCTCGCGGGCGCGAACCTGAGCATCGAGCAAGTGGGCGTGTTCCAGGAGAATTTCACCAACGGTCGAGGGTTCATTGCGCTGGCCGCGAACATCTTCGGCCGATGGACGCCGATCGGTTCCTACCTCGCGTCGCTGCTGTTCGGTTTCGCTGATGCGCTCCAAATCAAGCTCCAGCCCTTCCGCGACGTCGTTAACATCCCGCCACAGTTCTTCATGATGCTGCCGTATGTGCTCACGGTCATCGTCCTGGCTGGCGTCATGGGACGCGCCGTCGGCCCTGCCGCGGTAGGGGAGCCGTACGAGAAGGGCTAGGACTCGGTGCTGGTGCGACACGGTGCAGATGAGCTCAGGGTAGCGGACGCCCTTCTGTGGGCCGTGGCGTGGGGTGTGGGCGCTGCGCTCGGGGTGATGCTTGGCGCGTGGCTCACCGCTGTCGGTGGAGCGGGTTCGCCTGGCGCAGAGGCGATTGATATCGTGTCAGATGTCCTCGTCCTGCCCGCCGTCGCCTTCTTCGTCGTTGCGCTCGCGAGCTTCGTTGTCCAGATCGCCGTAGCGGCCTTGCGCGGCAGAGCCGTAGCGCGCCGCCACGACGAGGACGATTACCAGAGCGCCTAGGACGATTGCGTCCTGCGGCATGTCCGGCCGCATGCTGCCGCGGATGAGGCTGCGCACGATGTAGGCGGCGGCCGGTACGGCGACCGCCACCCACAAAGGGATGCGCATTCGCGGCCAGAGTGCCACGTCACTCCTCGGTCGGCGGGTCCGCCGTCTCGACCTCGGTGGCTGCACTCTCGGCGTACGGCTCGCCTGCGGCCGGGACCTGGATCGCGGGAGCCGCAGTCGGCACCGATTCCTCAGCCGCGACTCGCTTGGTCTTGCGCCGGCGAACGATCGCGCGGATGACCAGGAAGATCGCGAGACCGGCAATCCACAGCGGCGACGTTGCGATGATGAACGTGATCGCGTAGGTGAGCACGTTGGCCGCACCACGAATCCCCGTCGTGATCGCCTCGATGAACCCCCACGACTCGCCTTCGGGCCGGACCACGGGCTTGTCCTCGGTGAGTTCGATCGTCACTGTAGCCATCGCGGCCTGCCGCTCAAGGTACTTGATCTGAGCATCCAGGCTCTCGATCTCGCCCCTCACGCGGGACAGTTCCTGCTCGATGGCGAGCATCTCGGTCACGTTCTTCGCTTCGTCGAAGAACTCCCGCAACCGCGCCTCCTCGGCCTGCAGGTTCTTGAGTCTCGCCGTCATGTCCACGTGCTCCTGCGTGACGTCGTCGGAGGCCTCTGACTGGAACTTGACCGTGCCGAGCTCGGACGTGGCGTCGATGAACGCTTCGAACTGGTCTGCCGGCACGCGAACCGTGATCCACCCGCGAAGTGCGGCGCCGTCGCCGACAGCCGCCCCGTACTCGTCGTAGCGGTACAGCCAGTCCTCGGTGTCCGTGGCCACCTGCATGTCGGTGACCACGCCCGAGTGGCCCTTCGCAAGGGCGCGAATCTCATCAACGGCATCGGCAGTGCTCTCAACCTCGAGGCGGAGTGTCTTCGTGCGGATGATCATGCGGTCAGCTTCGGAGATCGCGGCCACGTCGCTCTTGCCGGAGTCTGCGGTGGCTTCGCCCTCGGCGGGAGCCACCACTTCTCCCTGAACGGGCGCTACACCCGAGTAGGTCCCGTCGCGCGATTCCTCGGATCCCGTCTGCGTTGCCGTCAAGGCACAGCCGGCGGCCAGGACGGTGACGAGCAACGCTGCAAGGACCGATGCGGTCGTACGGCCCAATCCAGTCCGCTTCATAGCCGATCTCCTCCTTCTGGAACCTGCGCCGTCCGAAATACGAACGCCCCGAGACCTGTTCTGACAGGCCCGGGGCATCCGGTCGAGACAGCGGGAGAACGGATTGCAGCTACTCTGGACTCTCCTGCACGTCCTCGCGCTTCTTCAGCTGCTTCGCGGCGTAGACGAGAAAGGCGATGCCCAACCCAACTACCGCGAAGAACGCGATTACGAGCAAGTTGACGACGATGCCGGCAACATTGTTCCCGAGACCCCACCAGCCATACATAGGCGCTGCTCTCCTCCGTCGAAGCCACGCACTCCTATGGATTCTACCGTGGCGGTCACGGGTGGGCAACAGTGCCGCTCCGGACCGACGCTCCGTTCTTCCACTGTCAACGACCGATTCCTGCCTGTCACATCGTTGGACGCAGCCCATTCTTGGACGGTTCGCGCCGGGTAGTGGGGCCATCGACACGCCTGTGGGGCACGCTCAGACACTGGGGTGGGGGAATCACCCATAAAGTGTTGCAAAGTGGGGAATCTTGGCCTAGAGTTGTGACATCGAGTGCCCGAGGGGCGCTTGGGGCGACGGGGAAGCGGGAGGGGCGCATGTATCTCGGCGAGTACCAGCACACGCTGGACGCCAAAGGGCGCCTGTCGCTGCCGGCCAAGTTCCGCGCCCAGATGACAGGGCGACTGGTCCTGGCAAAGGGTCTTGAAGGGTGCCTCTACGTTTCCTCGGCCGACGCATACGAGCAGTTCCTAACTCAGCTGACGCAGACGGGGGACTTCGATCCCAAATTCCGCCAGGTGCGTCGCTTCTTCACCTCGGGCGCGGTCGACACAGAACTCGACTCCGCCGGGAGGGTCATCGTCCCGGCAGTCCTGCGCGACTACGCCAAGCTCGACCGCGATGTTGCTGTGATCGGTAACGGCGACCGCATCGAGCTGTGGGATGCGCAGACGTGGGCAGCCTACAACGGCGAGACGACGGATCGGATCGAGGATGTGACCCGGGAGCTCGCCGAGCTCGGCGTCTTGTAGGGCTTTGACAATGGAATACCGGCACACCCCAGTTTTGCTGGCCGAGGTCACGCAGCAGCTATCACTCCACGACGGCTCGATCTTCGTTGACTGTACCTTAGGCGGGGCAGGACACGCGAAGCGGATCTCAGAGCTTGTAGCACCCACCGGAATCGTGGTGGGAATCGATCAAGACGACGCCGCACTCGCCGCAGCAGCAGACACACTCCGCCTCGGCCAGCAGAACCCCCCGACCATCGTGCTCGTGAAAGGGAACTTCCGCGATCTCGATCTGCTCTTGCTCGAGGCGCGCGTCCCGTACGTGGACGGTTTCCTCTTCGATCTCGGTGTCTCCTCACCCCAGCTCGACGAGGTCGGTCGCGGCTTCACGTATCAGGAGGACGTCCCGCTGGACATGCGGATGGACCCCTCATCGTCGCAGCTGACCGCGGCCGACATCGTCAATACGTACCCGGAGGCGGAGATCACGCGGATCTTGCGCGAGTACGGAGAGGAACGGTGGGCCTCGCGCATTGCCGCCTTCATAGTAGCCGCGCGAGGTCGCCACCCTCTGCAGACGACCGGTGAACTCGTCGAGATCGTCAAGTGCGCGATACCGGCATCGGCACGACGGACCGGAGGCCATCCAGCGCGCAGAACCTTCCAGGCGTTGCGCATCGAGGTGAACCACGAGTTGGCCGCTATCGAGCGCGGAGTGCGCCAGGCAGTGTTCTGGCTGGCTCCGGGCGGGCGGATTGCGGTCATCAGCTACCAGTCGCTTGAGGACCGGATCGTGAAGCGGCTGTTCGCCGAGTACGCTCAGGGGTGTGTTTGTCCTCCCGACATGCCGGTGTGCCGGTGTGGGAGGCAACCGGTACTCCGCATCGTGACGAAGAGACCCGTCGTACCCTCGGCGGATGAGGTAGAGCGGAATCCGCGGGCGCGCAGCGCGCGGCTGAGAGTGGCCGAGAGGCTCTGACAGGGGTCCCGACCGTGCGGTCGGAGGAGCGGAAGGAGACCTGCGCTAGTGGGCGCTGCTGCACGGAAGGCGGTGCGTACTCCGATGGGCCCGGCACGGCCGCGTCTGCGGGTCGTGTCCGGTCACCGTCGAGGCACTCACTCCCGGGCAGCTGCGCGGGGCGCCACGTACTTCCGCGTGGTGGCTGCATGCCTCGTCCTGCTCGCGTGCGCCGGGGTCCTTCGGGTCTCGCTCGCGGTGCAGGCCGCTGAGGCAGCAATCGACGCCTCAGCCCTGCGCGTCGAACTCAAGGATGAGCGACACACGGAGCGCGTTCTCGAGGCAGACAAGAGCGCGCTTGCTGCGCCGTCGCGTATCGAGGTCCTCGCAAGCGGGATCCTGAACATGGAACGGCCGGCCAACGTCACGTACATCGATCTTCCAGCTGCCGCCGTCGACACGGAGGCTGCTACCGCGGGCGACACGGAGGCGTCTGTTGGCGGTCGCGTGATTGCCACGCTCATGGATCTCGCTGCCGGCGAGGCGCAGGTACTCCTTGTCGGTGACGTCGGACTGGGGCCGCTCCGATGAGTGCCGCGGCTCGTGGACGGTCGCGGCGGGGTGACGGGAGGTCCAAGAAGCGCT
>Ga0209253_10006179_pt1 | contig 10378 bp, 10 predicted proteins | sample FrelakmetBRP12BR_FD_187145 | JGI IMG/M metagenome (GOLD analysis project Ga0209253, IMG submission 187145) | Freshwater lake sediment microbial communities from the University of Notre Dame, USA, for methane emissions studies - BRP12 BR (SPAdes)... | ecosystem: Environmental > Aquatic >... | reverse complement strand
GACCGTGAGGGGGAGGGTCAGCAGGACGAACAGCGGCCGGACGACCGCGTTCACCAGCCCGAGGACGAAGGCGGCCGCGAGGGCCGCCAGCACCCCGTCGGCGTTCATCACCCGCGGGAGCATGTACCCGATGAGCAGGATCGCGACGGCGTTGGCGCCCATCCGGACGAGGAACGGCATGGACCCCTCCTTTTCCGCATAGATACCGGAAAGTATACCCCGTCAGTGCGGCTTCTTCTTCGGCATCCGGAAGAAGGTCAGCTCCAGGGTTTTTTCCTCCCCCGCGCGCCGCACGGTGACGGACGCCTTGTCCCCCTCGCGCTTCTCCCCCATCCGGTACTGCACGTCGACGCTTTCCCGGACGGGCAAACCGTCGAAGGCGAGCAGTTCGTCGCCTTTCTCCAACCCCGCTTTTTCCGCGGGGGAGCCGGGCGCGACCGCCTCGACGAGGAGCCGGCCCTCCTTCTCCTCCATGCGGATCCCCATCCGGACCCGCATCGAATCCACGCTCTCGAAGGCGACGTACCATGCGAAGTCCGCCGGGAGCATCGGGATTTCGGGGACCTCGGTCTTCATCATCCGCCCCTCCTTCTGCTCCGGCGTGCTGAGCTCCACCGGGAGGACGATCGCGTACGCCATCGGAAGGCGCCGCACGATCTTCTTCGGGAGGCCGAAACCGTACATCACGTGCCACCCCCCGGTCACCGTCACCATCCGTTTCCCCTCGCCGCGCGGGCTTTTCAGGTACTCCACCACCCTCCGGGCCATCGTCTCCTCCCACAGCAGCTGCACCCGGTAGAAGGATTGGAAGGCGTTGTCGCCCGCGCCGTGTCCCGCGTGCCCGGCGAAGACGCCCCGGAGGGCGGCCCGCTGCCACGGGTCGGACTCGTCGATGTCGGGGAGCTTCCCCCGGAACTCCTCCGGGACGTTGTCCATCCCCGACCGGCTCACGGCCCGCACCAGATCGCCGGACGGGTTCAGCGCGATCACGTCGATCCCGTTCTCCTTCGCGAAGAGGAGGAGATCGCGGTAGGCGCCGAAGTCGTACCCCCACGTGTCGTACCACTTCGAGGCCTTCAGGAATTCGAGCTCCGTGAGTTCCCCCTTCACCCAGCGGTCGAGGACCTCCTGCTGCGGCTCCCGGAACATCTCCATCCCGACCGCCACCTTGCCGGGGAAGCGCCGGTGAAGCTCCCGGACCAACGCGAGCTCCACCCGCTGGTCGTTGAGGTTGTCGTGCGTCTCCCCCACGCAGACCAGGCGGGCGCCCGAGAGCATGTCCATCAACCCTTCTTCGGTGAGGCGCAGCCCGGTCCGGAGGTGGTAGATCTCCCCGGGCTTCGGATCCCCCGGGGGGTAGGGCAGCTCGGGGGTTCCGGTCACGGCCGCGCGGTTCGCGGCGCACCCCGCGAGGAGGAGGATCCCGGCGAGGGGGATCCGGAGGGCACCCCAACGGGACGGCATCGCTTCCTCCGCCCCCTTACCCTTTCTCCTGCTGCTGGATGGTCGACTTGAGCCGCCGCACCAGTTCCGGGAAGGACGACTTCTGGAGGATGCCCGCGAACTGCGTCCGGTAGTTGTTCACGAGGCTCACCCCATCGATCACGATGTCGTAGATCCGCCAACGGGCGCCGTCCTTGAGCACCCGGTAGTCCACCGGGATCTCGTCGCCCTGCAGCGTGACGATGACGGTTTGGACCTCCGCGTAGGGCGGGTCCACGGATTCCTTCCGGTAGAGGATCTTCTCCCCCTTGTACCCCTCGATCTTTACGGCGTATGCGTTCTCGAGGAGGTCCCGGAACAGCCGGGTGAACTCCTCCCGCTCCTGGGGCGTCCGATCCTTCCAGTGGATCCCGAGGGACCGCTTCGCCATCTCCTCGAAGTAGAAGGAGGGGAACAGCTCCTTGCGGAGCGCCTCGCGCCGCTCCTCCCGTTTTTCCTTCGCCTTGAGGTCGGGGCGCTGGAGGATCGCGATCCCGCGGTCGATCGCGCCCCGGATCTGGTCCGTCGGGTCCCCCGCCAACGCCGGTTCCGGGGAGGAAAGGACCGCCAGGAGGCACAGGGTTCCGATCCTCCGCACACCTTGCCGGGAAAGGATCCTCCGTGCCGTCCCGCCGGCCATGTTATTTCGCGCTCCCGTGGATGAACTGTCCGATCAACCCCTCGATGTCCACCGCGGATTCGGTCTCCCGGATCTTCCCCCCCGGAGGGATCAGCCGGTCCGACGCCCCCGGGGAGATATTGATGTACTTGTCCCCGATAAGCCCCCGCGTCCGCACCGATGCGATCGTGTCCTCCTGCAGCCGGAGTCCCTTGCGGACCCGCATCCGGACGACAGCCTTGTAGTCCCGGATGTCGATGGATTCGACCTTCCCCACCTCGACGCCGGCGATCTCCACGTTCGCTCCCTGCTTGAGCCCCGCCACCGTGCTGAACTCCGCGATGACCGGGACGTCGTCGCCCCCGACCAGCTCCAGCTTCCCCAGCCGGACGGAAAGGTACCCCAGGCAAAGGATGCCCGCGACCAGGAACAGCCCCACCGCCGTCTCGACGCCCAATTTCCTCATGCCGCTCCCCTCACATCATCTGGACCGGGCCGAAGATATCCCCCTCGACCAGCTGCCGCACGAAGGGGCTGTTCGACGTTCGCACCGATTCCGGGGGCCCCGCCTCGATCACCTTCCCCCGGTGCAGCACCACCACGTGGTGGCACCAGTGGAAGATGTCCGGGATGTCGTGGCTGATCATCACCATCGTGAACTTGTGTTCATGGTAGGTCCGGCAGATGAGGTCCAGGATGGAATGCCGGATGATCGGATCCAGGCCGGTCGTGGGCTCGTCGAAGAGGATGATCTCGGGGTCCATCACCATCGCGCGCGCCAGTGCGACCCGGCGCACCATCCCCCCGGAAAGCTCGTCCGGATATTTCTCCTCCGCGCCTTCCAGCCCCACCTTCCGGAGCAGGTGGAGTACCCGCTCCCGGATCTCCGCCTCGGGGAGGTCCGTCTTCTCCTGCAGGGGAAACGCCACGTTCTCGAAGACGGAAAGGGAGTCGAACAGGGCGCCGGTCTGGAACAGCATCCCGAACCGTTTCCGCGCCTCGTACAGATCCTTCCGGGACAGGCCCCCGAGGTCCACGCCGTCCAGCAGCACCTGCCCGCGGTCGGGGCGCACGAGGCCGATCATGTGCTTGAGCATCACGCTCTTCCCCGCCCCGCTGAGGCCGATGATCGCGGTGATGCGGCCTCTCGGTATGTCGAGGTGAATCCCGTCGAGGACCTTCTTGCCGTCGAGAACCTTCTCGACGCCCACCAGGCGCAGGATCGGCTCGCCAGCGGGTTCCGGCGGAAGGTCGAGAGCGCACGGTTCGCAGCGTTCTTCGGTCACATCAGCACCGAGGTCAGGATGTAGTCGCCGATCAGCACCAGCACGGAGGAGACGACGACCGCCGAGGTGGTCGACCGGCTCACCCCCTCCGCCCCCCGCTCCGTGAAGAATCCCTTGAGGCTGCACACCCAGGCAATCAGGAGGGCAAAGGCGACGGACTTCCAGAGGCCGTTGACCACGTCGGACAGCTCCACGCTGTCCTTCATGTGGCCGAAGTAGTCCCCCGCGCTCAGGCCCAGGAGCTTCACGCCGACCAGGTATCCCCCGTAGATTCCGACCACGTCGAAGATCGCCGTCAGCAGCGGCACCGACACCAGCGCCCCGACCAGCCGCGGGCTCACCAGATACCGGATCGGGTCGATCCCCATCGTCTCCAGGGAATCGATCTGGTCGCCGATGCGCATGATCCCGATCTCCGCCGTCAGCGCCGAGCCGGCGCGCCCCGTGACCATCAGGGCGGTGAGGACCGGGCCGAGCTCGCGGATCAGGGAAAGGGCCACCGCAGGGCCCAGCAGCCCCTCGGAACCGAACTTCCGCAGGGTGTGATACCCTTGGAGGGCGAGGACCATTCCCGTGAAGCCGGCGGTCAGGACGATGACGGTGAGCGACTTGACGCCGATGAAGTGGACCTGCTTCACCACGTTCCGGAGCTGGTACGGGGGGATCACTGCGTTCGCCACCGCGGCGGCGAAAAACGTCCCCGAGCGGCCCAGGTCCCGCAGCTCCCGAATCGCCTTCCCCCCCAGCCATTCCACCGCGCCGAACAGCATTTCCACCCCTCCGGACCGTGTTCCGTTCGTGGCCCACCGTATAGATTCCGATTCCGGGCAAAACGTTGCCTCCCGGCGAATCCTTGCCGACCCCCTGGAAACCAAGAATCGTTCTCTGGAATCGTCTATGGAGCAACCCATGGTGCCGCGGCGAAACCGCATCTGTATCGCCTTGGCGGTCCTCTTTGCCCTCGTCGGGGTCTCCGGAGCCGGCGAGATGCCGGAGATCCCACCCGCAGAGCCCCAAAGCGGGGAAATCCCCGTGCATGCGTCCCCCGCGCCGGCGGGTGGGGAAAACCCCGTTCTGGAGGCGATCGCCACGGACAACGCGTCGGCTTTCCCCGGTCCGCCCCCTCCCGCGGGGACCGGCGACTCCGAGGGGGCCGGAGAGCTGGGTTTCGTGACGACGGCGGGCGAAAGGGGGGAAGCCCCCCCCCTGACGATCGCGGATCCGATCGAGCCGGTCAACCGGGGGATCTTCTACCTCAACGACAAACTGTACCGCTGGATCCTCAAGCCGGTGGCGAAGGGGTACAAGTACGTCGTGCCGGAGGTCGCGAGGATTTCCGTGAGGAATTTCTTCTTCAACCTGGCCACGCCCATCCGGGCCGCGAACACCCTCCTGCAGGGGAAGATGAAAGACACGGGCACGGAACTGGCCCGGTTCGGGATCAACTCGACGATCGGGATGGCCGGCCTGTTCGATGCCGCCAGGGATTGGCATCTCACCCGCAAGGACGAGGACACCGGGCAGACCCTCGGCGTGTACGGCCTCGGAAACGGGTTCTACCTCGTCCTCCCGATCCTGGGCCCCTCGAGCGCAAGGGACACCGTCGGGCTGGCGGGGGACACCTTCCTGGACCCCACGACGTACCTCCTGTCCTGGGAAGCGGCCCTCGGCATGCGGTTCGTCCGGTCGCAGACCGACCTGACGTTCCGGATCAACGAGTACGAGGAACTGACGGACGCCGCGGTGGACCCGTACGCCGCGGTGAAAGACGTCTACATCCAGTACCGGGCGAAAAAAGTCCGGGAATAGGGGGACGATTGATCCGCGGAATCCTATTCGACTTCGGCAACGTGATCTCCTCCTTCGACGTGGGGATTTTCCTCCGGAGACTTCGCGACTGGTCGGGGGTCGAGGTGGGGATCCTCCGGGAGCGGATCTACGGGTCGGGCCTGCACTCCCGGTACGAGCGCGGCGACATCTCCTCGGAGAGGTTCTACCGCGAGATTTCCCGTCTGACCGGCGCCCGCGTTTCCGCGGAGGAGTTCGCGGAAGGGTTCACCGGAATCTTCACTCCCCTCGAGGCCACCCACGGGCTGATCCGTGCCCTCAAGGGGAAGTACCAGCTGGGGCTGCTCTCCAACACGAACGAGTGGCACTTCGAGCGGCACATCCGGGGCGTCCCCGTGTTCCCCCTCTTCGACGCCGTCACCCTCTCCTTCGAAGTCCGGGCCCTCAAGCCGGCGCCGGAGATCTACCGGGACGCCCTCCGCAAGCTCTCTCTCCCGCCCGAGGCGTGCGTGTTCATCGACGACATCCGGGAGTACGCGGACGGGGCTGGCGCGGTCGGCATCCGGGGAATCCAGTACAGGGGCCACGCGGAGCTTCTTGCGGCGCTGGCCCGGCTCGAGGTCGTCCTGTCCTGATCTTTCCGTCGCGGTGCGTCTCCCCGCGCGACGCCGGGGACGTCCCGGACAGGGGAGGTTACTCCGGCGGGGTGCCGCCGGGCTCCTCCTCGCCGACCGGGGCCGGGCGGGTCGCCCGGTCCACGACGAGGGGCGGCTCGATGTCCTCCCGGTCCGATGTCACCCGCAGCTCCCGCAGCCGGCGCGCCCCGGGGAGGACCCGCGACTCGTACGAGCCCACCGCGCTGTTGTACGCCGACACCGCCTTGTCCAGGCCGTCCCGGATCCGGGAGAAATGCTCGGTGAACCGCGTGATCCGCTCGTACATCTCCCTCCCCAGCCGGCTGATCGCCTGCGCGTTCTCGGCCACCTGCTCCTGCCGCCAGCCGTAGGCGACGGCCTTCAGCAGCGCGATGAGGGTCGTGGGGGTGGCGAGGATGACCCGCTCGCCGGCGCCGTACTCGATCAGCCCCGGGTCCTGCTCCAGCGCCGCGCTGAAGAACGTCTCGCCCGGGAGGAAGAGGACGGCGAACTCGGGGGCGGGGGCGAACTGGTCCCAGTACGCCTTGGAGGCCAGCGAGGAGAGGTGGGCGCGGATCTGGCGGGCGTGGTCCTTCAGACGCGCCACGCGGGTCGCCTCGTCCGGCGCCTCCAGCGCCTCGAGGTACGCGGAGAGGGGGGCTTTCGCGTCCACCACGATGTTCTTGTGGTTGGGGAGCCGGACGATCATGTCGGGGCGCAGCCGGCCGTTCTCTGTCGTAGCGCTTTCCTGCTCCACGAAGTCGCAGTGCGCGAGCATTCCCGCGATCTCGACGACGCGCTTGAGCTGGATCTCCCCCCACCGACCGCGGACCGTGGGCGCCCGGAGGGCCTTGACGAGGTTCGCCGTCTCGGCCTGCAGCCGCATCTGGGTGTCGGTGAGGGACCGGATCTGCTCCGCGATGGCCCCGTACGCTTCGGCCCGGGCCTTCTCCAGCTCGCCGATCCTCTCGTCCACCTTCAGGAGGGAATCCCGCATCGGCCGGACGAGGGCGTCGATGGCCTGCTGGCGCCTCTCGAGGTCCCCCCGCGCCCCCTCCTGGAAGGTCCCGAGGGCCTGGCGCGCGAGGTCCAGGAACGCCTGGTTGTTGCTGCGCAGCGCCTCCGAGGAGAGGGCCTGGAACGATTCCCGGAGCTTCTCCCGCGCCTCGTTGAGGAGCGCCATCTTCTCCCCGGCCAGCCGCTCCTGCCCCTGCAGGCGCTCGGCGAGGGTCGCGATCTGGCCCGCGCGCAGGAACCATCCCAGCAGGAACCCGGCCGCGAGCGCGACGAGCGCGATCAGAACGACGGCGAACGCGCCCATCATTCCCCCCCGAAGGAGCCGTCGCAGCCGCAGGCGCCCACCCCGCACTCCTCCTTCATGGAGGGGACGGCGGAGAAGTGGGCGGAGACGACCCGCGGCTCTTCGTCGTCCGTCTTGACCCAGAGGGTCGCGCGGATCCGCGCCTCACCGATCCCCTCCTCCTCGTCCTCGAAGGCGATCTTCTGGAGGGCATGGACCACGGCGACCCCGCCGAAGTCGTCGCACCGCAGCAACTCGAAGGACATCCGGCCCGTGGCGTCGAACAGGGCTTCCAGCATGGCGGAGTAGCCGTCCCCGTCGATCAGCTCCCCGGTGAAGTCCTCGAAGACCGAGAACCGGGGGTCGGAGAGGTCGAAGAACGACCGCATCCCCTCGGGGTCCCGGGCGTTGTACGACGCCGCGTACCGGTCGAGAAAGGCCTGCGCGTCGAACCCCATGGGTCACCTCGGCGGGACGGGAATAGGGCCATGATAGCAGACCGGGCGGGGCGCACCGGCCCTCAGTTGTTCACCCGCACGATCTCGACCTCCATCGTCCCGAGGGCGCCGCCGGGATCCGGCTCGCTGATCCGGGGCGGGCCGCCCTGGTACACTCCCCGCCTCACCTTCACGACCGTGGTGCCGACGGAAAGATTTCCGAAGAAGGCCACGACGTCCGTCGGCACGTGTCCTTCCAGGAAATATTCCGTGTTCAGCTTCAGCCCGGTGTTCACGACGATCCCTGGATACCCGAGGATCCTGAAAGAGCCCGCGATCGGATTTTCGACGACCACTCCCTGCGCCGTAACGTTGTCCGGCGCGGTCAGGGACAACCGGTCCACTCTCGTCGCAACGACCTTCCCCGTCGACACCGATCCGTCGAACCACCCGGCCACCCGGACGGTGTTGTTGTCCGACAGACTGGCGAGCCCGAAATCTTTCCGGACCGTGCCGGTTCCGTCCCGGAAGAGCGTCAGGTCGTCGACCGCCACTTTCTGGCCGAGCAGCTTCATCGTCTCCGCCGAAGGATCGATGGAGCCTTTATCCGGCGCCCCTTCCATGAGGACCTCGTTCGGGCGCATGACGTGGATCGCCGAGGCCTGGACGGTGGTCCCCGCGGTCCCGACGACCGTCCCCTTCACCTGGACCCTCTGCCCGACACCAAACGTCCCGCCCGTCAGCGGGCCCCCTCCGTTCACCTTGACGATTCCTCCGGGGGCGGACATTTCGGAAGAGGAAACCGTTCCGGACAGGACGTATCCCTCGATCAGGACGCGTTCCAGCGGGTTCCCGAGGGACGATTTCTTCACCTCGATGCGATCCCCCGCCCGGTCGGTCCACACGGTGCCCGAACCCCCGACGGCGTCCAGCCGGCCCCGGACGTCCACTACGAGCCCGTTCGACAGACCGGTGAGGATGGGCCAGTTCACCTTTCCATCCGTCTTGATCCCCGTGTAGTCGACCTTCTGCCCCTCGATGCGGAAGGTGTTTCCGATCAGTCCCTGGATCTCTCCCTGGAGCCCTACGTTGTCGTTCGCCACGACGTTGTCCTGCCCCCTGCCGACGAAGGTGGCGTGGAGGAAACCCTGGAGGTCCCGCGCGCCGTGCACTTCCAGCTCGGGGCGAAGGCTGTTGTTGTCCTGGTCCGTTTTGAGGTCGCCCAGCCCGAACTCGCCTCCCCCGGAGCGGACCATGACCGTCGCCGGGTTCACGAGCACCTCCTGCCCCAGCACGAGGATCGCGTTGTTCGCGAGGTCGACGGCGTTGTCATCCACCGGACCGCGGACCACCCGCTCGATGGTGATCGTGCCGGCGGACCCCGTGTGGAAGCCCTGGTCGATGGTGCCGCGGACGGTGAGCAGCATCCCCTCGACCACGTTGTCGATCTTTCGCCCCCGGTCGTCCACGATCGTGGCGTTGTCCCCGGAGAACACCGCGCCCCCGATCTTGACGCTCCCGAACCCCGTGACCGGGCCGACGGCCGTGCCGTTCAGGACGTTGTCGGTGGCCGGGGCCCCGCCGCCGCACGCGGAAAGCGCAAGGAGGGCCATGAGGATCCACACCCGCGACGCTGCCGACCTTCCGAGGCGACCGGACGCCTTCATGGGAGCCCCCTTTGCGGGCGTATCTTTCCCGCCCCCACATTTTCCTCCCTCCGGACCGGTTCTTCAAGGCGCGACCGGCCCGCGGATCCCCGCGGCAATGGTACGATACCCCCCATGTCCGCGATCCTCGCCGCCTTCACCAGCCGGCGGATCTTCTTCGTCCTCATCCTCGGGTTCTCCTCGGGGATCCCCCTGGCCCTCACCGGTTCCACCCTCCAGGCGTGGATGGCGTCCGAGAAGGTGGACCTGGCGGTCATCGGGATCTTCTCCCTCGTGGGGCTGCCGTACGCCGTGAAGTATCTCTGGGCCCCGGTGATGGACCGGTTCGTCCCCCCGTTCCTGGGCCGCCGGCGGGGGTGGATGCTGTTGACCCAGGTCGCCCTGTTCCTCACCGTGGCGGCGATGGCGTTCTCCCAGCCGAAGCTGGCACCGGGGCTCCTCGCCCTCCTCGCCTTCCTCGTCGCGTTCGCGAGCGCCAGCCAGGACATCGTGGTGGACGCATGGCGCACCGAGGTGCTCGCCCCGGAGGAGCTGGGCCCGGGCGCCGGGGTCCACATCCTCGGCTACCGGGTGGCGATGCTCACCTCCGGCGCGATCGCCCTGATCCTCGCCGACCGGATCCCCTGGCGCGTCGTCTACCTGCTGATGGCCGGGTCGCTGGCCGTGGGGATAGCGGCTTCCCTCCTCGCGCCGGAGCCGGAAGTGCCCGTGAACGCTCCGCGGACGCTGAGGGAGGCGGTGGTCGACCCGTTCCTCGAGTTCTTCGGCCGCCCCGGGGCGCTCGGGATCCTGGCGTTCGTCGTCTTCTACAAGCTGGACGTGGTGATGGCCAGCGCCCTCGTCACCCCCTTTCTCCTCGAGCTGGGGTTCACCAAGACCGACATCGGGGCGGTGACGAAGGGACTCGGGATGGCCGCAACGATCGCGGGGACGCTGGCGGGCGGGGCGGTGGTCGCGCGGTCCGGCATGAAGGCGTCCCTGTGGATCTTCGGCGTCCTCCAGTCCGTCTCCACCCTCTCCTTCCTCGCGCTCGCGCGGCTGGGGCACCATTACCCGATGATGGTGGCGGCCATCGGGATCGAGAACCTGTGCAGCGGGATGGGGACGGCGGCGTACGCGGCGTTCCTCATGAGCCTGTGCGACAAGCGGTTCACCGCCACGCAG
>Ga0209253_10006178_pt1 | contig 10381 bp, 9 predicted proteins | sample FrelakmetBRP12BR_FD_187145 | JGI IMG/M metagenome (GOLD analysis project Ga0209253, IMG submission 187145) | Freshwater lake sediment microbial communities from the University of Notre Dame, USA, for methane emissions studies - BRP12 BR (SPAdes)... | ecosystem: Environmental > Aquatic >... | reverse complement strand
TCCTAATTCTTAATCTTTAAAGCTTCCATACTTAAATCCCCGACCGTAAGGTCGAGGGATGGAGTTATCCCTGCATCTTTTCAAAAGATGCAGGGATAACGAAGTTTGAGATAAGTTAAAACCCCGACCGTAAGGTCGTGGGAAGTTTATGTGTATTTGTGAACTCCAGACAGCAAAGGCACGTGCCCCTACACGTATGTAACAGCATGTGCGAACTTGTGGGAAGCTTATCGTTATGTTATAATCACAGTGGGGTTAAATAGCTTCTTTAACTCCTTTGCCTCTCATAAGTCAGAAGTGAGACAAAAGTCACATACATTGGCTCTGGCAATTCTTAAAATCAATTCAAATCGAGCCAGCGAACTTAAGTAAATGGAGGTTACGCCATGGCGGTTGTAGAGGAAAAGAGACTAACTCAGATAATAGCAGACCAGGTGCGTTTCAGGACGATGATGGGACAGCGCACAGGGCGTGTCGAGGAGCAGGAGAAGCTCGGTAAGATAAGCAACATCCGTCCCACCTTGAAGCTCGACGTTGAGCGAGCCCGCTATGTAACGCAGGCTTACAGGGCTAACGAGGGTGAGCCTATAGCTATTCGCCGAGCCAGAGCGATGGCTAATTACCTGGAGAACATGAGCATTTATATCAATGACTACGACCGCATTGCGGGCAATTCCTCCAGGTCTCCTGACCATGTAATCAGCTACCCTGAGTTGTACTCCCGCTGGGTGGACAAAGCCATCGAGATGGGCTACAAGGATATGCTTACCGACGAAGAGCGTGCTGAGATGCACGAGATAAACAAGTACTGGTTCAATAAGTCTGTGCAGGGTGCAGAGCGGCAATCTCTTGCTGAAGCAGAAAAGCCCTACTGGTCTTATATGAACCAGGGTGTGTTTGTCTGGGTACACGGAGCCCACTCAGGTCAGGTGCCCAACTACGAGAAGGTATTCAAAGTGGGATTGAAGGGCATATTGAAGGAAGCCCAGGACAAGCTGGAAGAGGTGAAACAGGATAGAGACCTTATGCGTGACGATCCTCGCGATTTCCTGAAGAAGAAGGCTTTCCTTGAATCAGTCATCATAAGCATTGAGGCAGCTATCAGGTGGGCGCATAGATATTCAGAGCTGGCGAAGTCGCTGGCTGCCGCAGAGGATGACAAGAAGAGGAAGAAGGAGCTGGAGCAGATAGCGGAGAGCTGCTCCTGGGTTCCTGAGAATCCTCCGCGGAACTTCCATGAGGTTTTGCAGGCGTGGTTCCTGCTGTTCCTTCTGGTGAGGGTGCTGGATATCCAGACCAGCGGTATAGGCGATAGGATCGACCAACTCTGGTATCCGTTCTATAAGAAGGACAAGGATGCAGGCAAGATAACGCCTGAGGAAGCCGAGGAGTTGCTAGAGTATGTCTGGCTCAAGTTCACGGAGCTTTCAGACTTCAATGCCCCGATTATGGGCAGCGGCGCTCATACCACCCCCCGCTATGTGACGATTGGCGGTCAGGACAGTCTGGGGCGCGATGCCACCAATGAGCTGACATATATCATCATGGATAGCGTTAAGGCTCTGAAGCTGGTGGAGCCGATGATGGTGGTCAGGCTTCACAAGAACACGCCGGACGAGTTTCTCTACAAGTTCACCGATATTATGAGGCAGGATGCAGGGCATTACGGCATCTTCAACGATGAGTTCATGGTGCCTTGGCTGATGAGCAAGGGATTCTCGGCTGAGGCTGCCAGAAACTGGTGCGTCGAGGGTTGCATGAGGTGGGCGGTGGTCGGGAAGCCTATGGGGCACCGCGGTATCGCTGGAGTTGGTTTCGCTCTGCCCAAGTGCCTGGAGTTAGCTCTGAACGGCGGTAAGGACCCTAAGTTCTTCGATGGGAAACAGATAGGGCCCCCCACTCAGGACCCGCTTACCTTCACCTCCATAGAGGATGTGGTCAAGGCGTATCTGGAGCAGGTGAAGTTCTTCACCGAGAAGATAGTTATCTTCAGCAATATAACGGACGCCAACGAGGAGATCTGGCTGCCCCAGCCGTTTAACTCCGCTTTGCTGGATGGCTGCATTGAGAATGCCAAGGACGTCAGGGATTACAGGGTCTGGCACAAGACCAATATGCAGCCTGTGGGACAGACTACTGTGGTCAACGCTCTTGCGGCTATGAAGAAGCTGATATTCGAGGACAGGAAGGTCACTATGGCGCAGCTTCTACAGGCGCTCAGGGATAACTGGGAGGGGCATGAGCAGTTGCGCCAGATGTTCCTCGATGCTCCTAAGTTCGGCAATGATGACGACTATGTTGACCTGTTTGCCAGAGAGGTACATATCAGGACATGCAAGACGATACATCAGTTCAAGACCATATATGGCTATAACGTGCAGTCTGATGGCAGCGGCAGCGCCAGCTACTTCAGCTTCAGCGGGCTGACGGGAGCGTCCCCTGATGGCAGAAGGGACCGCGAGGTGTTCAGCGATGGCACTGTCTCGCCTTTGCCGGGCACCGACAAGAAGGGTCCGACCGCAGTGCTGAGGTCTGTTGCCAAGATTGACCCGCTGCTGACATTCAACCATCTGTTCAATCAGAGGTGGATGCCGGAGTTCCTCGAGGGCGATAACAGGTCGAAGTTCGTGGCGTACCTCAGGACTTTCGTTGACCTGGGCATTCACCATATCCAGGGCAATGTGATTGACGATAAGGTGCTGAAAGATGCTCAGGCACATCCTGAGAACTATCAGACGCTGGTGGTAAGGGTTGCTGGATTCAGCGCCTACTTCACCGATATGCACAAAGAGGTGCAGGACCAGATTATAGCCAGGACCAAACAGAGACTATCCTAAGAGGCGTAAGTAGATATTTAGGTAGGGCTGGGTGTCCTTGAGGACACCCAGCCCTTTCGGTTTCTCCATTACGGTTGCGATCGGTCTGTATTTCTAGGGCGCGGTGATTTTCGGCAGGAGGTACCGTTTGAGGCTGGAGCGGAAATAAACAGGGGATTATGGGATACCCTATAAGGCAATTCAATCGAAGAGATATTTAGATAAGTTGCCAGTCTTTGTAGCCCTGGCTGATAATTGCCAGGTATTCTTTGGAAGGTTCGGTCTCTTCTGACTGTTCACGCTTGATGTAGGTTACCGCTTCTACGAGGCCGCTATCCTTTGTGGTTACTGTGACTTTTATTCTATCGTAGACTGCCGGGTAGCCTTCCTGTTCGTCCAGCGACCTGAGACATCGCTCAGAGATTTCGTAAACCCCTCCCATGACCCTGCTACCTCTGGAAGCTCTGATAGTGGCAACTCCACCATGCCACTTTCTCGACCATCCGGTGAATATCAGCTTATAGTGGTGAAGGGTAGCAGTGAACTTGGGCTTGCAGTCAGGACATCGTTCCAGCATACGCTTATGACTGAGATTAGACGCATAGGCGAAGTAATACATTTTGCTGTCTCCAGAATCTACTCGTCAGGCTTCTTCACCAAGCTCTAGCCAGTTGCGACATTCTACCGCGAAATATGTAATGCTGCAAGAATCATTCGAAGACAATTAATCAGCGGTCTTTGCTGAGCAGCGGTGGATTCTAATCCTAGCGGGGTGGGTCGGCTTAGGTTGTGCGCATTGGGGAAAGAGAAGGAGTTCTAACTTCGCATTGCTTATTATTGATTGTTGACGCTATCGCTGGGGTGGCTCTCTATAGATTTCGTAACCAACGATAACGGTATGTCCCGTCTCTTCGAAATGTCGATTGGCAGCTACCTTTATCGGTTCTTCCTTAGGCGCAACGAAAATATACTTGTGGCAGACCGCGCAATAAGCTACATAAGTTTGGTGTTTTTGTTCCATTTTGCCTTCACCTCGCCCTTTCCAGTGCAATCACATTCTGCTACCAGATTGGGCTTGGCACATCGGTGGAGCACCCAATTTCTTATTAAGGGAAAACGTTATATGGGCAAAGGTTACTGTAGCGTGGATTATGGTTTCCCTTAATAAGCTTCGCGAGGTCGTGCTATAAGCCACTTATGCGCAGATGTTTAAGGCTAGAGCAAAGATAAAACGAGGGGGCAGGTTTTAAACCTGCCCCTACACAAAGGAATAGACAGCGAATTTTAAAAATGCGGGGGGGGTTAAATCCACCCCTGCAAAATTCTCTTATTTTGCCTTCCAGACCGGTGCGCGCTTCTCCATGAAGGCTTTGGGACCCTCTTTGGCGTCCTCGGTGGAGAAGATAATCATTGACATCAGCCGCTCTATGGAGTAGGCACCATCGAGGGCAAGGCCTCTGAGCACGGATTCTTTTATCGCTTGGACTGCGAGTGGGCCATTAGAGCATATCTTCTCTGCATACTCCATCGCAGCGGGCATTAATTGCTCTCTGGGCACTACCTTGTTGATAAGCCCGTATTCCACAGCTTCTTGAGCTGTGATCTGATTGGCAGTGAGCAGCATCTCCATGGCGCGGCAGTAGGGTATCTGGCGCGGCACTCTGACGGTTGTGCCACCGCCCGGGAATAGCGCCCAGGTCGGTTCCATTATGGCGAAGATGGCGTTCTCGGAGGCTACTCTGATGTCGGTGCCCAGAAGCATCTCCAAGCCGCCGCCCATGCAGAAGCCGTTGACTGCTGCGATGACGGGCTTAAAGAGGTCGAACCCGCGGAGTACGGCGGTGAGAGACTTAGCGGCCTGGGGGTCTGACTGGAGATCCCGGAGGTCGGACTGCGTGATTTTGGGCAGGAAGGTCTTGAGGTCGCCGCCCACGGAGAAGGCGGTCTTGCCGGCTCCGGTGACGATAGCTGCCCAGATTTCGCGGTCGTCTCTGACTCTCACCCAGGCGTCGCAGAGCTGGTCCATCATCTCGTCGTCCATGGCATTGAGTGCCTCACGCCGGTTCAAGGTTACGATGGCTATGTGGTCTTTTTTCTCGAAGATTACTGCGGGCATATCAACTCTCCTTTACCTATTTTTTGCTGGCTTGAACTTTGGTAGATACCAGTCCTGGTCTTCTACCTTCTGGAACACAAGCTCAACGGGCATGCCGAAGTGAATATCCTCGTTCCTGCAACCAACTATATTGGTGTGCATGCGGGGACCCTCATCAAGCTCAACGATGGCTACATTGTAAGGGGGGTCCCAGGCTGGATAAAACGGTGAGTGGGTAATCTGCCAACTGAAGACCTTACCCTTGCCGCCGGGTTTCTCCCAGTGGTAATGCTTGCTCATGCATTTGGGGCAGAGTACGCTGGGGGGGAAACGCCACATTCCACAATCACTGCATTTCTGAATTATAAACTCCTGTTTCTGACAGGCATCCCAGAAAGGCTTTGATTCTTCGGTTGGCGAAGGAAGCGGCTTGGGCAGCTTGAATTCTGTCGTCATATAATTACCTCCTCACGATTAATGCGGAGCAACTGAAGGTGGGTGGGTACTCATTGACCACGCCGCCGAATCCGGTGGCGAGGGCAATCTCCGCATCCTTCACTTGCCTTTCCCCGCATTCTCCTCTGAGCTGGCGCACTGATTCCACTATGTGCCCCATGCCCATAGTGTGTCCCTCGGAAAGCAGTCCTCCGGCGGTGTTGCAGGGAAGCTCTGCACCAAGATTTATCTTGCCACTCTCTACGAAGGGACCGCTCTCCCCTGTCTTGCAAAAACCGCTGGACTCGAGTTGTACCAGAAACACTATGGTGAAGGCATCGTAAAGCTGGGCGACGTCTATGTCCTTGCGGGCAACCCCAGCCATTTTGAAGGCGGTATCGCTGGCACCCTTCCAGATTGTCCAATCTGAGATATTGGGATTGCGCCAGGGGCGCAGAAGCGGTGCACCGTGAGCCTGCCCCCAGCCGCTGATATAGACGGGGCGTTTCTTTAGATTCTTTGCCCTCTCCGCTGAGGTTACCACCACCGCGCCACCGCCATCGGTCCAGGGGCAGCAATCCAGCGCGCGCAATGGCTCTGAAATCCAGCGTGATTTCTGATGGTCTTCAAGGGTGATGGGTTTACCATAACTCTGGGCGTTTGGGTTCATGCAGGCGTGCTTTCTGCAGGTTACAGCCACTGTTCCCAGTTGTTTGCTGGTGGTGCCGAAGTCGTTCATGTGCCTGCGGGTTATCTGAGCCAGGAACGGCGTTGCTGCGACTTCTCCGTAAGTCAGGGTGAACTCGAAGTTAGGTGGCAAGCTGGGAGGGATATCTATAGGGTTGTTTTGCCACCCGTAGCAGCAGACCACGTTTTTGCACATTCCAGCGTTGACAGCCATGGCAGCTATCTGTACCAGGACTATAGGTGTAGCGCCGCCGCAGTCCACCGTGGCATTGAAATTAGATGTAATCCCCAGAAGGTCAGCCACCCTTCCGGAGAAGCCGTGGCGCTCGCCTTGCTGTGATGGATGCGTAAATAAAAGACCATCCACGTCGTCCTTAGCTAGCCCGGCATCCTCAATTGCCATCTTGCAGGCTTCGAGTGCGAAGCCCATGGTGCTCTTGTCGGGGTTCTTCTTGGCGAGCTTGGTCATGCTCGCCCCGACGATGGCACATTTATCCTTCAAGTCCTTCAGGCTCATTTTGTCACCTCAGTTTTCAGCTCTTTATTGAGAATATCCTGACGGCGTTGTCGCCCAGCATGGCATTGACCTCGTCCTCGGTGAAGGTTATTCCCTCTGGTGCATTTTGAGGCAACCCTTTGATCAGGTCTGCATAGTCTTTGGTGGACATGAGGGCAGACACGAAGGGGTTGTCGGTGCCGAAGAGGACACGGTCTTTGCCGAGGCGGTCCAGGGCTTGTCTGAGAACGGTGCAGAACTTGCGGAAGTTGATTCTTGCCACATCCTGCCATGCGGAGATGTCTGCGGCTACATTGTATTTGAGCCCGAATCCATAGAAGAGCTGCTCGTGCCAGCCGAAAGCCATGTGTCCGGCGATTATGGTCATGTTGGGATAATCCACAGCAATATCATCGAGGTGTATGGGGTCGCCGAACTTGGCGCGGAAGGGTGCTGGTCCCTGTTGCCCGGTATGGCAGGTAAGGGGCACGCCCAGGTCGTAAATCTTGTCGAGAACTCGGCGTGTTTTAGGCTCGTTAACAAAGAAACCGGTTTGAGGATAGAGGTTGAGCCCTTTGAACCCCCAATCCTTTATAGCGCGTTCTGCTATGACCTCGGCGTTGGGTCTGCGGGGGTCAATGGTAGCGAAGGCGATTATTTTATCGGGGTGCTTTTTTTGAAGCGCGGCGTAGGCTTTGAGCTGCTTGTCTAGGGGTACCAAATGCTCTCCGTAGAGGAACCAGTAGTCCATGGGGAGGATGACAGTTTTATCTATGCCGTTGGCGGTCATATCGTTGATTAGTGCTTCTCCCTCCGGGTCCCACAGAGAGGGTATCAAGGTATCCATTACCATCTCGGGGGGCATCTCCATGCCCAGCGCCTTCATCCCGTTGGTATACATGGAGACAACGGTTTTCCACCAGCCCTCCGGGTACCATTCTCTAGCCACCAGGTGATAATGGGCATCGATTAGCATATCCTCCTCCTTTCTTCAGGCACGTCCCCGAATTCTGGTGAATTCGTTGGGCTTTTCAATCCCCTGAACCCCCCAGTCTTGGAGGACAAGGGCGCACAGTCCGCCACTGGCGGACGCCCCTACAGTTTTGGTAGATACCTCTGACGCCTTAATGTTTTGGTCTATCTGGGTAGACCAAGCCCGGCTATGGCGATGATGATGCGCTGAATTTCATTTGCGCCGCCGCCGACAGCCTGCATGGGCGAGAATCTGTATTCCCACTCCAGGTACCCATCATATGGGGCGTAGCGAGGAGTGCCCTGTTGCAATTGACCGTATAAGCCGAGTACTTGCATGCCTAGATTACCCAGGCGTTTCTCAAGTTCACTGGTGAAGACTTTGGAGATAGACGCCTCGGAAAATGGGACAATGCCTTTCTCGAGGAGCCAGGCGAGACGATAGCCTAATAAGCGTCCGACATGAAGTTCTATTGCCATCTCAGTCAGCTTTTGCTGGATGACGGGGTCTTTGCTAAGGGGTATACCATTGCGTTTTGTTACTTTGGCATATTCTACTATCTCATCGAATATGCGCTGGTAGCCTGCTATGGTGGCTGCCATGAAAACCCTCTCGTGGTCGAGTGCCTGGGTAATATAGTACCAACCCTGGTTCAGCTGTCCTACCACGCAACTCTTGTGAACTTTCGCATCGTCGAAGAAGACTTCGTATAGAGTGTGGTCGAACATGGTATGAAGCTCTCTGGTGGTTACACCGGGGGTTTTCATGTCGATGATGAAGATGCTGATACCCCTGTGTTTCTTGGGGGCATTGGGGTCGGTTCTGACTCCAATCCAGCCGTAGTGGGCCTCGCCGGCGAAGCTGATGAAGGTCTTTTGTCCGTTTAATCTGAAATAATCGCCATCTGCCACGGCGTTGGTCTGTAAAGATGCTAGGTCGGAGCCCGCTTGAGGCTCGGTATAGGCCAGGCAAAACACGACCTCTCCGCTTAAAATCATGGGCAGGAACTTTTTCTTATGCTCTTCGCTTCCGACATTGATGAGGGTAGGTCCTACCATGTTCTGCGCCAGGATGTGAGCGGCTGCCGGCGCCCTGCCATACAGCATCTCTTCGCCGAAGATTAGCTGGTCCATATGGGGACGGCCGCCCCCCCCATACTCTTTGGGCCATCCTATACCTATCCAGCCCTTCTTGCCCAGCTTGCGGCTGAACTCGGGACTGAACATCTCTTGTGTTTTTCCGCCTTTCCAATCAGGACCTAGCTCCTTGCGTAGAAACTCACGAACCTCTTGTCTGAAGGCTTCCTGTTGGGCAGTAAACTTAAAGTCCATAGCATTTCCCTTTCGCTGAATTTGAATATTAAGGGTTAGAGCCCTAGTTTCTGAGCGACCACTTCTTTGTAGAAGTCGGTATCACCGAAGGCAAGCTCTCCTGACTTCGCTCTACGATAGTAAAGCCCTATATCATGGTCTCTGGTGGTGCCGATAGCGCCGTGGCACTGCAGTGCCCTCTCTGTGACGAACTTGTAGGCTTCGTTGATCCACCCCTTAGCCACTGCGACTTCAGTGTCACTGGTGGGAAGCCCTTCGGCAACGCTCCAGGCAGCCTTGTAAAGGATGTCTCGGCTGGTCTCTACATTCATCCACATATTGGCGCAGTAGTGCTGGATGACCTGGAAGCTGCCGATAGGCTTGCCGTACTGTACCCTCTCCTTGACATAAGCGAGGGTCATCTCCATGGCTGCCTCTTCGCCGCCGACCATCTCTGCACATTTGGCTATGGTGGCTTGCTCCAATGCCTTGGACAGGATGTGCCAGCCTCCATGGAGTTTGCCCAGCATGTTCTTCTTGGGGACTTTTACATTATCGAAAACAACTTCGCAAAGCTTGTCGGCGCCAATAGTTGGCATGACCTCGCACTTGATGCCCTGGCTCTTGGCATCTACTATAAACAGGGTGATGCCATCTTCTGGGGCATCACCTTTCCTCGTTCTGGTGGCGCAGATGATGTAGTTGGCTATGTGGGCGTTCTCCACAAAGAGTTTGGTGCCGTTTATGACGAAGGTGTCGCCGTGTGTTTCTGCTTTTGTGTGCACGCCAGCGGCATCATATCTTGCACTGGGCTCGGTGAAAGCCAGGGTCATAATCAGCTCGCCTTTGGCTATCTTGGGGAGGAACTCATTTTTCTGCTCCTCGGAGCCCGCGTTCAGAATAGGCAGGCTGCCCAGAACTACGGTGCAGAAGAAGGGTCCGGGCACTATGTTGCGTCCCATCTCCTGGAGCAGGATGATGAGGTCCATAAAACCCATCCCCTGTCCGCCGTATTTTTCAGGGAGCACAAGCCCCATCCAGCCCAAATCAGCCATTTTGCGCCACATATCCGGGGAGAATCCCTTGTTGTCCTCCTCCAGCTTGCGCACCAGTGCCTTGGGGCATTCCTTGGTAAGGAAATCTCGTGCTGATGTTCGTAGCATTTCCTGTTCTTCGGTAAGGTCAAGATTCATTTCAGCCTCCTGTTAATCACCTCAAGTTAAATAAGTGCCTTTGCAACTGTGTTTAACGGCGCTGCTTCTAGCTGAGCCAGGCTCGGCGTCCGTCCCAGTCGTAGTCTTCTCTTTCTACCAACATGGCTGTTCCCTGGCCGTAGCCGCCGCATATGGCTGCGCAACCGTATCTGACTTTGCGGCGATTCATTTCGTGCACCAGGGTGCCTACCATGCGCATTCCGCTTGCCCCGATGGCATGTCCAATACAACAGGCATCCCCGTTGACATTCATCTTTTCGTGGTCTATGCCCAATACTTTGCATTGAACAATAGGCGCTACTGCGAAGGCTGCGTTAGACTCCCAGAGGTCTATGTCTTTGGGGGTCAGCCCTGC
>Ga0209253_10006177_pt1 | contig 10381 bp, 7 predicted proteins | sample FrelakmetBRP12BR_FD_187145 | JGI IMG/M metagenome (GOLD analysis project Ga0209253, IMG submission 187145) | Freshwater lake sediment microbial communities from the University of Notre Dame, USA, for methane emissions studies - BRP12 BR (SPAdes)... | ecosystem: Environmental > Aquatic >... | reverse complement strand
CATGCCCAGCGGCATGTTGCGGCAGACGGATCTGTTCTGCTGCCGCGGCTGTCGCACGGTCTACTTCGACCCCGCCACGTTCCACGCCGGCCGTCCCGCGGGCCTGGCGGCACTGACACCAAACTTGAAGACCTATGGCACTTGACGCCCAGACGGTGAAACTGGCCCGTCGATGAACGCGGTCGCAGAGCGGATCGATACCGCGCACTTCAGCTTCCTCGACAAGCTCAACCCGCAGCAGCGCGCGGCGGCCGAGCACGGCGCGGGCGAAGAGCGGCCGGCGCCGCTGCTGGTCATCGCCGGCGCCGGGTCCGGCAAGACCAGCACACTGGCGCACCGCGTGGCGGCGCTGATCGCGCGCGGCGCCGATCCGCGCGAGATGCTGCTGCTGACCTTCTCGCGCCGCGCCGCGGTGGAAATGACGCGGCGGGTCGAGCGGATCGTGAACGGCATGGCGCGTACGCGGTCCATGCAGGCCGCCACTGCGCTGCTGTGGGCCGGCACCTTTCACTCGATCGGCGCGCGCCTGCTGCGCGAGTACGCGCCGCGCATCGGATTGAGCCCCGACTTCACGATCCACGATCGCGAGGACTCGGCCGACCTGATGAACCTGGTGCGGCACGATCTCGCCCTGTCCGGCACCGAGAAGCGTTTCCCGCTGAAGGGCACCTGCCTGGCGATCTATTCGAGGAGCCTCAACACCGAGCAGCCGCTGGCCGCGGTGCTGGCGGACAGTTTTCCCTGGTGCGCCGGCTGGGAGAACGAACTGAAACGGCTGTTTGCCGCCTACGTCGAGGCCAAGCAACGACAGAGCGTGCTCGACTACGACGACCTGCTCGCCTACTGGGCGGCGATGATGGAGCAGGTGCCGATCGGCGCCGAGATCGGCAGCCGGTTCCGCCATGTGCTGGTCGACGAGTACCAGGACACCAACCGGCTGCAGGCTTCGGTGTTGCTGGCGCTCAAGCCGGACGGTCGCGGCCTGACGGTGGTCGGCGACGACGCACAGGCGATCTATTCGTTCCGCGGCGCCACCGTGCGCAACATCCTCGACTTCCCGCGCCACTTCGATCCGCCGGCGACCATCGTCACGCTCGAGCAGAACTACCGCTCGACGCAGCCGATTCTCGAGGCGTCCAACGCGGTGATCGGGCAGGCAGCAGAGCGCTTCACCAAGAACCTGTTCTCCGAGCGCGCCTCGTCGGCGCGACCGCTGCTGGTGTCGGTCGCCGACGAGGCGGCGCAGGCGCGCTACGTCGTCGACCAGGTGCTCGAGCGGCGCGAGGAAGGTCTTGCACTGCGCGCGCAGGCGGTGCTGTTCCGCGCCTCGCATCACAGCCTGCAACTCGAGCTCGAACTCGGCCGGCGCAACGTGCCGTTCGTGAAGTTCGGCGGGCTGAAGTTCCTCGAGGCGGCGCACGTCAAGGATCTGCTCGCCTGCCTGCGCTGGGCAGAGAACCCGCGCGACCGCGTCGCCGGTTTCCGCGTGCTGCTGCTGCTGCCGGGTGTGGGGCCGAAGACCGCTGCGCGCGCGCTCGATGCGATGACCGCGGCGGCCGATCCGGCCGATTCATTCGTCGCCTTTGCGCCCCCGGCGGCGTGTGCCGCCGACTGGCACCCGCTCGTCGAACTGTTCCGCGCGCTGCGCAATCGCAGCCATCCATGGCCGGCGGAACTGGCGCAGGCGCGTCGCTGGTACGAGCCGCAGATGGAACGCATCCACGAAAATGCCGGAGCGCGGCTGGCCGACCTCGCCGCGCTGGAGGTGATCGCCGGCAACTACCCGTCGCGCGAGCGCTTCCTCACCGAACTCACCCTCGATCCGCCCGAGGCCACCAGCGACGAGGCCGGCGCGCCGCTGCTCGACGAGGACTACCTGACGCTCTCGACGATCCACTCGGCCAAGGGCCAGGAGTGGGGCGCCGTGTACGTCCTCAATGCGGTCGACGGCTGCATTCCGTCCGACATGGCCACCGGCACGCCGGCGGAGATCGAGGAGGAGCGGCGGCTGCTGTACGTGGCGATGACGCGCGCCAAGGATCACCTGCAGCTGATGGTGCCTCAACGCTTCTACGTGCATCAACAGGCGGCCGGCGGCGACCGCCACGTGTACGGCGCGCGCACGCGGTTTGTTCCGCCCAAGCTCGCTGCCCTGTTCGAGTCGCGGGCGTGGCCGCAGGCAGCCGGCAGCAGCGCCGACGCCGCGGAGCGCGTGTCTGCGCCGGCGATCGACATCGCCGCCCGGATGCGGGAGAGGTGGCGGTAGCGAGTCGTCGAGCTTCAGCAGCGCTCTGACGGCGCTGGCAAGACAAGGGCCGGGGGGACAGCGGGCATCAGCCCCAAACCCGCTACATTCCGCCGCGTCCAACACGGTGTTGCCTTGACCACACTCCCGCCGCGCACGCTGTGGCTGCGCCTGTTCCTGCCGTTCGCGGCCGGATACCTGCTGTCGTATCTGTTTCGTACCTCGAACGCGGTCATCGGCCCGGTGCTGGCCAAGGACCTCGCGCTGCCTGACCACGCCCTCGGCTTGCTCACCAGCACCTACTTCATCACCTTCGCCGCAGCGCAGTTGCCGCTCGGCATCCTGCTCGATCGCTTTGGGCCGCGGCGCGTCGAATCGGTCCTGCTGCTCTGTGCTGCGGCGGGTGCCGTGGTCTTCGCGCAGGCGGGCGACCTTGCCGGCCTCGCCTGGGGGCGTGCGCTGATCGGGCTCGGCGTCTCGGCGTGCCTGATGGCCGCGTTCAAGGCGTTCAACCAGGCGTTCCCGCCGGAGCGCCAGGCCTCGCTGATCGGCTGGATCATGTCCGCCGGCGGCCTCGGCGCAGTGGTTGCCGCGCAGCCGCTCGAGGCGGCGATGGACCTGACAGGCTGGCGCGACGTCATGCTTGGCCTGGCCGCGGTGACGGTGGCCGTGTCGGCGGTGATCTGGCTGGTGGTGCCGGACAAGGGCCGGCCGACACACGGCAGCGGCCTCGCCGAGCAACTGGCCGGGGTCAGGCAGGTGATGACCCATCGGCAGTTCTGGCGCTACGCGCCCATGGTGGCGATGAGCATCGGCGGCTTCATGGCAGTGCAGGGGCTGTGGGTTTCACGCTGGATGGCCGAGGTCGAAGGCTTCAGCCGGCCGCTGATCGCGCAGCAACTGACGCTGCTCAATGCCGCCATGATCGCGGGATGCCTGTTCATGGGCTTCATGACCACACCGCTGATCCGGCGCGGCATCACCGAGGCGAAGATCCTGAACGTCATCGCCATCGCCTTCGTGCTGGTGTTCGCTGCGATCAATGCGCTGGCCGGCCGGGGTCAGGGCCGGCTGTGGGCGTTGCTCGCGTTCGTCTATCCGACCAGCAACATCGCCTACACGATCCTCAGCCGCTCGCTGCCGCTGGCGTTGTCCGGCCGCGCCAACACGGCGCTGAACCTCGCCGCTTTCGTCGGCGCCTTCGGCCTGCAGTGGGGCATGGGCATCGTCGTCGACGCATTGCGGGGAGCGGGATGGGCTGCGAACGAGGCCTATCGGGCGACCTTCGCGCTGCTGCTGATGCTGCAGGTGGCGGCGGTGGCGTGGATGTTCGTCGCGGGTGTGGGTTGCGGCCGTGTCGCAGCCGGTTCATCGCCAGAGCCGAAGAGGAACTGACCATGCTCCGCTACGAAACCATCCCCGTTACGCCGTTCCAGCAGAACTGCTCGCTGCTGTGGTGCGATCGCACGCGCGAGGCCGCGGTGGTCGATCCCGGCGGCGAGATTCAGCGCATCACTGCTGCCGCGCAGCGGCACGGCGTGCGCATCACGCAGATACTGCTGACGCACGCCCACATCGACCACGCCGGCGGCACGGGCACGCTGGCGCGCATGCTGGGCGTGCCGATCGTCGGGCCGCACCCGGCTGACCAGTTCTGGATCGACGGGATGCCGCAGCAGGCGCGCATGTTCGGCATGGCGCCGGCGGAAGCGTTTTCGCCGACGCGCTGGCTGGCCGACCTCGACACCGTGCAGCTCGGCGAGGTGACGCTCACCGTGCGGCACACGCCGGGCCATACGCCGGGGCACGTGGTGTTCCATGACCCCGAAACGAAGCGAGCCTTTGTCGGCGATGTGCTGTTTGCCGGCAGCATCGGCCGCACGGATCTTCCGGGCGGCGACTACGACACGCTGATCGCCAGCATCACCGGCCGGCTATGGCCGTTCGGCGACGACACGGTGTTCGTCCCCGGCCACGGCCCCGAGAGCACCTTCGGCCACGAACGGCGCAGCAACCCGTACGTCGGCGGCACCTGACCCGGCCAGCCGCGGCAACGTGCCGCGCTAGTCCGGCTGCGCCCGCGCCATCTCGTACTCGCGCAGGAAATCCGCCCCGGTGTCGAGGGTCGGGTCGATCTGGCGGAACGCCGCGTACAGGATGGCGAGCAGGTTCAGCCCGCAGTAGCGCCCGGGCAGGGTCCTGAGCGAATACTTCGGCGCGGGGTCGGCGATGTCGAGCCCTTGCTGGCTCAGCAGGGCGATCTCCAGCGCGATCTCTTCCCGCCGACGCGGCCCGAGCCTTTCGAACTCGCCGAGCGCGCCGGCGATGTACTGCACGACCTCGGCGCGGGTCTCGCCATGGTCGAAGCAGCGCAGGCTCGCCTGCGCGATCCGCGTACGCGCCTCCTCGGCCTGCCGTGCAAGAGGCGAGTCGGGAAAGCGCACGATGAGATCGGTGCACAGCCGGTCGGCCTCGGCAAGCTGCTCGCGGCCCAGCGTTTCCAGACACTGCACCAATTCGAGGATTGCCTGCGGATCGTCGCGCTGCCGACGCAGCACTTCGATCCGTTGCTGGATTGCCTTCGTCTCCGGCGCCGGACTCATGGTGGCATGTCTTTCCGGTCGTCACTGGCGCAGCGCGCCGAGTTCGATCAATCGCTGCTGCCAGCTAGATGTGTGGCGGCACAGCGCGCGGTGGACCTCGGCTTCGTCGACGGTGACGACGCGCCGCTCTTCCATCACGATGCGCCCGTCGATAACGGAGGTGAGGACGTCATCCGCGCGCGCATAGAAGACAAGCGCCGCATAGTCGCCGTAGAACGGCTGCAGGTGCGGACGGTCGAGATCGACCACGACGAGGTCGGCTTTCTTTCCCGGCGCGAGTGAGCCGATGTCCTCCTCCAGCCCCATGATGCGTGCGGCGCCGACGGTGGCGTACCACAGCGCCTCACGGCAGCTCATCGCGCCGGCATCCCCCGCCGCCAGGCGCAGCGCGTTGACTGCGTTGCGCATCATCTCGAACGGATCGTTCTGCATCCAGTCGGTGGCGAAGCCCGTCGGGATGCCGCGACCGACGATCTCTGCGAAGCGCGGGTACCAGCCGCGGCGCGGGTAGATGGTCGGCGTGTGCGCGTAGGCGGTGCCGGTGGCTGCCACTGCGTCGAGGTCGGCGTCGGTGGCGAAGCTCAGGTGTGCCACCACCACGTCGTGTGCCAGCACGCCGAGATCACGCAGGTATTCGAGCGGCCCGCGGCCCTGGGCGCGGCGGATCTCGGCCACTTCGCGCCGTGACTGCGCGGTGTGGATGTGCAGGCCGACCTTGAGCCGGTTTGCTTCTGCGCGCAGCTGCCGATGCAGCGCCGGCGAGCAGGTGTCGCTGGCGTGCGGCCCGAGCCGTGCCTGGATGCGCCCGCCCTCTCGGCCGTGCCAGCGTTCCGCAAAGTCCACGCCCTCGCGCAGCCGCTGCTCGCCGATCGCCGGAAGGTGCGTGTAGTCGTCGAGTGCCAGCCGCTCCAGCGCAACGTCGAACACCTTGTTGGCGATCTGTGCGCGCAGCCCGCTCGCCGCGCAGGCCTCGGCCAGCAGGTCGGGTGCGTACCAGAGGTCGTTCACCGTCGTGAAGCCCGAGCGCAGCATCTCTACCGCACCCGCCCAGGAGAGGTCGCGCCACTCTTCGCGGCCGATGGTCTTCTCCATGCGAAAGGCAACGTCGTACAGGGCGGCGCCGCCGGCGACGTCGTCGGTGCGGCCGCGGAACAGCAGCGAGGCAGTGTGCGTATGCGCGTTGACGAAGCCCGGCAGCACGGCAGTCGCCGCGCCGCCGATCTCGCGCCGCGCCCGCCAGCTGCCTGCGGGCATCGCTGCGCCGGCATGGACAATACGGTCGCCGGCGATAGCAACTTCAGCGTCCCGCAGGATCGGTAGATCCCCCGTCATTGGATAGAGGAATCCCGCCCGCACCAGCAGATCGATCTCGCGCATCGCAGCCTCCCGGCAAGCCCCGGCGAGAATAGCCTGCCGTGCGGAGCCCATGCAGGCGCGGCTCCTGTGCTAGAAGCCGGCCGCTGACCCGTTGAACGTTGACTCCCGACTGCAGGCCTGAGTAGACCCCGTGGCACGGATCGTCCCCACCGACTGGCGCACGCTGGAGGCGACCGGCGCGGCGCAGCGCGAGATCGAGACGCTCGAGATGCTCGGGGCGGGCCTGCCGGAGGAGTTGACGGTCTTCCACGGCGTGCACTGGACGCGCGTGGACCGGGGCACGGCGGTGTTCGGCGAGATCGATTTCGTCGTCGTTTCGCCGTCGGCGCGCATCCTGCTTATCGAGCAGAAGTCAGGCTTCCTGACCGAGACGCCCGAGGGGCTGGTCAAGAAATACTCGGGCAAGGAGAAACTCGTCTCCGTGCAGCTGGACCGCACGCTGGAAGCGCTGCGGGCGCGACTGGCGCCGGTGGTGCAGGCCGACGCCGTGGCGATCGAGTACTTGCTGTACTGCCCCGATTACACGGTGAAGCAGATCGGCACCGCCGGCCTGCCCCCCGAGCGCATCGTCGACGAGCGCAGCCGTGCGCGGCTGTGCGCGCGCATCCGCGAGGCGTTGCCCGAGGAGCCGCCGCGCGAAGTGCTGGCACACAAGCTGCGGCGCTTCTTCGAGAACGAGTTGCAGCTGGTGCCGGACGTAAGCGCGCTGCTCGGCCGCGCCGAGCAGATGGTGACGAGGCTTTCGGGAGGCCTCGCCACCTGGGCAAGGAGGCTGGAATTCGAGCCGTTCCGCCTGCGCGTGATCGGCACTGCGGGCTCGGGCAAGACCCAGCTGGCGCTGGCGGTGGTGCAGGACGCCGCCGCGCAGGGCCGGCGGGCGTTGTACGTGTGCTTCAACCGGCCGTTGGCCGATCACCTGTCGCAACTGGCGCCGGAAGGCGTGCAAGTGGCGAGCTTTCACCAGTTGTGCGACCGGCGCCTGCGCGCGGCGGGCGAAACAATCGATTACCGCCAACCGAATGCGTTCGCGCGGATCGAGGAGCGCTTCGGCACGCTGCCGGTGGCGCCAGAGGAGCAGTTCGACGAACTGGTGATCGACGAGGGCCAGGACTTCCAGCCCGCGTGGAAGGACGCGCTGCTGCGCTGGCTGCGGCCCGAGGGGCGCGCGTGGTGGCTTGAAGACCCGATGCAGCGGCTGTACGACCGTCCGCCCGTGGAACTGCCGGGCTTCGTCACGTTGCGCGCCGAGACCAACTATCGCAGCCCGCGCGATGTGCTCGGCTACCTGAACCGGCTGCTGTCGCCCCCGAGGCCGATCGAGGCGGCCGGCCCGATCGCCGGCGGTGAGGTCGAGTTCCTCACCTACACCGATGCCGAATCGCTGGTGGCGAGCACCAAGCGCGCGGTGACGCGGGCGCTGCAAGTCGGCTTCCGCATCGCCGATACCGTGCTGGTCACGTTCAGCGGGCGAGAGCGATCGGCGTTGCGCAGCTTCGACCAGATCGGCCCGCACCGGCTGAAGTCCTGGCAGGGGCGCTACGACCTGTTCGGCAGGCCGGAGTTTTCCGAAGGCGAGCTGCTGATCGAGACCGTCTACCGCTTCAAGGGCCAGTCCGCGCCGTGCGTGATCCTCACCGAGGTCGACTTCGACGCCTTCGACGACCTCGCCCAGCGCAAGCTCTTCGTCGGCTTGACTCGGGCGTCCATGAAGCTGCTGGTGGTGCTGTCGGAGCGGGCGGCGCAGGCACTGCTGGCGCGGGCGCAGTAGGCACGGCGGCGGGCGGGTAAACCCGGCCGGGCACGCCGCCGCCGCAGTTGACGCGGGTCAGCGCCCCCGCATCCTGGCTGCGGAGAATTACCGGTGAGCGGTGCGCAAATTGCGCGCCGGCACGGGGGTAGTCGAGATGAAATCGCTCTTGGTGTCCGTCGATGGCTCGCCGAACGCAGACCGCGCGGTCGCCTTCGCGATCAAGATGGCCAAGGCGGTGCAGGGGATGAAGGTCATCGTCCTCAACGTTCAGGAGCAGCTCGAGCGCTGGTACCAGCATGGCCTGGCCAGCGACACGTCGCGCGAGCACCTGAAGCAACAGGGCCAGGCGCAGTCCGCCGCGGCGCGCCGGCTGCTCGACGAGTCCGGCTGCGACTATGAGTTCATGATCATGTTCGGCAAGCCGGCCGAGACGATCGTGCGGGTGGCCAAGGACCACGGCTGCAGCGGCATCGTGATGGGCACGCGCGGCCTGGACGACGTGGAAAGCGTCTTCCTCGGCTCGACCTCGTTCAAAGTCGTGCACCTGTCCGAACTGCCGGTCACGCTGGTGAAGTGACGCTGCCAGGAGCGGCTGACGCGGCGTAGCTGGCCGGGCAGGACCCCGGCTGGACGCCACGAACGCGAACGCCCCTCGCGGGGCGTTCGTGCGTGCTGCGGGAGTGGCTCAGCGGATGATGGAATCGCTGGTCTCGACGTTCCTGGCAGGGTCGTACGCATAGCCGGACAGCGTGATGCCGGTAACCGTGAAGGTGAACACGCTACCCGTGGCGGCATTGACTCGCGCCGAGACGAAATCAGCGTGGCCGGAGGAGTTGGTCACCAGCGATGCGCTGCCGCCGACCACGCCGCTCCAGGTTCCGCTGACGGTTGCGCCGGAAACCGGGTTGCCGTTGTTGTCGCGCACGGTCACCGAGGCCAGTGCGTCGGTTCGGCCCCAGACGGCGCGCAGGCTCATGGCGATGTTCGCCACGGATAGGGTCGGGCCGGAAACCAGCGTCCCGGGCGTGATCGTGATCGATCTGGTGTCGGCTAGGCCGGCGTTATCGGTCACGGTCAGCGTCGCGTTGTACGTGCCTGCCGTGCTGTACGTGTGCGCGGCCGAAGCGCCCGCGCCCTGGCTGCCGTCGCCGAAATTCCACGCGTAGGACACGATCGTGCCGTCAACATCGGACGAGCCCGTGGCACTGAAGTTCACCGTCAGAGGCGCTGGACCGGAAGTGCGATCGGCGCTCAGCACGGCCGTCGGCCGCTGCGCGCCGCCAACGGCGATCGAGTCGCCGGTCTCGACGTTCCGGGCGGAGTCGTACAAGTAGCCGGACAGGGTGATGCCGGTCACGGTGAAGGTGAACACGCTGCCGGTGGTGGCACTGACTCGCGCCGAACGGAAATCAGCCTGCCCGGACGAGTTGGTCACCAGCGACGCGCTGCCGCTGACCGCGCCGCTCCACGTTCCTGTGACGGTTGCACCGGAAACCGGGTTGCCGTTGTTGTCGCGCACGGTCACCGAGGCCAGTGCGTCGGTTCGGCCCCAGCTGGTGCGCAGGCTCATGGCGATGTTCGATACCGACGTTGTCCTCAGCACGTCGAAGGTGGCCGTGACGGCCTGTGCCGCGGCCATGCTGACCGTGCAGCTACCGGTGCCGGAACACGCGCCTGACCAGCCGGCGAAAGTGGCGCCGGCTGCCGGCGCAGCGGTCAGGGTCACGCTCGTGCCGGAGGCGAAGCTGGCGGTGCAGCTGGCGCCGCAACTGATGCCGGCCGGAGTGCTGCCGACCGTGCCGGTTCCGAGGCCCCTCTTGCTCACCGTCAGGGCGTAGCTGACGGTGTTGAATGTGGCGGTCACGGCGGCGGCGGCGGTCATGCTGACCGTGCAGCTGCCTGTGCCCGAACATGCGCCGGACCAGCCGGCGAAGGTGGCACCGGCTGCCGGCGCAGCGGTCAGGGTCACGCTGGTGCCGGCGGTGTAGTTCGCCGTGCAGGTCGCACCGCAGTTGATGCCGGCCGGAGAACTGCTCACCGTGCCGGTTCCCGTTCCCGCCTTGCTCACTGTCAGCGCGTAGGTCGCGGCATTGAAGGTGGCGGTTAACGCGCGGGCCTCGGTCATGCCGACCGTGCACGTGCCGGTGCCGCTGCAGACGCCTGACCAGCCGGCGAAGGTGGCGCCGGCCGCCGGCGCGGCGGTCAGGGTCACGGTCGTGCCGTAGGCATAGTTCGCGGCGCAGCTGGCGCCGCAGTCGATGCCGGCCGGACTGCTGCTGACCGTGCCGGTGCCCAATCCGCCTTTGCTCACCGTCAGCGCGTAGCTGACGGTATTGAAGGTAGCGGTCACCGCCCGGGCCTGGGTCATGCTGACCGTGCAGCTACCGGTGCCGGAACACGCGCCGG
>Ga0209253_10006175_pt1 | contig 10384 bp, 9 predicted proteins | sample FrelakmetBRP12BR_FD_187145 | JGI IMG/M metagenome (GOLD analysis project Ga0209253, IMG submission 187145) | Freshwater lake sediment microbial communities from the University of Notre Dame, USA, for methane emissions studies - BRP12 BR (SPAdes)... | ecosystem: Environmental > Aquatic >... | reverse complement strand
GTGCAGGCCGGCGCTGAGGGTGATGCCGTCGATGCCGGCATCGAGCGCGGCCTTGAGGCGCATGCGCAGCGTTTCGCGCGGCGCGTTCATGGTGAGCTTTTCCATGCAGTTGAGGAAGACCATGCCGTTGCCGCGCTTGGCCTGCATGGCGCGGCCCACGTGGTTGCGCGTGGCCTCCTCCAGAACGGCGATGTCGAAGTGCACGGACGATTTGTCGCTGCTCGCGACGTTGGCCTTGTATTTCTTGAGTTTCGCGCTGATGAAGCTGGTGTCGAAGTGCCGGTCCGAAACTGCATGCACCAAGGCGTCGGAGATATGACCGATGCCGCCGAGGCGCGCGGCTTCGAGTGCCAGCTCGGCGGTCGAAATATCCACGCCCATCCCGCCAATGATGATCGGCACCAGTTCCTGTTTGCCGAATCGCAGGCGGAAATCGTCAACGCGTTTCATGTTGATCCTTGGTGATGTGCCGGTGGTGTATGGTCTATGCGGAGTGGTAACAAGCCCGCACAGGGTCTTGTCTGACCCCTGTTCACCACCTCAGCGAGGGATTGTACCTATATAGCGCGCGGATGGCACCGGGGGACGTGCTGATCCGTGTGGTGCGTGCATGGTAACGGAGTAACCCTGCTTCAACTCGGGCAATCAGGCGCGTTTGCGCCCGGTGATCATGGCGCGCACCAGGTTCTCGCGGTGCAGCAGGCTGCTGACCAGCACGCCACCGATGTGTAATGCCACAAGGATCAGCGTTAAATTCGAGAAGAACTCGTGGACCTCTTCCAACACCTCGCCGAAACCATAGCTCGTGCCGCGCATCATCCCGGCAAGCGGCCCGGCCGCTTCCTTCGCGCCATACAGGATGAGGCCGGTAAGGGTGGCGAGAGCGAGCATCAAGAGCAGGGCGATGACCATGGCGCCGCCCAGCGGGTTGTGGCCGAGGTAGCGTTGTGCCTGTCCGCGCAGCAGGTCACGGCCGTAGGCCAGATTCGTTGCTGGCGTAAAAACGAAATCGGCGAAGCGTGCATGCCGCGGGCCGACAAAGCCCCACAGCAAGCGGAACAGGATCAGGCCGCCGATGATATAGCCGGACCAGGCATGCAGGCTCAGCACCTCGCCTTCGCCGCTCAGGTACGCCACCACGAAGCTTGCCACCAGCGACCAGTGAAACACCCGCACCAGCGGATCCCATACGACAACCTCGCGTTCTGACGAATCCGGGATTGAAGGCACAGCAATACCCTCCACCTTATTGCTACCTTTATAATGCTGCCGGTCGAGCCGGATTCAAGCGGGTGTAGAACACCCCGTCTTGGATTATGATGGTCCGTCATCATAACATTGAATAATGTTTCATTCGAAGGAGCACCCATGGCGAGCCTCACTCCGTCCGAAGTTACCCGTTTCCGCGATCGTCTGCGTGCGCGCGATCTTGAGTTGCGGCGCGCGATCCACAGTGCGTTGGTCAACGCCGAGGACAAAACCTATGCCGAGGTCGCCGGCCGGGTGCTGGATGTGGCCGAGGAGTCGGTGGCCACCATGTTCGCGGACGACAAGATCTTGATGATCAAAAAGGAAGTGGCCGAGCAAACCGATGTAGTGGCGGCGCTCGCGCGCATCACGGATGGTACCTACGGGGCCTGTGTCGATTGCGCGGAAGACATCGGTGTGAAGCGGCTTGATGCTTATCCCACGGCCAGGCGCTGCATCCGCTGCCAGACCCATTACGAGCGGCAGTACCAGAGTGGTGGGCGCGACACGACGCCCAGTCTGTAGGACGATTTCCCGGCGCGCGTTCCGGCTATTGCGGGCTGATTGACGTGTATCACGGCGAACGCCTGAACAGTTACACCCACCTGCTCGGCGCGGTGGCTGCGGCTGCTGGCTTGGCGGTGCTGGTGGTGCATGCCGCGCAGCAGGGCGATGCCTGGAAGCTGGTGAGCTTCAGCATCTACGGCGCCACTTTGTTTCTGCTGTACTTTTTTTCCACGCTCTACCACAGCACGCGCGGCCGCGCCAAGCCAATCCTGGCAAAGCTCGATCACGCTGCCATTTACCTGCTCATCGCCGGCAGTTATACGCCGTTCACGCTGGTCACGCTGCGCGGTACCTGGGGGTGGACGCTGTTTGGCATGATCTGGGGGCTGGCGGTGCTCGGGATGGTGGTGGATAGCCTGCACAGAAAAAATGCCCGCCGCATCCTGCCGATAGCCATATATATAGTGATGGGCTGGCTGGTGCTGATTGCGTTCAAGCCGTTGCTCGCCGCCTTGCCGCACGCCGGGGTTCTGTGGCTCGTGGCCGGCGGGTTGTTCTATACGCTGGGCATTGTTTTCTATGCGTTGGACAAGAAACTGCGGCATGCGCACGGCATCTGGCATCTGTTCGTGCTCGCCGGCAGTGTCAGCCATTACCTGGCAGTTCTTTTCTATGTTGCGTAGAGACGGTCGTCCAATCCGAAGACACTCAAATTTGGTGTAAAGTTGCCAAACACTTTGCCTGAAAGAGGGATCTGACATGAACATCCGGTTACCGCAGTCTGTCCTGTTGCTCACCACCTTGCTGCTTGTGCTGTCTGGTTGCGCCTCCAGTACCACCGCCACCGTGGTGAGTTCGAGTGGCGGGCCGACCATCCAGCAGGCGCAACAGGAACCATACGCCGGTGTGAAGAAGCGCATCGCCGTGACGGCCTTCGAGTTCAAGGCAGCGAGCGGCAGCGGCGATATCGGGCGCGGCATGTCGGACATGCTGTCCAACGCACTGTTCAACAGCAACCGCTTTATCGTGCTCGAGCGAGAGAACATCAAGGAAGTGATTCAGGAGCAGGACTTCGGCGCCACCGGGCGGGTAAAGCGCGAGACCGCCGCGCCGATCGGCGAGATCGAGGGAGCGGAGCTGATTATCCGCGGCGCGGTCACCGAGTTTGAACCGAAGTGCAAGGGCGGGGCACTGCTGATCGTGGCCGCACAACAAGCGTGCGTGACCATCAACTTGCGTATCGTCGATGCCAAGACCGGGCGCGTGGTGAACGCCACCACGGTCGAGGGCCGCTCCGATACGGTGGGCGCAGGCCTGGTGTTCGCCACCAATCCGTTGCCGATCGGCCTTGGCGGCTGGGCGAAGACACCGATGGAAACGGCGATTCGCAACTGCATCGAAACCGCGGTGCAGCATATCACCAGCAGCAAACTCTGAGGTCCGTCGCGCAAACGGTGATCAGGTAATGCGCGCACCGTTCTGCGCCGGACTCATGTTGCTGGCGTTGCTGCTGGCTGGCTGTGCGCCAAGCGCCACGGTCACGAAGGGTGGCGGTGCGACCATCGGCGAGGCCCAAGCCGAGCACTACGACGGCCCCAAGGCGCGCATCGCGGTCGGCACGATCGTTGACAAGACGGGAGCGGCGCAGGCGAATTCCCTTTCCTTCCAGCTGTCCCGGATAACGATAAGTGACAGCAACAGCCCGGTGCCGGATGCCAACGCCGTCTTGAGCGGCATCCGCGACATGCTGACCACCGCGCTCTTCCAGAGTAACCGCTACATCGTGCTCGAGCGCGCGACCCTCAGTGACGCCCTGGTGGAACAGGAGTTCTCCGCCTCCGGCAAGGTCGGTGAGGCCAGCAGGATTCCCATGGGGCAGATCGAGGGCGCGGAGCTGCTCGTGGTCGGCGCACTCACCGCTTTCAATCCGGGGATCGCCGGCGGCGTCGGCTTCCCGGTGCCGATCCCGCTCAACAAACGCGGCGATATGGCAATTCTGGATGTCCAGATGCGCAAGGGCTTCGCGGCCATGGATCTGCGAGTGATTGATACACGCACGGCGCGCATCGTGGCGAGCGTCGCGGTCGAGGGCAGCAGCTACAAGTTCGGCGCCGCGGTGAGCGGCATCGCCAGCACGCGCTCCGGCTCGGTCCGCTTGCCGGTCATCCTGCGCGGTTTCACGAATACTCCGGCGGAGCGCGCCATCAGCGAGATGGTGGACGCGGCGGTGGGGAACATCGTGGAAAAGACCCCGCCGTTGTATTTCCATTTCGAGTCGCAAGACAGCGGAAAGCAGCCGGCACCCGCCACGAATCCGCCGACGCGCTGAGCGCGCCCTTTCGCGCACGCCGCTTTCGGCTTAACCTTGGCGCGCATGTCCATCCCACGCTTTCATCTCCCCGTCCCGCTCACGGTAGCGGCTACGCTAAACCTGCCGGAAGCGGCGGCACACCACGCGGCGCGCGTGCTGCGTCTGCGCAACGGTGACGCTATAACGCTGTTCAACGGCCAGGGCGGAGAATACGCCGCGCGCATCACCGCCATCGGCAAGCATGATGTGACGGTGGCAATCGAGCGCCACGACCCGGTCGAGCGCGAGTCGCCGCTGCCGGTCACGCTGGTGCAGGCCGTGTCGTCCGGCGAGCGTATGGACCTCACCATTCAAAAGGCCGTGGAGCTGGGCGTGGCGCGCATCGTGCCGGTCGAGAGCGAGCGCTGTGTGGTGCGCCTGAAGGGCGCGCGCGCCGAGAAGCGCGTGGCGCACTGGCAGCAAGTGGTAATCAGCGCCTGCGAGCAGTGCGGACGCAACCGCATTCCTGAAGTCCGAATGATCTCGCCGCTGGACGTATGGCTGGCGGCAGAGGTGAGTGATGCGTTTCGTTGGGTGTTGCTGCCGGGCGCGAACACGGCGCTGCGCGACCTGCCGCGCCCGCAGAAACCCATTGAGCTGCTGGTCGGCCCCGAAGGCGGGCTGACGGATGTCGAGGCTGACGCCGCGCGTCGCGCCGGCTATCAACCGGTGCGCCTCGGTCCGCGCGTGCTGCGCACCGAGACCGCCGCGCCGGCCTTGCTCGCGGCACTACAGGCGCTCTGGGGAGATTTCTGATTTACAGTCCAGGGGCTGGACTGCGTGTCACCGCCACCAACACGATGTACAGGAATACCGCGAGTGCCAGGCCATAACTCAGCACGCGCACCCGCCGGGTCTTGCCGTACTTCAGCGCGATGCTGCCGAGCACGATGTAGGCCAGCAACGCCAGCACCTTGGCGCTGAGCCAGGCGTGCACAAACGGGTATTGCGCGACGCGCAGGGCGAGTGCGATTGCCGAGATGAGTAATACGCTGTCCACGACATGCGGCAGAATGCGCGTGGCGCGTGCTTTCAACAGCGGCGAGCCTTGCAGCATCCACACGCCGCGCAACACGAAACCGGTAATCGAGAGCATCGCGCTGCCAACGTGTATGGCTTTCAGGATATCCATGCCGGCAATTCTAACCCGGTGGATGCTCGGCGCGCGGCTTTAGATACATGGGCAGATAGTGCAGCACCCACGGCAACAGCGTGGCCAGCCACACCAGGGCGGCCAGCAGGTTGAGCCAGCTTGCCACCGGTGGCAGAAATTCGCCGGCAATGCGCAGCACCGCGCTGGCATTCACGCCAAGCAGCACCGCCCAGGTCAGCGTGTCGGCGCTGAGCGCGCGCCCGGAATGGCCGAGGGTGACGCGCGAGGCCATGGCCACGATCATGCTGGTGAGAAAGCCGATACCAAGTGCATGCAGCGGTGCGCGCCCAAGACAGTCGGTGCCGGTGGCGAGCAGGACGAGACTCTGCGCGGCATACAGGCTCATTGCAATGCCGAGCCACAGGAACGCGATGTGCAACATGGCGAGCAGGCGCGCATGGAAACTGCGGCGGAACTGCCAGACGTACGAATGATGCAGGGCGGCCACGGCGAGCGGCAGGTCGGCAAGGAAGCGCCACTGCGGCAACCCGCTCAGTTCGAATCCGGCATGGGCGGTCACGCACACCGCCATCAGCGACGGCCCCCAGGCCGGGCGCACCATGATGTAGTTCATGAGCGCGCTCTGGCTGAAGAACGGAATCATGCGGTGACTCACCAGGAACACCACCGGCACCAGAAACAGCCACAGGCCCAGTTCGCGCGCGAGCACGAACAGCCGCGCGGAGCCGCTGAGCACGGCCGCCAGAAAGACCGCGATGCCCAACAACCCGGCGGCCAGTGCCAGGTTGAGCAGACGTTCGTGCGGACCACGTTCCTGGGCGCGCGTGTACACCTGGAACAAACTGGCCAGCGCGCTGGCCCAGCCGGCCAGAAACAGCAGCAGTGCCAGTGCCACGATTCGGCGATCCAGAACGAGACCGGCGGTGAACAGCAGAATGCCGCCGAACAACAGGGCGAATACCAGAACATAAGCGCGGCGCCCGATTGCCGTGCCGCGCAGCCAGCGCGGGTAGACGGTAAACAGGAACCCGAAAATGAAAAACGGGAATACTCCGTACACCATCAGGAAGGCGTGCCCCCAGGCGGCCGGCAGCGCTGTCGCCGGTGACAATAAACCCGTGGCGCGCGTGGTCAGTTCGACCAGCCACCAGGCGAGCGTCAGCAGAATCTGCACCGCCCCGGCCAGAAACAGCATGCGGTGCGGCTCGGCAGAAAATTGCGGCCACAGGGAAAACCTTTCGCGTTCAGGAGATTGCATGGTGTTGTCCGTGGCCCAGATGGCATGTAACACCGTATCCGTCACACTCCGCCTTGATGTCCATCAAGCGCGCCAGCGCGGGTTTGCTATTCTTTTATAAGAATCAAATGCAACAAAGGGCAGGGCGGACCCGGATGGGCAGTGCCAGGGTTTCGTGGGCTTCCGCGCAGGCCGCCGCGTGATAAATCGGGATTTCTCCAAGAGGTCTGGAACCATGAGTGGGCTCGCGCGCCTTTGGCGTCTGCTTACCGAAGCGCCTACGGCCGTGAGCGAATCCGGGCGCCGTCGCCAGATACAACTTCTGTCCGGCCTGCTGGTCGTGCTGATCCCGCTCGTGCTGCTGTTGATCGGCTTGCAGCTGCAGCTGTTTCCGGGGTTCTGGCCGACATTCGTGGCCGTCGCCAGTGCGCTGGTCGTGCTGCTTCTCGCCTATGGCCTCGCGCGTACCGGAAAATTCACTGTCGGTGCGTTGTTGACCGTCGGGACCAGCGCGCTGACTTGCTTCGCGGTCGTGGTTCTCAATCCCCACGACCCGATCGTCTACGCTTTTCTGAACGTGAGCATGTTTCTGGCCCGTCTGCTGTTCGACAAAACCGGAGTGTGGATTACAACCCTGGCCAATCTTCTCGGCGTCACGCTGTTGATCCCGGTCTTGGGCGTGCCACCGCCCGGCGACGACCCGGTGGTGGTGCCGGTTTTTCTCATCATCACCGCGGCGATGTTGCTTCTTGGCATACGGTATCGCGACGCCGTGGAGCGCGACCGGCAAATGGAACTGGTCGCGAGCGAAGCACGTTTTCGTGACTTCGCCGATGCAACGCTTGAGGGCGTCGTTTTTACCGAGAATGGCTGCATCCTCGACATCAACGAACCTGGCGCCGCGCTCTTGGGGGCGACCAGCAGTGCAGCGCTGATCGGCCGGAATATTCTGGATTTCTGCGCACCGGCGGACCGCGAGCGCGCGGCGACGCAGATGCGCAACAACGTCACCATACCCTACGAGTTCAACCTCCGGCGCGTGGACGGAAGCGAATTTCCCGGCGTGGTGCGCGGCCGCACCAGCCTCTACCACAATCGCCCGGTACGCGTGACGGTGTTCCGCGACCTGACCGAGCGTCGACGCGCCGAGGAGACGTTGCGCGCGAGCGAAGCGCGACTGAAAGAGGCGCAGCGCCTCGCGCACATCGGCAGCTGGGATCTCGATCTGGCGACCAATCACCTCGTCTTGTCGGACGAGATCTTCCGTATCTTCGAGATCGACCCGAGCCGCTTCGGCACCTTGTACGAGGCCTTCCTCGATGCGATCCACCCGGACGACCGCGAGGCGGTGAACCGGACCTACACCGATTCGGTCAGGAATCACACGCCCTACACGATCGTCCACCGCCTGCGCATGGCTGATGGGCGGATCAAGTACGTTCAGGAGCGCGGCGAGACCTTCTATGACGAAACAGGACGAGCGCTGCGCTCGGTCGGGACGGTGCAGGACATCACCGAGCTTCAGCACGTCGAGCAGGCGCTCATCCAAAGCGAAAACAACTTCCGTGCGCTGACCGAGAACGCCAACGTCGGCATCCTGGTGAATCATGGCGGCAAGCATGTGTTCGCCAACAACCGGTTGCTGGTCATGCTCGGTTACAGCGCGGAGGAATTCCGCCAGACCGGAATAAAGGAGCTGGTGCATCCGCAGGAATACGACAAGGTCATGGCCCGCATTCGCGAGCGTATGGCGGGCGAGGTGGCACCGAGTGTCTACGAGGCGGTGTTTATGACCAAGACCGGGCAGGCGGTGCCCGTGGAGGTGACCGCCGCCAAAACCACCTGGCAGGGCGAGCCGGCTGGACTGGTGTTCCTGCACGATATCCGCGAACGCCTGCGCACCGATGAGCAGATGCGCAAACTGTCCAGCGCCCTGGAGCAGACCGCCGACTCGGTGATCATCACCGACCGTAATGGCGTCATCGAGTACGTCAACCCGGGGTTTGAGAAGACCACCGGCTATTCGCGCGATGAGGCATTGGGGCAGACGCCGCGCCTGGTGAAGTCGGGCAAACAGGGTGCGGGGTTCTACAAAAAGCTCTGGAACACCATTCTCGCCGGTGACGTGTTCAGCGAGGTGTTCGTCAACCGCCGCAAGGACGGCGGTCTGTATTACGAGGAAAAAACCATTTCCCCGCTCAAAGGCCCTACCGGCCAAGTCACGCATTTCGTGGCGACCGGCAAGGACGTCACCGAGCGCATGCAAACCCAGGAACGCCTGCAGCACATGGCGCAGCACGATGCGCTCACCGAACTGCCGAATCGGGCGTTATTCCTCGACCGCCTCAAACAGGCGCTGGCACGCGCCCGCTGGCACAAGCGCCTGGTGGCGGTGCTGTTCGTGGACATGGACCGCTTCAAGACCATCAACGATACCCTCGGGCACGAGATCGGTGACAAGTTGTTGCAGGCGCTGGCCGAGCGTTTTTCCGTCAGCGTGCGCGAGGGTGACACAGTGGCGCGTTTCGGCGGTGATGAGTTTGTGGTGCTGCTCGACGATGTAGCCTCGGAGAAAGACATTGGCGCATTGGCGCAGAAGGTGATCGAGATGCTTGCCCCGCCGTTCGAGATCGGTGGCCAGAGCTTGTACATCACCGCCAGTATCGGCGTCAGCCTGTATCCGAACGATGGCGAGGACTCGACCACGCTGCTCAAGAACGCCGACATCGCCATGTACCGCGCCAAGGATCTCGGCAAGAACACCTACCAGTTCTATTCGGCCGACATGAGTGCGCGCGCCTTCGAACGACTGACGCTGGAAAGCAGTCTGCGGCATGCCATCGAGCGCAATGAATTCCGCCTTTATTACCAGCCGCAGATCGATTCCGCGAGCGGTGCCATTCTCGGTGTCGAGGCGCTGTTGCGCTGGCAGCATCCTGATTTCGGGCTGGTGGCCCCGGCCGAGTTCATTCCGCTGCTTGAGGAAACCAGCCTTATCGTCCCGGTCGGCGACTGGGTGTTCCGCACCGCCTGCGAGCAGTTGTGCGCCTGGCATGCCGCAGGCTGGCCGACGTTGCGCATGGCGGTAAATCTTTCACCGCGCCAATTCCAGGCCGCCGGCCTGGCAATTATGGTTGAGCGTGGCTTGGCCACAGTCGGTTGCGATCCGGGATTGATCGAACTTGAGATCACCGAGAACGTACTGCTGCGGCATGCCGCCGCGACCCTCGATACGTTGGATGCGTTGCGCACGCTCGGGGTGCGCCTGGCAATCGACGACTTCGGTACCGGCTATTCGTCGCTCAGCTACCTACGCCGCTACGCGATCGATACCCTGAAAATCGACCGCAGTTTCGTGCATGATGTTCCCGGCGACCCGGATGACAGCGCGATCGCCTCGGCCATCATCGTCATGGCGCAGAGCCTGAAACTCGATGTGATTGCCGAAGGCGTGGAGACCGAGGCGCAGCGCGATTTCCTGCGCGAGCGCGGCTGTCACTTGATGCAGGGTTACCTGTTCAGCCGGCCGCTGCCGGCCGAGGAGATACCGCGTCTGCTGGAAACGCGCAACCCGAAAGGCTAGGCAGATTTCCCGGCGCGCAGCCTATGGTTGAGAAGCAGCGCGAAGGTCAGCAGCACGAGCGCCCCGGCCTGATGTGCGGCCGCGAGTGACACCGGCACCACGTAAACCAGCGTCGCGATGCCGAGCGTCACCTGCACCGCCAGCATGGCCAGCAGCAGGTGAAACAGCAAACGCGTGCGCGCCTCCAGCCGATGCCGGCGCGCCACGAACCAGTAAGCAGGAATCACCAGGCACAGCAGATAACCCACCAGTCGGTGGTTGAACTGCACGGTTGCCAGGTTCTCAAAAAGATTTATCCACCACGGTTCGAGCGCGTACAGGCTTTCCGGCACCAGCCGGCCGTGC
>Ga0209253_10006174_pt1 | contig 10386 bp, 13 predicted proteins | sample FrelakmetBRP12BR_FD_187145 | JGI IMG/M metagenome (GOLD analysis project Ga0209253, IMG submission 187145) | Freshwater lake sediment microbial communities from the University of Notre Dame, USA, for methane emissions studies - BRP12 BR (SPAdes)... | ecosystem: Environmental > Aquatic >... | reverse complement strand
GTGCCACAACTTCTGTTCTTATCTATTCCTGACCTGAGCAGAACTTCCTCCGCATAAACTCCACCAACGCCCAAGAACCTTACGACGGCTCTCACAACCGCAAGATCACCAAACTCCTTCAAGCCTTCACACAACTCACTCCGGCTAATCATCATCGGGTTCTTGCCGCTGGGCGGAGCAAAAGCAAAGGATTCTCCGCGCATAATATCTCTGTGACGCATGCGCTTATAGCTTAGAGCCTGCAGAATCATTCCATTTTCATTCACTAATACGACGTTACCGTCGCCAAAAAGTTCCACAACAAGCTTGATCTCTCCCTCATTAGTGCTGAAACTGAAAACCACGACACGCTCAAACTCGTACTGCTTAGCATCTTTCAGCATGCTGTTCCGCAGGTACTTCCGCAAAGCCATACAAAACGCTGGAGGCGTTGAAGGTTTTTCTAAAGCATAGGAAGAGAGATGCAACCTCCTGCCCGCCTCTAAAACCAAAGCAAGTGCCGGCTGGTTTGCCTTATGCAGTTTGAGGAGGACAGTTTTGACATCGAGCTGATAGACATTGTTCACTCGCGAATCCAAGATTGCCTCTCTCAACTCGCGGACTACTGCGGCAACGTCAAAACTTGTGAACTCCTTCTTGTGCAAGCAAGGTCACTTTCACAATGTACGTTAAAGAAATATAAATAAACAATCTATAGCCAAGACAAGGTTGAAATTGCGCGGCCTGAATAGCTGAAAACCAAAACGTTATTATGTCAATCAAGTGCCGTAGGAGTCCGGTCGATAGAAAACTGTTCTTTCAAATGGGTTTATCACAATCCTTAGAGCTCCCCTGTAACGCCCTGTTGTGTACTGACCTGTTCCTGGAACGATGGATATAACTTCATAGACGTAGTCAACACCTACGGTCCACGTGCCGTTTTCGCTCCGTTCGCACACCATCTTCACAGTATTGATATCATACTGCCGCTGAGGATTAATTTCGAAGGTTTTCCTCAAGACTTTGCACGCAACATCCGTCGTCTCATTCTCCATCAATCCCTGAATAGAGCTGATCCTCGCTGCAACTGTAAACGACCCGCCACCCGCATAGGCTTGGCACGTAAAAAAGGTCAAACTTCTGTTCTGTTGATCTTGGACATACAAGTAGGCGCCAGTCAATATGACTACTATAGACAGTATTGTGACAGTTACAAGAACGTTGGAACTGGGCCTGCCTTTGAACCAACGCGACTTCTGAATACTACTCCCAGCGTTACCGCTTTCCAAAAGAACACACTCGCTCATCTAAAGAAGGGTATTTTGATGGATTTAATCTTTTACACAACTCAAAGCCTGTCTAACATCCGCGTGGGTCATGCAGAGCAATGTTGCCAATGAGAACAGTATCCAGCTAAGTTGACCGCATTGATGATTGCCCAAGTGTATGCGACACATAGGCAACTTTAAATTTGTATCCAAAATATAGATTGCAAGGCGTTGAAAAAGATGAAACCATTGGAAAAAGTGTATTGGCTAAGACTGGTCTTAGGCGCGGTCGCAGGTTTGATGTCTACCGGCTATATTGTGGCCGCCGGAAGAATTACCAGTAGCCAAGAATTGAATGTTTTCATGAACGGCATGTCAATTGCCTTAGCCACATTCCTCATATCCTATTACATATTAAAATCCAAGTTCGCCAAACAAGTGGAGAAGCCGACGAAACTTCTCACCACAGGAATAGGCATATACTTCCTCGCATGGATAACCACTTGGGCAATGCTATACACGTTGCTCGTGCAAGGCATAATTTGAGTTCAAGCTTCTTCCTTTCCCTCTTTGATGAAATTCTCCATGGTTGCCTGCGCTTTATCAGATTTCAGAGTCATTATCGCTCCGTTCGCAGGCGCGGCACCGTTCGCGTTTGGAGCCTCCGGAATATTCATCCTGATCAGAACGCGAATGCAGTCGACCCAAGCTGAGAAAAAGCCGCGGTCAAAATCACCGTGAAGCTTGCTATTTAGATGCTCTGCAAACTCGCGTTTGTAAACATGCAGACCAGCCTTGTCGGCGAAGTCCAGCGTTGAGAAGAACGAGTACCCGTCGCCGTTGGTTCTGCGCGAAAGCAACATTCCGTATAGCGCTCTGAAGTAGCCTCTGTTCCAATCCGTCTTTTGCATCTTCTGCTTGAGCGCCTCCAGTTCGCGTTCAGCCTCAGTGAACTGTCTGTTAACTAACAGTTGGAAATAATGCGCAACCAGTGCTTGCGGAACCGGCATTCTTAACGACCACGAGGTTTAGTTTTCTCCTCTTCAGAAGCATCCTCTATGCCGTTCTCGGTTATTTTAAATATTTCCTCTCCTTCAGGCAAATACGGGCTTGAAACTAGCCGCGCGATCCTTATGGGGCCGTGTGCCGCCCTTCGCAAGTAAAGTCTTGTGTGGCTTGTATGTCCGACGATGTGGCCGCCAATCGGGTGAATAGCGTCTCCGAAGAACACATCTGGTTTTGACATGACCTGATTCGTGACGACCGCCGCCGCATTAAAGGCTCTGGCCAACCCGATGAGTTTGTGCATGTGCTTGTTCAGCCTCTGCTGTCTAGGAGCTAACATTTCTCGCCCGATGTATTCGCTTCTAAAGTGCGCCGTCAAAGAGTCGACGATGATCAATTTTACGTTGTTCTGCTTGATCACTTCATCTGAATTATTCAACAAGAACATCTGATGATCCGACGTGTATGCTTCAGCGTAGATTATGTTCTTAACAACCTGTTCTGGGTCAAGCCCGAGATGTTTGGACATCGACACTATCCGTTCAGTTCTGAACGTGTTCTCAGTGTCTATGTACAGCACGGAGCCGTTAAGTCCACCTCTCTCAGGCGGGAGTTGCACATTCACGCACAACTGGTGACAGATTTGGCTTTTTCCACTTCCATATTCACCATAAAACTCCGTTATTGTCTGTGTTTCTATTCCACCATCGACAAGTCTGTCCACAACTTTACTTCCAGTCGTTAAACGCAGAACATTCTTCCGCATCCTAAGCAGCTCATCCGCACGGATGAATGACACGCCGACCGAATGCCGAGCCTCTTCAATGACGACGAGAGCCTTCTTCTCGCTTATGCCAGCAGGTTCTAACTCGCGGATAGTGGCCATTGCCAAGGCTTCAATTGTATGGAAGCCCATTTCCTGCAGCTTCTGCGCCGTGGCTGGGCCGATGCCGGGGAGGTCCTCCAGAAACTCGTATTTTTTCTTTGTTGCGTCAGTTGGTTCTACGTTCTCCTCTCTTTCTTCCTCAGCCATTCGCTAACACTCCTCATGCGTTCCACTGAGACAGTTAAGAAAGGCTGTATTTAAAACACGCGAAATAGGTCTTCTTGCATTCTTCAGAGAGATAAGTGAAAGTGAACAATTCAAAGAGCCTTGTGCTTACAGTTTTTGGAGGACTTTTTCGAAGTCTTTGACCTTAGGAAGTTTTTTGCCCTGCGCTTGTATGATAACATGCCCCTCTTTTTTCAAGTAAGCGGTTTGAGCATCTGTGCCGCCAGGGAGTTTCTCGTTCAGACTGCCATCGTCACGAATTACTCGCCAATATGGTGTTATGTTTTCTCTTCCTGCGTTTCGATCTTCTTCCGCCGCTTCTGCTGCTACACGTATAAAAATGCCTGTGGTCATAGGGCAGCTGTAGTCTGCGCCGTGGTCCTTTGCGAGCTTGCTCCGGATCCGGCCCGCTGTTACGAGTTTACCCTTCTCAACCCGCCGCATTAGAGCATCCACATCCAAGGGCTTAGGGATCAACATTTTCCCTTTCGAGGTCTCTTCGACTTTTGCTTCTTGGACTCTTTCTAATTTCTCCCGCGAACTTTTCCTATTCTTCATGGTGTTATACTTGTCCTATAATTATCTTAAGTTTTATGTATAAACCGAGACAAGCTATAAGTACACGATTTTTCCATAAGAGCAAAACACTAAGCGAGGAATGAAACGTTGGAAACAGGAAAACTTTTCGAAAACGTTGCCTTCAACCTTCTAAAACTAGCTGTAATCTACCTGCCCGACGATGTCAAACAAGCTTTGAAGAAGGCGCATGAAGAGGAGACGAGCGACACAGGCAAAACCCAGTTGAAGACGATTTTAGACAACATTGAACTAGCCGAAAAGTATCAGGCTCCGGTCTGTCAGGATACAGGCACACTGATATTCTATGTTAAGGCCGGCGCAAAAGCGAAAGATCTGGACAAAGTCGAAGAGGCGCTGATAAACGCGACGATAAAAGCGACAAAAGAGATTCCGCTCCGTCCAAACGCGGTAGATCCATTTACACAGAAGAACAGCGGCGACAACACTGGACGATACATACCGTATGTAAACTGGGAAATCGTGCCCGGAGACAAAGTAGAGCTGACAGTCATGACAAAGGGCGGCGGCTCAGAAAACGTGTGCATCGGCGGAATGATCGTTCCAGGCGAGGGAATAAACGGTTTGAAAAAGTTCGTTGTTGACGCAGTGATAAAAGCTGGTGCCCAACCGTGTCCACCGAACATTCTAGGCATTGCCATAGGTGGCGGCGCTGACATTTCGATGAGACTGGCGAAAAGGACGCTGCTGAAACCATTAGATGAGCCTAACCCTGACCCCGCAATTGCAAAACTCGAAAAAGAGATTTTTGAAGCAGTGAACATGACAGGCATCGGTCCGATGGGACTGGGCGGCAAAACAACAATTCTAGGCGTACACATAGACTATGCTTTCAGACATCCGGCATCATTTCCGGCGGCTGTGGCTTTCAACTGTTGGGCGGCACGCAGGGCTTCGGCTCGAATCAACGCAGACGGCACGGTGGAGTATTTGACGCATAAACTGAAATGGTAAGGTGATGAATGATGACGGTTTACAAGTTTAAAACACCAATCTCTGAAGAGGATGTTCGCAAGCTGAAAGTGAACGATGTTCTATACGTGACCGGAACAATTGTGACGGCCAGAGACCAAGCGCATCGAAGAGCATTAGAATTCTTCAAACAAGGAAAGCCTCTGCCTGTAAACCTTGAGGGCTTAGCTGTTTTTCACTGTGGGCCAGTGGTAAGCAAAGAAGGAGAAAAGTGGACCGCCGTTGCAGCCGGTCCGACGACAAGCACAAGAATGGACCTTTTCGAAGACGAATTTATCAAGAACTTCAAGGTTCGAGTGGTAATCGGCAAAGGCGGAATGGGCAAACGTACGACAGACGCTATGGCAAAATACGGCGTCGTCTACGGCGCGTTCACCGGTGGAGCTGCCATTCTTGCGGCGAAGGCGATAAAGAACGTTAGAAGTGTCGAGTGGCTGGATCTTGGGACACCGGAAGCAATGTGGATATTCGAAGTTGAAGAATTCGGTCCGCTGGCCGTGGCTATCGATTCGCATGGGAACAATGTTTTCATGGATGTCGCGAAGAACGTTGAAGCGAACAAGCAGAAGATCTATCAGAAACTTGGCATTTCGCCATAGTTTCAACCCTATTTTTCTGCTCAGTTTTTGTGTTTCATGTTTTTAATAACTAGCGCAGATTCTGTTTAATGTGTCGGAAGATTTAATATATTATTCTTCCAACCACATAAGACAGGGAACAAACATATGCTGAAAAATTTCAGAGACAAAATAGCCCTTTCCGGAATAACCGTCCTAGCCATAGGCGTAACATTGCTCATATTCACCTTTGCAAGCGCCTACGGATTCCTAGCCCAAAGCTTGTCGATAATCGCTTCAGAAGACCTCGTGCAAACGTTCGGGGAAGCCCTAGCGCCACTAATCGGAACCTGCATACGCATAATGTACCTAGGCGTAATGGGGTGGATCGGCTCACTTTTAACCATAAGAGGCGTAACAATAATCGCCCACGTACCACAGCAAGCACCAGCCATTCCACAAGCACCAACCGCACCACAAGCGACACCCGCTGCTCAGCCTAAACCACAGCCTCAGAAAGCCAAAATCGAAAAGCAGAAGGAAAAAGAAGTGACAAAGCCAGCGCCTGCAGAGCCCGAATTCGTCGTCATACCACCAGAGCAAGTAGCACCAATGCCACAGCCTCAGATACAGGAGAAGCAGCCGGAAAATAGCAGCCCTGCAGCGCCACAGCAATCTGCCTCCTAAATTTTTCCAAGCTTAGAGAGCTAGCAAGAAAGGGACAATTCATGAAAGTGCCGATACGGATGATAGGCGTAGCCACCACGATTTTCTGGATCTTCATTATAGCCTTCTCCATATCGGCCGTATACTCCATCAAGGACTTGCAATTTGACTTCGGAGAGCCTCAGACAACCATGGCCAGCGAGACCGAGCTCGTCTTTTCTTTGCCGATATTGATCTTCAACGGAGGGCGATACAACATGCGCGATTTTAACATGACAAGCGTGGTTATGGATAGACAAAATAGAACAATAGCGAAAGGGTCAACATTCATACGAACCATAGGTTCGGGGCGACAGGTTAACACGGCTCACAACGTTACCATAGACATAGCCGATTTTCTCCGAGACAATACTGACTTGCTGTTTAACGACACAGAACTGGTGCTCAGCGAGAATGTTGGTATGACACTTGCGGAGCTGATTCCTGTTCGCGCCTCAGGCAACATTCCTATGCCTTGGGGTGCGCCGCTTTACAATTTTGCTTTGGGAGACCCACAGTACGAGCCCTATAATAGCACGCATTTTAGAGCCAGAATTCCGGTAAGCTTTGAAAATCATGCGCATTTTGATTTTGCAGCCGCCGTTCGCGTTCGCATGTACAGTGATGTGAGCAGCTTGATAAGCGATGGTGAGGTTTTGGTTGAGGTTTCGCCGAATTCGTCTTATAATAGGTCTTTGGAACTTTACGTTCCCGTTTCAGCCGTCAGCCCGAGTGGACGTTTCGAAGCATCTTTCATCATGCCTTTCTTAGAGTACGGACCGTTGGTGATTCCTTATGGCTGACAAAACAAAAAAACCTGACGGATTGAATGCTAAGAAGCTCATGTTCAACGCTTTGAAGGCAACAATAAAGGGCGTGATTTTCTACCTCGCTTACTTTATCTTGTGGGGCTTTTTGGCCCCAGCCGCCGAATATATACCCGGACTGGCAGAGGCAGTTGAAATCTTCGTCATCATCTACATAGTCCTGATGATAATCGGCCAGTTAACAGTGGGAACGATCTATCAACACTTCTTTAACACGGCCAGAGCGCTCTTCGTGATTGGATACATGCTACTCTCCATGAGAAGTGGCATATTCAGTGCAAACTTCGAAAACCTGACGTTCTTCGTTGACCTACGCACATTCCTCATAATAGCCATGCTTCTCGGACTGCTAGGACTGGCAAAATCAGTGATCCAAGCAATAAACTATATGACCGAAAAGGCAGAAATTAATCTCCCTATAACTTCTTAGTCATTACGTAGGCGTCTTCGCCGTCTGCGTAGTACCCATGGATTGTTCGCGTGACTTCAAACCCTAGCTTCTTGTAGAGATTAACCGCTGGATCATTGGTCAATCTAACTTCTAAGTAGCATTGTTTTGCCTTATATTCTCTCATTGCTTCCATCGTCTTCGTAATAATCGCTTTAGCGATTCCTTCTCTTCTATGTTCAGGTATGGTTGCAATTGAAACAATATGGCTCTTCCTGATAACGCCGCCCAACCCAATGCTCGACAACCCAACTTCCATACGGCACATTATGTAACCAACGACTTCGCCGTTTTCCTCAGCAATGACGAAGGTTTCAGGAAACCTGCGATATAAATCGATGAAGAACGAATCCATATAATTCTCTGGCAGACAGAGGCGATTAATTTTCATGACCGCTTGCAGGTCGTCCACGGTGAATTTTCGCAGCTTAAAGCGCTCCGCCATTCTTCCGCCTTCCTTTCATGGTTTAGACCATGATAGAATTCGGTGCTAGTTAATCACTTTTGCTGTCTCATCAATTACTTGTGCCGTTTGCTCTTCGACGATTTTGACTTCTGGTAACGTGAAATTGCCGAAAGGAATCGTCCAAACCTTGGCATTCTTCCCAACAATGTTCAAGGCTTCGTTCAAAGCGTCATTAACCGCCCTAGCCGTCTTCAACTTGAAGATGCCCGTTGCATAATAATCCGACATCGAAGAAACCAGAATGATCTTGACCCTCTGCAAAGCTTCCAGCAAATAATACGCTTTATGTCCACCCAGAACAAAATTCCGCCTAATCTCCTTCTCCACAGCCTTCAAATCCGCAAACTTCACCATCCAATCATAAAACACCTGATTACCATGACCCTCAGAGCACTCAGCCACCAAAACCACAACTCCACCGCGTTTAACAGCCTCCAACGCACTATCAACCGCCTTATATGACTGAAAAAGGTTCACATCAGCCGGATAACCACCAGGACTAACAACAACAATGTCTGCTCGCCGGTCCACCTGCACGCGGTACATCTCGTCGACGAGCTTAACCTCTTCTGCAAAAATCTGCTCCATGTCGCCTGCAAAAGCCTTCACAACCTCGCCCCTACTGTTAGCCACGACATTCAAAACAAAATCAACCTTTGCGAGCCTAGCGGCCTCAACCATATCCTCATGCACCGGATTCCCATCTAGCACGCCAGTCTTAGCATGAGAATCCAAAAGCATAGCATGATTGTGCTTTATGGACTCCTCACCCGCAACTCCTGGCAAGACGCTCTTCCTGCCGCCACCATAACCCGCATAATAGTGAAAACAAACATCCCCTGTCAAAACCTTCACGTCAGCCTCAGCGAAAACCCGATTCAAACAAACCTTAGTCCCATGCTTCTGCGTCGTACCGACATTAACCAAATCCGACGCCCGACAATCATGACTGACGGTTTTCACACGATTCAGAACCTCTTCACCCAGCATTCTGAACGCTTCTTCCTGAGTAACCACCCTGTGGGTTCCGCAAGCAAAAACAATCGTTACATTTTCATCCTTTACTCCAGCTGCATTCAACTCAGCAAGTAACGGCAGAACCATCAGATTGCTCGGCGCTGGCCTAGTTGCGTCATCAACCACAATCACAACCTTATCCTCAGGCTTAACAATCTCACCTAGCTTCTTGGAACCAATAGGCTCTTTCAAAGCCCGCTCAATTTCCGCCCTAGCATCCGGTACGCCTGCTCTTTCCTTCGGCTCAATAGAACCCAAAAAGTTCCTCGTCGGAACCCTCACGCAGACCTCCGTCTTCCCATAAGAAAACCAAACGTCAACCATGAGGCATCACTTGAATATTGAACACCTACCCAGCAATTATTAAGCCTTTATCAAAAAACATCCAGCAAATAATCTACCGTTTCAGGTTATCCGATCGTATGTTCAGATCTCAGATGCTTGCCAGAAAAAGAGAAAAAGGGAGTAGTTTAGAAGACTTTGACCTTGCCTATTTTCTGGTCGAAGACCTTGCGGAGCAGAGAAACCGGCAGATAGCCGTTTGCAGTGATTGTGTCGTGGAAGAATAGCACGCGTTTTTGTCAATAGGCGATATCTGTATTTTCATGCCCTAGCGCAAGTTCTTTAAAACCGAACACCATAATAACCGGTTGCGAGGAACAGTTTATGTCCATCGAAAAGAAACCCGCCAAGAATGAAGTTTTTTTCGTGTGGTTTAACCGCTACTCCGGAGTGACGATCAAAACCCCGTCGAAAACGTTAGTGATAGACCCTGTAGACGCTAAACCGCGCAACTTTCAAAACGTTGACGCAATTCTGGTTACACATGAACACTATGATCATTTAGACCAGTCTCTAATTTCAGAAATTTACAAACTGGCCCAATGCACGGTTATAGCGGACCCTACTTCTGCGCGGAGACTGAGAAACACAATTCCATCAGAAAAGCTGAATGAAGTGCAACCCGGTTCAGAAGTGAAACTTGATAAAGTCTTGGTGAAAGTACAAAAAAGCAATCATCCGCCCGCAGCCACACCTGTCTCTTTCATAATCACATGCGAGGACGGTCTCAAGATTTTCCACACGGCCGACAGCTTGCCCTTTCCTGACATGGCAACCATAAGTGAAGAGGAAAAGATCGATGTGGTGTTCTGCACTGTTGGAATAGCGCCCGGGGCGACACCAGAGACTGGGTTCGAAATCGCAAGATTGACAACACCAAAGGTTGCAGTGCCATATCATGCAAGCTCACTAGCAGACCAGAAAAGGTTCGCCGAAATCCTGAAGAAAGAAATGCCAAAAACCACCTGCTTAATACCAGAAGTGGGAAAAATCTACCAAATCTCAAAAAAGGGTTGAGAGCATGCCTAACACAAAAAACAATGAAGCAATGAAAATGGGCATCTCCAAAATACTGAACAAGACAGGCGCGCTCAAATTTGGAACGTTCAAACTGGCAAGCGGAAAACTAAGCCCATACTACATAGATTTGCG
>Ga0209253_10006173_pt1 | contig 10386 bp, 6 predicted proteins | sample FrelakmetBRP12BR_FD_187145 | JGI IMG/M metagenome (GOLD analysis project Ga0209253, IMG submission 187145) | Freshwater lake sediment microbial communities from the University of Notre Dame, USA, for methane emissions studies - BRP12 BR (SPAdes)... | ecosystem: Environmental > Aquatic >... | reverse complement strand
TGTTGGCTTTGTTCCAGCGTCTTCGCTGTATCCGACCGCCCACGGCACCGGCTGCGCTTCCTCGCGCACCATCGCGGACCCGAGATCACGCCCGCCCGACTGCACCCACAGGCTCTGCACCCACAGCGGGATCGAATACAGCAAGGCCAGGAAGAACAGGTAGGCGCCGGTCCGCCGCCCGAGCACGGTCGACTCGAACGGCGACAGGCCGAGGTGCCGGACGAGTTGAGCGAGATCGGTTTCCCTGAAGAACAGCCATCCGAGGCTGGTGAGCAGGAACATCCCGGCGATCTGCAGCGGGGCCAGCCACCGGCGCGTCCGGCGCCGCCGTTTCCGCATCGCGCCGACGATGCGCGCCAGGGCCAGCAGCACGCCGTGATAGGCGCCCCAGATGACGAAGTTCCAGCTGGCGCCGTGCCAGAGTCCGGCCGTCAGCATGGTGAGGATCATCCCGCCCGAGTACGCCCACGTCGCGGCATCGATCCGCAGGCGCCGTTCCGGGGGCAGCCGGTCCGAGATGCGGTAGGCCACCGGCAGGAACAGGTAGTCGCGGAACCAGGTCGAGAGGGAAATGTTCCAGCGGCGCCAGAACTCGGAAGGGCCCTTCGCCAGGTACGGGTGTTCGAAGTTCTTGATGAGATCGATGCCGAGCCATGCCGCCACGCCGCGGGCGATGTCCGCGTAGGCGGAGAAGTCCGCGTAGATCTGGATGCCGAACGCGAACACGCCGGCCCAGAGCACGTAGAACTCGGGCGACTGGAGTGCGAACACCTTGTTCGCGATCACGCCGACGTTGTCGGCGATGACGAGCTTCTTGAAGAAGCCCCACGCGAGCAGCAGGGTGGCGTCGCGCGCGGCCGGCGCCGAGAACCGTCGCGCGCGCTCGATCTGCGGCAGCAGGGTCGTGGCGCGCATGATGGGCCCGGCGAGCAGGCTGGGGAAGAACGCGATGAAGGCGCCGACGTCGATGAGGCTTCTCCGGGCCGGTGTGCGATGCCAGTACACGTCGATGACGTAGCTGAGCGCCTGGAACGTGTAGAACGAGATGCCGATGGGCAGCACGACGTGCAGCGCAGGCTTCGGCACGTGCCAGCCCGCCATCGCCAGGACCGCCGCGACGTTGTCGGCGAAGAAGTTGAAGTACTTGAAGAACCCCAGGAGCCCGAGGTTGGCCGCCACAGCCAGCCACAGGAGCGCCTTGCGGCGCGCGGGCCGCAGATCCATGCCGAGGGCGGCCCCGTAATCGACGGCCGTCGTGGCGGCGATGAGCACCAGGAACCACGGGTGCACCCACCCGTAGAACACGTAGCTCCCGGCGAGCAGGAGGACGTTCTGGCCGCGGCGGGGCAGCGCCCAGTACGCCGCCACGAACACGACGATGAAGATCGCGAAGTCCAGGCTGGCGAAGATCACCGGAAGATCTCCGGGTTCTTCCGGAAGAAGAGCTCCGTGTAGGCTTGCCGGAAGGCCTTCTTCACATGATCGCCGTCCTCGTAGACCGAGATCGGCTGGTCCGGATCGCCCCAGTCGTCGTGGAAGATGGCTCCGTTCGACTCCAGGTAGGACCGCAGCTTCCGCACGTACTCCTGGAGCGCCGGCGACTGCGGCGCGGGGCCGTCCGCAGACGGCCGGCGCTGGACGCGGACGAAGGCGACGCGGACTCCGGACCTCTGCGACAGGCGCAGGATCTCGGGCAGCACCGACGTGGGGAGGAGTCGATCGAAATCGAGGGCCTCGCCGCCCGGCGCGGCCATGTCGGCGGCCACCATCGGGCGCAGCGCCTCGAGGGTGAAGACCTCGTTGTTGATCGCGTCGAGCAGTGTCTTGCGGGCGCGCCGCGCGGCCGACCAGGCGACCGGCGCCCTGATGATGATGGGCTCGAGCCACGCGCGCGTCTGGTCGTACTGGTAGGCGCGCCGGATCGCGCCATGCAGCCGGTAGAAGGTGCCCCGCGCACGCGCCGCGAGGATCTCGTCGAGCACGGGCTCCTGATTCTTCGCCACGCGGTCGAGCGCCGACGGGTAGACGCGGAACAGCGTGTCCGTGAGGTTCTCGTCGCGAAAGAAGAACACCACGGCCCTGGGCCGGAGCCCGGCGTTGATGACGAGGTTCTTGAACGTGAGGTACCAGTAGGCCGGCCCCGATCCCGGGTGAAACAGGGCTGCGGCACCGTGGCCGCCGATGAGCCTCGACAGGTGGCCGGGGTCGATGCGGGTGCCGGCCATCGAGTCGCCGATCAGGATGTAATCGTTGGCGGCCTCGCGCAGCGACGCGACCGCGTCGCTGTCGAACGGCGCCCGCACCCGGGGCGATTCGATCGAGGGGATGTAGCTGGGCGCCGCGTCAGGCGGCCGGACGGCGCGATTCACGGCGCGGAGGCCGAGCGGCACCACGACGGCCCCCAGCAAGACCGCCAGCAGCGCGGCGCCGCGGCGAAGACGGACCCTCGACTCGCTCATGCGGGTGGCCGGCGGGCCGGGCTACGTGCCGGCGTGTGCGACCTCCGGGAACAGCTTCACGAGATCTTCTCTCCGCGGCGGCGGCGTCAGGAGGCTCACCACGACGAGCAGGCCGATGGAGATGACGGCCGCGGGATAGAAGCTGGGGATGCCCCACGCGTCGGTGCCGATCATGACGGACGGCGCGAGATAGGGCAGGAGCACTTCGAAGAACACCGTGGCCAGCGCGCCGCCGACAATCGACGCCACGCCGCCCTGGCGCGTCGCCCGCTTCCAGGTCAGGGCCGCGAAGAGCGCCGGCGTCACCGAGACGCCATACATGGTGTAGGCGAAGTAGGCGTACCGCAGCACCGAGATCTCCGACTTGAAGTAGGTCGGGATGAAGATCATCAGGAAGGCGCACAGCCCCAGGGCGACGATGAAGACCTTCTGGAGGCCGACCATCTTCTCGGGATCCGAGGCCGGGTTGATCATCTTCTGATAGATGTCGCGGATGACATTCGAGCTCGACGACAGCAGGTAGTTCATGCCGGTCGAGAGCACGACGGCGCACGCCGCCCCCAGCAGCAGCACGCCGACGGGCGTCGGCACCATGTAGCGCGCGGCGTTCAGCACGAGCGACCGGCCGCTCCAGTTCAAGTGGTGCTCGACGTTATAGGACGCCGCGTACACCGCGATGCCGATGACGATGGTCTCGACGACGATCGTGCCGACGATCCAGATGGCCGTCGCCTTCTTCGCTTCGGCCGGCGACTTGGCCGCGTAGAACTTCTGGTACATCGACTGCACGCCGAGCAGCAGGAACAGCGTGGAGAGGAAATAACTCAGCGCCTTCAGCGCGGGATACTTGCCGAAGTCGGGCGAGAACACCGCGAAGTGCCCGGGCGGCAGGACGTCGTGCGCGTGCGACCATCCGCCCGCCGTCGAGACGACGAAGGGAAGCGCGAGCAGGCAGGCCGACACGATGATGATGCCGTTCGGCAGGTCCGTGTGCGCCACGGCGACCATGCCGCCGATGGTCACGAACATGATCACGAAGATGGCCGCGATGACCTGGCCCACTTCGGGCGAAATCGCCCCGTCGGTGACGACGTTGAGGATCTCGCCCCCGGCCCGGAACTGGTACGAGACGATGGTGGTGAACGCGATGATGAGCGCAATCGCCCCGAACAAACGGGCGAACCGGCCGTAGCGGACCTCCAGGATGTCCCCAATCGTGTACTGGCCGAACGTGCGGATCTTCGCCGCGATGAAGTAGATGATCGCAATGCCCAGGAACGCCCCGGCGGGCTGCCAGACCGCGCTCCAGCCCGCGTAGGAGGCGAACTCCGCGCCGGCGATGAACGTGCCGGACCCGATCCATGTGCAGACCAGCGTGAAGACCATCTTGGTGAGCGACAGGCTCCGCCCGGCCACCATGAAGTCGTCCTGCGACTTGATCTGCCGTGAACGGTAGATGTTGTACCCGGTCAGCACCAGCAGGTACGCCAGGATCACGTACAGGTAAACGCTCACGGCACCTCCTCCGCGGATCGATGGTGAAAACCGGTGCAGGATAGCACAGGTGGTGGCGGGCTCTGGGGGATACGGGGAATGGCGAGAGGCGAGCGGCGAGAGGGAGGAAGGGGACAGGGGACAGGCGAGAGGGACAGTTCCCCCGTGGTGCGGCGCCACGATCGGCGCCGCGCCGTGAGCGGCAGTCACCGCGGCAAGGCCGGGCGAACCGAACGCTACTTCGTGCCGGGCGGCACGAAGTCGGCCGGCGTCGCGGCGCCCTGGCCGAAGAAGAACTCGGTCATCTGCGTCGCCATCAGCTCCTGTGCCTCCTTCTGGAACGGGAGCAGGCGGTACTCGTTGAGGATCATCTTCATCCGCTCTTCCCAGAGCTTCCACGCCTCGAGCGAGACGCTGTTGTAGACGCGCTCGCCGAGTTCCCCCGGCCAGGGCGGGGCATCGAGGCCGGGCATGTCTTTCCCGAACTTCACGCAATGGACCATGCGGCTCATGTCGGTTCTCCGGAATCAGGCGTCATCGTTCTAGTGTAAGTGCCCGGCGGCTGGCTGTTCGCCAGAACTCGCGGCGGCCGCCGCCGCCTCGCGGACGGCCGCACCGGCCACCCGCTCGACCTGCACCCGCGCGTCGTTGAAACAGGCGCCCGCGCCGATATCGGACAGCGTGTCGGGCGCGAGGGCGTTGGCGGTCGAGCCGTTCAGCGTGTGGCGGCCCCACAGCCCCTTGGGCAGCGCCACGGTTCCGGGCCTGACGACGGGCGAGACGGCGGCGTGGCAGGTCACCGTTCCGAGGTCGTTGAAGACGCGTACGGTGTCGCCTTCCCCAATCTTCCGCACGTGGGCATCGTCAGGGTGGATCGTGAGCGCGGCGGTGTTGCGAACCAGCTCGTACAGCGACGACGAGATGGCCTTGTCGTTCGACGGCGAAATGAGCGCCAGCGGATGCCGATCCGTAGCCGGGTCCGGCTGGTAGGTGAACAAGCCGAGCGGGGCCTGGCGATCGAGGTCTTCCGGGAACAGGTGGGCCTTGCCGTCCGGCGTGCGCGGGAACACGTCGACGAACTGGATCGGGGAATCGCCGAACGGCGGCGCCGCCGGCGCGTCGGCGCGGAGGGCGTCACCCACGCCATCGGGCAGCCCGTCGATGACGCGGAGCATCATCTCGAGTTCGTCTTTCGGCTCGTCCGGCTGACCCAGCCCGAGCCGCTCCTCGAGCTCCGCGAACACGTCGACGTTGGGCCGGGCCTCACCGACGGCATCGACGACGGGCCTGACCAGCTGGAGGCTGATCGGCCCGTACGCCCGCGCGAAATCGTACTGCTCGAGAAAGGTGGTGGCCGGCAGCACGATGTCGGCATAGCGCGCCGTGTCGGTCATCACCTGGTCGAAGACGATCGTCGTCAGATCGTCGCGTTCGAGGCCCTTCCGCACGAGGTTCTGGTGCGGGGCCGTCGCGAGCGGATTGCAGTTGTACACGAAGAGCACCTGCACGGGCGGGTCGACCTGTTCGGTCAGCATGCGGCCCAGGTGATTCATGTTGACCACGCGCGTGGGCGGCTCGTCGGCGCCGATCCAGGATTTCGTGATGCCCCAAGACCCCGAGTTGCTGAGCGTGTAGCCGCCGCCGCGCACGCCGAACTTGCCGGCGACGGCGGGCAGCGCGAGGATGGCGGCCGCCGCGTTGCCGCCGTTGCGGTTGCGTTCGAGCCCCCAGCCGCAGCGAATCACGGCCGGCGACGCCGCCGCGTACATGCCCGCCAGCGCGGCGATGGCGCCCGGTTCGAGGCCGGCCACCGAAGCGGCGCGCTCGAACGTCCATTCCCGCGCGCGCTCTCTCAACGGCTCCGCGCCCGTGGCATGCGCCGCGAGGAAGACCTCGTCGGCGAGCCCATTTTCGAAGAGGTGGCGATGCAGCGCCAGCGCGACGGCGACGTCCGTACCGGGCCGCAAGGCAAGGTGGAGATCAGCCAGACGGGCCAGGGGTGTCGCCCGCGGGTCCACGACCACGAGCGTGGCGCCGGCCCGCTGCGCTTCGCGGACAAACGGCACGAGGTGGATGCCGGATGCCGAAGGATTCGCGCCCCAGATGACGATGAGTTTCGCGTGCGCGTAGTCGGCGTAGGTCACCGACGGCATCTTGCCGTAGATCGCCTGGTTCGCCGCGCCGGTTGTGGACGCGCACAGCGTGCGGGCCAGCCTTGACGCGCCGAAGCGCCTGAACAGCCTCGCGTCGGTCGTGTCCTGCGTCAGCAGACCATTCGAGCCGCCGTAACAGTAGGGCAGCACAGACTCCGAGCTCCAGCGGTCGCGCGCCTCGCGCATTGCGTCGGCCACGCGGGCCAGTGCCTCGTTCCAGCTCACCCAGCGAAACTCGCCGGAGCCGGGAGGGCCGAGGCGGAACCCGGGACGCAGCAGGCGATCGGGCCCGTACATCCGCTCGCCGAAGCGCCGAACCTTCCCGCAGATGTATCCGCCGGTGACCGGGTTGGCGTGCCCGCCGTCGAGGGCGACCACGCGGCTGTCGGCGAGAGACACCGACAGGCTGCAGGAGTCGGGGCAGTCGAGGGGGCACGCCGTGTTGACCTGATGCCCTGCAGGCCTGGTCATGATGCGGTCCTGGTGCGCACCGCTTGGCCGTCCTTCAGGTCACGGAGCGCCTGAAACGGGCCGGTCACGACGGCCGTGCCCTCCTTCAGACCGGACACCTCGATGTCGAGGCCGCCGATGAGGCCCGTGGTGACCGGCTGGAACCGGACCGCGCGACCGTCCGCCACGAACACCCCGGTGCGCTCGCGGCCGTCCGCGTCGGTCCGGACGACCACCGCCTGAAGCGGCACGACGAGCACGTTCTGGCGTTCGGCCGTCAGCACTTCGGCGTCGCACGTCAGGCCCGGGCGCAGCCGCCCGTCGGGCGCATCGAGCCGCACCTTGACGCGGAACTCGCGGGCTGCCGCGCCGGTGCCGGTGATCGGCAGGGCGCTCGCGCCCACCTCCACCACGCGCCCCGTGAAGGGCACGCCGGGGATGGCTTCGAGCGTGACGGTGGCGCGCTGGTCGATCTGAATCCGCAGGACGTCCGCTTCGGCGACTTTCACCTCGGCGTCGATGGCGGCGAGATCGGAAATCGTCATCAGCGTCGTGCCGAGCTGCCCCTGGATGCCCATGACGACCATTTCGCCTTCCTGGACAGGAAGGCGCGTGACGATGCCGGAGATGGGCGCGACGATATCGGTCTTGGCGAGCACGTCGGCGACCCTGGCCGCGTCGGCCCGGGTCTCGGCGACCCGGCGTTCGGACGACTCGCGCCCCTGCTGGAGGCGCCGGATCACCGCTTCGGCGCCCTTGACCTGGGCGGCCGCCGAATCGGCGTTGGCCGTGGCGCTGTCGAGTTCGGCAACCGGCACCAGGCCGTCCTTGCGCAGGTCGCGCGTCCGCTGGAGCTTGAGCTGCGCCTCCTGCGCACGCGAACGGGCCGCATCGAGATCGGCCTGGGCCGACTGCAGGACGTCGGCCGTGGCGCGAAGATCGGCTTCCGCGCCCTTGACGCGGGCGTTGGCGGCCGTGGCGCTGGCCGCCGCCTGGACGGCGTCGATGCGCGCCACGATCTGTCCGGCCTTCACCGCCTCGCCCTCCTTCACGCGGAGCTCGACGAGCCGGCCCATGACGCTCGACCCGATGTCGGCATAGCGCTGGGCCACAATCTGCCCGGACGCGGTGACCGACGACTTGAAGACGGCCTTGCGCGCCGCCGGTTGCGTGTCGACGGAGACGCCCCCGGTGTCGCGCCGCATCAGAAAGACGGCGCCGACGATGATGATCCCGGCCGTGGCGAGCAGCCCCACGGTTCGTCGCTTCATATGCCTCACTTTACCACGCGTACCTGTGGTTCCCTGATTGGACGCCTGAAGTGCGGCCGGAGGATCCAACCGGGCGCGAACGGCGTCTTTCTATGGGCGCTCGTGTGCGCTTCTTTGCTAGAGTGGGGAGTCCGAGTCTCGCGCATCATGCTCACATACCTGCGTCCGCTCCGGGAGGCGGTTGAACAGGGCCTGTCCTCGATCCGGGGCAACCCGCTGCGGGCCGGCCTTGGCGCCCTCGCCGTCGCCGTCGCGGTGGCGACCATCGTGGTGGTCGTGACCGCATTGGACGGCCTCGGGCGGTACGCCCGCGCCACGGGTGCGCGCGCGTTCGGCAGCGACACCTTCCTGCTGGCGCAGATCGCCACGGCGGGGCAGAGCACGCGCCGTGAACTCGCCGAGAAACAGCAGCGCAACCCGGCCATGGGCAGGCCGGACCTGCGGTTCCTCGAGCGCCACGCCGGCGGCGACGTGCTCTATGCCGTCACGGTGCAGCGCGTGGGGGACGTCACCGCCGGCGCCAGGAAGTTCGAGAACGCGGCCATCAGCGGCACAACGCCAACCCTGGCCGACCTGCGCGACCTAGGCATCGGCCGAGGGCGATTCCTGCAGCCGCACGAGGCCGCGCGCGGCGCGCAGGTGGCGGTCATCGGCGCGGACGTCGCCGACGAGCTCTTCCCCGGGGGCGATGCGCTGGGACAGGCCATCCGCGTGGCCGGCCGCCGTTTCGAGGTGGTGGGGATTCAGCGGCGGCTCGGTTCGTCGGGCGGCACGTCGCTCGACCGGTTCGTGTGGATGCCGCTGACCACCTTCGAACGGCTGTATGGGGCGCCGACGACGCTGAGCATCTTCGCGCGCGCCAAGGACGGCGTCGAGATCGAGGCCGCCGAGAGCGTCGCCCGCACCGCGCTGCGGGCGAAACGGCAGCTCCAGCCCGGCGTGGCCGACAACTTCGACCTGCTGACGCCCGAGGCGGCCCGCGACTTCGTGCTGAGGCTCTCCGAGCGCGTCGGCGCAGCGGCCGCCCCCATCTCGGCGATGGCGCTGCTGGCGGCCATCGTCGTGATCACGAACACCACCCTCGTGTCGGTGACGCAGAAGACCCGCGAGATCGGCGTGCGGCGCGCGCTTGGCGCGTCGCGCAACGACATCATGCGGGAGGTCGTGGCCGAGTCCACACTCGTGGCCCTGGCCGGCGGCATGGCCGGGACGCTGCTGACGGCCGCCGCCGTGTCTCTGCTCGCCGCCGGCCTGCAGATCGACATCGTTGTCAAAGGCTCCACCGTGGCGTGGGCGATTGGCGCCGCCGGACTCAGCGGCCTGGTGGCGGGATACTACCCGGCGCGCCGCGCCACGAGGATCGACGTGATCGCGGCCGTGAGGGCGGAGTAACAACCGTGACTTGGATCCAGGGTGGCGCCGAAGCCGCCACGCTCGCGCTGGAGTCGCTCCGCAGCCAGAAACTGCGCTCCGTCCTGGCGATCGCCGGCATCGTCATCGGCATCATCACGGTCGTGCTCGTGGCCACCATCCTGGTGGGCGTGCGCAACGGCATCGCCGGCCTGTTCAGGGAACTCGGGACCGAGAACGTGTTTGCGTTTCATCGGGCCGGCGATCCGTACAGCCCGGCGAGCGACCGCGACGCCCAGCGCAAGCCGCTCGACCCTGGATTGGCCGCCGCCATCGCCGCCGATGCCACGGCGATCCGCGACGTGGGCGCGCAGATCATCGTGCCCCCGATCGTGGACGGGCGGCCCCTGGTGGCCCGCCGCGGCACCAACGAGAGCGACACGGTGCTTGTCGAGGGGGCGACGCCGAACTTCTTCGAGATCACGGGGACGGAGTTCCGCGCGGGCAGGCCCTTCACCGAGATCGAGAACCGGGGGGCGGCCAAGGTGGCGGTCCTCGGCTCGAACGTCGCGCGCGCCCTGTTCGGTGCGGCCCCGTCGCTCGGCAAGGCGTTCACGCTGGCCGGGGACACCTATTTCGTCGTCGGTGAAGCGGCGCCGAGGCGCGGAGGCTTCTTCGGCGAGAACCGGCAGGACAACGTCATTTCACTCCCGGCGGCGACGGTCACCAGGCGGTTCCCCGAGGCGAAGCAGACAATTATCTACGCTCGCGCGAATCCGGGCCAACTGGCGTCCGCGAAGACGGAACTGGAGTTCCTGCTGCGCCGCCTGCGTGGGATTGCGCCCGGCGCGGACAACGACTTCACGCTGTCGACCGCGGAGCAGATCATCGCCCAGTTCGATCAGATCGGCGCCCAGATCGGGTTGGCCACCTTCGCGCTGGCGGCCGTGAGCCTCGTCATCGGCGGCATCGGCATCGCCAACGTCATGGTCATCAGCGTGACCGAGCGCACGCGCGAAATCGGGACGCGCCTCGCCATCGGCGCCCGGCGGCGCGACGTGCTGTCGCAGTTCCTGATCGAGGCGGCGCTGCTCTCGGGGGTCGGCGGGCTGGTCGGGGTGGCGATCTCGTGGGCGCTGGGCTTCCTGCTGAGCGTGTTCGCGCCCGCCTTCCCCTCCGTGCCGCCGATGTGGGCCGTGGCCGGGGGCC
>Ga0209253_10006172_pt1 | contig 10387 bp, 11 predicted proteins | sample FrelakmetBRP12BR_FD_187145 | JGI IMG/M metagenome (GOLD analysis project Ga0209253, IMG submission 187145) | Freshwater lake sediment microbial communities from the University of Notre Dame, USA, for methane emissions studies - BRP12 BR (SPAdes)... | ecosystem: Environmental > Aquatic >... | reverse complement strand
GGGGATCGTCTGGGAGTACCGGAGGTTCTCCTCCGTGTACGTCTTGTGGACGCCTTTGGAGAGGTACTCCTCGTCGCGGGCGCCGGTCCACACCTGCTGTCCCTTCTTCCCGACGATCGTCGCGGTCCCCGTGTCCTGGCAGAACGGGAGGACGAAGTTGGCGGACACCTCGGCGTTGCGCAGCAACGCGACCGCGACACCGCGGTCGTTGGGGGAAGACCCGGGATCGGACAGGATCGCGGCGACCTTCTCGTTGTGGGAGGGGCGCAGGAGGAAGGAGACGTCGCGCATCGCCTGGTGGGCGAGGAACGCGAGCCCTTCGGGTTCGACCTTGAGGATCTCCTTGCCGTCGAATTTCGTCGTCGAGACGTACTCCTTGGTGAGGAGGCGGTACTTCGTGGTCTCTTTCCCCAGCGGGAACGGGTCCTGGTACGTGAATTCCGGCATCGGTTCGCTCCTTCTGAAGGTGGGGTGGGGAGGTGAAAACCAGCCCAAACGATAGCCCCGGGGAGAAGAAACGTCAAGGTCGTCCCCGGGCGTCCGGATCGAGAGAAATGGATGGAGAAGGGCGGGAATGGAGAAGGACGGGAATTGCCCGACGGTCCTGTCCGGTGAGATGATAGCCTCATGGATCGACGCGAACCGTCCGGCACCTGGTGGGTGTACATGATCGCGTGCCGCGGCGGGAGGATCTATACCGGGACCGCGAAAGACCCCGAGGTGCGGTTTCGGGCTCATCGCGAAGGGAAGGGGGGGGCGTTCACGCGGGCGAATCCGCCGGTGGCGCTCCTGCGGTCCGTCCCTTTCGGGAGCCGCTCGGAGGCGTGCCGGGCGGAGGCGGCTCTGAAAAAATTGCCCCGGGAAGGGAAGATCGCCTGGGCCCGGGGAGAGGAGATCCCCTGTCCCCGTTCCACCGCGGATCTATAATGGCGGGAGTGTAGTTTTATTTCCCCGGAGGTTGAAGGTGGGCAGGGTCGCGCGCGTCAATAAAGGGGAGTGCATCGCCTGCGGGGTCTGCATCGACGCCGTCCCGGCGGTGTTCCGGTTCGACGCGGACAACCGCGCCGAGGCGTTCGACCCGAAGGGGGCCGACGAGACGGCGATCCAGGAGGCGATCGACCTTTGCCCCGTTCCCTGCATTTACTGGGACGAGGAGAGGTGACGGTGCGTCCCTTTCGTGGCCGGGCTGCCGCGGTTTCCGCCCTGGCCCTCGTTTCGGTCCTCCTCTTCGCGAACGGTTGCGGGGGGAGGAAGGAGGTCCGCCCGGAACCGTCCCCGGTGGTCCTCCCGGCCGGGCCGAAGGTGGCGGTGGCGCCGATGGAGAACAAGTCGAACGACCTCTCGGCGTCCGACATCATCCGCGACGCGTTCGTCGACGGGGTGGCCCGGAAGGGGTTTGCGGTGATGCCGGTGGACGAGAGCGACCGCCTGTTGCGGGAGACCCTGGGGATCAGCTACGGGGGGCAGCTCCCGTCCACCACCCCGGAGGAGGTGTGCAAGGCGCTCGGGGTGGAGGCGGTCTTCTACGGGGAAGTGGAGGAGTGGAGCAAGACGACGACGGGAATCTTCAACAGCTCCACCGTCGCGGCGTCTTTCCGGATGCACCGGAAGGACGGGTCGCTCCTGTGGGAGGGAAACGACCGCCAGGTCCGCCAGGACGTCGCCCGCGGGGGAAGGAACCTGGGGGCCGAGATCATCGGGGGGGCGTTGGGCAACCTGCTTCTCAACCCGATGACCCCGCAAGGGAAGCGGGTCGGCGGGAACATCGCGAGGAAGGTCCCGAACAACTTATTGAAAGGGGTGGACCGATGAAGAAACGGCTTCTGTTGGGAGGGATTCTGTTCATGGGCGTCGCGGTCGCCGGGTGCGCAACGGCTCCGCCGGTCACGGGGCCGTCCACGCGGGACTCCGCGCCCGCCGCGGAGTCCGGGTACCGGAAGGTGGCGCAGGAGGCGCCGATCGTTTCGAAAGGACCGAAGAAGCGGGTCGCCGTCGTCAGGTTCCAGGACAAGAGCGCCTACGGGCGGGGACGGCTGGGCAGCGCGATCCAGGACATCCTCACCACCGAGCTCGCTCGCTCCGGCCAGTTCATCATGGTGACGCGGCAGGATCTCGACCTGCTTCTCGACGAGCAGGACCTGGCGAAGAGCGGGACGATCAAGGCGGGGACGGGGCCGAAATCCGGGGAGGTGCTCGGCGTGAACGCCATCGTGACCGGCGTCATTTCCCAGTTCGGCGTCAAGCAGACGTCGGCCACCTATCTCGTGGGGGCGAGCAAGACGCAGACCGCGGAGGCGACCGTGGACGTGCGGGTCGTCGACGCCACGACCGGGCAGATCATCTACGCGGAGAGCGGGACCGGCATCCACGAGTCCTCCTCCACGGAAGTTCTCGGGATCGGCGGCAGGACCGGCTACGACGAGACGATGGAGGGGAAGGCGTTTCGCGCGGCGGTTTCGAAATTCATCGACAACCTGATCGGGAAGATGGCGTCGATGGAGTGGACCGGCAAGATCGCGTCGGTGGAGGGCGGAGAGGTCACCGTGAACGCGGGGAAGAAGACCGGGCTCGTCGTCGGCAACCGCCTCCGCGTGTACGGCGAGGGGCGTGAAGTGATCGACCCCGACACGAAGATCTTGCTGGGCCGGCGGCCCGGGGCCGAGAAGGGCGAGATCGAGATCGTCGACTTCTTCGGCGAGGATGCGGCGATCGGGAAGGTCCTCCAGGGACAAGGGTTCGCCGTGAACGACATCGTCCGGTTCGGGAAATAGGGAGGCGGCCATGAGGAGATCGATCGCGCGGATGGGTCCGGTCCTGTCGTTCGCCGCAATGCTGCTCGCCGGCGCCGTTCTGTCCGGGGGTTGCTACCCCAAGACCCAGGTCTACGGTGTGGGGAACGAGGCCGGGCTCGTCTTCAGCGTGAACCCGCCGGAAGCGGAGGTGGTTCTCGACGGGGTGGCGCAGGGGCCGGCTTCTGCCTTCACGGAGGAACGGTACCTGAAAGTATCCCCGGGGAAGCACACCCTCGAGTTGCGTTATCCCGGGTACGAGACGTATACCCGGGAGTTCTACATGGCCAACTCATTGCTTCGGATCGAGGAGGGGCTGATCCGGAAGTAGCGGCGCGTACGCGCGGGGGCCGGACCTACTTCCGGCCCCACCACGCCTTGAGGCGGTCGGCGATCACCTTCTCGTGCCCCGCCTCGGACGGCTCGTAATACTTCCGGCGTCCGAGCGTCTCCGGGAAGTAGTTTTCGGGAACGAAGCCGTCGGCGAAGTCGTGCGGGTACTTGTACTCCTTCCCGTACCCGAGTTCCTTCATCATCCGGGTGGGCGCGTTCCGCAGGTGGAGCGGCACCGGGGCGGTCCCCCCGGCCTCCGCGTCCCTCGTGGCCCTCTGCCAGGCGGTGTAGATCCGGTTGCTCTTCGGCGCGGTGGCGAGGTACACGGCCGCCTGCGCCAGCGCCAGCTCCCCTTCGGGGCTTCCGAGGCGCTCGTACGTTTCCGCGGCCGCGACCGTCATCTGGAGCGCCCCCGGAGCGGCGTTTCCGACATCTTCGGACGCGAACCGGATCATCCGCCGGGCGATGTAGAGCGGGTCCTCCCCCGCCGAGAGCATCCGCGCGAGCCAGTAGAGGGCGGCGTCCGGGTCCGACCCCCGCAGGCTCTTGTGGAGGGCGGAGATCAGGTTGTAATGCTCCTCCCCGTCCTTGTCGTAGAGGAGCCCTTTCTTCCGCAGCGCCTCCTCGGCCGTCCCGAGGTCGACCGCCGGGAGCCCCTTGTGCAGCGCGATCGCCACCGCCGCCTCGAGGGCGTTCAGCGCCACCCGCGCGTCGCCGTCGGCCACCGTGACGATGTGCCGCAGCGCGTCCGGGGCAAGGAACGTTTCCGGCTTCCCCATCCCCCGGTCCGCGTCGGTCAGCGCCCGGCGGAGGATCGCTTCGAGGTGGGGTGGGAGGAGGGGGGTGAGCACCAGCACGCGGCAGCGGGACAGCAGCGCGTTCCGGATCTCGAAGGACGGGTTCTCCGTGGTCGTGCCGAACAGGGTGACCGTGCCGTCCTCCACGAACGGGAGGAGGGCATCCTGCTGCGCCTTGTTCCACCGGTGGATCTCGTCGATGAAGAGGATGGCGGGTCGTCCCGAGTCGGTCTCCCCGGCGCCCCGCGTGCGCTTCAGCTCGGCCAGCGCCTCGCGGATCTCCTTGATCCCCGACAGGACGGCGGAGTAGGGGAGGAAGACGGCGCCCGTCTCCGCAGCCAGGATCCGGGCCAGCGTCGTCTTCCCCGACCCCGGCGGCCCCCAGAAGATGAGGGAGGGAAGCGGGCGCGCGGCGAGGACGGAGGAGAGGAACTTCCCCTCCCCCAGCAGTTCCTCCTGCCCGACGAAGTCGGAGAGGACAGCCGGACGCATCCGGTCGGCGAGGGGCGCGCGCATCACCTTTCCCTTTTCCTTCCGATATATTATCCTAATGCTCGATGAAGCGCGCCGGAATCATCGCCAAGCATACCGACCCGCGAGCCGAATCCATCGTATCGGATCTGTGCCAGTGGCTGGAAGCCCACGGAAAGGGCGTCGTCCTCGACCGCGAGACGGCGGGGCTCCTCGGCCGCACGGATTCCGTCGTCCGGGCGAAGTTGCCCGACCAGTGCGACTTCCTGATCGTGATCGGCGGGGACGGGACGCTCCTGTCCGCCGCGCGCGTCGTGGGGACCACGGGGAGGCCGATCCTCGGGGTCAACATGGGGTCGCTGGGCTTCATGACGGCGATCACCCTCGACGAACTTTACCCCGCGCTGGAGCGGATCTTCCGGTACGACTTCGATTACGAAGAGCGGATGATGCTGGTCGCCCACGTCCATCGGCTGGGTGAACGGGTGGCCAACTACACGGTGCTGAACGACGTGGTGATCAACAAGGGTGCGCTCGCGAAGATCATCGACATCAAGGCGACGGTGGGCGGCGTATACCTCTCCACGTTCAAGGCGGACGGGCTGATCATCAGCACCCCCACCGGCTCCACCGGCTACTCCCTCGCGGCGCAGGGCCCGATCATCTACCCTACCATGAACACGATCCTCATCACCCCGATCTGCCCCCACACCTTGACGTTCCGACCCCTGGTGGTGCCCGACAGCCTCGTCGTCTGCGCGGAGTTGTGCTCCAAGGAGACGGACGTCTTCCTCACCATCGACGGACAGGTGGGGTTCGGGCTGCGCCAGGGGGACGTGGTCGAGGTGAAGAAGGCCGGGGCGCCTCTCCGGTTCTTCCGCTCCCCCTTCCGGGATTACTTTACCGTCCTGCGCACCAAGCTGAAGTGGGGAGAGCGGTGACCGTCCCCCCGCGATGCTGATCGAGCTCACCGTCCGCAATCTGGCCATCTTCGAGGACGTCCGTGTCCCGTTCTCCGCGGGTCTCAACGTGGTGACCGGGGAGACGGGCGCGGGGAAATCGATCCTGGTGGAAGCGATCCGGCTCGCGCTCGGCGAGAAGGCCGACCCGGTGGCGGTGCGGACCGGGGAGCCCGAGGCGGAGGTGTCCGCCCTGTTCGACCTTTCCCGCCGCGACGATCTTCGCGACGCGTGGGAGGAGGCGGGGTTGCCGTGGGAGGAGGAGGTTGTGCTGCGGCGCGTCCTCCCCGCCGGCGGGCGGAGCCGCGCCTACCTCAACGGGCGGCCCACGGCGCAGCCCGTGCTGGCGGCGCTCTCCCCCTTCCTCCTCACGATGGTCGGGCAGCACAGCGTGGGGGATCTTCTGTCCCGCGCCGCGGCGCTGTCGGCGATCGACGACTTCGCCGGCGCGGGGGCGCTCTCTTCCGGGATGAGGAAGCGGTACCGCCGGGTGGCGGCGCTTCGCCGGCAGGCCGCGGAGGCGGCGGACCGCGGAGCGGGGGCCCGCAGCCGGACGGAGACCCTCGACTTCGAGATCGGTGAGCTGTCGAAGGCGGCGCTCCTTCCCGGGGAGGAGGAGGCGCTCGCGGCGGATCTTTCGCTCTTGCGCAACGCGGTGAAGGTCCGGGATGCCCTCCAGGCGGCCGACGACGCGCTGGCGTCCTCCGAGAACGCCGCGCTCGCGACGATGGCGTTCGCGCTCGCGCGCCTGCGCGAAGCGGTCGCGACCGACCCGCGGATCGCAGGAACCGCCGAGCGGCTCCGCTCCGCCCGCGAGGAGGTGCAGGATCTCTCCCGGGAGCTTGCCAACCTTGCCGCGAAGGTGACGGAAGATCCCGGGCGCCGGGACCGCGTCGAGGAGCGGCTGAGCGCGATCCGCCGCCTCAAGCGGAAGTACGGCAAGGAGGTTCCGGAACTGATGTCCCACCTCGAATCGCTCCGGTCGGAGCGCGACTCGCTGGACGGGGCGCTTCGGGAGGAGGCGCGGCTGCGCGAGGCGCTTGCCGGCGAGGAGGAAAGCGCGGTCGCGGTGGCAAGGGAGCTCTCCGCGCTGCGTCGGAAGGCGGTGGCCGAAATGGGGCCGGCGGTCGAGAAGGAACTCGCGCGCGTCGCCCTCGCCGGGGCCCGTTTCCAGGCGGTGGTTTCCTCCCGCGATCCGGTTCCCGCGGCGCTGTCGGCGTCGGGGATCGACGAGGCGGAACTGCTCTTCTCGGCGAACCCCGGCCAGGAACGTCGCCCGCTCGCCCAGACCGCCTCGGGCGGGGAGCTCTCCCGCGTGATGCTCTCCCTGCGGAACGCCGCCTCCCGGGGGAGCGCGGGAATGACGCTCGTGTTCGACGAGATCGACACGGGAATCGGCGGACAGGTCGCGGAGCTCGTCGGGGCGCGGCTGAAAAGTCTATCCGCCTCCGCGCAGGTCGTCTGCGTCACGCATCTGCCGCAGGTCGCCGCCTTCGCCGACCATCATCTCAAGGTCGTGAAGGAAGAGGCGGCCGGGACGGTCGCCACCGGTGTGAAACCGTTGTCGAAAAAGGATAGGATAGGGGAGCTCGCGCGGATGATCTCCGGCGCGGAGATCACGGAGAAAGCGAAGGCGCACGCGCGGACGCTGATCGAGAAGGCGGCGGGGGGATGATCCGGAAAGCGAGAATGTCGGACGTCAAGGGGATCCACCAGCTGATCGCCGAATACGCGAAGAAGGGCGACATGCTGCCGCGGTCCCTGGCCGACATCTACGAAAACCTGCGGGATTACTTCGTCTTCGAGGAGGACGACGGGGAACTGGTCGGCTCCGCGGCGATCCACATCATGTGGGAAGACCTCGCCGAGGTCCGCTCCCTTGCCGTGCGCGAGGGGAAGATGCGGCGCGGGATCGGGACGCAGCTCGTGGAATCGTGCGTCTCCGAGGCGATCATGCTCGGGATCGGACGCGTCTTCGCGTTGACCTACAAGCCGGAGTTCTTCGAGAAGCTCGGTTTTCATATCGTGGACAAGGCCGAGCTCCCGCAGAAGATCTGGACCGATTGCCTCAAGTGCTCCAAGTTCCCCGATTGCGACGAGGTGGCGCTGGTCGCCGACTTCTCGGGGAGGAAGCGTGGCTGATCCCGGTTTCGGCGTCGTTCTCCGGGAAGTGGCGGGGCGGGGAGGGGGCGACGCCGAGCTGTGCGTGACCCGTTCGCGGACCCGCCGGTACGAGGCGCGCGAGGGAAGGCTCGACGGGATCGCGTTCGCGGACACCGTGTCCCTGGGATTGCGCGTGTTTCGCGGCGGGCGGATGGGCTTCTCCTACGGTTTCCGGGGCGACGCGTCCGACCTGGCCCGGATGGTGGAGGAGGCGCTCTTCTGCGCGGACGCTTCCGACCCGGACCCCGCCTACGGCCTGCCGGACCCGGCGGGCGCGGCAACGGACCTTCCGCTGTACGACCCCTCGGTCGATACGGTCCCGGAAGGGGAGAAGGGGGAGTTCGCCCGGTCCCTCGAGGCGAAGGTCCTCGCGCGGGATCCCCGGGTGAAGCGCGTGCGGACGGCGGCGCTGCACGAGAAGGTCGCCACCGTGTCCCTGTTTCATTCCCGCGGGTTTGCCGAACGCCGGCGCGAGTCCCTCTGCACGGCGCACGTGGAGACGGTGGCCGAGGAGGACGGGGAAGGGCAGACCGGGTACGGGTTCGGCATCGCCCGCGCGCTGCGGGGGCTCGACGCGGCGGCGATCGCGGAAGAAGGCGCGGACCGGGCGTTGCGCATGCTCGGTGCGGTCCGTCCGAAGACCGGGGAGTACAAGGCGGTGCTCGAAAGCGGCGCGGCGGCGGAGCTGATCGAGGTGCTCGCCCCCTCGTTTCTCTCCTCGCAGGTCTTCAAGGGGAAGTCGATGCTCGCCGGAAAGGTCGGGCGGAAGGTGGCGTCGCCGGCGATCACGGTGGAAGACGATCCGCGGGATCCCGCGGGGTCGGGCGCGGAGCCGTTCGACGCCGAAGGGACCCCGACGCGGCGTGGAGAACTGATCGCGAAGGGGGAACTTCGGGGATTCCTCGCGGACGCCTTCTGGGGGAGGAAGGTCGGGACGGGATCGACCGGCTCCTGCCGTCGCCCCGGGCCGAAGCAGCCCCCCACGGTGGGGATCTCCAACCTGCGCGTCGCTGCGGGGGAGAACACGTTGGCCTCCCTCTGCGGGGCGGTCGGAAACGGGATCCTCCTCACGGAGTTCCTGGGGATCCACACGGCGGATCCCGTTTCGGGGGATTTCTCCGTGGGGGCCTCCGGGATCCGCATCGCGGGAGGGGCGTTGGCCGAACCGCTCCACGGGTTCGCCGTCTCCGGCAACGTCCTCGGACTGCTGGAAAAGGTCGACGCTGCGGGGTCCGATTTCCGCTGGTTCGGGAACGTCGGCGCCCCCTCCCTGCTGGTGCGCTCGATCACCGTGGGCGGCGACTGAGCGTATGCCGAAGCGGCCGCTGTTCATCTTCGATCTCGACAACACGCTCTACCCTCCTGAAGTGACCTTGTGGCGGATCGTGGACGCGCGAATCGAGGAGTACGTCCGGGAGAAGCTGGGGACCGACCCGGAAACCGCCCGCCGGGTGCGGAAGGAGTTTCTCGCCGAGTTCGGGACGACGCTGCGGGGCCTCATGCACCACCACGGCGTTTCCCCCGCCGACTATCTCGAGTACGTCCACGACGTGCCGATTCCGGAGATCGTCCCCCCGCGGCCGGAGCTGCGGGAGATGCTCTCGGGTCTCCCCGGCAGGTGCGTCGTGTTCACCAACGGATCGGAAGGCTACGCCCGCCGGGTGCTCGACGCGCTGGGCGTGGCCGGACTGATGGCCGGGATCTACGGGATCGAGTTTATGGAATACATCGCCAAGCCGTCGCCCTACCCGTACGCGAAACTGCTGCGGGTGACGGGAGCCCGCGGCGAGGATTCCCTGTTCTGCGAGGACAGCCCGAAAAACCTGCTGCCCGCGCGCGAACTGGGGATGTTCACCGTCTGGGTGGGTGGAAACGAGAGGGAGTCTCCGGCGCACGCCGTCGTGAAAGACGTGTGCGACCTGCCGGACGTGCTCCACGGTTTCCCGCCCATGACCCGGGGGAACGGCGGTGCGGCCGGAGGGGCGCCCTTCGATGCGGCGTCCCGGAAAGAGAGAGGAACGGAATGACGGAAGGAAAACCGAAACGGAACTATTGGCGCCGCGGGCCCCGGAAGAAGAAAGGGGCGGACGAGGCGGGGGAGACCCTTGCGACGACCCCGCAGGCGACGGAGGAGCAGGAGGCGGCCGCGGCGGTCGAGACGCCCTGGGCGGAGGAAACGGGGGAACCGTCCGCTCCATCGCCCGCCCCGGAGTCCGGGGAACCGGGATTCGACGCGGCGCCCCCGGAAGCGTCGGAGACCGCGCCCGATAGCCCCTCCGGGGAAGCGGGAGCCGGGGGAGAGGCGACGGAGGAAGGCGCTCCCCGGAAGGGGCGGCGCCGGTCCCGGCGCCGCGGGAAGAAGAAGCCGGGAGTCGCGACCGGCCCGGAGTCCCCGGAAGGGCCCGGCGAGATGCCGCCCCCGTCGGGAGCGGACGTCCCCGACCTTGCCGGTCAATGGGTATTCGAGGCCCCGGTCTCCGTCGAGGCCGGTCCCGCCGAGGCGGGTGCGTCCGCCGCTCCTTCGGCGGAGGGTCCTCCCGGGACCGCCGTGGAAACGGACGGCGCGCCGGGGGAACCCGGGAAGAGGCGCCGCCGCAGGCGCCGTCGCCGCAGGGGGAAGGGGAAAGGGCCGGGGCAGGGCGAGCCCGGCGCGACCCCGACGGAGGCGGGTGACGATGAACCGGAGGGGGATGACGTGGGGGCCCTGGCCGGGGGCGGTACGGAGGCCGAGGAGCCGGACGCCGACCAGGAGCCGATGAACGAGGCGGACGAGGACGAGGAAGAGTCGTTCCCCGAGGAGGGGACCGGCGCGAAGAAGGTGATGCTGATCGACGGCCTTCACTCCGAGGAGAACCGGGTGGCGATCGTCGCGGAA
>Ga0209253_10006171_pt1 | contig 10387 bp, 9 predicted proteins | sample FrelakmetBRP12BR_FD_187145 | JGI IMG/M metagenome (GOLD analysis project Ga0209253, IMG submission 187145) | Freshwater lake sediment microbial communities from the University of Notre Dame, USA, for methane emissions studies - BRP12 BR (SPAdes)... | ecosystem: Environmental > Aquatic >... | reverse complement strand
CCGCCGTCGGCGTGGTGATCGGCGTGCTGCTGGCGCGTCGCTGAGTCGCGCACGATGAGCGGGGAGGACACCGAGGCACTCGGGCCGGCGACGAACCTGCTGCGGTCGGCGACGCGCCTGTGCGGCACGCTGCTCGCGATGCTGCAGACGCGCGTCGAGCTGCTGACCACCGAAATCAGCGAGGACGTCGAGCGCGGCGTCCGGGTCCTGATGTGGGGCATGGTGGCCGTGCTGGCCGCCGTGCTCACCCTGCTGCTCGCCGGAATCACGCTGATCGTCTACTACTGGGACACGCACCGCATGGGCGCGGCGATCGGTGTGACCGCTGCATTCCTGGTCCTGTCGGCAGCGGCAGCCTGGATTGCGCGAGCCCGCCTGCACGAAAAGCCCAAGCTGCTCGACGCCTCGCGCACCGAACTCCGGCGCGACGTGGCCGCGCTCAGGGACAAGTCGTGAGTTCAAGGCTCGTCGCGTTGACCGCGCGGCGTGCGGCGTTGCAGGCGGAGTGCGCGCTGCAGCGCGACGATGCGGTGCAGGCCTACGCCGGGATCACGTCGGGCGCCGAGAGGATCGACCGAGTGGTCGCGGTTCTTCGCAGGCTGACGCCGGTGTTCATCGTCGGCGGTGTCGTCGTGGTCGTGGCACTCGGCCCCGCGCGCGCGATCAACCTGGCCCGCCGCGGCGTCACGCTCGCGATCTACGCGCTCCAGGCACGAAGCCTGATGCGCTGAGACGCCGCCCTCCGGCAGGCACCAACCGACACGTATCAACCCGCTTCCGGTGCCTCGGCCAGTGGCTGGAAACCATCGATTGCGGCGACCAGTTGGCCGTCGTCGCCCAGCGTGAGCTCGAGCGACAGGCCGAGCACCTTGGCGATGGCGGTCGCGAGCGACAGTCCCAGGCCCGCATGCGACCCGTGGTTACCGTTGCCGATGCGGAAGAACCGCTCCCCAAGCCTGGGTACGTCGTCCGGCGTAAGACCGGGAGCAGGATTCGCCATACGCAAAGCGCCGCCTGGGCTCAAGGCAACCTGCACGACCGATCCACGCGGCGCGTGAGAGACCGCGTTGCCCAGCAGGTTTGCGAGCAGCCGGCGAAGCAACGCACTGTCGGCATAAACCCAGACCTCCGCAGGAGCGTCGAGCGCCATCGTCAGCGACCGCTCTTGGGTCGCCCCAGCCAGTGCGTTCATCTGTCGCCGCAGTTCAGCCTTCAGATCGACTGGCTCCGGCTGTGGAATCTCGAGCCCTGCCTCGTATCGCGTCAAGGCCAGCAGCGACTCGACGATCTGCTGCATCTCTTCGGCCGTTGCGCTGATCTCGCGAACCGCATGGTGTATTGCCTCGGGGTCCGCGCTTCCGGATCCGACATCGGCCATTAGACGGATCTCCGCCAGCGGGTTGCGCAGCTCGTGGGCGACGTTGCGTGCGTAGCGGCGTTCGCGCGCGAGCGCTTCCCGCAGCCGACCGATAAGTGCCGAGAAGCTGGCCGCGACAGGACGCAGTTCGTCTGGCAGCGGTCCGGGGTCGAGCCGCGCGACGGGGTGATCCGGGTCGACGCTTTCCAGCGAGCGGGCGAAGTCGTCGACGGGACGGAGGCCACGCTTCACGGAATACCAGGCGATGAGCAGCATGGCCGCGAGCGTGACGATCGCTGCGACGAGCAGCAGGACGTGAATGCGGCGCTCCAGCCGATCGAGACTCTCGATCTCCGCAGCCGTGACTGCCGACAGCAGCCCCCGCGCATCGTCCGCCGGCAGCGCAAAGAACTGCGATATCGCTCGGCCACGATGGCCATCCGGCAGCGTCAGGTCGTGATAGGTTGGACGCCCGACGACCGAGTCGAGCCTGGGCAGGTCCCGGCCTGCGCTCGAATCCGACCGTGCGAGGGTCCGTCCCTGTTGGTCCCAGATCTGGAAGAAATCCTCGTGCGCCTTGGTTCGGAACTGCGGCATGTACACGGCGACGTCTTCTGCCCCGGGGTGCTCCGCCGCATACGCAGCGACCGCGTTCATCTTGTGAACGAGGCCCTGGTCGAGTTGGTCGTAGAGGTCGGCACGGATCAGCAGGTGCAGCATGACGAAACAGGCGCTCAGGACGGAGCCTGTGCCCACGAACAGACCCAGCGCCAGGCGGCCGCGCAGCGACCGGTGCGCAGGGTCAAGCAATGACATAACCGAAACCGCGACGAGTCTCGATCAGGTCCGGCAATCCCGCTCCGGCGAGCTTCGCGCGCAACGTGCTCATCAGCACCTCGATCACCGTATCGGACGCCGTGCTGTCGCTCTCGTAGAGCTGCTCGAAGAGCATCGCCCGGCTGAGGACGTGACCCTTGCGCCGCACCAGCAGCTCGAGTAGCGCATATTCCTTCGGCGTGAGGGGCAGCACCGTGTCGTCCACCCGCGCCACCCGCGCCGCCGAGTCCACGTGCAGGCGCCCGCAGCTCAAGTCCGGCGATGGCTCGGCGAAACTGCGCCGGGAAAGTGCAAGCAGTCGCGCGAGCAGTTCCTCAAATGCGAAGGGCTTGACCAGATAATCGTCGGCGCCGAGATTGAGCGCGTCCACCCGGTCCTGCACCTGGTCGCGCGCCGACAGCACCAAGACCCGCGGCCGGATCCGCCTGCCCCTGAGGCTACCCGGACCTGCATGCCGTCCACGCGGGGCATCATCAGGTCGAGTACTGCGACGTCGAACGGCGGTCCGTTCAGCAGCATAAGGGCCTCGGCTCCGTCCCCGGCGGTCTCGACCGCAATGCCCCGGGAGCGCAGGCCGGTGGCCAGCGTCTTCCTGACGCGCTCGGAGTCGTCCACGACCAGGCAGCGCATATCGTCACTCTGAGCGGGCACGGTCGCGCAGACCATCCGTATCGGTGGCAATTAGTACCGCGGGTGAAGAAGGATGGGCGAGGCACCTTCCGGCGCCCCGCCCGTCTCCACGCCTGCGGCGCGGCAGTCCTGGCCGGACTCAGTCGTCGTCAACCTTGATCTCGACTCGGTCAGCGGTCAACGCCGTGCCGCTCCAGCTGCCCCAGGCCTCCACCATCTGCCCTTCGGCCGCGGTGAAGAACTGATCCAGCGTCAGCACGATGTTCCCTTCGAGCCGGAATTTCGTGGTGTCTGTCGTCCTCACAAGTACCGACAGGATGTGGAAATCCGGGCGCAGGGGCTCGAGGAAAGGCCCCCGCAGGCTGACCGCGTCCGCCGGATCGATGCGCACAACCCGCGTCGCGAGCACCGTACCACTGCCGGCTGGCTCCTCATACCCGCGCACGTCGACCCAGGTGCCGACGGTCAGGTCCTCGAAACCGAAGTCGCGCTGGTCGAGCTGCGACCTGTCCTCATACCGCGTCGCGTCGTCCGTCGCCACGGCGAGGCCGAGCAGCTCCATCGATCCGCCAGCCGCCAGGCTGTCGACCTGCGCAACGATGCGAATCGTATTGACCTGCTCGAAGCAGATCCGCGTGGCCACGAGTACGCCGTTCGCGTCGGCCGTTCCCTTGACCTTGACCATCACGTCGTTTGCGAGGTTGGCGGCGGTCCCGTGTTCATACGTCGTGCTCGGCGTGGTGGTGACGGCCCAGCCGCCCACCTTGAAGGCGGTCGGGGACTCGAACTCGACGATGGCCCCCTCGACTTCCACCACGTCGCCCGGTCCGGGCATCAGCCAGTCGTCAGACCGGAGCTCAACGCGGGTCGCCGCGAAGGCCCCGTCCGGGTCGAACGTAAATCCCTTCACCAGCACCAGGTCGCCCGCGCTCGGATCACCGGTCGCGAAATCTTCCATGTTGGCGCCCGAGTAATCGACCACCAGGCCGTTGATATTGAAACGGTGCGTGGCCTCCGAGAGGTTCGTGACATAGCCCGTGACGTCGTAGGGACCACCGTCCGGCTTGATATCGACGCGCGTGGCGTCGATCGCGCCCTCCGCCGGGACCATGCCGCTCACCTCGACGACGTCTCCGACCGCGAGACCCTCGATCGACGCTGGCTGGATATCGTCACCCAGCGAGGTATCCAGCGATACCCGCACCGTCTGTCCCATCGCGACGAACGAGCTCGCGACGGTGTCGATGCTGCTGATCGGTCCCTCGAGGACGTTGTGATAACGAATGACGTCGGCATGGTGCGCGTCCCCGTGCGCGTGGCCCTTCACCTCGACGTACTGCCCGACTTTCAGCTGAGCCTGCGTTGCGGTCTCGTCGTCCATCGTGACCGATGCACTGGTCGTCTCATAGCGCACGCCGTCCACGTAGACGCTGCCGAAACCCGTGATCACTCCCACACTCAAGGTCCCGGTTGTCGGAACGGGTGTCACTGAATCCTTGTGGTCGGATCCGCCGCCGCAGGCACCGAGCCCTGCGAGCAGTGCGATGACGGCCACCATTGAGAATTTCCTGCCGAGGCCCCTCATGTCGGTCCTCCTTGCGCGTTTCCGCGCGCGTCCGATGTGTCGATACCTGCAGTCTTGAGCTTGGAAGGTCCACCTGAAGATGATCTCAAGCGCCACTGCGGTTTTCCGAAGTTGCCGGTGTGTATGCGGCGCGATCAGTCCTCCACCATGAAACGGGCGGCATAAATCCCGGCCCAGCCGGTGTCTTCTTCCGAGCTTCCTTCGGCGAGCATGCCAACGCTCACTGCAAGCCATTCGCCGCGGAAGCCATCGCGCTCGATCCCGAGTGACGAGATGAGCGCACCCGAGGGTGTCCGCGGATCGACGTCCACGCCCGGCATGCCGACCTTGAGCAACGGCGTCACGTCACCGATCTTCGACGGCGGCGGCAGGACCTTGCGCAGGTAGATGCCATCGATGGTGCCCGTGGGCGTACCGTCGGAAGTCTTGGCCTTGAACGCCGACACGCTAGGCACTCCGTGTGCAGACACTGCTCCGAACGTCGCAGTGCGCCAGCGAGCGGGTTCCTCGATGTCGTCGCCACCTTCTCCGCCCCCACCCATCCCGGGCACGCGGCCGGAGAAGTTCCAGTAGACGAAGTCCTTGAAATCGCCGCCTGTCTTGGCGATGACCACGGTCTTTCCGAGCTGCATGTCGCGTACGAAGAAGCCCTGGTGTACGGGGACTGGCTTGGTCGTCCCCGCCGGCGTAACCAACAGGCAGTATCGGTACTTCACCGAGGCTTCGTTGCCCTCACTCGGGCAGATCACCTCGACGTCGTATGTCTCGCTGCCCCAGGTTCCCCAGAACAGCAGGTGGCGACCGTTCGACGACAGCGACACGGCCTCGCCGAAGGTCTTGAACGTCTGGCCGGTCTCGCCAGGCACGGGGTCGCCAATCTGGACAATGGTCTCGAGCTTGATCGGCTTGTTGCCCAGTCGTGCGCGGTAGATTCCGCCGGCGGTCGGTGCTGCTTCGTTGTCGTAGCCGGCAAAGACCACGTACTTGCCCGCGGCGCTGGGAGGCGCAGTCGAACCGAAGGTCATCGTCTTGCCGGGTATCTTCGTATACGAACTCGCGATCAATTCGATCGGTGCCACACCGCCATTCGCGACCACGTTCCGATAGAAGACACCCGTCTTGCCAACACCGCCAACCGCGAAGTTGCCCTTGAACACAATCGTGTTGCGTTCGGTGACTGCAGGCGAGCCGGGGAACTGATCGAAGCCCGTCCCCAACGGCACTTCGGCGATCGGCACCTGGAAGTACTCGAACCCCGGCACGTCGCCCAGCATGGCGGCTGCGGTTGTCGGTGCACCGCTCGGGTTCGTGTACACGCCCGCGGATCCGGTGCGCGTGTCATCGACTTCGTTCTGCCAGACGGGCTGCGACATGCCACGCGTGGCAATCGTGCCGGAGCCGGCGTCGATGCGTGGTACCGATGGGAATTCGTTGAAACGCGCGAGATCCTTGTTAGGCCCGTATGTCGCATTGTTGGGCTGCGGCACCGTGCCCCCGCGCGTGAATACCGTGACGATCGGGCCGAACGCCTCCAGGTCGCGCATGAAGATGCCGTGTTCCGGCTGCCCGGCGCCCTGGCCCTGACCGCCGCGGCTGCGCGCACGGAACACGACCCGGCCGTCATCATTTACGGCGGGCTGGTTGTAACTGTTAAAAAGCTTGCTGGTACCTGGCACCAAGTCGCCATTGGTGGCGACCGGGTACCACTCGTAGGTCAGGTCATCGGCGCTTGCTGTCGCTGCGCCAGTGACGCACAGGATCGCCACTGCCGTGGCGAGAATTGCCTTGGATTCCATGATATGCCCCCAGTCATTCGTTGATGAGCCTTGCCACGTGAGCCTGTCCCAGGAACCCCCGGCCGGCTGGAGCGACCAACCGGCCGAGGGAGTTCCGCCGGCCTCAGGCCGACGGCTGGGGGCTCGGTTACTTAGGAGGCTTGACCGGCTTGCCGCCGCCGCCGCCTCCGGTCACCTCGATGTCGAGAGAGGCCTCTGCGCCAGCGCACGTGCCGGCATCACACACCGGAATTGCCTCATCGTTGCTGGCAAAGTTGACTTTAGTGAAGGTGTAGGTGATGCGGTAGGTTCCCGCCGTCGTCACACGCAGGTTGTATCCGTACACGATCTTGCCGGTCGCGTTGATCTCGCCGCCTGCGGTTCCGTTAAACACCGCGGGGCTTACCGGGACTCCGTCTACCAGCCGCTCGATCTTGAGCCTGGCCGTCGGGTCATGCACGATGGCCCCGAATATGCTGTCGTCAGGCAACGGAACGCCCACCACGTACGGGGTGTCGAAGAAGCCACCCTCCGACCCACCCGCCAAGTGCCCATAGTCAGACAGACGATCGAGTTCGGCAGGTTCGAGCTTGATCACGAAGTAGCCTTCCTGGCCTGCTGCGACTCCTGCACCGTCCCAAAGCACGAGTTCAACCCGGATCGGGCTGCCGACCTTCAGCATCGCGTCGCCCACGAGGTTATCGCCCCATCTCCCTAGAACGTCGACAGGACCAGCTGTAGACAAAAGGCACGGCGCCTGCCACTTGGCGTTGCGCTGGACATAGTAGTAACCCGCGTCCACGCAGACCTGACCTCCATCCTTGGATGAGGCGCAGGCCTCCGGGTAGAACACCGGAACCTCAACGGGGCGCACCAAGGTGCTAAAGCCCGTAGTAGGACAGTTCAGAGCAAACGTACCCGCCGCGCCAGCCATAATCGCCGGCACCGACAGATTATTGGTCGCTTCGGTCGTCGGCTTACCGCCGCCGCCACCACCGCCACCACCGCCACCGCCACCGCCACCGCCGCCACCACCCGGGCCTGCGGCAAGCGCCGTGGCGCTGACTGCCAGGACCAACCAGATTGCAGATTTGAGATTCCTTGATGTCATGTCGCTCTCCTTATGCTGGACGCTTTTCCGAGCTCCACCATGGGGTGCGGTCCGCGGCCAGTAAGCGGCGCCCTTGCTCTCGTTGCTCGTGACGCCCCCGGTCAAGAAATGAACACGGCGATCAGCCCGCAGCCCCCCCCGCGACCCGATCGCCACCCTTTACTGCTGTCCCTCCTTCACACGCGCCTGGTCGAGCAATTTCAACTGCTCCTGCAGGCGCGACTGTTCCTGTTGCATCAGTTGCTCGCGCTCCCGGATCTGGGCCGCTTCGCCCTCGAGCGCCTTCTGGCGTTGCTGAAGCTGGTCACGTTCCTGCACCGTCAGCTGCTGGCGCTGCCGCAGCTCCGACTGTGTCTGCTCGAGCGTCCTGCGGTGCTGCTGGAACTGCGCCTGGCTAATGGTCCCGGCCTGCTCCTTCAGCCGCGCCTGCTGCTGCGCCTCTAGCCGCTGCCGCTCCTGGGCCTGGCTGCGTTCCTGCTGCGTCAGCCGCTCCTGCGCTTTCAGTCCTTCCTGGTCGCGCTTGAGCAGCTTTTCCTGGTCCCGCAGGCGGTCCTGGTCCTTGGCGCGCAGGCGCTCCTGCTCGTGCAGGCGGTCCACTTGCCGGTCTCGATCACGGGTCATGTCCTGCTGCATCGTGCCGTGCTGCTGCATCGGCACCGACTGGGCACCGGGGCCAGTCCCACCCGCGCCGGGGCTACCGCCGGCACCTCCGCCGGCCCCACCACTGCCACCCGGCCCGCCCTGGGCCAGCGCGACGCCCGTGGACGCAGCCAGCACCACCAGCCAGGTGATCGTGAATTGCCTGATTCGTTTCATGTGCCCCTACTCCGTCGGGAGGTCGATCGCAGGGCTCTTGCTGCGGGAGTCCCGCGTCGGCAATTTCTATGTCTCCTTGATACGCCGTTGAGCTTAAGGGTCGCTAAAGACGGACGCGAAGGCGCGCCAGCGAATCTTTCATTGGACTGGAAACGAAGAAGGGCCCCGCAGGGCCCTTCTCCATGTCGCTATTTCTACCTACGCGCTTTCGAAGTACGCGCCTCCCAGCTGCGCGCTACACGCGCTCGAGCACGGTGGCGATGCCCTGGCCGAGGCCGATGCACATGGTCGAGACGCCGATGTCGGCGTCCTTCTGCTCCATCACGTTCAGGAGCGCAGTCGTGATGCGAGCGCCCGAGCAGCCGAGCGGGTGACCGAGCGCGATCGCGCCACCGTTCAGGTTCACGGTTTCGTCCATGCGGTCCATGATCCCGAGCTCCTTCACGCACGGCAGCGACTGCGCCGCGAACGCCTCGTTGAGCTCCGCGACCTTGACGTCCTTCATCTCGAGGCCGGCACGCTTCAGCGCTTTCTTCGTCGCCGGAACCGGCCCGTAGCCCATGATCGCGGGGTCGCAGCCCGCCACCGCCATGGAGCGGATCTTCGCGCGCGGCTTGAGCCCCAGCGCCTTTGCACGCTCGTAGCTCATGACCAGCATCGCGGAAGCGCCGTCGGAGATCGCGGACGACGACCCCGCGGTCACCGTGCCGCCCTTGGGATCGAACGCCGGTGGCAGCGCAGCCAGCGCCTCGAGCGACGCGTCCTGGCGGATCACCTCGTCCACGTCGCACAGCACGCGAACGCCGTTGGCGTCGTGGCCCTCGATGGCCACGATCTCGTTCTTGAAACGTCCCGTCAGTGTGGCTTCCCACGCCTTCTGGTGCGAACGCAGTGCGAACTTGTCCTGCATCTCGCGATTGATGCCGTGCATGCGGCCGAGCATCTCGGCCGTGAGACCCATCATGTTGGAGGCCTTCGCGTACTGCTTGGACGCCGAGGGGTTCAGGTCGATGCCGTGCATCATGTTGACGTGGCCCATGTGCTCCACGCCGCCGATCACGAACACGTCGCCCTGCCCCGTCATGATCTGCGCGGCGGCCGCGTGCAGCGCCTGCATCGACGAGCCGCAGAGCCGGTTGATCGTCTGGCCCGGCACCGTGTGCGGGAGCCCGGCCAGCAGCAGCGAGTTGCGGGCGATGTTCATGCCCTGCTCGAGCGTCTGGTTCACACAGCCCCAGATCACGTCCTCGACCTCGTCCATCTTCGCCGCCGGGTTGCGCTTGAACAGCGCCTTGATCAACTCGGCCGAGAGTACCTCGGCGCGGACGTTGCGGAACATGCCACCCTTGGAGCGGCCCATTGCGCTGCGCACGCCATCAATGATGACGACATCGCGGGGATTGAGATTCATCTTGATCTCTCCAGATTCAGGTTGGGTCGCTCGGGTCAGCCGAGGAACTTCTTGCCGGATTTGGCCATGTCGCGCAGCAGCTTCGGCGCGTCGTAGAGCTTGCCGAGCGAGATGTACTTGTCCGACATCTCGACGAACTTCGCCGCGCCCATCTGGTCCACGTAGCGGCAGGCGCCGCCGCGGAACGGCGGGAAGCCGATGCCGTAGATGAGCGACATGTCGGCCTCGGCCGGCGAGGCAACGATCTTGTCCTCGAGGCAACGGACGACCTCGTTCACCATCGGCACCATGCAGCGCGCGACGATCTCCTCGGGCGTGAACTCCTTGCGGGCCGCGACCACGCCCTTGATGAGCTCGTAGGTCTCGGGGTCCGGGCTCTTCTTCGGCTTGCCCTTCTTGTCGGGCGCGTAAGTGTAGTAGCCCTTGCCGGTCTTCTGGCCGTATCGCTTGTGCTCGACCAGGACCTCGGTCGTGCCCTTGAAGTCCGGCGTCATGCGGTCCGGGAAGCCAGCCGCCATCACGGCCGCCGCGTGCACGCCCGTGTCCATGCCCACGACGTCCATGAGGTACGCCGGGCCCATGGGCCAGCCGAACTTCTCCATCGCCTTGTCCACGGCCATGAAGTCCGCGCCGTCGCGGAGCAGCATGTGGAAGCCCGCGAAGTACGGGAACAGCACGCGATTGACCATGAATCCCGGGCAGTCGTTCACGACGATCGGCGTCTTGCCCATCTTGAGCGCCAGCGCCACGGTCGCCGCGATCGCCGCGTCCGACGACTGCTTGCCGCGGATCACCTCGACCAGCGGCATCATGTGCACCGGGTTGAAGAAGTGCATGCCGACGAAGTTCTGCGGGCGCTTCAGGC
>Ga0209253_10006170_pt1 | contig 10387 bp, 9 predicted proteins | sample FrelakmetBRP12BR_FD_187145 | JGI IMG/M metagenome (GOLD analysis project Ga0209253, IMG submission 187145) | Freshwater lake sediment microbial communities from the University of Notre Dame, USA, for methane emissions studies - BRP12 BR (SPAdes)... | ecosystem: Environmental > Aquatic >... | reverse complement strand
GCTCGCGGCCCTCGAGAGCCTGGTGCGTTACTACCCGGAGCAGAAATACTGGGAAGACCTGCTGACCAACCAGCTCTTCCGCACCAAGGACGACCGCGCGCTGCGTCACCTCTATCGCCTGATGAACGACACCAACACGCTCGACAAGGCCGACGAAATCGGCGAGATGGGTTCGTCGCTGATCGCGGGCGGCTTCCCGACCGAGGCCAAGGGCGTGCTCGAGCGCGGGATCGCGGCCGGCGTGTTCTCGGGCGACGCCAAGGGTCGCGCGCAGGCCGACCTCGACCGGGCCCGCACCCAGGCGGCAGCGGATGCCAAGGATCTCCCGAACGCCGACAAGGCGCTTGCGACGGCCAAGACCGGCAACGAGATGGTGGCGACCGGCAAGCTGTACTTCAGCGCGGGCAATTACGAGAAGGCGGCCGACGCGATCCAGAAGGGACTTGCGAAAGGCGGCGTCACCGACGTCGATGACGCGAACATGCTGCTCGGCATCGCCTACGCCCGCTCGGGCAAGATCGCGGAAGCCAATGCTGCATTCGGCAACGTCAAGGATGCAAAATTCGCCGATGTGTCGAGGCTTTGGAAGCTCAAGCTCGAAACTGCCGCAACTGCGGCGGCCCCGGCCCCGAGCGCCGGCTGACCTGGGGGTGACCGGCCGCGGACGCGCGCGGCCCGTCCCTGCAAACAAGAAGGGCTCCCGGATCATCCGGGAGCCCTTTTTTCTACGGGTCGACTCCGACCGCGACTGCTGCGATCAGCGAATCGCCATCTTGTAGAGCTTGCCGATCTCGGCAAACTTCGGGTCCTTGATGGCATCGAACGCCTTGGCGGCCTCGGCCTTGTTGCCCTGGCGGGCCAGCGACACACCGTAAAGCATCTCGGCAGCGTCAAGGTCCGCGATGCCGCCCTTGGCGAGCGCCTTCTTCAGCGCATCCGAGGCCTTGGCATAGTCGCCGGAGCTGAAATACAGCTTGCCCACGTTGTACATCTCCTCGCCCGTCTTGGCCGCGGCGAGCGTGCCCGCCGCTTTCGGCAACGCCGCGCGCTCGGCATCCGCCTTGCGCTTGGCCGCTTCGAGCGTGCGATTGGCGCGAGTGAGATCCTCGCCAGTGAACAGGTTCGCTGCGATGCCTTTTTCCATGATCCGCTGGCCCTCGATGCCGAAGCCGCCGAGGATCAGCGCCTGCGTCATGTCGATGTACTGGCGCGGCTTGTCGAGGGTGCCCACGTCTTCGGACAGACGATACAGCGCCATCAACTCGTGGTCGTGCTTCGTCGTCTGGAAGAAGCCGTCCAGCACGCGACCCCAGGTATCGGTGCTCGGGTAATACTTGAGCAGCTGATCGAGGGCCTTGGCAGTACCCGCCGAGTCCTTCAGTTCGTAGTTGCTGCGCAGGACCAGCTGCAGCAGGTCCTGGCTCGGCGTGCCGCCGGCCTTGATGACGCGGTCGGCCGCGGCGATGGCGCCCTTGTAATCCTTCTGCTGATACGCGGCGGTGGCCACGATCATCTGCATGTCCTTGTCGCCCGGCATGGTCTTCGCGATCTGCGCGGCCCTGCCGTAGTTGCCGGCGCGGAAGTAAAGCTGCGCCAGCGTCTTGGAGCGCTGCGCCTTCTCGCCGGCGGGCATCTGCCCCGAGTTGATCTGGCCTTCGAGGACGCGGGCAGCGTCGGCATTGCGCCCCTGCTGCAGGTACACGTACCACAGCATGTCGTTGATCTTGTACTGGTCGTAGGCGGTCTTCGGCGAGATGCCATCGGCCTCCTTGATCTTTGCGAGCGCCTGGTCCCACTTCTTCTTCTGGATGGCTTCCTGCGCCGCCTTGAGCGGGACGCCGACCTTGGCGCTCACTTTCTGCTGCGCCATCGCCACCGAAGGAACCAGCAGGCCGCCGACGCCCGCAACGCCCGCCAGGGCCAGGGCGGCACTCAGTACGAAACTCGCCTTCCTCATCGAACGCCTCGCTTGGGGGGCCGCGAAGCCCCGGCTCTCAAGATAAAAGCCGCCTGGGCTTTGGGCCCAGGCAGCCTCGTTGAACTCACACCGCCCGCCGCCCCCACACGCCGGCGGCGACGGAACCGACTACATGAACTGCTCGTTGCCGACGAAACCGATCTTCCTCAGGCCGTTGCGCTGCGCCGACGCGAGCACGCGGGCGACGATGTCGTACTCGGCGCGCTTGTTCGGACGGATGTGCAACTCCGGCTGCGGATCGTTGGCGGCCTCGCGACGGAAGTACGCGTCGAGCGTGTCCACGTTCGCGACCGGCGACCCGTTCCAGAGGATCGTCCCGTCGAAGTCGATTTCGAGGTTGATCACCACGGGCAGGGTCGTCTGCGGCGCGTTGGTGGGACGCGGCATGTCCAGCTTCACGGCGTGCGTCATCACCGGGATGGTGATGATGAACATGACGAGCAAGACGAGCAGGACGTCGATCAACGGCGTCATGTTCATTTCCATCATCGGCTCGTCTTCGCCGCCGCCAATGCTCATACTCATGTCGTTCTCTCCTGCACGCTCAGAACGAGCGCGCCAAGCCGCGGTCCGGCTCGGTGATGAAACCCACCTTCAGGATGCCGCTGCGCTGGCAGAGCACCATGACGCGCCCGATCGACTCGTACTGCGTGTGCTTGTCGCCACGCACGTGGATCTCGGGCTGCGGATCCAGCACGGCCACGCTCTTCAGCCGATCGAGCAACGCGTCCTGCGTGGGCACCAACGACGTGTTCCAGTACACGTTGCCGTCCTTGTCGACCGCGATGTTGATGTTCTCCGGCTTGGTCTGGGTCGGGATGTTGGCCGCCTTCGGCAGTTCCACCTTGACCGACTGCGTGATGACCGGGACGGTGATCAGGAAGATGATGAGCAGCACCAGCATCACGTCCACGAGGGGCGTGGTGTTGATCTCCGACATCGGCTTGTCGTCCTGGTCCGATCCAACTGACATGCTCATGGTGTACCAGTCTCCGGCGTGTGCCCTGGCCGGGATTACTTCTTGGGACTGCCGGCAATGACCTTCGCGCCCGCGCCTTCGATGCGCGAACCGCTGACGATCACCTGTTCGAGGTCGCTCTGGAACAGCTTCACGCGCTCCATGATCGCCTTGTTGCGGCCGAGCAGGAAGTTGTAGCCGAGCACCGCAGGCACGGCGACGGCGAGGCCGATGGCCGTCATGATGAGGGCTTCACCGACCGGGCCGGCGACCTTGTCGATGCTCGCCTGGCCGGCGACACCAATGGCCACGAGGGCGTGGTAGATGCCCCACACGGTGCCGAACAGGCCGATGAACGGCGCGGTCGAACCGGTCGTGGCGAGGAACGGCAGCTGGGTGGCCAGCGCGCTGTTGATGCGCGCGACGGCGCGGGCCAGCACGTTGTCGATCCACTCGTGCAGCGGGACCTGCTGGGTCATGCGCGAATCGTGGTGCTCGGCGGCATCGATCGCTTCGGAGGCCATTGCCTTGAAGATGTTGCCCTTGCCCGAGAGCTTGCCTACGCCGGTCTTGATGTTGTCGGCTGCCCAGAAATTCTTCTCGGCCTCGTGCGCCTGGCCGAGCAGTCGCCGCTGTTCCCACCACTTCGTGAAGATGATGAACCACGAGTACGCGGACATCAGCACCAGCAGGACCATCACGCCCTTGGCGACGAAGTCGCCCTGAGCCCACAGGGCCTGGATTCCATACGGGTTGTCGACTTGAATGCTTTCAGTGGCCATGGGGATCTCTTCCTCCGAACAAATCGGTTTGCGTGTCGTTTGGTGCCGAAGCGGCGTGTTGTTGAGTAAACGGTCTGAGCGGGAATCAGTCGGTCAGCTTGAACGTGACGGCGAAGGTGTGCCACATGGCCACGGGCTTGCCGTCTTCCTTGCCGGGGACGAAGCGCCAGTTGCGCTGGACTTCCTTGACGGCAGCTTCATCGAGCTTCTCGAATCCGCTGCTCTTGACGACCTCGACCTGGGAACAGCGCCCGTCCTCTCCGACGAACGCCTTCAACGTCACGGTGCCGGCCTCGCCGGCGCGGCGCGAGGCCGGCGGGTACTCCGGAAGCGAGGTTCGCGCGCCCTTGCCCTGCGTCGACGGAGGCGTGCGTACGACCTTGTGCTCGACCGTCGGCGGCGGCGGCGGCGCTGCGGCGACCGGGCGCTCACTGGTCGCGTTGGAAATCGCAGTGGTGTTCGAAGTGTCGACGATGGTGTCGACGGAAATCTCGGGCGGCGGGACGTAGGGAGGCGGCTGTTCGATGTCCGGCGGCGGCGGCGGCGGCTCCTTCTCGTCCGGCAACTCTTCGATGATCTTGGTTTCGACCGGGCCGACGACCGTCTCGACGATCTTCGCGCCGAGGCCGGAGGCGAGCACCCAGAAGAACAGCATGTGGATGATCACCACGAGCACGAACGCGAGGGTGCGTTTTTGCGCTTTTGCCGGATCGTCGATCGAATAACTGTAAGCCACAAACCCTCCACTGCCAGGGACGATGCACGTGCATGCCCAGCGTCGATGCCGCGGTCCGCCGGGACTGGCGACACTACAAGAGCCTACTGACCCTCGCAACCCCCTGAGTAGACCGTCGATCGCCGGTGCGCGCCGGCGCCTTCGGGCCAGCCCTTCCCATTCACTCTCCGCCATCGTGCGGATTATTTTTGATGCACCGCATCAAAGCGATCGGACCTGCTGCGCCGACGATCCGCTCGAGCGGATCCGCCGACGGCCCGCACTTTACCGGCGCACCTGTCGATACTCAATAGGCTCGAAATCGATTCGCCGTTCAACCCTTGACTTGCGCGTCATCGCCGGTCGTGCGCAAGCCGCGATCGGTCACCGCACCGAGCGACGCGCTGCTCACGAGCTCTGCGTACTTCGCCAGCACGCCGCGCGTCGCGTACGGCGCGCGCGGCCGCCATGCCGCGCGACGACGCGCGAGTTCCGCGTCGCTGACTGCCAGCGACAGCGCGCGCGTCGTGGCATCGATGCTGATGGCGTCGCCGTCGCGCACGAGCGCGAGCGGCCCGCCGAGCGCCGCTTCCGGCGACACGTGGCCGACCACGAAGCCATGGCTGCCGCCGGAGAAGCGCCCGTCCGTGATCAGCGCGACCTTGTCGCCGAGGCCCTTGCCCATGATCGCGGCCGTCGGGCTCAGCATCTCGCGCATGCCCGGCCCGCCGCGCGGCCCCTCGTAGCGCACGACGATCACGTCGCCTGCCTTGACCGTGCCATCGAGAATCGCTTGCAACGTCGCTTCCTCGCCCTCGAATACGCGCGCGCGACCCGTGAAACTCAGGCCTTCCTTGCCGCTGATCTTCGCAACCGCGCCTTCGGGCGCGAGATTGCCGTACATCACGACCAGATGGCTGTCGGGCTTGATCGGGTTCGACAGCGGGCGAACCATGTCCTGCCCGGCCGGATACGGCTTCACGCGCTTCAGGTTCTGCGCGAGGGTCTTGCCAGTCACGGTGAGGCAGTCGCCGTGCAGCAGCCCCTCGTCTAGCAAGGCCTTCATCAGCGGCTGGATGCCGCCGATGCGGATCAGGTCCGACATCGAGTACTTGCCGCTCGGGCGCAGGTCGGCCAGCACCGGGACGCGCGCGCCGATGCGCGTGAAGTCATCGAGCTGCAGCGGGATGCGCGCCGAGTGCGCGATCGCCAGAAGGTGCAGCACCGCATTGGTGGAACCCGAGAGCGCGATCGTCACGGTGATGGCGTTCTCGAACGCCTCGCGGCCCAGGATGTCGGACGGCTTGATGCCGCGCTTGATCAGGTTGACGACGGCCGCGCCGGCATTGCGCGCGTCCTGCCGCTTCGTTCGCGAGACGGCCTCCTGCGCCGAGCTGTTCGCGAGACTCATTCCAAGCGCTTCGATGGCCGACGCCATCGTGTTGGCGGTGTACATGCCGCCGCAGCTGCCCGGCCCCGGAATCGACGTGCGCTCGACCTCGCGCAGCTGGCGGTCGTTGATCGCACCCCGTGCATGGGCCCCCACGGCCTCGAAGACCGACACGATGTCGCGCTTCTTCTCGCCCGGGCGGATCGTGCCGCCATAGACGAACACCGCAGGCCGGTCGAGCCGCGCAATGGCCATCATGCAGCCCGGCATGTTCTTGTCGCAGCCGCCGAGCGCCACGAAACCGTCGAACCCCTGGGCGCCGACGACGGTCTCGATCGAGTCGGCGATCACTTCGCGCGACACGAGCGAATAGCGCATGCCCGGCGTGCCCATCGAGATGCCGTCGGACACGGTGATCGTGCCGAAGATCGTGCTCTTGCCGCCCGCATCCTCGGCGCCAGCCGCCGCGGCCGTCGCGAGCTTGTCGATGTGCATGTTGCACGGCGTGAGCGTGCTCCACGTGGAGGCGACGCCGATCTGCGGCTTGCGGAAGTCCCGGTCCTCGAAGCCGACCGCGCGCAGCATCGCGCGGCTGGGCGTCTGCTTGACGCCGTCGAAGACGACACTGGAATGGGCGCGGACATCGGGCTTGCGACGGGACATTCGGCAGCTCCTGGCTCGGGATCGATCGATGTGACGTGAAGGTGGCTATTTTGCGCGTCGGAGCGGGCCGAGGTCACGTACCGTCGGCCGCAAGCTGCGCGCGATGCATGTGCACGAACCGGCGCGCTCCCGCCACGATCAGCCCGAACGGCAGCAGCAGGGCCAGCGCACCGCCGTGCGCATGGAATGACTCCATCAGGTAGTACAGGCCGATCGCGACTGGCGGGGTGATGAGTCCGCGGATGCCGGTCATGGTGACGTGCAGCGCCATGTAGCGCGTTTCCTCGCCGCGCGGCGCGAAGTCGTTGTGTCCCAGCGTCCAGCCGAGGCTGCCGGCTGCATTCGACATTCCCATGATCATCGCCCCCGGGACGAGCAGCCATGGCAACTTGAGAAAGACCGCGGTCACCAGCAAGGCCGCACCCGCGATCGTGAACCGGCCGTGCACCGAGCGGAACGCGAGCACCCGGTGAGTATCGAGATACGCGGCCCAGGGCCGGATTGCGAACGGCACGACCAGCACGGGAATCGCCGTGGTCACGAGCACCTGCCAGAACGCGGGCAACCCGAGCACTTCGCTCAGGCAGACGACCATGAGCGGCGTCAGCGAGATCATGCCGGCCCCGAACACGGACATGGCGATCTGGTAGTCCTTGAATGCCGGATCGCGCGCGAGCAGCTCGCGGATGCCCGCGACCCCGAACGTCGCGCCCTGCTCCACCCGTGCGCGCTCCAGGTCGAGCAACCTGTCCTCGCGCCGCACGCGGAACCGCCGGATCGCGATCGAGCCTCCGAGGCCGAGCGCGGCGCCGACGATGATGGCGATGCGCCACCAAGGTCCTTCGTGGCCGAGCAGCCAGCCGATGCCGAGGCTGACGATCGCCAGCACGACGGAGGTATTGATCGTGATGCGCCCCGTGATCCGCGCGCGCATGCGGCTCGGGTAGTTGACGGTCCACAGCACCGCCCGCACGGTCTCGACGCCGGCCCACAGCAGGCGCGCGGCCGAATACAGCACGAAGAACAGCAGCAGCCCGGCGGCCGAACGCGGGACCAGCGCGAGTGCCGCGATTGCGACGCACATGGCGATCAGCAGCGGCTGCAGGAACGCGACCTTCGGCCTGCCCTGCGCGCGACGCGCATAGACGAGGCTCGCGAGGTTCGCCCACATCGGGGCCGCGCTGACGATCGCGAGCACGAGGTCGACGACCAGCTTCGGCGCCTGCTCGCCGAACAACGAACGCACCATGACCGCAGCCGTGCCGCCTTCCACGAGGCCGAGCGCGCAGTAGATCGCCGTCCAGGCCCGACGCTCGTACGCGAGATCCATGGACCGGCGCAATCCTAGCGGTAGCGCTCGGCGAGATATGCGTGCACTGCCCGCACGGCCTGCGCCTCGGCCCCGACCGGACGGCCCGGCCGGTCCTTGGGGTTCCATGCGAACAGGTCGATGTGCACCCAGTCCACCGGCTCCGTGACGAAGCGGCGCAGGTACAGCGCACCGATGATCGCGCCGGCGAAAGCCTGCGACGAGACGTTGTTCAGGTCGGCGACCTTGCTCGAGATCTCGTCGTCGTAACCGCTCCACAGCGGCATCGGCCACAGGGGATCGGCGACGACGCGGCCGTGGCGCACGATCGCATCGACCGTCTCGGGCCGGCTGCCGAACACCGCCGGGAGTTCGGGCCCGAGCGCGACGCGCGCAGCACCGGTCAGCGTGGCCATGTCCACGATCAGATCCGGCCGCTCGGCATCCGCATCGGCGAGCGCATCGCACAGCACGAGGCGGCCCTCGGCGTCGGTGTTGCCGACTTCGACCGTCAGTCCCTTGCGGGTGCGCAGGATGTCGCCGGGGCGCATGGCATTGCCGGAGATGGCGTTCTCGACCGCAGGAATCAGCACTCGCAGGCGCACGGGCAACCCAGAATCCATGACGAGGCGCGCGAGCGCGAGCGTGCAGGCCGCGCCGCCCATGTCCTTCTTCATGAGCAGCATGCCGGCCGGCGGCTTGATGTCGAGGCCGCCGGAATCGAAGCAGACGCCTTTGCCGATGAGCGTGACCTTGGGATGCGACGGATTGCCCCAGGTGAAATCCACGAGCCGCGGCTCGTTCGTCGCGGCGCGCCCGACCGCGTGGATCGCGGGATATCCCGCCAGCAGCTCGTCGCCCCGCAGCTCCCGTCCGTGCGCTCCCCGCGCCCTCGCCATGGCGAGCGCCTCCTCCGCAAGGCGGGCGGGCGTCATGTCGGCCGCCGGCGTGTTGATCATGTCGCGTGCCATCGCCAGCGCGCCGACGCTGCGGTGCACGAGGGTCATGTCGGCGTTGGCCGGCGGCACGAGCGTGGCCTGCGCACCGGGCGGACGACTCGTGGTGCGATAGCGCTCGAATCGGTAGCCGCCGTAGGCCCAACCCAGGGCCGCGGCCGTCGCCGAGGCGGCATCGAGGTCGTTTGCGATCCGCCACGGCCCGGGGGGCACGCGATCGCAGGCCCCGGCCAGGTGCCAGAGGTCCAGCTTGTCGTGCGCAGCGATCGGCCCGAGCCCGAGCACGGCTTCCCGCACCTCGCCGTCTGCGGCCGGCAGGCTCGTCACCTGGTGCCGTTCCCCGCGAAAGCGCATCGCCTGCAACCACGCGCAGGTCGCTGCGTCGCGGGTCTCGAGCCACTCGCTTCGATCGCGTTCACCGACCAGCCACAGTGGCCGGGCGGCAGAGGGATTGTTCTCCTCGAACATGGCGGGTAACTCTTTCATCTGTTATGGAATGACACAGCTTAGCGGAACTTTTTTGCAGTGCGGTTGACATCTTGCCTGCGGCTGTGCTGCTATCCGCTTTCTACTCAACGCAACCCTGCAGGCTCGTGATGAAGTTGTCCCACGACACTTCCCAGTTCTCGACCACCGCCTTTGTGGCGGGCCTGCTGCTGCTTGCTTCCCTGACCCTGCTTCCCTTGCGGAGGTGCGGGGCTCTGGGCTGAACGCGCGAGAGGCGCAACGGATACCAGGAACCCCGCACGGCGGACAGGCCGTCGCGGGGTTCTTCGTTATGGCACTGGTGAAAATCGGTTCGGATTGATTCTGAGGAGAATGACGATGCGAGCGTACTCGACGAAAGACGTGGACAAGAAGGCCCTGGCCGGCGCGCGGATCGCGGTGGTCGGCTACGGCAGCCAGGGACGCGCGCACGCGCTCAACCTGAAGGACTCGGGCTACGACGTCGTCATCGGCGTGCGCAAGGGCGAGAGCTGGAACAAGGCGAAGAAGGACGGCCTCAAGGTCATGGAACCGGCCGACGCCGTGAAGGGCGCCGCACTGGTTGCCCTCCTGACGCCGGATACCACGCAGGCGCAGAACTACAAGGAAATCCTGCCGAACCTCGGCAAGGGCGCCACGCTGCTCTTCGCCCACGGCTTCAACATCCACTTCAAGCAGATCAAGCCGCGCAAGGACCTCGACGTCGTGCTGATCGCGCCGAAGGGCCCGGGCGACCTCGTCCGCCGCCAGTACCAGCAGGGCCGCGGCGTGCCGTGCCTGATCGCCGTGTACCAGGACGCGACGAAGAAGGCCAGGAAGAAGGCCCTCGCGTATGCCGACGGCATCGGCGGCACGCGCGCCGGCGTCATCGAGACGACGTTCAAGGAAGAGACCGAGACCGACCTGTTCGGCGAGCAGGCCGTGCTGTGCGGCGGCGCGACGGAACTCGTGCTCAAGGGCTTCGAAACGCTGGTCGAGGCCGGCTACCAGCCCGAAGTCGCCTACTACGAGTGCCTGCACGAGCTGAAGCTGATCGTCGACCTGCTGCACGAAGGCGGCCTCGACAAGATGCATCGCTACATCTCCCACACCGCCAAGTGGGGTGACCTCACGCGCGGCCCGCGCGTCGTGAACAAGGCCACCAAGAAGG
>Ga0209253_10006169_pt1 | contig 10387 bp, 8 predicted proteins | sample FrelakmetBRP12BR_FD_187145 | JGI IMG/M metagenome (GOLD analysis project Ga0209253, IMG submission 187145) | Freshwater lake sediment microbial communities from the University of Notre Dame, USA, for methane emissions studies - BRP12 BR (SPAdes)... | ecosystem: Environmental > Aquatic >... | reverse complement strand
AAGCGGCCCTGTTCATCGGTGGCAAAAGTGCGAATCCTCTTCGTGCGTTCCGCGTTCCAGAAGACGATGGTGGCCTGGAAGGGTTGGTCAGAACAGGGAGTCCCGACCTGGACAACTGGGCACATGGGACCGAGGAGCACCTGCCCCTCGATGCCGGAGGTAACTGGCACCTCCTCTCCCAGCGCGATCACCGCCTGCATGTTGCTCAGCGTCGCCAAGTTGCTGATCTCGGGTCGCCCGTCGAGGTACCGCTTCCACATCTGAGTGTGCGGGTCGATCCAGTAGGCTGACGCCACCGTGGCTTCTGCGCAGCTCGCCATAGCTTGTTCGATGGGTGTCCCGCTCTCGCCAGTCCAGACGGAAATGGCCCACTTGCCAGCCTGTGGGCAGCCGAGCATCCCTTTGGCCGCCGCCCTGAGCGTCTCGTCTTCCGCAGTCGAGGCCGCCGACGCACCGGCGCCTAGCGCGATGACTCCCTGGGCGTCGTCAAGTGTCGTAAGGTTGCTGATCTCAGGCCGACCCCGGAAGTAGCGAGTCCACGCCTGGGTGTCGGGGTTGATGCTGTAGGCAGCGTCAACTTGTTCAGGACAGAACGCCAGGGCATCGGCGATAGGCATGGCGTCTTCGCCGCTCCAAGTGGCGATCGACCATTTCCCTGCCTCCGGGCAGTGGTGTATCTGACCTGGGGCGGGTGGCATCGGCATGGGTGTAGGCGTAGGCGTCGGCGTGGCCTCAAGTAGTGGCTCAATTACCTGTTGAAACACCGAGAACGGGTTGGCACCTTTCAGCTCCACGTCGTTGATGAAGAAGGTGGGCGTGCCAGTTACGCCGTAGCTGACTCCGTCGCTATAGTCGTTCTGCACCTCCTGGGCATTCTTGCCTGAGTCCAAGCAGTCGTCGAAAGTGGCCGCATCTAGACCAAGCTGCGCTGCATAGGCTTTCAAGCTATCGACATCTAGGGCCGTTTGGTTGGCCCACAGCAGATCGTGGTAGTTCCAGAAACGTCCCTGGTCGTCCGCACACTCGGACGCCTCTGCCGCCTTCTGGGAGTGCGGGTGAATCGTTGCCAGAGGAAAGTCGCGGTATACAAACCTGATCTGGCCATCGTAGGTCTGCCGTATCTGCGGCAGGGTTTCGTCATAGAATAGCTTACAGTACGGGCACTGGTAGTCGCTAAACTCCACGATGGTAACCGGCGCATTGGCAGGTCCCCAGGCGGGGTCATCGTCAACGCTCACCTCGGGGTTGGCGTGGGCGGCTTTGACTAGCTGCCCTGTGGTCCATAAGGCAACGGCCGTCGCAGCAAGTAGGGCAAAGGTTAGCAAAAGCAGACACGGCAGTCGGCTACTACGCGTGGCCCACCTCCCGCGAACTAAGGTGCCTTGGTGGCCCCATCCTAATCGCAACCGCGACGGTTGGCAATGGTGGGAGCTACAGCCACCCCATCGCTACCACGAACCGCCCGATGGCGTTCGCCAGCAGGAGTAGGCATGGCCAGCTTCGGGGCAGGGGCTCTCTACCGTCTCTCGTGGGCAGAGTTGCGGGCACTTCAGGCGGCGGCCTGAGACGCCAATCGGCAGGGACGCACGTCTAGAATCTTCCCGCCGATACCAGCTGTCGAAGTCGGCTCCACTCGTATAGCCGACCCCAAACGGCCAATATCGTCAGAACAGTCAGGCCGGCCACCTCAATCAACAGTGAACGAAGGCTGGACTGCGCATATGTGCGGAACGGATCGCCAATGCGATCCATGATCCGTTCTCCAAGGGACTGGCCTGCTGTCTCAGTCAGACCACCGGGAATGTGGACATTGCTGAGGTCCGACCCCAAGAATGGCCACAGAAGCTCGTGCAGTGAATCCCCCCAGTGGGGACATAGACTGAAGACCGGCAAGTCCAAGGCAAGATGAGCGATTGGCAGGAGCCCGTAGATCCAAAGGTCTCGGCGAATGGCTACCAACACCACGAAGAGTGCTAGATTGAAGACGAGAGTGTGCGCGAACAGGCGGCCTGACTCTGCACCGGGGATCACAAATACGTAGAGGAACCGGTCGATGATATCGGGCAGGATGGCCATGAGGACAACGAGCCGATAGTCGAGGGGTCGTCTGAGAGCGAACTTGTCCAGTGTTCTGACCCCACCCGCGGTGTAGCCAATGTGCGCCAGGAGAAGCAACTCCGGCCTCCATAAGGGAACCTGAACGGCTAACAGAGCAATCACCCTCTCGCATGAGGGCTCGGTTCGACATTGCATTATGGACGGTTCGGCAGCTTTCCTCAAGGGAGGCGTCCGATCGTCAATAGCCTGGGCGCTGGCTGGCCAGGATCGCTACCTGGCCGGGAGGCGGACCTACGAGCCGGGGAGCTACTTCGAGCTGTGGGTGAGCCCCTGGGGCCATGTCCGCTGCACCTGCCCTGGGTTCACCTACCGAGGGGTCTGCAAGCACGCTGAGGCCCTGAGAGCCAGACTCAACGCCCGCCTGCCGGATACCGGATGAACAAACGGGGCTCCTCCGAGCGGCGAACCCCAGTCGCCCCAAGGCCGCCGAACACGTTCCCCAGCGAAGTCGCAAGGGAGAAAGCGTTGCCGAACTGCGTGAACTGATCGTTAAACGCGCCGATATTCACCGCGCTTCTACTGACATAACGAGGCCGCCTCGCCTATCGTGGAGGTGCGGGATCCCAGATTCCGCGATGACCGATGCCGACAGTAAGGGTCCTTGGGCTGACCCGGCTGGCGGCACGGGCCGGCCTGGCGTGCTGCCTCTTTGTGGCCTTACTCCTGATGGTCGGGAAGGCTTCCTCGGAGAGCGTCCACCTGCGGCAGGGTTGGAATTTCATCACCTACGAGGGCACGACCAAACCCGTACCCCTGGCGCTAAGCTCCATCGAGGACGACTACGTTGGCGTTTTCCAGTTGGACCTTGCTCAGAGGCGCTGGCTGACCCATTTCTCGGAGGCTTTCCACTACGAGCCGACGCTCCTCAATCTGGTGCACGGGTCCCAATACTGGGTATACGTCCAGCGGGAGACTGAGCTGGCGGTGGATGCCGACGCTCCTCCCTTCTATGGCGTCAACTCCCACCTTACGGGCTTCGACTCTGACGAGAAGGTGGATCGGACGGTCGAGCTCATGGATGAAGCAGGGGTGGGGATCGTGCGCACTGTCTTCGACTGGCCGAGCATCGAGCCCGAACCCGGCGTCTATCGCTGGGAGCGCTTCGACCGCGTGGTCGAGCGGCTGGAAGAGCGGGGTATCGCCACTTTGGGCATTCTGGACGGCTCGGCGCCCTGGGCTACCTCCGCCCCCAGTCTGGACGAGCCCTACTGGCAGAAGTGGCCGAGCAAGGACCTGACCGCCTTCGGCCGCTATGTCTACGCCGTGGTCGAGCGCTACGACGGAGACGGCTTTGCAGACGCGCCGGGCTCACCGGTTGTTCGCTACTGGGAGATATGGAACGAGCCCAACACCGCCTTCTTCTGGCGGCCCCAGCCCGACGCCGAGCAGTATGTTCGCTTGCTCCGCTATTCCTACCAGGTGATCAAGCTAGCACACCCCTCGGCGGTAGTGGTGCTGGGCGGGATGGCGGGCAACGGCGTCTCCTACCCCCCGTTCGCCATCGCCGAGCTCGACCGGAACTTCCTCCAGCAGATCTACGACCACGGCGGCAAGAGCTTCTTCGACGTCGCCAGCATCCACCTCTATCCGTACACATATGAGTTGTGGCGACCCGACTTGATGATCGCCCTCCAAGATGCCCTGGACGAGACGCGGTCGGTGATGGCCGCCAACGGCGACGACGACAAGCCCATCTGGGTCACGGAGATCGGGTTTTCCACTACCCTCTTCCCCGATGGCTACGAAACTGAACCCGATGCCGCCATTGCCTCCTGGCTGGGCAAGGTCTATCGTCAGCTCTCAGGCGCTGATGCCCTGTTCTGGTACATGTTCGAGGACGAGGGGACGGATGAGGATCCGGAGGGTCACTTCGGCCTGGTGGGATATGACGGCGCGCCAAAAGAGAGCTACTACGAGTACCGCAACATGACGGGCCCGTAGGCCGTTGCCTGTGCTGGCGCATGCCCTATCCTGCAGTTGCCCCTGCCTGAAGTTGTCTCTCAGACGCTCCCCGATCCCCGAAAGCCTGGTTCCGGCCGCAGGGTAAGCGGATCGCCCTTCGCTGGCCACGCCTGATTCCCGTCGGGGCCACTCGAGCCCGATATTGGGCGGGCAATTGGCTGATAAGTCTGTAACACTTCTTGGGTGTGGTGCATCTTCATTATGAGAAGCAAGCCATAGGCACGCATGCCTGAGGGAGGGCAGAACATGGCAGGAAGGATAAGGCTAACATTCATCCACACGGCGCTATTGGCGGTAGCGGCGATCATCCTCTTGGGCTTGAGCGCCCACGGGATCTCTCGCGCTGCAACCCCAATACTGGCTCCGGGTGTCGAGAGCCTGGCCATCGATGGCGAGAACGTGACCGCACCCCTGGCGGTGGTAGATGTTGATGCCAGCACGCCTACCATCAGCGGCAGCATTCTGCCTGGCAAGAGCACGGCGGTGCTCAACATCGATGGATTGCTCGAGTGGGAAACCATCGTCGACGCGGCTACAGGGAAGTTCTCCACGGTCGTTCCGGAACCGTTGAGCCCTGGCACGCACACGCTGACCATCGATGGCGTGACCGTGGCGACCTTTAACGTGGCGGGCGAAGTGCCGGCCGAACCGGCGGCCGATGTTCCGGCCGGGCTGCCATCCACCGGTGCCGGCGGTACCGGATCCGGCGGCAGCGGCTTCGGCCTGCAGCCCTGGTTGTTCGTGCTGGCCGGTCTCGGCCTGGGTGCGAGCGTCTTCCTGGTAGCCAGACGAAAGCCTGCGCACCAGTAGTAGACTTCGGGTCCTCTTCGTTTCAGCCGGGAATAATTAGAGTCCGCCGGCGCATTCCGCGGGCGGACTCTCTATGGCCACAGCTCACCCCGCAAGCCGGAGTGTACTGTCTTCGGGATGTAGCGACGCATCCCTTCGCTCCGCTCATGGCAAGCTCCCTCGCTTTGCGCAGGGAGGGCTTTGCCATTGTGCGGATATCGTCGCTGAGATTCTTCGCTGGGCTCAGAATGACGCCAGGTCATGCCGTCACTCTGGGCATAGCGAAGGTCTCACTCCAGATGGCATACTACGCCCGGGTGTCGCTGCAACTCGGGGAATAGAACAGGCTAGGGGCAGGATCTCTGGCAGGGGATAGCGTGGAGAGTGGCCCCCGGCGGCTCCTGTCGGGCAGTCTTCCAGGCGGGGGCTGAATCTTCGGTTCTAGCTGGCTGCCGAGGTGATGCTTTCGGCCAGGGCCGGTCGCCGTCCGGCGGCCTCTCTCGTTCTCTGGTTTACTGCGATGGTCGCTTCGAGCAGGGGCGTGGGCCAGCCGAGGTCCCGGGCGAGGTTGACGAAAGCGGCGATATCCTTGGGCAGACAGTTGCCGCTGTAGGGAAAACCACCGCGGATACCATAGCGAGGGTTCCACATGCCTTCGGCGGACTGAGCCACGAGCGCCATCACTTGGTTGCCGTCGATGCCCAGCTCCTTGCTCACCAGCCACGTCTCGTTGGCAAAGGAGATCTTGGCAGCGTTGAACAGATTGTGGGCGTATTTCGCCATCTCCGCCGTGCGAAGGTCGGTGCGAAAGATGGGTGTGTGGTTGCGTTGGCAGAGAGGGCTGTAGAGGTCTTCCAGGAGATCGCCAGACCTCTTGTTGAGTTCACCGATGACGATGATCCAGGGACTCAGGAAGTCATCCTCCGCGCTGGCCTCACGGATGAACTCGGGGTTCATGCAGACGCCGAAGTCGCGTCCTGCCTTGCCTCCCGACCAACTCTCCAGAGCCGGGATTACCAGGTTCTCGGTGACCGTGGGCAGGACTGTGCACCGAACCACCACCAGATGGTAGTCATCGCCGGTCAGCAGGGGGCCGATGGCAGCGAGGGCTGCTTCCAGGAAGCTAAGGTCCTGGCGGCCATTGCGGTCGTTGGGGGTGGGCACGCAGATCATGCTGACGGAGGGCTGTACCTTTGCCAGGGCGCCGGGCTCGATCGCCTGGTGCCCTTCCTGGCGGAGCCTCTGCACGACCTGGGGGTCGGTGTCCACAAAGACCACGTCGTGTCCTAGCTTGCTGAATCCCTTGCCTGTCGCTGTACCCACCACTCCCGAGCCGATGACGGCGATTCGCTCCATATTGCGCTCTCTCCCTCTTTCGGCGTTCGTGCGCCGGGCTGCCCAGCGGTGACAGGCCCATCGATCCTGGTCGACGGGGCCGGCCGTTCTTGGCAGCCGCTACTGGTGCTTCGGTCGCCAAGGGGCATCCGCAGTAGGATGTCGCTCTGTTTGTGCAAACATACAGACATGACTCATAGAGCATCTGTTACAGGCTTCCTCGGGTTGCCAGACCCGCTATGGCCAGCATCCACAGCATCACTGAGAGAAGCATCGACTTCGCGCCGGCAGAGCGGGAGTTCCACCAAGCCAGCGGGGCGGCCCTGCGACTTGCGCCATTCTCCTGGGCGGTCGCTGAAAGCAAGAGACGCAGTTGGTTCAGCAGAGCGCTGATGACCACCAGGGCCAGGATGAGGGCCCAGGTGGTCCAGAAGTCGATGTGGCCGCCCAAGAAGTTGATCCACATCAATCCCAGCGGCACCGTAACCAACGAGAGGGCCGCAGCCAGGGTGCCACGCTCGATCAGGTCGAGCTTGCCGCCGCCAAACAGGCTGGAGAGGTGCCATCCTGGCACTAGAATTACGTACAGGGAACCAGCGATGACTCGCGTTGGCTGGTACCAGCTGGCGTCAGTTTGCCAGGCATGGAGCGCCAAGGTGACTGCCGCCAGGGCAAGGGTGATGGCCGACCTTGCCGCCCCACCCGGCAGCAACCTTCGCCGGCCAGGCGCGTGGGGTAGGCTGGCGTTGCCGGTCTGAGTCGGCGTGTCCTCGGCCGTCGTTTCCGAGAAGGCCACCAGGACGGCGGTGGCGATGCCGGCCAGGGTGGCCGTCGGCCAGGCGATGGCCGGCTCGACCTCCGCTCGCCAGGCGACGATGGCGAAGGAAGTCAGACCGGCGGCGCAGCCCAGAGCCCAGGCAAGCCAGAGCTTGGCTGGCCCTTCCCGGCCCCGGCTGGATAGCATCCCCACTGCCCCGAGGACAGCGACGGTCAGGGCTAGACTGCCAAGCCAGGGCGCGGCCCAGCCCCCCGTGAGGTTGGGGGTCAGCACGGTCTGAGCAAGGATTACGGCCACTGCACCTATCCCAAAGAGGAGGTGATAGCCCTTGGCCAGTCGCTTGCCGGCGTTCGCCAATTCTTGGATGCTCATCTCGTTCATTGGTGAATCTCTATCCGCTGACTGAACCAGGCGCCGTCGCTGGGGTGCTCCTCTCCGGCGCTGTCCAGGGTGTGAACCCACACGCTGAGGTCGTAGGTGCCCGGCGGCGGAGAGACGCTGTCCGATAAGTCGATGACGCTCTGCTGCTGGGGGGCAATCTTGGCGCTGAACACCTTGGACTGGCGGTCGAATTCCACCCATGGCTCGAGACTGCCCGGACGGCTCAGGAACCACCAGAGGACGACCTCCTGCTCGCTCTCGCCGCGATTGCGCAGGCTGACGATCACTATGCCCTTTTCGCGTTGAAAGCTCGCCGTGTCCGCTGCCAGGCTTGTTATCTCCACCGGTCCTGAGGCGGGGGCTGTTCTGATAATGGTGGGCCCATAGGCGCTCTCCCGCAGCGTGATGACATCGTTCAGGAAGAGATCATCGCTGGCCACGCTGCCTTCGCCTCCGGTCTCCCTCACCACCACCCGCAGCATGTACTCGCCCGGCCAGAGGGAGATCGGTTCGCTGGTTCTGATGGTGGTCTGGCGCTTGGGCGCAAAAGCCAGGTGCTGCAACTGCCTGGAGGTGTACACGGGCTTGTCATTCCAGGGGAGGCGAGACGCTTGGCGATACAGGAACCACTGGACGTCGGCTACCGTCTCCGTGGCGGTGTCGTTGGTGATGCCGATGATCAGAGGGAGTTGGGTAGGCACGCTCAGGCCGCTGTCGAGGGCGGCGGCGGGCAGATCGATCGCTGACACCTTGAGGCCGGGAGGCGGCGTGGTTCGGCGGCTGAATCGCGACCACTCGCTGTCGATGCGTATGATTGGGTCCCCCAGCCGTTTGCCGTCGGAGTGACGGGCGACATCGCCCTCGATAGTGTGCACCCAGACGGTGAGCTCGTAGCTGCCGGGCTCGGCGGTTACCTCCTCCTGCCAGCTCAGCTCGACCCTTTCGCCCGCTGCCAGGGTCTGCGGCCCCTGGATCGAGGACTGGAAGGCGGGGACATTCCAGGGCGAGATGGTGCCCGGCCTGGCCAGGAGCCACCAGGCCTGGATCTCGTGGGCGACTTGGTCGTGGTTCTCCAGGTCTACGTCCACCTCGATGTAGGGAGAGGAGGCCTCGGGCAAGTGGTCGATGCGTACATTCTCGATGCGCACAGGGCCAGCGTCGACGCTGCCGCCGCCGGCTGCCGACAGGCCGAGGAGATACACCGGCAGGAATACGGCGAGAGCGGCAAGAGCGAGGAACGCCAGCTTGGGGAGATACCTACGGTGTGGCATGGACTGATACCTCCGCTGACGCGTCTCGCAGGTTCTTGTAGATGCTAATGGGCCCAAACTCGGTGAGATGGGTCAAGAAGGGCTCGGCATCTAGATTGCGCAGTACCAGGCCGGCGTTGAACTCGGGACACTGGGTGTCGAATACCACATAGTCGATGCCATATTGGTCGAATAATGCCACCTGCGACCGCCGCTCCAGCAGCATAGCGCTGGCGTCGGCGGCCACTGCCTGCTCCTGCTGCGAAGCCAGGAGCTCGGGCGAGAAAGCGGCCACTGTCGGCCGCTGGGCCAGGGATTCCAGGTGGAAGGCCAGGCAGCGGTCGGTGAGGACTACATCGTCCTCCTGGGAGTTGTCCCGCAGCCAGGTCAGGGCGGCGTAGGAATCGCTGTCTATCTTCAGGTAGAAATCGCTGGTACTCACCGCATAGGGTGCCGCCGTGAAGGCTAGATAGGCGGCGAGGACGGTTATGAGAACGGGGCGGACGATGGTCTGACGAGCGTGCCAGACGGCGTAGGCCGCGGCCGGGGCGATTATGATGGGCGCGAAGTAGAGGGCCCTTGTGTAATAGAAGTTCAGGGAGAAGAGCCAGGCGTAGCCCAAGAGGGCGATGGTTCCCGCCAGGGCCAGGACGAGCAGCCGCCCAGCCGCGCCGGAGCGACTGGCCAAGAAGAGACGGACCAAGCCGGCGCTGGCCAGCAGGACCACCACGGGCGTAAAGAAGCGGTAGGCGTCTTGGAGGGTTATCTTGGTGTTGACCGAGGTCGCTTCTCCCAGGGTGGTTTGGACGGCATCGGCGCCGAAATAGGTGCCCAGAACGTGGATGAGGATGGGCAGCCCCAGGGCGAGGCCGAAGGAGGCCGTGAAGAGGTAGGAGGCTACCCTCTGGAGTCGCAGCCGGGCGAGAGCGATGTCTCCCAGGGTGAAGGCGACCAACGCCAGCAGGACGACCACCGCAGACAGGTGATGGATCAGCACTATTCCCACTACCATCAGGCTGGCTAGGGCAGCCCAGCCCAGCGAGCCCGCCTGGCCGGCAGCCAGGCGGGGAGCGCGGAACTTTAGCAGTGCCCAGCCCACCATGGGGATGAGGGCCAGGGCGAAGATGTTGGAGTAGCCGGACCAGCTTAGCATCTCCAGGTTTGCCGGCAGCAAGGCCACGATAAGAGCGGCCAGCAGGGCGGGGCCATCCCCGCCGAGGAGTCGAGTGAACACGAATACGGTCGCTATCAGGAGTCCACTCCCCAGCAGGGCGTAGTAGGCTAGGGGGATAGACGTAAGGCCCGTGGTGGAGGAGAGAGCCGAAAGGAGCAGGGGCAAGCCGGGCAGCGACTGGAAGCGAAGGCCCCCCAACTGGTGATAGGGGAAGTAGGTGGGCACTTCCCCCTTCTCCAAGATCTCATTGGTGTAGAGGAGCACATGACCGTAGTCGCCGCCGGGCGGATACTCGTGCCGAAACAGGACGATAGCCCTGAGAAGGAGTCCCAGGGCCAGGATGAGCAAGAAGGCGCCGGCGATGAACCAGCGCCGGGTCCGCTCTTCCCTCAGTCCTGCCGGGATCATAGGCCGTTGTGCCTCAGCACTGTAGTCGCTGCCGGGCGGATACGCGTGCCGAAACAGGACGATAGCCCTGAGAAGAAGTCGCAGGGCCGGGATGAGCGAGAAGACGCTGGCGGTGAACCAGCGGCGGGTCCGCTCTTCCCTCAGTCCTGCCGAGATCATAGGCCGTTGTGCCTCAGCCGGAGCTTGGCGATC
>Ga0209253_10006168_pt1 | contig 10387 bp, 6 predicted proteins | sample FrelakmetBRP12BR_FD_187145 | JGI IMG/M metagenome (GOLD analysis project Ga0209253, IMG submission 187145) | Freshwater lake sediment microbial communities from the University of Notre Dame, USA, for methane emissions studies - BRP12 BR (SPAdes)... | ecosystem: Environmental > Aquatic >... | reverse complement strand
GGGATTGGCGCCCTGGACGGCATGCGGGGTTTTCTGGTCATTGGCAACACTTCGGCCACGTTTGGGTCATTCGATCCCCAATTCGGCATTTACGCCGACACCATGTTGATCCGTGGCAACTGGGAATCGGCCGCTTACATTCCGGGGCTGCCGATGACAAATCAGGGCAACACCCCGCCACTGCTTCAGGGTGTGCGGGAGATCGTCTATACCGGCGGGCAGCCCACTAGCTTTTCGCCGCTTACCTCCGGCATGGCGCTGGACAACGACGATGGGGCCATCAACGACACGGTGCGATTCGACATGCGCTACTTTCTCGATCCCAGCCTGAACGCCTCCACTGAACTCGTGGTGTGGCTCGACAAGAACTGTCGCGGCGGCGCCGATGGGTGCGATCGTCGGAGCGTGCCGGTCAATACCTTCGATACCAACCGTAATTCCCTAGCCGGCCAGCTGGACCTGGGCAAGATGCTGAACGTGATCGACCCGACCACCCTGGCGCGGCCCAGCAACGCCACTTCGGGCTTTGTCCGCGTCGCGATGCCGGAGACCTCGGATTCCAACGCAGCGGAGAATCAAGGCCCCGACCACGCGGGGGTGGCATTTTCGTTGATGCGTTTCAGCACCGCCGGTAATGCCCAACAGGTACAGACTATTTTGGGTCACGAGCGTGGGGTGAAATAACGTTATCTTTCGACGCGGCGATAGAGTGCACGGATTGCCGTCAAAGCGAGCCGTAATCAGCGCCCGGTGAGTCCAGCCACAGTCAAGACGACGATGACGCCGAACCCCGGTTATCCCCGGGGTTCGGCGGAGTGTATAGCGGGATTCGAGCACTGACGTCACGGCCGCACCGATTGAAGCGGCAGTCGCCGGCATGCACCCCGGGTAATTTTGAGGCGATATCCGCGTGCGATTGCAACCTTGGGAGTAAATCGGCCCGGGTTTCTTAGAAATTACCGAACGACTGTTTTGGAGATAGTCGAAGGACTGCCCAGGGTCGGGAAGAGACCTTCTGATCTTCGCTTAGCGTGCTTTGATTTCCGTTTTCTCCGGTCCGGACCCATGACTCGAACCGAGTGGAGGGTTTGGGTGACGTTGAAACCCACCTCGGCGGCCGCCGCGATTTCCCTATCACCCCGCAGCGGCGTAACAAACACCATCCCCTTACCGGGTTCTTCCGGGGCACGCCGCGCAACGATGGATGCAGGCTTGCCCCCGTAAGCCCGCCGAGTTTGTCTTCTATGGTCGCCGCCCCAACATCCACATGCCCCACGAAAAACTTCATGATAGCTGCTCCTTAAAAGCTCACGGGGTGCACTCAGAGGGACCCCGTTGTTAAGCCGTTGCCGAGCAAGGCATGGAGCTTGGCGGCCAATTGGGCTTTTCGGTAAGGCTTGTTGAGCAGGTCGCCGACCTGGGGGTCGCGGCTAACCTGGGCCAGGTGCGCCGCCGTATAGCCCGAGGTGAATAATACCTGGAGGTCAGGGCGCCGTTGGCGGGCTTCCTGGGCCAACTCTACTCCGCTTTGACCGCCCGGCAAGACCACATCGGTGAACAGCAGGGCCACGGCGGGGGTGGCTTCCAGCACCGCCAGCGCCGTGGCCGCGGTCTCCGCCTCGACGGTCTGGTACCCTAAATCCCGCAGCATGTACACCGCCAACTGGCGCACCGGCGCCTCGTCCTCCACCACCAGGATCGTTTGCCCCTGGCCGGGATAGGGCGGTGCTTTCCCGGCGTCCGGGTCCAAGACCACACCGGTTTCGGCCAGGCGGGCCGGCAGGTAAATCTTGATCGTGGTCCCCTGCCCCACTTCGCTGTAGAGGTGAATATGCCCGCCGGATTGTTTCACCAGCCCATAAACCATGCTTAGGCCCAGCCCGCTGCCCTGACCGACCTCCTTGGTGGTGAAGAAGGGCTCAAAGGCGTGCTCCACCACCGTCGGAGGCATGCCCCGGCCGGTATCACTGACCGCCAGCAGTACGTAGCGGCCCGGCGCTACCGATGGATGCCCGGCGGCATAGTCCTCGTCGAGCCAGACGGTGGCGGTTTCCAGCGTGAGCCGCCCGCCCTGGGGCATGGCATCGCGAGCGTTGAGGATCAGGTTAAGCAGCGCATTCTCCAGTTGGTTAGGATCAATCGCCGTCAGGGCCAGGTCCGCTGCCAAGCGCATCTGCATGTCGATGGTCTCGCCCAGCGTGCGACGCAGCAACTCCAGCAGGCCGACGACTAGCTGGTTCAGGTCCACTGGTTTAGTCTGCAGGGCCTGGCGCCGGGCAAACGCCAGCAGGCGCTGGATGAGAAGGGCGCCCCGCTCGGTCGCTTCCAGCGCTCGCTGCACCAGGCTCGCCAACGCCGGCTGATCGATGGCTTCGGCCAACAGTTCCAGATTACCCAAGATTACCGCCAACAGGTTGTTGAAGTCATGGGCCACGCCCCCGGTGAGCTGCCCGACGGCCTCCATCTTCTGCGCTTGCCGAAGGCTCTCCTCGGTGAGCCGCTGTTGGGTAATGTCGCGTGCCAGGAGCACCACCGCCGGTTTATCCATCAGCGGCCCTTCCAGGGGCGCGGTGCGCGCCTCAAAGTAGCGCTTGCCGACTGTCCGGATCGACAACGCATAGTCAAAGCGCTGGATCTGGCGAGTGAGCAGGGTCTGGCGGATGCTGTGCAACGCCTGCCGGGCTACCTCCGCTGGCATCACCTCGCTGAGCAGTCTGCCCTTGAGGGTGGCAGGCTCGGTATAAAGCAGGTGTGGCAGGGTGGTAAGAATCTCCACATAGCGGCCGTCTTCATCCAGCACCAGCAGGATATCGGGAACCGCGTGGATAATAGCCCGCAGCCGCGCTTCGCTGTCACGCAGGGCCTGCTCCGTCTGCTTGCGCTCGGTGATGTCCTGCACCGTGCCCACCCCCCGCTGCGGCATTCCGTCCGTGTTGAACTCAAATTCCGCATGTTCGCGCACCCAGCCGACCGCGAGACGATACTCGATGTCATAACTTGCCCCGTTGAGCGCCGCCTGCCAAGCCCGCTCGACCGCGTCTCGATCCTCCGGGTGAACCCGCTCCAGGAGGGCTTCCCGGTTGCTCGGTGGGCTTTGGGACAGGCCCAAGATGCGGCAGGCTTCCACTGACCAGCGCAGCTCGTTTGGGGCGACGTCAAACACCCAACTGCCGAGCCGGGCGACAGACTGGGCGCGGTTCAGGTCCGCCTCGCGAGCCTGGACTTCAGCGGTCAGCGCTTCGAGCCGCTGTTGGTGAGCCTTCAGTTCGACCAGCAATTTCGCCAGGGCGGCCAGCAGCAAGCTGAACAGCAGGCCCAGCGCGGCCTTGAGTGCGAGTCCGAGCGGCTCACCCCAGCCCTTGGCGGGTGCGGCGCTCAGGGTCCAGGTCCCGTTGGGCACCGCCAGGGTGTGTTCCACCGGCGCGCTCAGGGCGGTGGGCGAGGACGCGGCGATGAGCTGTTTTTGTCCGCTGTCCGGGTGGATGCGCCAAAGTTCGTAGGCAAGGCCCTGCTCCACCAACTGGGATAGCCGAGCGGGGTCGAGCGCCTCGGGAAAGTGGAGCACAACGGCAGTGAAGCCCCAGAAGGAGGGGGTGCCGCTGCCGTTGTCAAGGAACACCGGCAAGCGCCCGGCCGCGCCCAAGCCGCCTTGAACCAGATTGAACGGCCCGGCGAGGGTGAGCTGGCCGGTGTCCCGGGCGAGAAAAGCTTCCTTGTCGCGCGCCGGGTCTTTCAGCAGGTTGTGGCCGATGGCCTTTTCGTTGCCGGCCACTGGCACAATGCGCTGGACGATGCCCCCAGGCGCCAGTGCCAGCGCGGCCGCACCCGGATAGAACGGCAGCAGCTCAGTCGCCACGGCATCGAAATCCCGGACCGTGCCATTCCCCTGGCGAACCAGGGCGGCCAGCGCATAGGTGACGGACAAGGCCCGTTCGAGGTGGCGCTGGAGCGCCTGCGCATGCTCGCCGGCCGAGTCGGAGACGTGTGCGCGCTCCACGCGGAGCCGATACTGTTCCGAGCGCCAGATCAGCGTGGTCGCGACGGCGGCGGTGAGCAGAAAGACCATGACCGCCACGATCCGCGGACGGGGTAGGCGGTGGGGGTTGGAACCGAGCATCGCGATCAACCTGGTGGGGGGTATTTCAAGCAACGGACCGAAAAATTACTCCTCTCTGATTCATCACACTTTAGACGAAATAGTGGCTTGGCGTACCTTTAAAGAGTGCTCTGGATCTGGAAAAACGTCAGCAGCGCGGCGAGTCCCAGTTGACCGCGTTCGATGCGCTGGCCGAGAAGACGCCCGTCGTCATCGGTGAGCGTCCAAAACTCGGCCCGCTCCTGCTCATCCTGCGTTGTTGCATGGCATCACCGCTAATTTTTTGAAAAAGCGGTGATTTTATTGGCTGACCGCTCGGGATCAGCGAAGATAAATATTAGAAATCGCTCATATGGCGGCTCATGTCAGCTTCGCTCTCACTGGGCGCTTTCCGACCGTCACTCTGCAGCGGAGTCTCATTTAAAATGGGCGACCACTTTCCCCAAGGCCGCACTGATATCACCCCAGGCTTTCTCGGCGCCGTCTTTGAGGTCTTCCCACGCCTCTTCGCCGCTGTTGCGTAACTCCTCGAGTTGGTTTTGCAGCGCTGCCCGTTTGCTCTGAAGGCTGTCGATCTCGCCTTGGACTTTGCTCCGGGCATCGGCCTTTGCCTGCTTCGCGGTTGCCTTCAACTGGTCAAGCTGTGCGTCCCAGTCCTGCAGTTGCGCCTCAAGCTTTTTCTGGTAGGTCTCTTTCTTTGCTACGACCGTTTCCGCGAGGCTGCCGACTTTCCCGCGTCCCTTCGCTGGGGTCGCCTTGCTCCGTGCTTCGACACTCTTGCCTTCCTCGACGAGTTCACTGAAGAGCTTGCGGCCTTCCTTCTGAAGGATTCCCACCGTCCCTAGGCTGGCTAACCAGACTTGGTGCGCGTAGTTCTTGGTGTGGCTGGTGATCGATTCTTGTTTCATGGCTGTTTTCCTGAAAGGAGCTTGTTCTCCAATTCAACACATAATCCTAAAAGAGTAGAGTGAACAAACTAAACTGGGGTTATCCCAAACGAGAGGTACGACAACGATTCCTCTATTTTTGGGCCAGTTGCCTCACTGTATCCCTAGTATTCCCGGCAAGTCAGCCAAGGTATCAATTGGCTCAACCAGAATCCACCAACCGCCGGGGCCACCACGTCCTTTGCCAAAAGGACCGCCGAGTTCAACATTGATAGCGGATTCTGCCACCGCCTGCCTTCCGGCAGGGCGCGGCTGTACGTAAAGCTCGCCATCGATGACTTCGCCGACCAGGTTCTCCGGTAAGGTCATCAATGGTTCGTAAGGACCTAGCTGGAGCGCGGTATTGGTTTGGTTCATCACTCCACTAGCCCCCGTTCCACCATGGCTACGGCGCGGAACATGGCGCGCCGCTTGTTGAGCGTCTCTTCCCACTCCCGGCTCGGCACCGAGTCGGCGACGATGCCGCCGCCAGCCTGAATGTGCAAGGTACCGTCCTTGATGACGGCGGTGCGAATGGCAATCGCCATGTCCATATTGCCGGACCAGGACAGATAGCCCACGGCCCCGGCGTAGATGCCGCGCTTGACCGGCTCAAGCTCGTCGATGATCTCCATGGCGCGGATCTTGGGCGCCCCGCTCAGCGTACCCGCCGGAAAAGTGGCGCGCAGCACGTCGATGGCAGTCAGCCCAGGGCGCAACCGGCCGGTGACATTGGAGACAATGTGCATGACATGGGAATAGCGCTCCACGATCATCTTATCGGTTAACTTTATAGTGCCGATCTCGCTGACCCGGCCCACGTCGTTGCGGCCCAGATCGATGAGCATGAGGTGTTCCGCCAGTTCCTTGGGATCGGACAAAAGCTCAGCTTCCAAGGCCCGATCCTCGGCTTCGGTGGCGCCGCGTGGACGGGTGCCGGCGATGGGCCGCACCGTCACCAGGCCATCTTCCAGGCGGGCAAGGATTTCCGGCGAGGAACCGACGATGTGGAAATCCCCAAGGTTCAGGAAATACATATAAGGAGACGGGTTGAGGCTGCGCAGTGCCCGGTAGAGATCCAGGGGCGCCGCCTGAAACGGGATAGACATGCGCTGCGAGGGGACGACCTGCATGCAATCGCCTGCGACGATATATTCCTTGATGCGCCGCACCGCTGCTTCGTAGCCCTCCTGGCTGAAGCTGGAAACGAAATCCTGCTCGCCAACCACGTGGACCGTCGGATTGCGCCGGTACACCGGGCGCCCCGTGCGCAGGCGCTCCACCCAGGCGTCCAAGCGCCGTTGGGCTTCGGCATACGCCTGCTCCCCAGCCGGGTCTACCAGGGTGATGATAAACAGCTTGCCGGACAGATTATCGAACACCACCATGTCCTCCGACACCATGAGCAAGATATCCGGGGTTTGCAGAGGGTCGGGATTGGGGCATTCGGCCAGGCGCGGCTCGATGTAGCGGATGGTGTCGTAACCGAAATAACCTACCAGGCCACCGATGAAACGCGGCAGGCCCGTGCCGATCGAGGGCACCCGGTAGCGGGACTGGAAGGACTCGATCCAGGTTAGCGGGTCACCGCCTGCTACCGTTTCGATAACCGCGCCGTCACGCTCGATGGAAATCTCGTGGCCGCGTACCCGCACAACCGTGCGGCAGGGCAACCCAATGATGGAATAACGGCCCCATTTTTCCCCACCGTGGACCGACTCGAACAAATAGGTGTAGGGCGCATCCGCTAGTTTGAGATAGGTGCTCAGGGGGGTGTCGAGATCGGCCAGGACTTCGCGGACCACGGGGATGCGGTTGTATCCCTGCGCTACCAATTGCTGAAACTGTGTTTGATTCATTGCATGACACCCTTGAAACGCTTAGACATGGAAACAACCCGGTGCTTACAACAGCGTCACCAGCGCCATCGACAAAGCGAGGGCAGCTTCACAGTCCAGGTTTCACGGGCCATTGTGTGCATTCAGGCAGCCTTTTTCAGCGGGGTGCTTAACTTGGCGATGGAGTCGGTCGCGGCAACTAAAGAATTTATTTGCACCAGCCAAGACAGGTAAATATTGACAAGACATAATAGGCGCCTTGCCTGCATGACGGCAACCGTCTACGTCAGGCAACAAGTGTTATAACCCCTTAGGAACATCCACGTGCGCACCCCTGCTCAAGCCGCCATCGCGGCCTTTCGCCTGCCGAATCGCTGGGACATCCTAGTCATGCCGATCGTTTTCGGCGTGCTGTTCCTATTGGCCTGGGGCAGCCGCCAAATGGCGGTGCCTTACGAATTTGGCCAACCTCTGCCCCTCTCCCTGGACCCAGCTCTGCTGCCTGTGTACGCCCTGCGCACCACTTTGCGCATGGCGGCGGCGCTGGTCTTTTCCTTCTTGTTCACCTTTCTCTATGCTAATGCGGCGGCCAAGAGCCGACGGGCGGAACAGGTGCTGATTCCACTGCTGGACATCCTCCAGTCGGTGCCCGTATTAGGTTTTCTCTCTATCACCGTGTTGTGGTTCATCCATCTATTTCCAGGCAGCTTGCTCGGCCCGGAGGCGGCAGCCATCTTCGCCATCTTTACTTCCCAGGCATGGAACATGACCTTCAGCTTTTATTATTCCCTGCGCATGCTGCCCAAGGATCTCTACCAGGTGGCGGATTTGTTCCAACTGTCCCCGTGGCAGCGCTTCTGGAAGCTGGAAGTGCCCTATGCCATGCCGGGTCTGGTCTGGAACACCATGATGTCGGTGTCCGGTGGCTGGTTCTTCGTGGTGGCTTCCGAAGCCATCACCATTTCGGACCAGACCGTGATGCTGCCAGGGGTAGGCTCCTACATCGCCCTGGCCATCAAGGATGAGAACCTGGCCGCCGTCGGCTGGGCGATTTTCACCATGCTGATTGTGATCCTGCTCTATGACCAGTTCCTGTTTCGGCCCCTGGTGGCGTGGTCGGATAAGTTCAAGTTCGAGTTCTCCGAGGGCCGGGAAGCACCGACCTCCTGGCTGCTGGACCTCGTGCAGCGCACCCGGCTGGTGCGCGCCCTGTTCGCTCTACCCGCCCCCCTGTGGGAAAAGTTCCGCCAGTTGACCCAGCACCCCGCCCGCCCTTTCCACCGGCGGGCACACCCAGCCAAGCAGCGCCGCCAGCAAGAAAGTGGCTGGGTAGATTTGGTTTGGGCCTTGGCGCTGGTTGCAGCAGCCATCGCCAGCATCGTCCTGCTGGCTCGCTTCGTCCTTACCGAGGCCAGTCATGCCGAGATCGCCCATGCTTTCCTGCTGGGGTTTTTCACCCTGATGCGAGTGATCATCCTGACGGTCCTGGCCACCGTGATCTGGGTGCCTGTCGGGATATGGATCGGTCTGCGGCCCCGCTGGGCCCAGCACACGCAACCCGTGGCTTTATTTTTGTCTGCCTTCCCGGCCAATCTGCTGTTTCCGGTGGCGGTGTTCTTCATCGTGTCCAACCAGCTCAACCCGGAAATTTGGTTAAGTCCACTGATGATCCTCGGCACGCAATGGTACATCTTGTTCAATGTGATTGGTGGGGCGGCGGCCCTGCCTAACGACCTCAAGGAAGCCGCCGCCAACCTGGGCATTCAGGGCCTACTGCTGTGGCGGCGGGTGCTGCTGCCGGCGGTGTTTCCGTCCTATCTCACGGGGGGGCTTACCGCCTCGGGCGGGGCCTGGAACGCCAGTGTAGTCTCGGAGGTGGTAAGCTGGGGTTCCACCACCCTGAGCGCCACTGGTATCGGGGCCTACATCGCCCAGCAGACCAGCCAGGGCGACCATCCCAGGGTGGCCCTGGGGATCGCAGTGATGAGCCTGTATGTCGTGTTGTTCAACCGCTTCTTTTGGAAACGCCTCTACACCTTCGCCCAAGAGCGGCTTTCCCTGAATTGAAGGAACCTTCATGAGTACCAAGGCGACCCTGATTGAATTGCGTCATGTCAGTAAGCGCTTTTCGGCGCCGGACAAAAGCGACATCGTGGTGCTCAAGGATATCGACTTCACCCTTCGTACTGGCGAAATCGTCGCCATACTCGGCAAATCCGGCTGCGGCAAGTCCACCTTGCTGCGCATGATTTGCGGTCTGACCGAGGCCAGCCACGGAGAGGTCCTGTACCGGGGTAATCAAGTCACCCGACCGATAGCGGGGATCAGCATGGTGTTTCAGAGCTTTGGCCTGTTTCCCTGGCTGAACGTCCTGGAAAACGTCGAGCTAGGCCTGGAGGCACAAGGCGTTCCAACGGCGGAGCGGCGCCAGCGAGCCCTGCGGATCATCGACATGATCGGCCTGGATGGCTTCGAGTCGGCTTACCCCAAAGAACTGTCAGGCGGCATGCGCCAGCGGGTAGGGTTTGCCCGCGCGCTGGTGGTGAACCCGGACGTGCTGCTCATGGACGAGGCTTTTTCGGCTCTAGATGTGCCCACCGCCGAAACCCTGCGCAACGACCTGCTGGATCTCTGGATAAAACATCTGATTCCCACCCAGGCCATTCTCATGGTATCTCACAGCATCGAGGAGGTGTTGATGATCGCGGACCGCATCATCATCCTCGACAGCAATCCGGGGCGGCTGAAACAGGAACTGCCGGTCACGCTCAAACACCCGCGCGACCATATCGCCCCAGCCTTCCGGCAAATGGTGGATCGCATCTACGAAATCATGACCTCGGTGGCGACCGGCGGCGGCGCGCCCAAGGCGACTGGCATTGGCTACCGCCTGCCCGATGCCAATGTGCAGCAACTGCTGGGCGTGCTGGACGAAATCAATCATCCCGTCCATGCTGGCAAGGCCGACCTCCCGGTTCTGGCGGATTCCCTGCATCTGGAGATAGACGACCTGTTTCCACTGATCGAAGCCCTGGAACTGCTGGATTTCGCGCGGGTAACCGACGGCGAGCTGCATCTGACCACCCATGGCCAGGCTTTCCTGGAAGCGGACATCCAGTTGCGCAAGGTGATCTTTGGTGAGCACCTGTTGAAACGGGTGCCGCTGGCCAGCCATATCCGCCGGGTGATCGACGAACGCCCCTCCCTGCGCGCACCGGAGAGCCGCTTCCTGGGGGAACTGGAGGATTACCTGAGCGAGGCCGAAGCCGAGCGCGTGCTGGCGGTGATGATAGACTGGGGCCGTTACGCGGAACTGTTCGCCTACGATTACGACACGGGGGTGTTCAACACCGAAAATCCTGGCGAGGAAGAAAGCGAGTAATCAGGCAGCCGTTTTCAGTAACGCCCACAAGTCGGCGATGGAATCGATGACGGCGTCCGGCCTGGCGTCGTGGATATCGTGGCCATGATTGTAGCCATAAGGGACGGCCACCACCGGGCAGCCGGCATTGCGGGCAGCGCCCACA
>Ga0209253_10006167_pt1 | contig 10387 bp, 9 predicted proteins | sample FrelakmetBRP12BR_FD_187145 | JGI IMG/M metagenome (GOLD analysis project Ga0209253, IMG submission 187145) | Freshwater lake sediment microbial communities from the University of Notre Dame, USA, for methane emissions studies - BRP12 BR (SPAdes)... | ecosystem: Environmental > Aquatic >... | reverse complement strand
GATGACCGGCAAGACCATCGTCTCTTTCACGAAATCGTCGACGCGGTTTGTCAAATATTTCAAGCCAAGCCGGTCGACGATGGCTTTCATTTCACCAAGATGATCTACTCCCACGCCGAGCGTGATATCAATATCCTTTGTCAGTCGAGGCTCTCCGTAAAGGAGAACGGCTTGCCCGCCGATGACCATATAGGGGATCTGAGATTTGTTTAGGGAGGAGGCGATCGTTTTAAGCAGTCTTTGGAACACTATTGATCACTCTGGCAACTTTAATATCGACGTCTAGCCCCGAAAGCTTGTCTTTCGGAGGGAACACCCCCAGCGAAACCGCTTCTTTGTACATAGCCTCGACAAGCCGAAGATTCCGTAAAAAGTCTGGCAGTCCCTTCCGAATAATTTCCTTCTCCAGGCTCCGGACGGCTTCCGGGTTCTTAATCAATTTTCGACACCTTCCTCAATTTTGCGCCCCTATTATAACATATTTTATCGGCACATCCCTGGGGAATTTCACCCTGTTTCCAGTTGACTTGCCATTCTTTCCCTGCTAATCTTTAGACACACAGGATAGAAGGGGTTTTGCGTGGCCATCAAGTGCCCGAAATGTCATCATGACAATCCAGCCGATACTCTTTATTGCGGCAAATGTGCCACAAAGCTCGACATCCCCGCTGAACCTTCGCTCACCCTGACTCTTGAGACATCCGCAGAAGAGCTTAGCCGTGGGACTCTGTTTGCCGGCCGCTCAAGAGGCATCTTCCTGTTCCAGAACAAGGGCAAAAGCTGGAAAGAGGTTAACTCAGGATTGACGATCAAAGATATACGCGCTCTTGCGGTGAGCGGGGCCTACCTCTTTGCTGGCACCCAGGGATACGGAGTCTGGCGGTTGCCCTTGTCAGAAATAACTTCTAAAAAGAAGTAACTTTCTCCCAAAGTAACGGTTCTCTTCAGGCTGAGCTCCCTGGCGAAGATGCAATAAGGGGAACCGCTCCGAAGATGTTAGCCCGGGGCTACCCGCAGTGGAGGATGCTAGGAACAAGCTAGGGGAGGGTTCAGGAACAAAAATAGAGCATCGGACTGTGGATCCGAAGGTGGGGGGTTCGAGGCTGCTCACTAACCTAGCCCTATTCCCAGTCTTCCCCTTGAAAAAAGAAGGGCAACCCCTTGGTTTTCCATTTAGTATTTTTAAGCTATATTAAGTAGATTTCGGCACCATTAGTGCAAAATCCGTGACAAGGGGAGTGGTAGGCGGGACTAAACGGCTATAGGCAGATGGTTTTACTCTGGCCCAAGGTTGATGTAATATGGCCCTGCCTTTTGGCTTGCGCGCCCGTAGCTCAGTGGATAGAGCGGTGGACTTCGAATCCAAAGGTCGGGGGTTCAAATCCCTCCGGGCGCGCTAGCTTTTATTCGTTCCGTGATGCCCTATTTCTGGGGTATTTTCGAAATGTGTGAGGCCACACACTGCCAACGTCCGTCACGCTTAATAAAAGTATCCGTCCATTGAAACTGTCCGCTGGCATCCTTGCCCTTGTACTGCGCTTTGACTGTGCTACGACCCGTGACCACCGCCGCGTCTCCGTAAACGCGGGCCTTAACGTTTTCCTGCACGCCAGAGGTCTCTACATATGCGCCGGACTTCAGGTCCGCAAGGTCTTGGGCCTTGGTTATAAAATTCCCTTCTGAGTCCGTTTGCATATAATCATCCGCGAGAATCCGGTCAAGCAAAGCGATGTCCTTCTTGAGATATGCCTCTCCCCAGCCCTTCTCAATCTTTATCAGTTCCTGTTCCACGCTCTTTGGCTGTGCAGGTGTCTGTGCCGAGACAGCGCCTGCCAAGACCAAGACGACCACCACGCTAAGAGCAAAAGCAATACGTTTCATTTATCCCTCCTTGGTTTGGATGAGACTATTAGACCTCGCCTGGCAATAGATGTCAAGCCGATGAAGGCAGACCTTTCCCCTGGCATCTTATTGACATGCGTTCAATTAGCAATTATGCTCTTGCACAAGTAGGTGTAATCAAGGCTTAAGAGGCATAATCTGGCTTAGACAGGAGGCGGATCGAGAATGCTCTTTGCGAAATTCGCAGCAAGGCAACTGGGCCATCCGGCAGGGATTTTCAGTGGTTTCTTTGCCCGCACAATGAACCGTATCAACGCCGGCATAAACGAAGTGACAATCCAACTAATGGAAATCAAGCCGTCTGACCGCGTCTTAGAAATCGGGTTTGGTGGCGGGAGTGCTTTAATGGAGGTGACCGGGCTGCTGGAAAACGGTCATATCTGCGGAATTGAAATTTCAGACGCCATGCTAAAGCGTGCCCGAAAAGGGTTTGATGAACTCATTTCCCAAGGGAAAATGGAGTTAAAGAAAGGCAATTCGGCAAAGATTCCGTATGGAACTGGCTCCTTTGATAAAGTTTATGCCATCAATTGCATCTATTTCTGGCCCGACCCGATGGTTGATCTGAAAGAAATTCACCGTGTTCTAAAGGCCAATGGAAAGGTAGCTCTGTCGCTTCGTCCCCAAGAGGATCTTGATAAGTTCCCACCTGCACGCCATGGTTTCATTCTTTACTCGGACCTCCAACTCCAGAACTTGCTCAATGAAGCCGGGTTTTCAGACATCAGGATAGAACACAGGAAAGACACACCACTCAGCGCGACCATCGCTATTGCAACGAAGAAGTCGCCTTGAGGCCAGGGGGAGAGTCGCTTAGAACCATCTGGAGCACCGTAAGAAAGGTTGGAAGGCAATGATGCAAGGAATGCGTCTGGAAGGAAAAGTCGCCTTGATTACAGGCGGAAATTCGGGGATTGGCCGGGCCACATCACTCCTCTTCGCCCAGGAGGGAGCCAGGGTCGTCATCACCGGTCGCAACGAAGAGCGGGGGAAGCAGGTCGTCGAGGAAATCAAACGGAAATCGGGGATAGCCATGTTCCTCCCATGTGACGTACGCTCGGCTGATGATTGTGCGAGGGTCGTCCAGGAAACCATCAGGGCGTTTAACAGGCTTGACATTCTGTTCAATAATGCCGGCGTTAATTATCCCCACAGCGCTATCGATTGCACCGAAGAGGAATGGGATCTCACGATTAACATCAATTTGAAGGGCTCCTTTTTGATGTCAAAATATGCCCTGCCGGTCATGATCTCGCAGGGCGGCGGTGTCATTATCAATAACTCTTCCGGCTGGGGGATTGTGGGGGGCGAGAAGGCCGTCGCTTATTGCGCTTCCAAGGGAGGAGTCGTGCTCATGACCAAAGCGATGGCCATCGACCACGGCCGGGAGGGAATCCGAGTGAACTGCATCTGCCCGGGCGATGTCGATACTCCGATGCTCTTGGAAGACGCCAGGCTCCGGGGGCTGGCCTGGAAGGATTATTTAGCCTCAGCCGGAGACCGGCCGATGGGACGAATTGGTAAGCCTGAAGAAATAGCCAGGGCCGCCCTCTTCTTGGCCTGCGAAGATTCATCATTCATGACCGGAGCTGTCCTGGTGGTTGATGGCGGCGGTACAGCCGATTAGCTAACCAGAGTCGTAAGGGCGAACATCACTTGCCCAGGGAATTGATCAGCGGCGTCACTTTCTCCAGAAGACTGGCCATCGCGGCGAGACGAATATTGAGCTCGTCAATGCGTGTTTTGAGCTTCACTTCGAGGGATGCGACAGCCCCGGCGTAATCTCCAGACTCGACCCTCCGGTACTCGGGAACAACATCGAGAGGCATGGGAAGCTGTCCCTGCCCGCCCCAAGTAATAAGGCCAAAACTCGGATCCAGCCTCGAAAGCTGCTTCAGGTAAACCGGATGGCTGAACAGGATGCCGAGCCGGGTGAGGTACATTCCAGTGAGGGCCTTGAGTGCGGCCCCTCTGTCGGGCGGTGTCGATTTTAGGGCAGCGATCGCCTCGCCGAGACTCATCGCGTCCTTCCACACCGCCATATGCGGATAGACAGTGCTGTCGTCATCCGCGGGGGACAGGGCCGTGAGCCCGCCGTTGAGGGCCTTCTCCACGGCAAGGAGGCCGCTATTCACTGCATCGAACCCTGTATCCTGGATCGAGCCGGAGCGGGCGTCAAAGGCGGCCGCTGACGTTTGGAAGTCTTCAACCGCGGCAGACAGGCGGGATATAAGCGCGGGATCGGCTCCGGAAGCCTGCAGATCGTCCATCTTCACACTGGCACAGAGGTCTTCCGCTCTGGCCTTGAGGCTATAAGGAAGGAGGCCGATGTCGAGCTGCTCGGCGGCCAGAAACACGAATTTGGCGATTTTAGCCAGGTAGGGCATATCTACAATTGCGGCCGTATCGAAATTGGAGTGGTAGAGTTTGTCGTACTCTTCATCAGAAGCGTCGATCTTGACGCTCGGAACCCCTGCCGCGGTGAACGTCCACTGGTCGTTCCATGAGCTGACGGGCGTCAGAACCTCGGATCCGTAGGGCAGAAGCACTGATGCTTTCGCAGCGAGAGACTCGAGCCAGGGTTTGAGCTCAGGGTTTACGCGCAGAAAGAGAGGCGCGCCTTTTAACGCCATCGTTTCCAAATTGAGCATTCCTCGGACCTTTCCTGCCCAGTCTGCATGGGCATGTGTCGCAGCCCACCACGCCCCTATACACCAATCGTAGTAGGCGTCCGTGTAGCCGAACTCCTCGCCGCACGTCGCCAGAAATACGATGGTGTTCTTCGGCTTGAAGCCGCTTTCGCGCATCGCTTTGGCAATGACGAGCATGTTCACAAGAGCACCTGTGTCATCAGCACCCGCCCGGAAATGGACGTCTTGGTGGGCAGCCATAAGCACCATCTGCCCGTCCCGCCTGGATCCGGGAATCTTTCCGACCACGTTATAGGCCTGGCCGCCGTCGCGGGCCAGGGTGACCTTTTCTTCAAGGATCATGGTCGCGGTCACAGGGCCGGACTTGAGAGCGGACTTGAGCCAGTCGCCGTCACGACGGGAGATGTATATCCACGGCGGCGCATCGAGACTAAACTGGCCGTCAAAACTCCCCAGGGCTTGATCATTGATCGAGTAGTATTTTGGGTCATCCGGGGTATAAGTGCAGATTACACCTGCCGCCTTCCGGTGCATCGCTTCAAAGGCCGGCAGGTTGAACCAGCATGAACTCGTCTTGGCATCGACAAGCACCAGCTTACCCGCAACATCGCCCGCCGCATCGAATTCAGGCGCTGTGCCGCCGCCAACGTAGATGACACGTGCGATAATCCCTCCCTTGGGTGTCGGTGGAACGCCGCCAATTGTCGAGGCGATCATCGCCCGGCTGCCGACGGTCAGGCTGGCCCTCTCGAACTCGAAAATGTCTACGGGCACCGGCTCGAGCCCGACGTTACTGAGGCCCATAGCCCTCATCTCGGCCTCAACGCGCTTGCTTACGGCGTGCTCGGCGGTCGTCCCGGCCCACCGGAAACCCAGCTCGGGATTAGTGCCGAGTGAGCAAAAGTAAGCCTCGAGCTCCTGCGGGTAACCGTGGGCGAAGAGCTTATCGACCGCTTGATCGAAGGAGCCGGCACCGGTGGGATGATCCACCGAGGAAAGAGCCATAAGAAAGGGGATCGGCAGAAACAGAAAGACGAGAACAAAAGGGAGCAGCCTCCGCGGAAATTCCATGCGTTTCCTCCTGCAAACTCGAGATCCTAATGGCTTATTATCCGATTCTAAGCGTCTTCTGGCAAGCTGCACGCAAAATACCTCAGCATGAGATATTGGACCAAGGTCCAATTGACGAACCTGCTGGATCTCCATACAATCCGCTCAAAATCATAAAAAGGAGTCGACTCATGAAAAAAGCAAGATTTAAACACACAGGACTTAGACTGGCGCTCGCACTGCTCATGCTGAGCGTGATCGCGGCCACCCTGTCGGCGGAAATCCAGCTGACGGCGCTGGTGCTGCCTGAGGGGAAGGACCTGGACGTGAAGTTCATCCCAACCAACCGGGCGCCGGCAAAGGCGACGATGGAAGCCGTCCTCAAGTTCGAGAAAGGCATGGCGGCCGTCAACCTGAAGTTCGACAAGATGGAGCCGGCAGTGCTGTTTGGCGGAGACATTTCGGCTTACGTACTTTGGGCGGTTACAAGCGACGGATTAACCGAGAACCTGGGCGAACTGCTGGTCGACCGGAAGGAGTGCTCCGGCGCGCAGATTTACTCTACCGGCAAAAAGATTTTCGCCCTGATGGTAACGGGGGAGCCGCTGGCAGTGGTCAACAGGCCGACGGACCTGGTGCTGTTTACCTCCGGCCAGGTCCCGCCCAAGAAGGCGCCCAACACGCCGTTCAAGTTCAGCGGGTTCCGCGCGGGGGTCAAGCCGGCGATTGAGACCATCGCCGGGGTCCAGTACAACGACGAAACGCCGGTGGGCCTCAAGCAGGCACAGAAGGCGGTTGAGATCGCTGAGGCCATGAAGGCGGGTGACGTAAATCCCGACGCCATGCGGAACGCAAACACCGCCTTCTATCAGGCGAACAGCACGTTCAAGGCCAACGGCAGCAAGAAGGTTATCATCGACTACTCACGGCGGGCGGTGGAGCTGGCTTCCCAGGCCATCCGCGATACAATCCGGGCTAACGAGGCAAAGGCGGCGGCCGCTGCAGCCGCAAATCGTGCTGCGGAGAAGTCTGCCCTGGAACAGCGCGCGGCCACTGCGGAGACCGAAGCCGAGCACAACGCGCAATTGCTGAAGGAAGTTGAGGCGCAGCGGGCGGCGCTGGCGCAGGAATCAAAGAACCTGGCGACGGAGCGGGACAAATTCGCTGCTGAGCGGGACGCCACAGCGGCTCAGCGCGATACGGTAAAGGCGGACCTGGCTAAAGTGGAAATAGAACGGGCGGCAATTGAGAAGGAGCGGGACGAGCTGGCGAAGATGCTCAAGGAAGCGCTGTCGAGCGTAGCCGAAACCAACGAGACGGCGCGGGGAGTGATCGTCAACCTGTCAGGGATCCTGTTCGACCTGGGCAAGGCGACACTGCAGCCATCGGCTCAGCTGACGGTAGCCAAGTTGGCAGGGATCCTCACGGTATTCCGGAACATGAATCTGAGCATCGAGGGCTACACTGACACGACCGGGACCGATGAAGTCAACATGAAGCTGTCCAATGACCGGGCCAAGACTGTGTATGACTTCTTGCAAACGCAGGGAATTGCGGCGAGCCGGATGAAGTACCAGGGCTTCGGGCCTGCCAACCCCGTAGCGCCCAACGACACTGAGGCCAATAGGGCCAAGAACCGCCGGGTGGAAGTGGTCCTCACCAAGGCGCCAAAGCAGGATTAGTGGGACTGGGCGCTAGGAGTGCGCAGCCATACACGGTTTGAGGATAACACAGAAACAGGGCCAGGCTAATCGAAGCCTGGCCCTTTCATCGCCTAATTAACTGGATCAACTTTCGGACTTGTCGTCCGGTCCGGGACCCCGAAGCCGGTGCAGTGCGGCGATGATTTTATCTCTGGTCAGAATCCCGACGACAAAGAGCACGAAAGCTATCCCGGAAAGAATGTAGACGGGTAAATAATCTTTTTCCTGCAGGTTCGCTCCGATATAGGCGCATCCCAAAAGCCCCGGGAATCGAGCGGTTGTGCAAATCAGCAAAAACCGCCAGGGATTAACCGGGGTTAGCCCCGAAATATAGACCAGGACGTCCTTCGGGATGCCCGGGATAAGGAAAAGCACAAACATGGCGATCTCGGATTTCGGAGAGTTGATGAGGAAGTCGAATTCCTTAAGCTTCTTGGGAGAAACAAATATTTTGACCAGCGAATAGCCAAAAAACCGGGTCGCAAAAAAAACTATAATCGTGGCCAGGACCGCCCCCGCAACCGAAAACAGGGCGCCCAGCACGGTCCCAAAAACATATCCGCCCGCAATCTGGACGATCTCTCCCGGAATCACCACGATGACGATTTGGACGACCTGCACCAGGATATAGACCAGGGCGCTGACCGGGCCATAGGAAGCAAGATATTCCTTGAATCTCTCGGGACGGCTGATGATCTTAGTGATTTCGGGCGCGAACCTGACCGAAACAAAAATCAGCAGGCCCAAAAAAACCGCCAGCATTATAAGGTGGGCGACAAGATGGATTTTTTCCTGTTTTTCTAGCTTCATACGAACGGCTTTGGCCAAAGCTATTTTATCGGGAAACAGGGCTCGGCGCAAAGGATTTTCCAGAAAAATTGCTCGATTGACTAATTCATGCGTTTTGGTTATATCTATTTCGACGCGGAAATCTCGTCAACTTAATATGTCACTCCTGTGATTCAAGATTCGACTAAATAACGAGGAGAGCCCATGGCCGAAATACTTTTACTGGACTTCGACGAAGGGGATTATAACTATCTGCTGGACAAAAAATATGATGTCGAATTCAAACAGACCAACTGGAAAACAGGGAAGGTCGAAAGCCTCGTTCCCCCCCAAGATTGTCGGCTTGTCTTCTATCAGGCCAGCCTGACCGACTACGGAACCGGACTGCATGTCGGGGACAGCGAAAAATTCGAAAAGATCGTTGCCGGTGGCGGCGCTATAATTTGTTTTGTTGGAGATTGCCGGGAATACCATCTCACGAACATTATTGGCCATATCCCCGGGTTGAAGTTCGAGGAGAATGACCTGCCGGACAAAATCATCGAGAGCAAAGATAATCCCTTCAGCATCGTGTTCGGCCGGTTCAAGCCACACATTTCTTACGCCCAGGAGCTGTTCCAGGTGCAGAGCGAGCTGGGCAAAACGCTCGACTTGAAGGAGGTTGAACCTCCCTATGACGCTGAATTACAGATCCTGGCCGAAAGCCACAGGAGCTATCCTGTATCCGCCCTCGTAAGAAAGGGCCGGGGTTTCTATCTCCTGCTTCCCTGGTTTGAGGAAAAGAATATCGAGGTTGCGGAGCTCCTGCTGGATCAGGTCCTGCCAAAAATATTGCCCGAATTTTTTGCCCAAGAGAGAAAAAACTGGCTCGATTTCTCCGAATACGTCTTCCCCGGACTCCTGGAGGTCTACAAGCAGATGGAAGAGGAAAACGAGGGGCACCGGCAGATTTTGGCCAGGCTGGAAGCCAAGATTGGAGAGATCAGGAGCAGCGAGCAGGAGCCCTTCAATAAACTGCTCGTCACGCAAGGGGCAGACCTCCGCCAAGCCATCATCCGGGCGCTCAAATACATCAACTGGCTCAATGTCGTTGATGTGGATGAATACTGGAAGCGTGTCATCCGGGTCAAGGAAGAGGACATCTGGCTATTAGATGAAAACGACAAATCGGTCGAGCAGCTGATCCGGTCAATCCCGCTCATCCAAGTAACCATAATGAGCGGAAAGGGTGGCGCTAAGGATGAAGACTGCCTGCTACTGCAAAGATACAAAGGCAGACGGATGCAGGAGTTCGATAACACCAAGATGAAGGCCATCCTTGTCGGCAACTACTTCTGTGAAATCGAGGCCAAACTCAGAGAGGCTCCCTTCACCCAGGCCCAAATTGACGAAGCGGCGAAAGACGGAAACGGTCTTCTCTCAACCTACGAGCTTTTCAAGGCCATCAAAGCGGAAAAAGAGAAAAAGCTCACCAAAGAAGACATCCGCGAGCAGATAAAAAACAAGGTCGGCCTGATCAAATTCGATTACTGACCCTCCTTGGCCCGGCGATCGAATGAAATCACAAAAAAGGACTCCAGAACAGATTGCTAACCTCGCCATCCAGCGTTTAGAAAAATTGGCTGATCCGGCCAGGGCGGAAGGGGCCCAAAGGTATTTTAAAGAAGACTTCCGCTGCTACGGCCTGACCGCAGACCAGGTGAGAAACCTGGCCAAGGAGATGCATGAGATTGTCAAAGCTGTCTGGAGTGTCGAGGACGCCATAGAGCTTTGCGATATTTTGTTGCCGAATCCGTACTATGAGACCAAGGCTCTCGGTATCCTTGTCTTGGAAAGATATAAAAACGATTTTCCTAAATCCCTCTTCCCAAAAATCAAGGTTTGGCTTTCGGCAAATTACCTCAATAATTGGGCTGCCGTCGACGTCCTGTGCCCAGATGCAGTGGGTTCGTTGCTCATCAAATATCCCGACCTTCTCAAAGAGATCCCAGCCTGGGCGAAATCTCCGAACCGCTGGGTCAGGCGGGCGAGCCTCGTTTCCTTTATCAAATTGGCCCGCAAGGGAGAATTCCTCGATCCTATCTACAAGATCTCGGCATCTCATTTCGGCGATCCGGATGACCTTATTCAGAAGGCCAACGGATGGCTGCTGAGAGAAGCCGGGAAGGCGGACATAGACAGACTGGAGAAATTTCTCCTCAAGTATGGTCCGGCTATCCCAAGAACGACGCTCCGTTATGCCATCGAACGCTTCGACGAGACCAAAAGAAAGGCCATTCTCCTCGCCACAAA
>Ga0209253_10006166_pt1 | contig 10388 bp, 6 predicted proteins | sample FrelakmetBRP12BR_FD_187145 | JGI IMG/M metagenome (GOLD analysis project Ga0209253, IMG submission 187145) | Freshwater lake sediment microbial communities from the University of Notre Dame, USA, for methane emissions studies - BRP12 BR (SPAdes)... | ecosystem: Environmental > Aquatic >... | reverse complement strand
GGCCGCAACATCGACGAAATGCTGCGCATGGTGGACGCGCTGCAATTCACCGAAGAGCACGGCGAAGTGTGTCCGGCAGGCTGGAGCAAGGGAAAGGCGGGTATGGGTGCTTCCACGGAGGGGGTTGCAAAATATCTTGCTGCCCACGCCAAAGAGCTTTAATCCGCCGACCGTTATATGCAAAGAGCCACCTTCACGGTGGCTTTTTGTTTGTCACGATTTCGTACAGGGCTGCTAAAATTCGCCGAACTATGATTTATTGGGAGCGTACTTCATGCTGATCTGGTTTGTCATTCTATATCTGCTATTTTCAGTGGGTGTCGGTATCTACGCCTCGACGCGCGTGCACAATTCCAGGGATTTCGTAGTGGCCGGGCGAAATCTGCCGTTGCCTATCGTGACCGCTACGGTATTCGCCACCTGGTTCGGCGCAGAAACGGTGCTGGGCATCTCCGCGACTTTCGTCAAGGAAGGGCTGGGCGGGGTGGTAGCCGACCCGTTCGGCGCTAGCATGTGTCTGGTCATCGCGGGTTTGTTCTTCGCGCCGCTGCTTTACAGGATGAATATACTCACCATCGGCGACTATTACCGTATCCGCTATAACCGCACGGTCGAATTGATCATGACCATCTGCATCATGCTGTCCTATCTGGGCTGGGTGTCCGCGCAGGTGACTGCACTGGGGTTGGTGTTCAACCTGGTCAGCGGCGGCGCGGTCGATCAGCAGACCGGCATGTTCATAGGCACCGCCATTGTGCTGGGCTATACCATGTTTGGCGGGATGTGGTCGGTGGCGCTGCTCGACTTCGTGCAAATGACCGTGATCATGGCGGGCATGCTGCTGATCGCAGTACTGATCAGCGGGGATGTGGGCGGGGTCGGACGCGTGGTCGACCATGCTCGGGCGGCAGGCAAACTGCAACTGTTTCCCAGCGGCGGCTATGAAGTATGGATCCCTTTCATCGGGGCGGGCATCACGATGATGCTGGGTTCCATCCCGCAGCAGGACGTGTTCCAGCGTATGACTTCGGCAAAGACCGAGAAAATCGCGGTGCGTGGTTCGGTGCTGGGCGGGGTGTTGTATTTCGCCTTCGCTTTCGTGCCGATGTTCCTGGCCTATTCCGCGACTCTGATCGACCCAAAGGTGTTCGGCGACATGATAGAAGCCGATTCACAGATGGTGCTGCCCAACCTGATCCTGCAACATACTCCGCTGGTCGCCCAGATATTCTTCTTCGGCGCGCTGCTGTCTGCGATCATGAGCACGGCATCTGCAACCTTGCTGGCGCCCTCGGTGATGTTTACCGAGAACATCCTTAAGCACTTCGCGTTGAAACACATGAGCGACCAGCAGATGCTGCGAACCATGCGCATCATCGTGCTGACCTTCGGGGCCATCGTGCTGGCCTTTGCGTTGCAGTCCAACGAGAGCATTTTCAAGATGGTGGAGAACGCCTACAAGGTCACGCTGGTCGGGGCGTTCGTCCCGCTGGCGTTCGGCCTGTACTGGAAACGTGCCAACAATCAGGGCGCGCTGCTGTCCATCGCGCTGGGGCTGGGCTCGTGGCTGTCCCTGGAGGTCATCCAGCCGGACACTGTCTGGCCGCCGCAACTGGTCGGTTTGCTGATGAGTGTGACCGGGATGCTGGCCGGATCGTTGCTGCCGAATATGCTGCGCAGCCACCACGCTACGCATTCCAAAAGCTAGAGAATGTCATCTTCCTGTCATGAATTATTAATATTCTCGCAATCCGTGATCAATGAACGGGCGTCGAGATAAGGAATAAGTGATGAAAGCGAAGATTTTGATAGTGGAAGACGAGCCGGCGATCCAGGAATTGCTGGCGTTCAATGTGATGCAGGCGGGATTTCAGGCGTTGCGCGCCGAAGATGCGGACAGCGCGTGGCAAGAGATACGCAGCAATATGCCGGATTTGATCCTGCTGGATTGGATGCTGCCGAATACCAGCGGTGTGATTTTGGCAAAACAGTTTCGCGCCGATGCGCGCAGCAGGGATATTCCGATCATCATGCTGACCGCGCGCGGCGATGAGCGCGACAAAATATTGGGGCTGGAGTCCGGTGCAGACGATTACATCACCAAGCCGTTTTCGCCGCGCGAATTGATGGCGCGGATACGCGCGGTATTGCGCCGTCATTTACCGGCTATTCCTGATGAAACGGTAACGGCGGGCGGGCTGGAGTTGTCGCCTTCGGCGCATCGCGTGAAGGCAAAAGATTCCGAAGTGGAACTGGGGCCGACTGAGTTTCGTCTGTTGCATTTTTTCATGACCCATGCGGAGCGTGTGTATAGCCGCACGCAATTGCTGGATCAGGTTTGGGGTACACAAGTGTTCGTCGAAGAACGCACCGTGGATGTGCATATTCGCCGCTTGCGTGCCGCTCTGGAGCCGACCGGAATGGATGGCCTGATCCAGACCGTGCGCGGTAGTGGATACCGTTTTTCGACTGGTTAGAACCATTGGCCCGGATCAAGGGTCTGTGTTGTTTATTTCAAGGAGCGCTGAGTTGCAGGATTTCTGGTTTCGATTGAGTCTGCCTATCGTATTCAGCGCGGTGATAGCGTTGCTGTTGCTGGGCGTGTTCTCGGCTAAGTATGCACTGTTGTTCATGTTGCTGGCGCTGCTGATCGTGATGGCGCGCCATGCGTGGCAGCTCTACAAGCTGGGGATATGGCTGAATGATGCGCGTCTTGAAACCATGCCGGAAGCAGGAGGCATCTGGGATGATGTGTTCTCGCAGCTGTACAGGATGGTCAAACAGCATAACCAGACCAAACAAAAGCTGGCGGCAGAATTGCAACACATGGAACAGGCTACAGCGGCACTGCCGGAGGGAGTTGCGATCCTTAACGATGCGAATCGCCTCGAATGGTTCAACCCGATCGCACAGCAACACTTTGACCTTGATGCCGAAAAAGACTTCATGCAGGACATCACTTATCTGGTGAGACAGCCCGAGTTCATCGACTATGTACAAGAATCCAATTTCAGCAAGCCGTTGATGATGCGACCGGCGCGCCATGACGACTTGGTGTTGTCGATCAAATTCATTCCCTATGGCGGGAACAAGCGATTGCTGATCAGCCGCGACATCACTCAATTCGAACGCGTCGAAGCCATGCGCCGGGATTTCGTCGCCAATGTGTCACACGAGCTGCGCACGCCGCTGACCGTCGTGAACGGTTTCGTCGAGAATTTGCAGGATATGCCCGACCTCAGCCAGGACAGCGCGCGGCGCGCATTACAGCTGATGGCAGAGCAGACCAAGCGCATGGAAAATCTGGTCGCTGATCTGCTGACCCTGTCGCGCCTCGAAAATAACCAGAATCCCCTGCATGAAGAGGTGGTAGACATCAGTACGCTGCTCAGCGAGGTCTGCCAGGGGGGGCAGTTGCTAAGCAGTGGAAAGCATGTCTTGCTTTTGGAAATCGAGGACAGCCCGAAAATGTCGGGCAATCGCGAAGAATTGCGCAGCGCGTTCGACAATCTGCTTGGCAACGCGATCCGCTACACTCCGGCGGGTGGATCGATCACGCTGCGTTGGTCCGAGCGGGGCGGGCAGCCGGTTCTTTCGGTGCAGGACAGCGGTATCGGCATACCCGCCCAGCATATTCCTCGCCTTACTGAACGATTTTACCGGGTGGACCGCAGCCGCTCGCGGGAAACGGGTGGAACAGGTTTGGGCCTTGCGATCGTGAAGCATATCGCGATGCGTCACCAGGCCAAACTCGAGATATTGAGCGAGGAGGGCAAAGGCAGCACTTTCTCTCTGGTGTTCCCGGCCAGCAGGCAGCTGACGGAGGATCGGAGATCGGGAATTGAGGTTTGACGAGTCCTCGCGGCCTTATGATGACTTGCCGGGCAGCGGAGCAATAAATTGGGCTCGGTCATTTGTCCCATGTCTTCCGGAGCGTTACACCTGCGTAAAACTGACGCGCTCATAGTCGACCCCGCGCTCCACGCAGAAGCCCATTTTCACTTGTTGAACATCAGCGTTCTGATGAACGATCTCCGCCACGCGATCCGGCAGGAAGCAGCCGCGCGGCAGGATCAGGCTGGGCGGAGTCTTGAGTGCAGCGACAGCCTGCAATAGAAATGCAGGGAAATATATATCTGCTTCGCCGCTGCCTGTCTTGGTGAAGCGGATGCGCAGCGCAGCAACAGCGCCAGGCAGATACCGCACGCCGATACGAAGATGTCCGGTGTGCGCCACGTTCACCCATGTTGTGGCACCCAGTACCCATTCCTTGACGCCAAGGATGCTGGTTGTAGTATCAATAGGGTGCAATGCGACCAGTTGGTTGTAGCTCAGCCGCCCCCCGGACATGTCCTCGCGGGTGAGTCGCGCACCCAGGATACTTTCGTTTTCCAGCTGCCAGGTTTCAAGCGGGGATTCCTTTTCGGCCTGCTCGGTAGATTCATGCGGCGATTTGCCTGGAGATTCCGCCTGCTTGCGTGGCGGGTTATCTTGGGCGGCATGGCTGCCGGATTGTTTGAATGGCCGTCCGGACAGATGCGCATAAATATTTTCCGGCTTGCTGCAAAGCTGAGTTCGATGCGCGACCTGATGCCGTTCGCCAAAACGCGTGTTGCGGCTTTCGCACATGCTCTGATGCAGAAAAGTCAGGAACTCGATGCAGTCAGTTCCGATGCAATTGTCGCCAAGTTTCAATTGTTGCGGGGTTTGGCCCTGTTGCAGGAGTATCGTCTTCACGCGCAGCATTTTGCTTAGAGGGACCATCGCGATATAGCGCGTAGTCTGTTTGTGCTGGACGTATTCGATCGGGCGCAACCCATGCGTGCTGGCCAAGTCTGTTGCCAGCGGCTGTGCATCACCTTTGCTGAGGGCATAGTCGCGTTCCACGGCCATGGCGCTGCTCCATTGCGACAGCCAGCCATCCAGGAGTTGCAACTGGGAGCGGCTCAGCTCGGCGGGACGGGCATAACAGGCAAGCAGCGTCTTGATGTAGACACTTTGGCAACTGCTGCGCTGCTTGACTGCATTCAGCGGATCCGGGATTTCAGTGGCCTGCAGTCCGCTCTCTTCGGCGAATGCGTACAATTCATGCAATTGATGCCATAGTTTGTTATCGAAATCGTAACCGCTGCGCAAGTGTTCGAAAATCGCCAGGCCGCTGTAGAGCAGGCAGCGCTGGCATAACAAGGCGCCCTGTGTGGCGAGCTGTTTATCTCCGGCTATATAGGCCTGCAGGCAGCGCTGATAGCCCAATACCTGTGCCTGCCAGAGTCGCACGATGGCCATGAGCACCGTCATCTCGCTTTCATTCAGCGGCAGCGGTTTGGCGATCAGTTTTTTGGCGTAATTATCCTGCACAAAACTGATGGTCTCACGCAGCTGTTCCAGTGTGTTCAGCCGGTCCAGTCCGCGCATCGGGTAGCGGTTGAATTCGTTGAGCTGGGCGAGCAGCTGGCTGTGCGCCGGTTGCAGATTGGTCAGTTGTAGTTGCGCCAACCATTCCGAGCAACTTGCCGTATCTTTGAAAACCGGATTGGCCAGGTCGTCAGTCGGTTCCAGGGGTAGGGTGAGCATGGTTGATTATTCAGGATTCAGGATTCAGGATTTAGGATTTAGGATTTAGGATTCCGCATCTCAAAGCAGTACCCGTTCTATGCCGCCATTGTTCGCCTTGCTCACATAGTCCGCCAGCCAATTTTGGCTCCGGTTGCTGCGCTTAACATTCGCTTTGCTCATGTTAGTCTGCGCCGAAATTAACGTTTATGACTTGGTTCAAAGTAGAACACGCTCTATGCCACCGTTGTTTGCTTTATTCACATAATCCGCCAGCCAATTTTCACCGAGCAGGTGCTTGGCCATTTCCACGACGATGTAGTCCGACGTGGTGCCGCTGTCGTCGTTGTAGCGCGACAGGCCCTGCTGGCAGGCCGGACAGGAGGTGAGTATCTTGATCTCGCCGCTGAAGCCGTCGGCGCGCAATGCATCCGCGCCGCTACGCATCTCCTCCTCCTTGCGAAACCGCACTTGCGTCGCGATCTGTGGCGTTGCGACACCGAAGGTTCCCGACTCGCCGCAACAGCGCTCATTGAGCGGAACGGTTGTGCCCATCAGGGTATCCACCACCTGTTGCGACTTGTAGGTCTTCATCGGCGTATGGCAAGGCTCGTGATACATGTACCGCACTGGCACGGCATCGCGTAGCGACGGGGCGGGAAGTGCGGTGGCCTGCTGCTCACTGCTTGTTGATTTCATCAAGCTTTCATGCAGCAGGCGCGTGCCCTGCACTTGTTTGAGCGTGACGTTTTTCTCAAGCAGATATTCGTGGATGTCGAGCAACCGGCAGCCCGGAAAGATCTTGTCGAACTGGTATTTCAGCAACTGGTCCATGCAGGTTCCGCACGACACGATCACCGTCTTGATGTCGAGGTAATTCAGCGTGTTCGCGACGCGATGGAACAGCACGCGATTGTCGGTGGTGATCTGGTTGGCTTTATCCGCCTGGCCGGAAGCATTTTGCGGATAGCCGCAGCACAGATAGCCCGGCGGCAGCACCGTGATCGCGCCGGTCTCGTACAGCATCGCCTGCGTGGCCAAACCCACCTGGCCGAACAAACGCTCCGAACCGCAACCGGGGAAGTAGAACACCGCTTCGCTGTCCTCGCTGGCTATATTCTGGTTGCGTATGACAGGCACGACGCTGTTGTCCTCGATGTCGAGCAGCGCACGCGAGGTCTTCTTCGGGAGATTGCCGGGCATCGGTTTGTTGATGAAGTGTATCACCTGCGATTTCAACGGGGCGCCGCCTACCGTGGCGGGCGGGCGGGCGGTCTGCGCTTTCAGCAAGCCCAAGCGCCTGGCCATTTGATAGCCGATGCGCTGTGCCTGGTATCCCCACTCTATCATCACCTTGCGCACCAGCTTGATGGTGGCCGGATCGGTGGCGTTGAGGAACAGCATCGAGGTTGCACTGACCGGATTGAATTTCTTCTTGCCCTGCTTGCGCAGGAAGTTGCGCATCGAGATCGATACATCGCCAAAGTCGATGTCTACCGGGCAGGGGTTCAGGCACTTGTGGCACACCGTGCAGTGATCGGCGACATCGTTGAATTCGTCGAAGTGCTGGATGGAAACACCGCGCCGGGTCTGTTCCTCGTACAGGAATGCCTCGATCAGCAACGAAGTGGCGAGAATCTTGTTGCGCGGTGAATACAGCAGATTTGCGCGCGGCACGTGAGTGGCGCAAACCGGCTTGCACTTTCCGCAGCGCAGGCAGTCTTTGATCGAATCGGAAATCTTGCCCAGTTCGCTTTTCTCCAGGATCAGGCTTTCCAGTTCCATCAGGTTGAAGCTGGGGGTGTAAGCGCGCTCCAGATTGCCCCCGCTCAGCAGCTTGCCTTTATTGAAGCGGCCTTCAGGATCTACTTTCTGCTTGTAATCGGTGAATGCGGTAATCTCATCTGCTTCAAGAAAGTCGAATTTGGTGATGCCGATGCCGTGCTCACCCGAGATCACGCCGCCCAGGTCTTTCGCAAGTTGCATGATGCGGTCCACCGCAGCATTGGCCTGTTGCAACATCGCGTAGTCATCCGAATTCACCGGGATGTTGGTATGAACGTTGCCGTCACCGGCGTGCATGTGCAGCGCGATGAACACGCGACTTTTCAGCACGCTCTGGTGAATGATGTTGCACTGGTCGAGGATGGGCTGATAGGTGCTGCCAGAAAATATCTGGCGCAGCACATCACGCACCTCGCGTTTCCAGGAGGCGCGAAGTTGGTGACGCTGCACGGTATTGAAGATTGAAATTTCCCTCAGCCCCACCTTGTCAGGGGGGGGGCCGAGCTCCTCCCCTGACAAGGGGAGGTTGGGAGGGGTTTGCGCCAGCGGCGCATCCAGATTGTCCCTTAGCCACTGCCAACGCGTGCGTATATCCGCCAGCAACTGTTTGGCATCCTGCGCCCGATTGCCTAGCAGTTCTGCATAGCCGAGTTGCTTGTCGTCCTGGTAATACAGTGGCAGTTCTCCGGCGAAAAATTCGTCCAGCGCGTCCAGTAGTTTGAGTTTGTTGTGCAGCGACAACTCGATGTTTATGCGCTCTATGCCATCGCAATAATCGCCCATGCGCGGCAGCGGGATCACCACGTCCTCGTTGATCTTGAACGCGTTGGTGTGCTTGGCGATCGCGGCGGTACGCGCGCGATCCAGCCAGAATATTTTGCGTGCCTCGGCGGACACGGCGATGAAACCCTCGCCGCTGCGCAGATTGGCCAGGCGCACGATTTCCGATGCGGCCAGTGCCGCCGCATCCGCATCATCACTCACCACGTCGGCGACCAGCACCATTTTCGGCCGTGTACCGCGTTTGGATTTGGTGGCATAACCCACCGCCTTGAGATAACGCTCGTCCAGATGCTCCAGCCCCGCCAATAGCGCTTTGGGATGCGCATCCATATAGGATTTGATCTCGACTATTGCCGGTACGGCCTCGCGGACCTGACCGAAAAATTCCAGACACACGGTGCGCGTGTGCCGGTGGGCGCGATGCAGTATGAAGCGCGCCGAGGTGATGATTCCGTCGCAGCCCTCTTTTTGTATCCCGGGTAAGCCGGACAGGAATTTGTCGGTGACATCCTTGCCCAGACCGGCCTTGCGGAACGCGGTGCCGGGAATAGTCAGTGTCTCCGGGGTGCCATGCGCGGTTTTGCCGTCCGCTTCGAAACGGCTGATGCGAAAGCTTGCCGACGCGATGTCATGGATCTTGCTGAGATTGTGATCCAGCCGCTCGATATTCATCCACAAGCCATCCGGCGTAACCATGCGCCATGATGCCAGATTGTCCAGCGCAGTGCCCCACAACACGGCCTTTTTTCCGCCTGCATTCATCGCCACGTTGCCGCCTATGCACGAGGCATCCGCCGAAGTCGGATCCACCGCAAACACCAGGCCGCTTTTGTCAGCTGCTTCCATCACCCTCCGGGTCACGACGCCTGCGCCGCAATGGATGGTGGCATACGGCACGTTCAGGCCGGGTAGTACCAAGTGTTCAACCGCCGAAAGCGATTCGAGTTTTTCGGTATTGATCACCGCCGAGAATTTGTCCAGCGGCACTGCGCCGCCGGTATATCCGGTGCCGCCGCCGCGCGGGATGATAGTGAGCTTGAGTTCGATACAGGCGCTCACCAGCGCGGCGATTTCTTCTTCGTTATCCGGGTGCAACACCACGAACGGATATTCCACGCGCCAGTCGGTGGCGTCAGTCACGTGAGAGACGCGCGCCAAGCCGTCGAACTGGATATTGTCGCGGCGCGTGATGCGGCCCAACACGCGCAGGGTACGTTTGCGCAATTCCAGAGTTTGTTCGAATTCGGCAGCGAACTTGTCGACGGCTAGCCTGGCAAATTTGAGCAACTGCTCAACGGCTTCATTTGCCTGCCGGCGCGCATCGATCGCGTTCAAACGATGATGCAGAGCGCCGATCAAAGCGGCACGCCGTTTGCGGTTTCCAAGCAGGTCATCCTGCAGATACGGGTTGCGTGACACCACCCAGATATCGCCCAGCACCTCGTAGAGCATCTGCGCGGAACGTCCGGTGCGGCGCTCCTCTCGCAGCGTGTTGATGATGTCCCAAGCCTCGCTGCCGAGTATCCGCAACACGATCTCGCGGTCGGAAAATGAAGTGTAGTTGTAGGGGATTTCGCGTAAACGTGCGGTCATGGCGTTCCTTATGCAAGACGCGCATTTTACCTGAATGCGGCTTAACCCTCGACCTTGATGACGATACGGATAAAATGTCAGCTCCATGAGCCATACATCCGAGCATTCATTTGTAAAAGTTTTTTTCGCGCTGTGGCCGGCCGCCGCCGAGCGCAGTCATCTGGCCGCGTGGCAGAACCCGCTGAAACTGCTGTGCGGAGGCAGAGCCATGCGCTGCGAGACATTGCATAACACCCTGGTATTTGTAGGTGTGATCGAAAAGAATCGACTGGAGTTGCTGCAATTGGCGGCGTGTGAGGTGAGCGGGGAGAGTTTCGAATTGTGCTTCGATGAGGCGCGCTATTGGGGACATAACCATATCGTGTATGCCGCACCCGGTCACGTGCCGCAGCAATTGGCACAGTTGGCCGTCATACTGGAGCAAAGCCTGTCGAGGCACCACTTCAAATTCGATAAGCGAGAATATAAACCGCATGTCACTTTATTGCGCAACGCCCACTGGACCGATGCACCATTGCCCGAGATGCAGTCAGTGCGCTGGCAGATTCGCGACTTCGCGCTGGTGCAATCGGTGCAACAGGACGGGTTGGCCGATTACCGGGTGCTGTCGCGATTCCCCTTGCGGGCCTGACCTGGGTTTTTCAGTGTATCCGTGGTATTCCGTGGTTTTAACC
>Ga0209253_10006165_pt1 | contig 10388 bp, 9 predicted proteins | sample FrelakmetBRP12BR_FD_187145 | JGI IMG/M metagenome (GOLD analysis project Ga0209253, IMG submission 187145) | Freshwater lake sediment microbial communities from the University of Notre Dame, USA, for methane emissions studies - BRP12 BR (SPAdes)... | ecosystem: Environmental > Aquatic >... | reverse complement strand
CGCGGGCCGCCGCCTCGACCCCGCGGAGGGCCGCGAGGCGCTTCTCGTCCTCCCGCACCACGCCTCCCTTCCCGACCTCCCCCTTCCCGACCTCGAACTGGGGCTTCACGAGCAGGATGGCCCGGCCGCCGGGGCGGAGCAGCGCCTTCACCGCCGGCAGCACGAGGCGGAGCGAGATGAACGACAGGTCGCCGACCACGAGGTCCACGTCCTCGCCCAGCCCGCCCGCCTCGAGGAGCCGCGCGTTCACCCGCTCGTGGACCACCACGCGGGGGTCGGCTCGCAGTCTGGGATGAAGCTGGCCGTAGCCCACGTCCACGGCGTGGACGCGCGAGGCCCCCCGCTGGAGCAACAGATCCGTGAAGCCGCCGGTGGAGGCGCCCAGGTCGGCGCAGACGAGGCCGGCCGGGGCGAGCGGAAGGACGTCGAGCGCCTTCTCCAGCTTGAGCGCGCCTCGCGACACGTACTTCTGGGGGGCCGCCCCTTCCTTGATCCGGAGCGGCACGTCCGGAGCGAGGAGCTGCCCTGGCTTCTCGACGCGCGATTCGCCCGCCACCACGGCGCCGGCCATGACCAGCGCCTGCGCCTGGGTGCGCGAGGTGGCGAGCCCGCGCTCCACGAGCAGGAGGTCGGCGCGCTGGCGACGGATGGACACGGGGGGCTACCCGGCACTTCTCCCCGCCGCGGTGCGATCGCCCACCAGTGCGCGCGCGGTGGCTGCGATCCCGGAGGCGTCGATGCCCATCTCTGCGCGCTGCTTGACCGCGTCACCGTGGGTGATGAAGGCGTCGGGGATGCCGAGCCGCTTGACCTGGATGCCCTTCTCCACCAGCCCGGCCCGCTCGAAGGCCTCCAGGCAGGCCGACCCGAACCCGCCCGCCAGCGCGTTCTCCTCCACGGTGACCACCCGGCGGGCCTGGGCGGCCAGCCCGCAGATCGTCTCCTCGTCGAGCGGCTTCACGAAGCGTGCATCGACCACCGCGGCCTCGATCCCCTGCTCGGCGAGTGCCTGGGCGGCGGCCAGCGCGGCGTGGGCCGGGGGACCGGCGGCGACGAGGAGGACGTCGGGCTTGCCCGGCGGCTTGCGGAGTACCCTGGCCTTCCCGATGGCGACCGCCTCCGGCAGCGGGTCGACAGGCAGGCCCATGGACGAGCCGCGAGGGAACCGGAAGGCCACGGGACCTTCGTGGTGGATGGAGGTGGCGAGCGCGATGCGCAGCTCGTTCTCGTCGGACGGCGCCATCAGCACCAGATTGGGGACCAGCCTGAGAAAGGAGAGGTCGAAGGCGCCCTGGTGGGTCTTGCCGTCGGCGCCCACCAGGCCTCCCCGGTCGAGCGCGAAGGTGACCGGGAGGCGCTGCAAGGCCACGTCGTGGATGATCTGATCGTAGGCCCGCTGCAGGAAGGTGGAGTAGATGGCCACCACCGGCCGCATCCCTTCGCAGGCCAGGCCGGCGGCGAAGGTCACCGCGTGCTGCTCGGCGATGCCCACGTCGTAGGTGCGGTCGGGGAAGCGCTGCTGGCACTTGATGAGGCCGGTCCCCTCCAGCATGGCCGCGGTGATGGCGACGACGCGCGGGTCGTGCTCCATCTGCTCGCAGAGCGCCTCGGCGAAGAGGTCGGTGTAGGCCTTGGGAGAGGCCTTCTTCGCGACCGGCTTGCCGGTGGCGATGTCGAAGAAGGAGAGCCCGTGGCCGCGGGTGGCCTTGTCCGACTCGGCCGGGTGGTACCCCTTCCCCTTGGTGGTGATGGCGTGCACCAGGATCGGTCCGTCGATCTCGCGGAGCTTCGAGAAGCTGCGCACCATCTCCTGGATGTCGTGGCCGTCGACCGGTCCGACGTACTGGAACCCCATGCCCTCGAAGAGGATGCCCGGCGTGATGAGGGCCTTGGTCGCGTCGATGCCGTGGCGCACCATCTCGATGGCCTGATCCCCCCTGGGCATGTGGCGCAGGAAGTCCTTCACCGACCGTCGCCAGCGGTTGTAGGTGCGGGATGCGAACTTCTTCGAGAACCACTCCGAGAGCGCGCCCACGTTGGGCGAGATCGACATCTCGTTGTCGTTCAGGACGACGAGGTAGTTGCGCTGCAGGTATCCGGCCTGGTTCAGCCCCTCGAACGCCACCCCGCCGGTGAGGGCGCCGTCTCCGACCACCGCCACCACCCTGCCCGGAAGGCCGAGATGGCGCTTGCCCTCGACCATGCCCACGCCCGCGCTGACCGCGGTCGAGGCGTGCCCCACCCCGAAGGCGTCGTGGGCCGATTCGTCCCGTTCCGGAAATCCGGCCAGCCCCCCCTCGGTCCGGATGGTGCGGAAGCGGTCGCGCCGCCCGGTCAGGAGCTTGTGGGCATAGGCCTGGTGCCCCACGTCCCAGACGATCCGGTCGGTGGGCGAGTCGAACACGTAGTGGAGCGCGACGTTGATCTCGACGGCGCCGAGCGACGAACCCAGGTGACCGCCGGTGCGGGAGCAGGCCTCGATGATCTCGTCGCGAATCTCCTGGCACAGCCTGGGAAGCTGCTCGGGGGAGAGCTTCTTCAGATCAGCCGGGGAGTCGATCGCGTCGAGCAGTCTGGCCATGGCTCACTTCCTCCGGGAGACGACGAAGCGCGCCAGCGCGCGCAGCGCCTCCGCCCTGTCCCCCAGGCCGGCAAAGGCCAGGAGGGCATCCTCACAGTAATCGTCGGCCCGCTTCCGCGCTTCCCCGATGCCGAGGAGCGCCGGCACCGTGGCCTTGCCGGCAGCCGCGTCCTTGCCCGCCTGCTTTCCCAGGTCGGCGGTGGTGGCCGTGAGGTCGAGCAGGTCGTCGGCGATCTGGAAGGCGAGCCCGAGTTTCTGCCCCGCCGGGCCGAGCCCCTGGTCGCCTCCCGTCGCGGCGATGGCTCCCCCGACCACCGAGGCCGCGAGCAGGGCACCGGTCTTGCGGCGCTGCAGATCCAGGACGCCGTCCAGGCCGGGCGGATGGGTCTCCGCCTCCAGATCGAGCGACTGACCCTCGACCATGCGGGTGGCCCCCGAGGCGAGCAGCCAAGCCAGCAGCGCGGGGCGGCCGTCGGTGGAGGGGGAGGCGAGAAGGTGCTCGAAGGCCAGGGACTGCATCGCGTCGCCCGCCAGCACCGCGGTGGCCTCGTCGAAGGCCCGGTGGACGGTGGGACGTCCGCGCCGCAGGTCGTCGTCGTCCATGCAGGGCAGGTCGTCGTGGACGAGCGAATAGGTGTGGATCATCTCCAGCGCCGACGCGAAACGCAGCGCCAGGCTTCCCTCCCCGGTGGGCGCGCCGAAGGCCTCGGCGGTGGCGCAGACCAGCGCTGGCCGGAGCCTCTTGCCGCCTCCGAGCAGCGCGTAGCCCACCGCCTCCCAGAGCCGGGCCGGACCACCGCGCGCGCCCTCCTCGGCGGCGCCGCGAAGTTCCGCATCCACGCGGCCTGCCACGCCTGCGAGATAGGTGTCGAGAGCGAAGGGCGCCTTCACGGAGGTCCTGTTCAGGTCGCTCCGGAGGGGGGACGAGCGGCCTTCCGCGTCGCCAGCATCTCCCGGATTCGCTCGATGAGCCGGTCGACGTCGAGCGGCTTCGTGAAGTAGTCGGCGGCGCCCGCTTCCCGGCCGGTTCGCTCGTCCTCGGGGCTCTTGCGTGCGGTGATGAAGATGACCGGGATGTCGCCGAAGGTGGGGTTCTTCTTGATGGCCCGGCACAGCTCGAAGCCGTCGATCCAGCTCATCATCACGTCGAGCAGGATGACGTCGGGGCGGTCGACGTGCATGGCCGAGATGAGCCTCAGGCCGTTCGCCGCCTGGGAGACATCGAACCCTTCCAGCTGGAGCGCGAGGGTCAGCATCTCCCGCGTGTCCCGGTCGTCGTCGACGATGGTGACCTTGGGTTTGCGTTCCGTCATGGGCCCTCGTCATCGTCTCCGAGCGGCCGCGCCTCGACCGAGCCGTCCTCGGCGCGGAGGAGCTGCTCCACCCGGCGTTCCGACTCGTCGAGCTTCTTCCCGGCATCCCGGGCCAGCTTCACGCCCTCGGCGAAGGTCTCGATCGACTGCTCGAGCGAGAGCTTTCCCCCCTCGAGCTCCTCGACGAGCTTCTCGAGCCGCTCCACGACCTTGTCGTAGGGCTCGGGGGCGGTGTCCTGCGTCTTCTTCTCCCGGCTCACGGCCATACTATGCCTCATCCGGCGCGTCGGAGCGCCCGGGAATCGGATCGGGCGGGGCATCCGTGGACTCGACACGGGCGTCGAGCCATCCCTCCCCGAGCACCACGCGCAAAGGGGCGCCTGGCGCGGTCTCGGCACTGCGCCGCAGGAGCCGCCCGTCGGCCAGCGCCAGCGCGAAGCCTCGGGAGAGGATCTTCGCGACGTTGGCCGGCTCGAGCCGCGCGGCCAGGGAGGCGAGGCGGGAGGACTCCCGGCGGAAGGTGGCGGCGCTCCAGGCCTGCAGCCGCTCCCGCGCGGCGTCCCGCCTCCGGCGAAGCTCCCGGAGCAGCGCCCTCGGCTCGAGCCTCCGCAGGGCCTCGGCGCTTCCGGCCACCCTGGCTCGCTCGCTGCGAAGCCGGACGGTCAACGTCCCCTCCCCGCGATGGACGAGGTCATCGAGCCGGCGGCGCTGGTCGGAAAGGATCCGTCGCGGGTCGGTGAGCTCGGCCCGGAGAGCGCGCAGCACGCGTCGCCTCTGCCCCACCGCGTTCCCTTCCGCACGGACCAGCCGACCGCGCAGGGCGGCGAGCGAGGCGGCCAGGTCGTCGCGCACCGGCACGACCACCTCGGCGGCGTGGGTGGGCGTGGCGGCGCGGACGTCGGCCACCAGGTCGGCGACGGTGACGTCCACCTCGTGCCCCACAGCGCTCACCACCGGAACCGGGCAGGCTGCGATGAATCGGGCGAGCCGCTCGTCGTTGAACTCCCAGAGGTCCTCGGCCGACCCGCCGCCTCTCGTGACCACCGCCACGTCCACGCCGAAGTCGACGAGGAGGCGCAGCGCCGAGATCACCGTGGCGGCCGCACCCTCCCCCTGCACGCGGCAGCCGGCCACGAAGACCTGCGCGCCCGGGAAGCGGCCGTGCAGCACCCGCAGGAAGTCCTGCAGCGCAGCCCCCGCCGGACTGGTCGCGACGCCGATGCGGGTGGGCAGGAACGGAAGGGCTCGCTTGCGCGCCGGGTCGAGGAGACCCTCGGCGGCGAGCCTGTTCTTGAGTTCCTGGAGTGCCAGCGCCCGGGCGCCCGCGCCGCGCGGCTCGACCTCCTGGACGACCAGCTGGTAACGGCCTCGGGGCGCGTAGATCTCGATCCGGCCGTGCACCACCACCTCGATGCCATCCCGGAGGTCGAATGGCATCTTGCGCGCCGTGGAGGCCCACAGCACCGCGTCCACGGCGGCAGCCGCGTCCTTCAGCGTGAAGTAGACGTGGCCGCTGGGCTGTCGCCGGAGGTTCCCCACCTCGCCGGCGACCCAGACGTCGCGGAAGGCCGGCTCGACCGCGCCCTTGAGCCGGTTCGAGAGTTCCCCCACCGTGAGGACCAGGGGCTCCCGGGGCGGCGGCCGGTCGAACAGTCCGGGCATCGGAGGCGGGGCGGGGCGGCGCACGGGTCTCTCTTACCGCGCCCGGCGGCCGGGGTCATCGGCCCAGGCGCCGCAACTGGGCGGGCGCGAGCATCCAGACCATTCGAGCGCCACCGGGACGGGGACGCGGCCCCAGGTCGAGCAGGCACGCCCCGCCCTTCTTCAGCTCCAGGAAGGAACCCCTCGAGCGGGCGAGCAGCCAGCTCGCAAGCCTTCCCAGGTGCGGTTCGTGGCCGACGAGCGCCACGAGATCGAGCTTCGCCCGGGCCGTGAGCCACGGCAGCACGTCGGCGGGCGCACCGGCCGGCAGGATGGCGTGCAGTTCCTCCGCCGCCTCCACCCCGAAAACCTGTGCCACGTGATCGGCGGTCTGCATGGCCCGGGCAAGCGGGCTGGTTGCGATGGCCTGGGGCCGGTCGACGATCCGCGCCAGGCCCTTCGCGGCTGCGCGCGTGCGGGCGCGGCCGTCGGCGGTGAGCGGCCGCAGGAAGTCGTCCTTGCCGAGCGCTCGCCAGGCTTCCCTATCCCCTGCCGGTCCGTGTCGGATGAGGAGCAGCATCATGGCCTCTGCCTCCTTCGCGGGACGAGGAAGTCGTTCCGCATCGCAGGCCAACGTACAATCAGGGCGCTTGGCGCGCATCCTCATCGTGGACCGGGACCCGGCTTCCCGCGAACTCCTCGAACGGGCCCTCGAGAACGAGGGGCTCGAGGTACTCTCCACCGCCGATCCCGAGGCGGCCTGGGAGGCCTTCTCCGCGTTCTCCCCGCGCGCCGCCGTCCTGGCCCGGCGGCTGCCTCGTGGCGCGGCCGAGGATCTCGCTGCACGCATGCAGGACGCCGACCCCGACCTCCACATCCTGGGCGTCACCGAACCGTTGCCGGAGATGGCGCGCCGCCTCCGCATCCGGCTGGGCGCCCCGGCGCCGCGCTCGCTCCCGTCGGCGCCCCCGGTGTCCAGGCCCGGCACGGCGCATGTCCTCGGACGCCCGGCCATCGAGACCGGCGAGCTCGGCTTCGCTGCCCTGGCAGACCTGCTGGTTCGCCTCTGGCGATCGGCCGCCGACGGGGTCCTTGCCATCGAGCACCCGGGCGGAGCCGACCTCGTCTTCCTCCTGCGCGGAGCGACCGTCGGCGTGCAGGTGGCCGGGGAGCGGCACACCGCAGACGTCTCCGGCGCGCTGGCCTCCCTCTGCGCCCGCAGCGCTCGCGCCTACTCCTTCCACCCGGGCTCCGACTTCGCACTCGAGGTCCGCTCCGCGCCGGTACCGGCGCTCGCCCCGCTCCTCGAGGGCCTCCGGATGGCGGCGGACGAGCCCTCCTACGCCGCGGCACTCGCGGAGGTCCAGGAGGAGGTACCGGTGCGGTCGGGCGCCTTCCCTGTCCTGTCCCGCGACATCGCGTTCGGGGAGGACGACCTCCGGACCGTCGCCGGTCTGGACGGCCACCGGTCGATCCGGACGCTCCTGTCGGGCCCGGGCCGTCCGGCGTCGCTCCTGTGGTTCCTGGTGCGCGCCGGCGCGCTCGACCTGCGCCCGACCGAGACGGCCCGACCGACCCCGGATCGCTGAGCGGGCACGCTACGGTCGAGGCGCCGGGACCGCGCTCGCGAGCGTGGCCCGGACCAGATCTACCAGCGCCCCCGTGAACTCGGGGTGAACACCGACCGCAGCGGCACGGTGGTACTCGACCGCGCCGCCCTTCCTGGCCGCGTCGGCGGCCAGGATGTCCATGTCGTAGAGCGTCTCCAGGTGCTCGGAGACGAAGGCGATCGGATGGGTCACCACGGCTCGGCCGAGGGCGTTCTTCTCGAGCCACTGGCTGGTGTCCGGACCGAGCCACTTCGCCGGGCCCACCCTGGACTGAAAGGTGATCTGGAAGTCCTTCACCCCGGCCAGCGCCGCGGTGCCACGGGCGCTGGCCTCGACCTCCCGGGGATACGGGTCCCCCTTCCTCACCTGGCTCATGGGCAGGCCGTGGGCGCTGAACACGACGAGCAGCCGGTCACGATTCTCCGGCTTCACCCGGGCGATGGCGTCCCGGAGGGTGGCGGCGGAGGCCTCCAGGTATCGTGGGTGATCGGGGTAGCTGCAGATCTCGAAGAGCGGCTTCTCCCTCGGCCAGAGCCGCCGCATCTCTCGCAGGGAACTGGTCGTGGTGGCATTCGCGAACTGTGGATAGAGGGGCAACGAGATCGCCTGCTCGGCTCCGGCGGCCAGCGCGTCGCGAACCCCCTCCCCGGTGCTGGGATGACCGCAGCGCATGGCGAGGTGCACGGTGAAATCCGGGCCCAGCTCGGCCTGAAGCGCCCTGGCCTGTGCCTCGGTTCCCTCCACGAGCGGGGAGCGGCCGCCGATGAGCTGGTACTTCTCGGCCGACGACGGGGCGCGCAGGTGGCTGATCAGCCGGGCGAAGAGCGGGCGGAAGGGCCCGAACGGCGCCGAGATCACCAGCGGATCGCCAAACAGGTCGCGGAGGTAGGGCTTCACCTCTTCGAGCGACCGGGGACCGCCCAGGTTCATGAGAAAGACGGCGGTCTTCATGGCAGGCCCCAGTGCCTGGGTCGCGGCACCTAGATGGTCCGGGAGAAGGTCGGCTTCTTGTCCTGGGCCCGCCTGGGCAGGTAGGCGTCGAACATCATGGCGACGTTGCGGACGAGCAACTGGCCGACCGGGGTGACCCGGAGCACGTCTCCGTCGAAGGTGACGAGGCCGTCGGCGACGAGTTCCGGGAGGGCCGCCTTCATCGAGTCCTCGATCTCGGCGCGGGCCTTCTTGCCGAACTTCTCCTCCACCTCGCGCAGGTCGAGCCGGAGCAGGCACATCACGCGGTTGATCACGTGGCGACGCATCACGTCGTCTTCCGAGACCGACGCGCCCTTCACCACCGGCAGGATCCCGCCCTCCACCTTCTCGGCCCAGTCCCGGAGCCGGTGGGCGTTCTGGGCGTAGGCTCCGCCCAGGTCGGAGATGGAGGTCATCCCGAAGGCGATGGTGTCGTCGGCCGGGCGCACGGTGTAGCCCTGGAAGTTGCGAGTGAGCGTGCCCTCGTCCTGGGCCCGGGCCATCTCGTCGCTCTCGAGCGCGAAGTGGTCGAGGCCGATCAGCCGGTAGCCCGACCTCGTGAAGGTTTCCACCGCGTCGAAGAAGAGGGCCACCCGCTCGGAGGTCTTCGGGAGCGCCTGCTCGGGCAGGAGCCGCTGGTGGGGCTTCACCCAGGGCACGTAGGCGAAGCCGAACACCGCCATGCGGTCGGGGTGGATGGCGAGGATCCGTTCGAGCGTCCTCTTCCAGGTCTCGGGCGTCTGGTAGGGAAGGCCGTAGATGAGGTCGAGGTTCACGCCCTTGAAGCCGTTGTCGCGGGCCGCCTGCACCAGGTCGGCGGTCTCCTTCTCGCCCTGGATGCGCCCCACCGTCTCCTGCACCTTGGGGTCGAAATCCTGGACGCCCATGGAGATGCGGTTGAATCCCAGCTCGGCGAGCAGGTCGATCTGCGACCGGGTGGTGATGGCCGGGTCGATCTCCACGGCCTTCTCCCCGTCGGGCGCGATCTGGAAGTGGCGGGTGATGATCTCGTGGCAGCGGGTGAGCTGCTTCTCGTCGAGGAACGTGGGTGTGCCGCCACCCCAGTGGAGCTGGGTGAAGGTGCGCCGGTTGGGCAGGTGCTTCGCCACCAGCGCGACCTCCTTCTCGAGGACGTCGAGGTAGGCGTCGGCGCGCGTGCGGTCGTGGGTGGCGACCACGTTGCAGCCGCAGAAGCGGCACATCTCCCGGCAGAACGGGAGGTGGACGTAGATCGAGAGCGGGCCCTTCTGGGCGTCGGCCCGGGCCAGGTGCTCGGCGAACTGGGCGGGACCGAGCGCGTCGGTCCACTCCGGTGCGGTGGGGTAGCTGGTGTAGCGCGGCCCGGGGCGGTCGTACTTCTTGATCAGGTCGGGCGACGGGATGGAGGTCACGGCTCACCCACGGGGCACGGGGAAGGCGTGGACCGCGTCGACGACCGCCTTCACGTTCTCCGGCGGGGTGGGCGGGGTGATGCCGTGTCCCAGGTTGAAGATGTAACCGGGGCGCCGGCTCCCCTCTTCCAGGAGAGCGCGAGTTCGCTCGAGGAGCAGCTTCTGGGGCCCGAGCAGCAGGATGGAGTCCAGGTTTCCCTGGAAGGCCAGGCTGGGCGCCTGGGCACGAGCCTCGGCGATCGGGATGCGCCAGTCGACCGAGAGCACGTCGTACCCGAGCTTCGACATCGGGCCGATGTGGGTGCTCGTCGTGGTGGAGAAGAGGATGGTGGGCACGCCCAGTGGCCGGATCGCCTCGGCGATACGCGCCAGGTACGGGAAGACGTAGGCCTGCAGGTCCTCGCGCCCCAGCTCGCCGAGCCAGCTCTCGAAGATCTGGACGGCCTGGGCGCCGGCCTCGACCTGTGCCTGCAGCTGCACGATGGCAGCCCGGGTGAGCTTCTCGAAGAGCGCGTGGGTGGCGGCCGGGTCGGTGTAGAGGAGCGTCTTCAGCCGCGTGAAGCCCTGGCTGCCCCCCTCGACCGCGTAGCTCGCCACCGTGAACGGCCCGCCTACGAAGCCGACGAGCGGCACCCGCCCGGCCAGCGTCTTCTGGATGGCTCGGATGCCCGCCGCGACGTACGGCAGGTCGCGCGCCGGGTCGGGGATCTTCAGGGCATCGACGTCGGCTCGGGTGCGAACCGGGTTCGAGATCTTGGGTCCGCCGTCCCCCTTGCCTTTCTCTCCCTTCTCGAAGGAGAGGTCGAGCCCCATGGCCGGCAGGTGGATGAGGATGTCGGAGAAGAGGATGGCGGCGTCGAAACCGAACTCGTCGATCGGC
>Ga0209253_10006164_pt1 | contig 10389 bp, 13 predicted proteins | sample FrelakmetBRP12BR_FD_187145 | JGI IMG/M metagenome (GOLD analysis project Ga0209253, IMG submission 187145) | Freshwater lake sediment microbial communities from the University of Notre Dame, USA, for methane emissions studies - BRP12 BR (SPAdes)... | ecosystem: Environmental > Aquatic >... | reverse complement strand
TGTGATCCAATTCGTGTACTTGCCCATGCTGGCTGTCCCTCCTTGGCGAATTGTCCATTTGGCGCGCCAGTTGCCCAGTGTGCATCAACATGCACCTCCGACACGAGGCAAGGGCACCCTAGCGGCGCTTGTCGTCCTCCTTGACCAGCCACTCCTTGCCTTGTTCAACAGTGTCCACGAAGTGCACGCCCCGTCCGAACAGTTGTGCCACCGCCTTCTGCAGCTTGTTCAAGCCCACCACGACGTTTGGCGCGTCCGGAATCCCGGCTTCCTTCGTGGCGTTGACCACCTCCTTGGACTTGTTGATCACGGCTTTGGTCATCTCAATTCCTGAGACATTCACCAGCACCAGGGTCCCAGCCTTCTCTTTCAGAATCTCCTGCTTCATTTCCTCCATGGCTTCTATGTACTGAGCTTCGCTCAAACCGGGGCCGTTCACGAATAGCATCCGCTTTCCCTTGTGCGTTATCCACTGTGTGTATTTGCTCAAGCTAACCCTCCTTTCCTTGAACGTGCCGGCAGGCTGGCCCGGTTTGCCACGGCGTCTGTGGTGGCTACAATCCTGTCAGTCCAAACGGACAGTGGCACGTGGATGACAGTAGCTGGCCGGGCGAGAGTAGCCTACAGCGGCCACAGCGCTGCCTTTGACCATAGAACAGGCGCTGCCAGTGGCGCTTCTCGTCTTCCTTGACCAGCCACTCCTTGGCTTCTTCAATCGTACTGGCAAAATGTATGCCTCTCCCGAACAGTTGCGCCACTGCCCTCTGCAGCCCGCTCAAACCCACCACGACCCCAGGTCTATCCGGTATGCCTTTAGCCTTGGTGGCTGCTGCTATCTCCTTGGCTCTGTTGACTGCAGGAGTCGTCATTTCTGTCTTCGTGGCATCAACGATGACCATGGTGACTACTTCCTATTGTGAGCAGTTGGCCAATATGACTCGCGTTGCGCAGGTCAACCTGGTGTGATGCACACCATTATGGAGAGCCCGCAGACTCACGGGCTCTCCATGCTTGCCGTCCCAGCCAAAGAAACTGCAGGTCAAGATCTTTGTGATCCGAATGCTTCTGGGCTGCTGCGCCGGGCCAAATCTGGCTTGACCTCCCTGGGTTAGTCTTCCTTCTCGTACTTGAACGAGAGCTTGATCTTGGTCCGGTAGGCTCGGACCTTCCCATCGTCGATCTGTATGTCCATCTCGACGACCTCGGCAATGCGAAGGTCACGCAGGGTCTTGGACGCCTTTTCAACGGCCGATGCGGCCGCCTTCTCCCAAGACTCTGAGCTGGTCCCCACCAGTTCAATCACCTTGTACACGCTGTCTGCCATGATTTCCTCCTTCTTTTCCACCCAGCCCCTTGCGTCAAGGCCAGGGATTATGCTGTGCTGCGATCTTACCGGACATATTCCAAAGGTGTCAAGACCATCCGCCGGCTGATATGCAGGAATCAGCTCGCTGGAAAGTCATGCACTCAATGCGTAACCCAAAGACATAGTTGGCACCATGCTTCACCACTCGACTCAATGATGCAGAAGGCAGTCTGCGGCAGCTTAAGGGAGTATTTGGACTACTACGTTGCCAGAGAGATAATAGCCTGTCAACACCGGTCAGGCTAACGAATAGACAGATAAACCAACCGATATCCGGAATCACCAGACAATGCACTGATGATTCAAACAATACCACAGAGAACATTCAAGATCAGGCAGCGAAGCAATCCGGCAATCGTCTTGGAACGGCTTCGCTGCCCATTAACTCTTGATGCCTAGCAAATACAGCAACTCAGGACAATCGTCCACACAGCGGAGAGGGTCTACCAGGTCACTCCGCCATGTATGCTGTGCAGGGCAAGGAAGGATACCAGACCCTAGGCTTTGCCGATCCTGAATACCTTTGTCCCACAGGACGGGCAAGTGCCGCTGACTGCGGGCCTCTTGTTCTTTAGGGTGACCTGCTTTGCGGCTTTGATCTCTACCTTCTTCTTGCACTTTACGCAGTAGGCTTGTGGCATCTCTTTCCCTCCTCTTAGATCCTATTGTGTCCCGCTCGCACAACTGTGCTCACTGAGTACACTGTGCGAATGATATGCACAAGATTCGCGCTTTGTCAAGAGGGGGGACGCACGATTTTCGCCTTCTTGGTCGCATTCCCGCCGAACTTGGGGCACGATGCGGTGGTAGCAGACGTGTACTTTGAGCGTGGCAGGTGGCCTCATCACCTGTGGTCAGGCAATGTGCTCAGATCACGGAACAGATTCCCTTTACAGCAGGCTGGAGCCTGGTCTTGCCAACCCCGCGGACCGTAGTGACAGCGATCTCAGCCGATTACGTGTCCGGCTGCATGAGCGCAATTGATCATGACCGACGTCAATGCGCCTCAGCCTATCTTGTACTCCCAGCGACAGAAGATGCCCTGCTTGTCCCTCCTGGGAGGCATGGTCAGGCATTTGACCTCCATCGCCGGATTGAACAGCTTGGCGTGTGTGGCCCGTGTGACAGAGCACGCCAGTTTGCAGTGGAGGGTGTCTCTCCCGGCATCTTCCTTTTCCAGTGCTGCCAGTGTGGGGCAATAGGTGACGGTGAGCGTGGCATGGTTGCGGTTCCGAGCTTCCATCTGCTCTTCGACGACGTAGTGCAGCGGCGTTGCCTGTATTACCGTCATGAAGTCCGCGACATCTCTCCCCTGCACCCCTATCAGCTTGGCAAGGTCATCCAGCATCTTCTTCACCACTTTCCCCCAGACCCAGTTGTCGCAGGCGATAGCTTCCTCGTTACTGGCCCTAGCTTTCATCGACAGGAACCAGAAGCCGTCGATATCCATCATCAGTCTAGAGTAGAGTCTCACCAGCCCTATCAGCGAGTCTCTCGGCAGGGCCTCCAGCTTCAGATCGAGTTCGATGCCTGCTTGCTTGTCCTCTGAGTTATTCACATCACCCCCCGTGTCCATGTCTTCTCTCCCCGGCATTCAACGCTATGACTGATCGCTACCTTCAGGCAGGACGCTTGCCCACGCTCCAGGCTTTGCCCGCCACCTCTCCCAGTCCTTGGTATCGCGCTGCTGGACTGGTGACGTATGTCAGCGGCCTGATCTTGTCCACGTCAGGCTTGCCCTCCGTCAGACAGTCCTCGGAGACGTATGTTTCCTCGATCTGGCCGATGACCAGTGAATGGCTTCCCAGGTCCAGTATCTGCACCACCCTGCACTCGAGGTTTACCGGGCACTGCTCGATAAGCGGGGCATTGCCGAGCTTCCCGTAGAATACCTCGAAAAGACAGGCACGCACCTTATCGGCCTTGGAGCCGGACACGATGCCGCAATAGTCGGTCTCCTTGACCTGTTCAACGGAAGGCATGTTGACCGAAAACGTCTGATTCTGCCTGATGCCTTTCAGGGTGTGTCTGACATGGCGAATGGCCACGGAGATCATCGGTGGATCGCCGCAGGCAATACCGCCCCAGGCGACTGTCATGAAATTCGGCTTGGCATCAACATCTGCTCCCACCAGCATCGCTGGCATGGGGTAGACCAGGGTTTGCGGGCCTAGTGCAACTTTGCCCATAGCGCCTCCTTCTCTGCGGCAATGTGGCGGGGATCATTCCCAGCGGAACAGCCGAAGTGATGCCAGTGAGGCTGCCAGCGTCACGCCGGCAAGGACCATGAAGGCATCCCAGTTCCATCCGAAGCCCAGCCAGGGGTCTTGTATTAGCCGGGTCACGTAGTAGAGGGGCATCACTTGGCCAGTCTTCACCATGACGTCGCTCATGACCTCCGGGGGCGGCCCCGAACCGGACAACATCATCATCACTATGAAGAGAATCAGACCCAGGCCCTGGGCTGCCCGTGTGGTCGGGAGCAGAGCGCCCAAGAGAGTGCCTATGGCTGCAAAAGCAATGACGCTGGGCAGAAAGCCGGCCAGCACCAGGGCCGGGGATTCCGGGAACTTGACATCGAAGGCCATCATGGATACAGCCACAAGCAGGATGCCTCCCAGGGAGGCTATGATCAGGCTGACCAAGACCTGAGAGCCGAAGATGGTCCACAGGGGAAGCGGTGAGGCGCGAAAGCGGCGCAGCACGCCGCGCTCCCGGTACTTGGCAAAATGGACCGGCAATCCCACCAGGCCGATGGATGCGATGACTAGGCCGATGTAGGCCGGCGTGTAATAGTCCATGGGCTTGGCATTGCGGAACTCCTCACTGGGCATGTTCTTGAACACACCACCCAGGACGAAAAGGAATATGAGCGGCAGGGCAAACGTAAAGACCATGGTCACCGGCTCACGGACGAACAGCTTGACCTCGATCCAGCTCAGCTTCAGCAGTGTCCGCATGTATCAGTCCTGGTCTTGGATGGTGTGACCTGTGATCGACAAGAATACGTCCTCGAGCGAAGGTTGCTCCAACCGAAGGTCTGCGGGCAGGATGCCGCGTTCGACAAGCGCGGCTGCCACCCGGGCCAGCACCGGCCCGCTGCCTTCGACTTCAACCCGTTGACCGTGTCGGCTCACCAGAGACACGTTGGGGACATTCTGCAGCCAGGACAGATCCGCATGATCAGTGCTGAATATGACCCGCACCTGGCCGGCGTACGTGGCAATGAGGCCTTGCGGAGTGTCCAAGGCTGTCAGTCTCCCGCTGTCAACTATTCCCAGCCGGTCGCACAAACGCTCGGCCTCATCCATGAAGTGGGTGACCATCACCACTGTCGTCCCCCGGTCTCTGATGGCCCGGATCAGGCCCCAGGCCGTGTGCCTGGCCGCTGGATCCAGTCCGGACGTCATCTCGTCCAGGAACACTACCTTGGGATTGTTGACCAGCGCCAGGGCCACGAACAGTCGCTGGCGCTGGCCGCCGGACAGTCTGGAAAAGGATGACTTACGCTTCTCCGTCAACCCCCACTGCTCCATGATGATCCGCCAATCCGGCGAGTTGGGCATGAACGAGGAGAAAAGATCGAGGGCCTCCCACACCCGCATCCGGTCGGGAAGGGCTGAATCCTGGAGCTGTGAGCCGATCAGCCTTCGCAGTTCCTTGCCATCCGACTGCGGGTCAAGGTCCAGGACTCGGAGTCTGCCCGCGTCCGGACGGCGCAGCCCTTGCAGACACTCTACTGTGGTTGTCTTGCCGGCTCCGTTGGGCCCCAGAAGACCGAAGATCTCTCCTTCGGCCACCTCAAACGAGATGTCCTCTACCGCGACCGTGGGGCCGTACACCTTCCGCAGGTGTTCTACCTCTATTATCCTATTCACCAGGCCCTCCGTATCCGATCTCCTGATTATATCAACCGGCAATGATGACTGCTATTGCTCTGCTACAGCATCCCAGAACTCTCGATGCACGTCATCGAACCAACGGGGCCCGATTTCGCGTTGACCCTTGCCGAAGCCACCCGGATAGGCCAGAATATCTGGTGAGCGACGAGAGGATGTACCAGTGGAACGCTGAGGAATACCGCACCAGTTCCTCGAACCAGAAGAAATGGGCGCTGGAGCTGCTCTCCAAGCTCGATCTGAAGGGGAACGAGAGGGTCTTGGACATTGGCTGCGGCGATGGAGAGATCACGGCAGCCATCGCGTCAAGAGTGCCCCGCGGCTTCGCAGTGGGAATCGACAGCTCGAAAGAAATGATCGATCTGGCCACCAGACGTCTTCCTTCCGAACACTATCCCAACATCGCGTTTCTCCTGAAAGATGCTCGAGCGCTCGACTTCTGTGAGGAGTTCGACGCCGTTTTCTCCAACGCCTGCCTGCACTGGGTTATTGACCACCAACCCGTTCTCGCCGGCATCAGGAGATGCCTGAAGCCTTCCGGCAGAGTGATGCTGCAAATGGGCGGCAAAGGGAATGCTGCCACGGTGCTGGAGGCCATTGACTCCGTCTTGAAGATGCCGCGATGGGCGAAGCACTTCGACGGGTTTGTCTTCCCCTACGCCTTCTATGGCCCCGATGACTATCGCCCGTGGCTAGAGGCCCTTGGTTTCAGCATCAGCAGGATAGAGCTGCTGACCAAGGACATGGTGCATGAGGGAAGGGACGGATTTGCAGCATGGCTCCGCACTACCTGGTTGCCATATACAGAGAGAGTGCCGGAGTCCCTCAGAGAGGAGTTGATCTACGAAATCGTAGCGGTTCATGCCCGGATACGGCCGCCAGATGCTGACGGCGGAATTCACTTTACGATGGTGCGGCTGGAAGTGGAAGCGGTGAAAGGGAGTTGAGGCGGTCGGTCTCGAGGAGACAGGGTGCAGGGCGAAGTCCTGCCGAGGGTTTGGGGGTTGAAGAACGGGCATGAGGCAGTTCCGCAACCTACTACGGGGAAGGCAACATTGAGGAAACACTCTGTTCCAATATAGGAGTCTGGTCACATGGAGACTGACGGAAGATACACGAGCTACTGTGGGCTCTACTGCCGGGACTGCATTCCTTCAAACAGGAGTCTGTTCGCTCATGTCAGAAATCTAGAGGACAAGCTGGCAGAGCTTCACTTCGATGAGTACGCGGCGCTTAAGGCGAGAGGGGATGCTGCCTTTGTCGATTATCAGAACTTCCTGAGGGTCCTTCAGGCGATACGGGGCCTGGAATGCAAGGGGCCGTGCAGGGGAGGCGGAGGAAAGACCAGTTGTGCGGTGAGGGATTGCGTCCTGGCACGTGAACTGCTCGGCTGTTGGGAATGCCAGCAATACAGAACCTGTGAACTGCTTGATCCGCTGAAGAGATTTCACCCGAATCTGGAATACCACCTGGAGCTCATTCGCCAGGAAGGAATCGATGCCTGGAGTGCAAAGCGCAAAGGGCACTACTCATGGCAATGATAGTACTGGGCGTATGAAGCACGTCACAGATACGAAAAGACTATAATAGACCGCCAAAGGACGCGAGTCGAAGCTTGAAGCCGCTCGTGCTTCGATCGGGATACTGCCCACCTCTGACGCTCACCGGTCGAGACTGAGGCTATAAGGAGAGTAGCATGCCGCAGGGATACGAAATAAACGATATGGCCAAGGAGGAGTCCTGGCGCATGTTCCGCATCATGGGGGAGTTGGTGGAGGGGTTTGACAGGCTCTCTGGGGTGGAGCCCGCGGTGACCATATACGGTTCCGCTCGGCTTCATCCCCAAGACAAGCTCTATGGCCAGACAGAAGAGATCGCCCGACGCTTGGGAGAGATGGGCTTCTCCATCATAACCGGTGGTGGCCCCGGTGTAATGGAAGCCGCCAACAAGGGCGCTCGCGAAGCAGGAGTCACCTCCATCGGTCTGAACATTGTCCTGCCCGCGGAACAAGCCTGCAATGTGTATGCTAACAAGACCCTCACCTTCAATCACTTCTTCGTGCGCAAAGTCATGCTCGTCAAATACGCTAGTGCGTTCGTCATAATGCCTGGTGGCCTGGGCACTCTTGATGAGCTTACGGAAGTGTTGACGCTCATGCAGACCCGCAAGATAAGACCGTTCCCTGTCATTCTTTTCGACAGCCGCTTCTGGCAAGGATTACTGGAATGGCTGCGCAGCGCCGTTCTGTCCAAGGCTTTCATCAACGAAGATGACCTCCACCTGCTGCGCTTGTGTGACGAGCCAACTGAGGTTGCTGAGACGGTGCAGAGGTGGTACATGAAGCAGGAGATTCTAGGACGAAGAGCCGTCCCTGCCAAGTGATGGCATGAGTAGTCAGTGCACGTCTCTGATCCGCTCTTCTTGGCTCGCTGCACTTTGGATGCCTTGCCGGTTACTGGATTACCCGCCATCGTCGGGCTCCCCGTGGACACTTGACAACAGATACGGGCAATTCTGATACAATACGGTTCAACCAGGGGGCTCTCGAGTCAGCTGAAGGAGAAATGAGAAAAGTCGCCGTTGTCACTGACAGTACGTGCTGTTTGCCGCCAGAGCTGGTGACTAAGCACTCTATCCGCATAGTACCCCTCCTGATATGCATCGGCGGCAAGGCCTTTCGAGACAACGTTGACATTACGGCGCAAGAGGTATATAGGATCATGCGCCGTGACGAGGACCTGCCTACTACCTCGGTGCCGACTCCAGATGACTTCTTCAAGGCTTTTGTTGATGCTGGCAGGGAGGCTGAAGGCATAGTCTGCATCACGCTCACTGGACTCCAGAGCAAGACGTATGAGACAGCCGTGTTGGGGAAGAAGATAGCGGAGGAAGCCATACCCGAGACGGCTATTGAGGTCATCGACAGCAGAGCCGTGTCAGGCGCGCTGGGATTCACTGTGCTTGAAGCCGCCCGCGCTGCCGAAAAGGGAGCTGACATCAAAGAGGTATGTGAGGTCGCCCGGAAGACCTCGTCCAGGATGAACTTCCTCGCCATGGTGGACACACTGCACTTCCTGGCTCGGACTGGGCGCATCGCCCGGGCAGCGGCTTGGGCAGGTGCGGCTCTCAACATGAAGCCCATCCTGGAGCATTCGACAGCCGTAGGAGAAACAGCCCCTTTTGCCCGTCCCAGAAGCAAGGCCAAGGCGGTGGAGTTGATGCTGCAGACGATGACGGAACGCGTAGGGACCTCAAAGGTTCATGTTTTGGTCCACCATGCCGACGAACTCCAGGACGGTGAGAACCTGAGATCCGAAGTAGCCCGCAGATTCAAGTGCGCCGAACTCTATCTCACCGAGTTCACGCCGATCATGGGGGTCCACGCTGGCCCCGGTGTCCTGGCTATCGCCTTTTGGAAAGACGAGGACACAACCACCAGCCGCTGATGCCGTCAGCGGCGAGCGATCCTAGGCGCGCCTTGTGCCGGGCCAGCCTTCGGGCTGGAACCTCCTCTTGAGCGGGCCTTTGGTATTGCAGACGCAGTACACCGGACCACCGTTCATCACGGCGACGCACCGGTTGCAGTGGTCGCAGTCAGAGGCCATGGCCTCACCCTTCTGCCACTTGTTGACAATATCCGGGTCCTTGATTATGGCCCGGCCGATCTCGACAAACTCAAAGCCGGCACTCATGGCTGTCTCCAGGTCGTTCACGGAGCAGACACCGCCGACCAGAACGACAGGTATCTTGACTGCCTTGACTATCTTGAGGGCATCCTGCATCAGGAAGAGGTCATTGTAGTGATATTCCTGAACCATGAAGCGGCCAAAGAAGAGCAGCCCGAATCTCCTCATGAAACTCTTGTCGGCGGCCACGAATTCCAGGGTAGGCACGTTTCCCCGCAGCATCATGAAGGGTGTCTTGGAGGTGAAACCGCAACTGGGAACCAGGGCGCTCGCGCCTTCAGCCTCGAAGCGTTTGGCTATGGCCACGGCATCCTCGATTTCGATGCCGCCCTTGATCCCATCCGTCATGTTCATCTTGACCATCACTGGGAAAGCCGGCCCCATAGCCTCTCTGACTGCTTTGACCACCGACGCCGGGAAGCGCATGCGGTTCTCCAGGGAGCCGCCATAGATATCAGTTCTGTGGTTGGTGTATGGAGACAGGAACTGGGCAAGAAGGTAGCCATGCCCACAGTGGATTTCGAAAGCATCGAAGCCGGCCTCTCTGGCCAACAGAGCCGATTGGACAAACTGATCCCTCACCTTGTTGATGTCGGCCTCGGTCATGACCTTGGGAAAGCTGATACGGAAGAGATTGAACTTGCGAGAAGCGCCCATCGGCTGAAAACCGGTGTCGGCCTTGCTGGCAAAGTACCCGCAATGTCCCAACTGGACGGACACCGCGGCGCCTTCCTTGTGGACCGCATCTGTCAGCCGTCTCAGGTCCGGCAGGATCTCCTTCCGCACCCACATCTCGTGTCCGTAAGCCCGACCTTCCTCGGACACTGAACAGTACGCCACCGTCGTCATCGCAGTACCGCCCTTGGCGACCGCTCGATGGTGTTCGATCAGTAAGTCGGAGCAGCTCCCCCCCTCGCACATTCCCTCAAAGCAGCCAGCCCTGATGATCCGGTTGCGCAGTTGCAGGCCGGCGATCTTCCCTGGCGTGAATCCCTTTCGCGTCTCCACCGCCACACTTGCCATGTGTACTTCCTTTCTTAGTCCCCAAGACTCCGGGACTACCCTCCCGACGTTTCTCTCCTCCAAGGTTGGCCGCCATCATAGGCTAGACTGACGTCACCAACAACATGCGGAGGCAGGCGCAGGAGAGAACTCAGTGCTCGTAACAGAAACGTCATATTTCGACTGCCCGCCATTATAGCCCAGCTACGGACTTAAGACAAACTGGGCATGCGGATGCCAGACGGATGTCAAAGACAGCCGCACATGGGCCGCACATGGGAATATTGCCCTCCGAGTGATATACTTGCTATTAAGGGAATTGTGCGCAATCAGCTGAGTGTAGGTCGAACTGTGAGTCGGTATGATAGTTCATTCTGTTGGGAGGCAACCGGGGTGCATACTCCTGCGATCGGACTGGAAACGTGCAGCCTCCTT